>ERZ825525.39-NODE-39-length-171831-cov-11.182854_pt1 | contig 171831 bp, 139 predicted proteins | sample MGYA00519930_ERZ825525 | MGnify/ENA primary metagenome ERZ825525 (study PRJEB31778, sample SAMEA3449203) | human gut metagenome | biome: human gut; feature: human-associated habitat; material: faeces | place: United Kingdom | collected 2010/2012 ... | reverse complement strand
TTGCATGTGTTAAGCCTGTCGCTAGCGTTCATCCTGAGCCAGGATCAAACTCTTCATAGTAATAAAAACTTTAAAAATTATCTCTTTCGCTCAGTCATTATATCCGTTGAATCTCTTCTCGGACTCGCACTTGCTGTTTGTTTTCAAACCTTTCAATATCTTTAAGAACTCTTTTTGCTTCTCTTTTACCCGCCCCACTTATGAGGCGAAAGCGGATGCAAAGATAAATACTTTTACATATTCCCTCCAAATCTTTCCGCACTTTTTTTCAAACTTTTTTTCGGAACCGCCGTAGAAGAAAGCTTCTGCAGGCTTCATCCGCAAAAGATGAAAAACACATCAGTCAAAATGTTTCAGAACGTCCGCTTCGTTTCGGAAAGCGGCTGCAAAGGTAAGGACTTTTTCATTACTTCCAAACTTTTCAAAAGAAAAGTTTTGAAGTTTTTTTTCAGAACCCGACCAGGGCAATATCCTGAAGAACTCTGCACAACATAAAAACCTGTAAGCCAACACATCATACCCTCTCACCTCCTCCGTTTGTTCAATACATCGGTTCCTGATTGCGGCTGCAAAGATAGAACAATTAATACCCCAGTTCCAAATTTTTTATACACTTTTTTTCAAAAAAAATGAATCACTTTGGACAAGTTACTAATTTACAACAATATTATTCAACGTCTGTTTGTAAGATTCCATTTAGAATACCATAAAAACAAAAGAGTGTATTCAAAAATCGTTTTTTTGATACACTCTTTCCAAATATAACTACTGTTATCCGGATATTTCAAAAATACAATACATCCGACACATCCACCCCATTCTCTTTCCCATCTCTGAGAAATTTTTGGTATTTCACCATAAGGTCAACCGGATAACCTGCCACTCCTTCATACTTCCGGATCATATTCATGGTTTTCAGATCCAGGACCAGCACGTCTCCTTTCAGTTCCTCGCCCATTCCTTCGGTATCTTCACCATAGCGGGAAATCCCTAACAATATTTCCTGTTCCGTCCTGGATACCGTCATACAGGTGATTTTATCATCAGCATTGTAACCGAAATCGGTCAATGTCATGATCCTATTCTGACTTCCCGGCGCATTGCCATTTTCCAGATCTCTCAGATTATAACGATACAGGCCGTTATCCGTTGCAAAAAACATATAACTCTCATTCTTCATCGGATAATAAGAGGTTCCGGAATTTATCACCTCACCAGGCACAATTACATCAGCCAGTACGGTAAAAGGGACGGCAGCGGTTTCGCTTGTCTTCGACGGAAGTTTCAGGTATAACATCCGGTAAACGGAACCGTTTCCCAAAACAGCGACAGCCTGATTCGGAGAAGCAGTATGTGTCCCGTACAAAAGTGAATAGCCGGCATAAATCCCCAATTCAGAACAAGCCCTATTAGCTGCAGAACTGTTTACATTGGCATATATAAACTGTCCTTCACTTTCATCAAACAAATATAACAATTCCGGAGAACTGTAGTTTTGTGTACCACTCCCGGTCAAAGATGCCAGAAACATAACCGGAGACAATTGCCCATGCCAGGGGCTTGCTTTTTGCATAAATGTCATATTCAAATCCACGTTGTACGCAGGCATAGCCATCCGTTGATCATGCCAAAGCTCATCATTGGCAATCACGAAAATATATCCTCCCAAACTCGTTGTAGTTGCAGACGTCGTCAAATGCCAGCAGGCTTTCACATCAAACTCCGTTATATCCGGCGGCAAAGTCATGGCACGTGAGATAAAAAAGTTATGATCCAGATACTTGTTTTCCCCGATCTCAACTAAGGTCTCCTCACTCAGACACTTCAACCGGTGATCCGTCTCTATTTTCAATCCCGAATTGACATTAGCCGCTTCAGGAATATAACACCGGTGAATCTTGCGTGGATTCGTTCCCAAACGGTTACCGGTCAATGCTTCATAATAATTCGGAGTAAAAGTACTCCCCTCTCTGTCCAGACGCTTAAAGGATAATTCTGCATGCCCCTGATACTTGCTTAAAACAAGGATACCGTCACCTGCCGTAGAACTGGACACATTGATTCTGAAATTTTTAAAGGCCTTCGTCCCCAATTCCTTATCGGTTACCACAAAACGTGCTGTATTAATCCCCAACGGGAAATTAGCATATACATTCAGATCTTTCGTCGTCGCCACAACCTTCTGGTTGACTTCCCACATATAAGTAAACCGGTTCGAATCCGAATACTGCGTTCCCTCCAAAGTCACGGGAATAGACAACAAATCCATCTGGTCACAAAGCACCAGGCTATCGATATTCTGTATGCTGATCTGGTTGATTTCCCGATAATCGTAATTTCCTTTATCATCATAACAGGCATATGCCAGGATAAGTAGGTATAAAAAAGTAATTATTTTTTTCATAATAGCCTCCTATTTAATTCAAGTCCGTAATCTCGACAAGTCCGTCCATCATAATCCGCATACCAGTCTCATCATCAATAATGATATTTTTATTCAACCATTCTCTCAATATCTGGGATTTCTTCGTCATATCCACCCCTGTTCCCACAAATGCATCTTCAATAGCGAAAATCGGATCCAGCTCAATCAGCTTACGCCATTTTTTAGGATGATAAAATCCGAGTTCCCCCTCATTGGCCGTCCACCAGGCTGGCGGAAACAAAATGTCATTGACAGATAATTTCATCTCACGCCCGTCTTCAATGCCCAGCTGAAAATCTCCTCCGGCAACAAGTGTAAGCATCAGCGTCTTGCTTTCAGGATTCCGAAGGCTTTTACTCAGATTTTTCCGGAAAACAACAATCCGGAGGGTATCCTGAAAACGGCCGGGACCAAATAATTGCTCCTCAGCCAGAGATACATAATCTTCATCGGCAACCATATCGGTCTCCCCATTTAAATAATTACCTTTTTCAAGTACTTTTACCCGGTAAGTACGTGGTTCTTCCGACGTATTACCTAAAACACGTACCACTATTTTAGCCGTATCTGCAACAACGTCATCCGAAAGTTTTCCAAAAGAAAAAACGACAGAATCCAGACTTACTTTGTTGCCCAGGCTATTTAATACCTCATACTGGAAATATATCCGGTTGACATCATCATACTGATATTCCACCTTCTGCTCACATCCTTGTAAATAAAGGCAAAACCATAAAAATACATATATAACTTTCTTCATTGGACAATTCAATTTTGTGTTCTGTTACCATACTCTATTTCATCTTCCGGGATCGGGAATACAAAGACATTATTATCAGCTTTCACCTGATCTTCGGAAGTATTTCCCCAGATATCGTGATGCAAACGCTTATAAGTTAAAAAGATCACTCCTTCCCCGATAAACTCTTTGCGTATTTCCCGCATGATCACGTCTTCGGTTACTTCCTGCGATACCACCTCTTTCTGTGTCCTGGCCTGTTTGAAAGTCTGCAGTAATTCCGCAGCATGCCCCGGATCGTCTTCCATCCAACCCTCCGCAGCAATCAGGTACATTTCCGACAAACGGATTATCGGAACTTTCGGGAAAAAACGTTTACTATTATCAGAGGTATATTTTACAATATAAATTTCACTGTACCAATTCAAACGGTAATCATCCAGATCCCCTTCATATATGCTACTCTGAAACCCTACAGCCATCTGTAAATTACCGTCCGAACCAGTCACCCGTTTATGTATCGCTTCAGCACCTGTTTTTATAGCCTGGTTCCGTAGTGAAAAGATATGCTCACTAGAAAAAAGCAAATCTTTATCGGCCATATCCACATTCAAACTTTTCTCATAATCCAATAAGGCGAATTTTTTACTTTCAATCACCTCTTCAGCCAAACGACGGGCTTCTTTTTTATATTCTCCCCCCATATCCAGATAAACCCGGGCCAATAAAGCCTTTGCAGCATAATAATTCATTCGTGCAACATACTGGTCAGCCTGATCTTTATTTTCATCCACCCCGTTTCCTAATTCATAGGGTACCACCGAACAAATGGGATCATCTTTCAGGCATTCCAAAGCGTTTTCTAAATCCCCGACCACCAGATTCAGATATTCCTGTGTCGTATATACAGCAGGTGTCTCCACTCCGAACTTCAGCTGATAAGGTAAAATCCGGGCAGCCTTATCCAGCTTCACATCGGGAGCAAACAAACGGTAAATATCGAAATGATGCATTGCCCTTAATGCCAATGCCTCACCCCGGACCTGATTACGCCGGGCATCCGACAGGACAGAAGCATTTTTATCACTCCACTCCAATATATTATTGATGGCTGCAATATTAGCATATAAAGCATACCATATGGAATAGATATAAGCCTCCATATCCTTGTCTTCATAATCATAATCCCTGAATATTTTCATGGCATTCGGCACCCGGGAATAATCATAAGTACGCGACATCACATCCAGCATGCCGAATGAAAGGGTCTGACCATATAGTCCCGCGGCCGACATATCATAATACACCCCGGCCAACGCTTCGGTAAATCCGCGTTCCGTACTGAACAATTCCGATTCTTCGCTCTGGTTTATCAATTTAATATCCAACCAGGAATTACAGGAGCATAACAAACACACCCAAACTAAATTCCATATGCTATTTTTCATTTTCATAAGTTCTATCTTTATCTGTTAACGACTAAAAAGTAACATTCAAACCGATACTGAAAGTACGTGCAAAGGGATAACTCGTCCCCCGTTCCTGTTTTACCGAGGACAAGCGGAACAGATCGGTAGAACTCAACAGCAGCTTCACTCTTTCCATATACATTTTCTGGGAAATCTTACGAGGCAACTCATATGACAGGGAGACACTTTGCAAAGCCAGCAAATTGTTATCAAATACCAGGCGGGTTGTCTGATAGGGCGCACTCGTATCGTCGATACGTCTGAATTTCGCATGATCCCCCGGTTCTTTCCAACGGTCGTACAATACCCGTTTATCAGCATTCTTAAGCGGATTAGCCCCTTCCACTTTCGAGGCCAGGGTAGCATTATATATTTTTCCACCGTACTGATATTTAAACAGCATATACAGATTGAATCCTTTCCAGTTCAGATTAGTGTTCACATTTCCTTCGATTTTAGGCTTCATATCCCCACATTCGATCTTATCGTTATGGTTATATTCAAAAGTCATTTCCCCGTTACGTTTAATATAAATTTCATTCCCGGTAGCCGGATCGATTCCTCCGGAACGCACCACCATCAAAGCCGTCTGTGAACGTCCCGCCTCGAACTGACGATATACCACCGTTCCCTGGTTTGCCCGGTCATCGTTGGCATATTGATTGATGGTTTCCAACTGATTGGATAATTGGGTAATCTTACTCCGGTTATGGAAAGCGGACAAGGTGACATTCCATCTCAGATCTTTGACTGCATCCTGGATCAGGTTGAAACGCAAACGGGCTTCCACACCCGTATTTCTCAATTTCCCGATATTCTCCACATAATCGATAAATCCCGTCGAAGGAGCTACAGTTACAGGCAACAGCAGACTACGGGTATTTTTAATGTAAAAATCTCCGTTAAACACCACCAAGCCGTGCAAGAAAGTAAAATCCACTCCCACATTATAAGAAAGGGTTGTCTGCCACTTCAAACTCGAATTACCGTATCCGGCCAGACTAACTCCGAAATTTCCGTTATATTCCCTGCTAAAATCATACAAATAAGTTGTCAGCGCCTGGGTAGATGAAAAATTAGTTGTCCCCGTACTTCCCACCGAAGCCCTCAGCTTCAATGCGTTTTTCTCATGAGCATGCCAAAAAGACTCATTGTGCACGTTCCAGGCTACCCCCAATGACCAGAAAGGAGCAAAACGCGAATTACGTCCGAATTTACTGGAACCGTCCGAACGAAAAGAAAAGTCCAGGAAGTAACGATTGCCGTACCCATAATTTACATTAGTAAAAAATCCTACCAATCTCGATTTATCATAGGTTCCCTGAGGACTGGTATTTTCCTGAAAAGCATTGGCTGCACCGATAAAAATCATGTCCGGATTGATAAACCCGACTCCGGTAAAAGACTCACCTTCCGTCTCCGATTGCATGATATTGCTTCCGACCCCGACATTCAGCATGTGTTTATCTATCGTCTTATTATAAGCCAGTGTCAAATTACCGTCAAACCGGTCACTCCGGGAATTTACCAGATAATAACTCCCCTTCTTTTTCGGATCCGTTTCTGTACTGTAATCCAGTGATTCCGGAGATTTAAACAAATCCCGCCGGTCAAACTGCCTGGTATAACTGAAACGCCCCTGTAAACGCAAAGCCGGAATAATCCTCCAGTCGATATTGAAATTATCCTGAACAGAGGTATAAGTGCTGGTATTACGCTTGGGCAGATTGGCACTGACCAACGGATTCCAGTCACCCGAAGAAAGTTTTTCCACAAACTCTCCGTTTTCGTCATAAATCCGGTCATACGGATTCTGGTTGGCATACAAAGAGAATTCATTGTACGGAGAATTCTTCGCTTTCACATTATCGACCGACAAGTCATTCCGGATAAAAAAGCTGGAACCGATATTGTAATTGAAAGTCAAGTTAATCCCCAACCGGTCCCGTCCGGATTTCTTCATGACTCCTTTATCCGTATCATATCGTAAATCCACGCCATAACGGAAATATTGATCTCCTCCTTCAAAATTGAGCGAATAACGCTGATTTAACGAAGTAGTCAGAGGCTGGGACAACCAATAAGTATCCACCCCTCTTTTCACCTCTTCCAAACGTGAATTATAAAGTTCTTCCAGTCGTACCTGTTCTGAATAAACAGGATCGGTATATACACCGGCCCGGCGTTCATATTCCAGTTTTTCCGCAGCATTCATCAAATTATAATCCCTCAAATCCGGGATTGAAACGTTGTAATTGGCATTCAGGTTTATCCGGATTTGTCCGGCTTTCGGACGGATAGTCGTAATGACAATCACTCCGTTGGCACCCCGAGACCCATATAAAGCCGTTGCACTGGCATCTTTCAGGATAGTCGTGGATTCCACCCGGTTCAGGTCCATATCATAGATCCGTTCTGCCGAAACCTCCACTCCATCCAGAATATAAAGCGGGGCATTGGGGTTTGTCGTCGCATCGTCAGCATTGGCCCTCAGGTCAAAACCATTCTCTCCCCGGATCGTAATATCCGGTATCACATTGGGGTTAGACCCTTGTGTAAGGCTCTCGTTCAAGCGGATAGAAGGATCGAAAGCATTCAACGCCTGAATCATATTCAAAGCCCCGACTTTTTTCAGTTCCTCGGTATTGATGGTTACCTCCGAACCTGTAAAACTCTCTTTCGATTTCTGGAAATACCCCGTCACAATCACTTCGTCCATCTCTGCAGCCTCCTCCTCCATGACGATAGTCAATTCTTTCCCTTCCACATAATTCACCTCCTTTTTACGCATTCCAACAAAGGTACACACCAGGACGACAGCCTTGCCACGGGGTACCTGAATAGAAAATCTTCCATCCATATCCGTAGCAACCCCCAGGTTCGTACCCTTGATAACGACAGTCACTCCGGGCAAGGTATGTCCCTGTACATCTACAACTTTTCCTTTTATGGTCTGTATCTCCTGCTCAAACTGATCCTGTCCCTGTTTAGCAGTAATGACCACCGTATTATCGATCAACTTGTATTCCAAATTGGTTCCTGTCAAAATATGATCCAATACTTCCTGAAGATTCAAATTCGAGTAATCCGGATTCAGACGATCCAGCTCACGTACATAATCATGATTATAAAGGAAAGTCACTTTGGATTGGCGTTCAATCTCTTTAACGACCTCTGCAAAGGTCACATTCTTCATTTTCAATGTGATATTTTCCTGCGAATATCCTTTCGCAGTCACTTGAAAAGTTTGTAACACAAGTAATAAAGTCATCAGCTTCATCGTCCGCATCATTCGTCCCGGGAGAAATACACCGGGAAATTTCCTGTTTTTCGTTTTTTTCATAACTTTGTTTGACTTATAAGTAAATAAATACCAGAACGGACAGGCGGCCGATTCCCTACATCGGCTACCTGTCTTTTATTCTGCGATATAAATAGTAGTTCCTGAAACATTAAATTTTGCGGGACAAGCCAGAGCCAGCATCGATACGATCTGTCCGAAATCATCATAACGTCTTAAATTACCGGTAAATTCAATATGCCGGGCTTTTTCCGACTGAAACACCACCTGCACATCATACCAGCGCGACAAAGTCCTCATAATATCTTCCAGAGTCTGACGTTCGAATATAAACCTCCCGTTTTTCCAACCGATATATGCCTGTACATCCACTTGCTTTTTAACTAAATTACCAGTCTTCAGCTCTATAGCCCCCTGTTCATTCGGGTACAACAATATCCGTTTTTTGCCGGTGAACATGCATACCCTCCCTTCCACCAGGGTGGTCTGAATCATTTCTTCATCCTGATAAGCCCGGAGATTAAAAGAGGTTCCCAACACCTGTACCTGCACCTTTCCCATCTCTATAATAAAAGGGGACGATTTATCAGAGGCCACCTGAAAATAAGCCTCTCCCTGCAAACGTATCCTTCGTTCCCCGGAGGGAAAAACAATCGGATATTCCACTTCACTCTCCGAGTTCAGCCAGATTTTCGTTCCGTCGGACAGTATAAGTACAAATTCTCCCTTACGGGGAATACTCAAAGAATTATACAATAGCTCTTCCGGCAAAGACGGAATATTCTGATACACTAAAGAGGCAGACGAAGCCTTAGCTACAGAACCGTCCTGCTGCTTTATAGAAGTGGCAGTATCTCCGCACAAATGAATCTGTTCCCCGTTGGCCAAGGTAAGGACAGCCTTACTACTACCAGCAGGAATGACAGATGTCGATACCTGAGGAACAAGCGTACCGTTCCTGTCTTCCCGGAGCCAGCACCAGTAAATTCCTATTGCAATCAGACATACAGCTGCCACAGCAGCTAACCCACGCAACTTCCTGTAAGACCATGGACGTTCCCTTGCTATTCTTTCAGAAAAAGCAGTATACGCAGCAGCCGGATTTATAGACAAATCCAGTTCGCGTTTCCGCCTGATATAGTCACGATCATTCAGATTTTCAAATTGTTGCTGATGTTCCGTTGATTTCTTCAGCCAAAGCCTGAGTTCTTCCATCTCCTCTTCTGAGATAGTCTCCTCCTGATAACGCAAAATCAAATCAGCAATCCGAAATGCTTTCTCACTTTTTAATTCCATATTTTCTGCCTTTTGTATAAAGACAGGAAAAAACTAAAAAGTGGGCAAAAATTTAAAAAATTAACAATGCTAATATCCAGAAATTACTCAACCGTATCCGCAGCATCTTCATACCTCTCTTTCTATAAGCCTTTACAGCCTCTTCGGTTATCCCCAACAAAGAGGCGATCTCCGCATTGGTTTTCCTCTCCAGTATCAGATAAAAGATAGTCCTGATTTTAGGGGGTAAAATATCAATTGCCTGTTTCAATGCCAGATACACCTCTTCTTCGATGATCTGCGATAGAAAAAAATCAGCTTCAGCTTCCCCGTTTAATTGTAAGTATTTTTTCTTCACCTTATCATGTTCCAAATAATTGATACACCGGTTTCTCACTGATATATACAACCAGGATTTCAAAGAAGAAAGTTCCGAAAGATGCTGCCTCTGTTTCCAGAAATCATAAATGACATCCTGTACCAAATCCTCTGCCAGATCGGTATCTCTCAAATATTTTGCAGCAAACATGACCAATGAGGAATAATATAAATCAAACAAACGTTTATAAGCCTTCTCATCTCCTTCTACCAACAGTTTCAGCCAATGTTTTTCATATTTAATTTTATCTTCCACCCCATTATGATTTAAAATGCACTACTCTCTGTATTTTATAAATACAAATTTATCCAATTTCTTTAATTTTTCAAGCTTCTCCTTTTTATCTTCATCCTCTATTCATTGGATTCCACGCTTCATCTCCGATAACTTACATCCAAAAATAGACGGAGGGAATATGGGGATGGAAACCTGTCCAATCCTCTCTGTTTACAACTGGATAATGTATAAAAAATCGAAGACTATAATACACAAAAAGGAAAGTGGAGACACAAAAAATCAAATAATCCGTCACAATCCCGTTGAAAAACAATAAAAAAAGAACTGTCTAAAAGTGAAATGCCCCCAAAAGTTTTATGTCCAACTTTTTGAGGGCACTTCATTTCTTAGACAGCCCCTGGTTTCATCAAAACACTTTCGATCTTTTCTTTCCCCGGTCTATTTCGGATTATAGGGCCGGGTATCCAACGGCAATCCCCACTGCGGATTATATTTTATAATGTTATTCGGAATAGGGAGAACGTAATATTCGGAATTTATCGAAGCCGAATAAGTCTGAGTTCCGATTTTGTGCTCGATAGTGGTTTTACACCACGGCTTGCCATTATCCAATGCCAAACGTTTCAGATCGAGCACACGCTGGAAAGTTGCAATCGGTAATTCCCTGCGGCGTTCTTTCAGGATTTCCTCCAACAACTGATCTTCAGTCAGGGCAGCTCCATTGGGAAGGTCCGTACTTCCCTGCGTATTGTCATACCTGTATTTCCTGAGGGTATTCAGGTCAGACAAAGCTTCTGTTTTCCGACTGTTCCGGGCGTATGCTTCTGCTCTCATCAACAACAGTTCAGGATAACTGAATCCTTGTGTCATTTTTATTTTTACATCCCGATAATATTGTAAGACAATCCCGTCATCATACTTCGTATCCCCTACAGTCGTCGCATATCCTAAATCCTTCAGCATAAACAACCGGTATCTCAAATCCGTATTTTTATCGAAAAGAGAGATAAACTCTACCGAAGGATAACCACTGCTTCCCATCCCTCCTGAAGGAGCAACCCGATAGAACAACATTTCCCGGTGATAGGTCTGTCCCAAATAATCGTCCTGGCCCTTCAAATCCAATGATACCTCCACATCAGTACCCGGAGAAGGACTGGCCTCCGGATCGGGTTCATAGTAGAAATCGTTGTAATTATAAATCAAATTATCCACCGAACCTTGCTGAGCTAAGGCCGATGTCCAGGCCATATCTGCATATTCCAGCATTTTTCCGAAATCACGTGCAAACATGTAATAATAAGCCATCAAAGTCTGTACTGCACATCGATTCATACGGGCAGGATGGTTTACATTATCGGGAACACTCTTCAGAGCGAAATCGATATCCGCTTTGGCCAGCCCGAACACCTCGGCCGTTGTGGATAATGCCGGATTAGCTTCTGTAGGAGAAGCTGCGGTACGATAAGGAATCGTTTTTGTATCGTTAGCTCCGGCAGGATCATAAACAGGTCCGTAAATCATGGCCATTGTCAGATAAGACCACGCCCGGGCAGCCCGGGCCTGTGCCGACAATTCCTCAGCCAATTTCGCCGTCTTTTCATTCTTTACGTCATTTACCCCGTCAATCACATTGTTCAACAAACCGACGGCACGATAAGTACCCCATTCCCAAAAATAATCGGGTTTTTCAGGATTACCGTAAGGCAATTTAAACGTATAGGCAGCGTAGCGGTTAATGTTCGGATGGGTTGCGGTATAATTATAATTGGCACTATTCTCACTGATTTGCAGGTTATCTCCCAAAGAAGCGAGAAGCGTACCTTTATTATTGTCCATATAGTACCAATCTACCGTATACGTATTATTGAGTATATTCTCAAACTCTTCTACTTCCGTAGGAATCAATTTTCCGACAGGCTTGACATCCAAAAAATCATGACACCCCATAAACAAGCCCACCATTAAAGAAATAGTCAATAATTTCGCTTTCATAAGTATATATATTTAGAATGAAAATGATAAACCAAAATAAAATTCAGGACGCAATGGCAATGACGTGAATCCCTGTTCCGTAAAATTATTATATGCTCCTGTCATATTCACCTGAGCAGTTTCCGGGTCTATATCCGTCCCCTTAGCCGTCACAGTCCAAATATTGCGTGCCTGGAAGTAAGCCCGAACATTGTTTACTCCTACAGAAGACAACCAATGTTTAGGGAAGGTATAGGCAAGCGTCACATCCCTCAATTTCATATAACTGGCGTTTCCGGTCAGGAAATCGGTATAAGGGAAATACCAATGTTCCGTACTTCCACTCCGGAGTTGGGGATATTTTTTGGTAGCTTCATCTCCCGGCTTTTGCCAACGGTCGGCAACATGACGATTCTGATAATTCATACCATAGAAACCGTCTTTACGGTATTGATGCCCTAATTTGGCGATAAACATAAAAGAAAGCTGAATGTTTTTATATTTGAACGCATTGGTAAACGACAAATCATATTTCGGACGTACCGTACCCAAATATATAATATCATCGGTAGTCAAGTTAGCGAACCGGTCTTTCTCTCCGTTTGCCGAATACCCCAAAGCTTCTCCTTTATCGTTCAGACCCGCATATTTAAATCCAAACATAGCGTCGGCAGGGTAACCTTCAGCTAAAATAGGTGCCATACTGGCCCATTGGCTGGTATACATCCGGGTTACATTATATGTTTTAACTTTATTTTTATTATAACTGAAATTGAAAACCGAATTCCAGACGAAATCCTGTTTTTTGATAATATCGGCATTAACAGAAAATTCTACACCATTGTTCTGCATTTCCCCGACATTTTTTGTCAGACTGCTGAATCCGGTCGTCGGGTCGATGGCATCTCTGGCCAACAAATCGGAGCTGTTCTTCAAATAATAATCGAAAGTCAGATTTATACGGTTATCGAATAAAGCGATATCGGCACCGATATTGGTCGTTTTTGTCTTTTCCCAACGCAATTGATTGTTTGGAGGAGAAGCAATACTATAAGAAACTCCACCGGTCATTTCCTGATAAGAGCCTGCCGCAAGCATCAGGTACGGACCTTCGCTTAAAGAAATATTTCCGTTGATTCCGTAAGAAGCCCGCAGATTTAAACGATCGATCCAGGAGACGGAGAAGAATTTCTCTTCAGCCAATTTCCAGGTTGCTCCCACCGACCATAACGGTTTATACCGGTATTTCGAATCTGTTCCGAAGAAATTGGTCAAATCCAACCGTACACTTCCGCTAACCAGATAACGGCTGTCGAATTCGTAAGAACCGTTTCCATACCAGGAAACAAAACGGTTATCCCGCAAATTATACGCCCCGTTTTTTAAAGAATAAACCGTAGTCGAGCCGAACAACATATCCGCCTTATTCAAACCTGAATTCCAATCTTTTATATTTACCGGGATGAAAGATCCTGCCGTCGGATTATATCCCAAACGGGTCGCATACTGATTATTACTATAAGTACTTTTGCGTACTTCATTTCCGGCAAGGAAGGTCACCCGGTGCCTGTCATTCAGAAACGAACGGTTAAAGTTGATCTGAGTCCGGAGTGTCCAGCTTTCATTGATGTTACGCCATTCATCGATCATTGCTCCGTCCGGAAAATAATGACTGGCGTTGTTTGTCTTGGAGGTTGCATCATTGTATTGAATCCTGATACGATAAGCATCCCGGTCATAAGTCGTTTTCTCCACTTTATTTCCTCTGGTCCAAATCCCTCCGGTCTCGATATTCAATCCATCGATAATATATATCTTTAAGGTTCCTCCCAAACGAGTCTGAATATCTTCCGTATCGGTCGTCTCCTTACCCACATCCTCAATCGGATTATAGCTCCAGTCCTTCATATTAGCGATTTTCTCATAATTGGCAATTTTATAAGTACTGGTCGAAAATACCGTCGTCGGTTTGCCCGTCTCCGGATCGACCAGATTATCATAAGGCTGTATCAACGAAGTATTGGTATAACCCAACAAATCGCTCCAACCTCTTACCGGATGTTCATCTTTAGTATATACGACATTAGCCATTAATCCCAACGAAATGTATTTGGACGGTTTCCAGTCGTTCTTCAAATCGAAAATCAGACGGGAATTGTCGGAATGAATCATATTTCCCCGATTATACATATAATTGACAGCTGCATTAAACCGGTTTTTCTCCGTACCGCCATTGATGGCTATATTATGCTGATGGCTGAGCTGATTGCGGTAAAAGTATTTCTCCGCCTGCTTCAAACCGTTTATATTCCGCAATTTATCGATTTCAGCCAAAGCTTCTGCCTCAGTCATATTTCCTTCCCGTGCCTGCATCATCAGCCAGGTCACTTTACTCATATTGCTAACGGATTGCGTACTGGGACGGTTCGGATTCTGGTAATACAAATCTAATTCCGCATCGATATAATCCGAAGTCGACGCCCGGTTCAATTTAGATAATTGAGGCTTTAAAATCGTACTTACAATTCCTTTATAAGATACGTTAAAACGATCGGCAGCCCCACGGGTAGTCGTTACTACAATCACACCATTAGCAGCTCTGGACCCATAGATAGAGGCAGCGACCCCATCTTTCAGCACTGTAATATTCTCAATATTCTCAGGATTAATCGATTCGAGCCCCCCCTCGATAGGATAACCGTCCAACACCACCAAAGGCTCGTTTTCCGCATTGAAAGTTGACACACCACGGATTTCTATTTTACCGTCTTTATCCAGTACAACTCCAGTGGCCTGTCCTTCCAGGACAGAACTCAGATTCGACTGTAATTTTGTCTCGATATTCCGGGGAGTTATCACTCCGAACGAACCGGTAGTCCGTTCTTTCGAGATAGTTTGGTAACCTGTAACAATCACCTCATCGAGACTTTCGGCAGCGCTTTCCAAGACCACTTTCAATTCCTGATTGTTTCCGATTTTTATTTCCTTCGTTTTCATGCCCACAAAAGAAAATTGCAAAATCAGGTTGGGCTCATCGTCCACTTTGATCTCAAACCGACCATTGATATCGGTCGCAACACCTGTCTGGGTACCTTTCACTATAACAGAAACTCCGGGAAGGGTAATTCCTTTTTCATCTTTGACAATTCCCCGGATCAGCCTTTTCTGTTGCATCAGAGTTTCCAGCACCTCCCGACTGTTTTCCCTGTCTTTGATTACCACAACATCCCGCAGGAAAGTGTAAGTAAGTTCCGTCCCCTCCAATATCTCATCCAATGCCTTCTCTAATTCCAGATCATGAATTTCGATCCGGCGGTTCCCGATATTTTTCAATTTCTCCTCATTATAAAAAAAACGGACACCGGTTTGTTGTTTTATTTTTTTAAATACCTGACGCAACTCTGCGTTCTCCATGATCAGGGAAACCTTTTTCAATTGTGCATTTGTTGCAGCAACTACCGAAAGATTCAACATCACAGTAAACAAAAGGCATAATTTCATAACCCGGAATAAAGGATTAAAATTAATGGGTACACTACGCCCATACACTTCGTTTTTTTTCATAACTTTGTTTTAGTTTTAGTGAATACTGAAATTAACTGCTCGGATGCGGATGAAGGTTGGCGCTGACATCCGCTCCTTTATTTTTTATTCTATCAAAACAGTCTTGCCTTTTATGCTAAACCGGACATTTCCACCGATTTCCATAAATTCCAGAAAATCGTTGATTGTCTTATAACGTTCCAGATCACCTGTAAAATGTAATTTTTTGACTTCTTCGCGTTTATAAAAAACGGCAATATCATACCACCTGGACAATACTTGCATGATTTCTTCCAGTGTTGCATTTTCAAAAACATATTTTCCGTCTTTCCAGCCGGTATATAAAATAACATCTACTTTCCGGGGCTGAAGACTTCCTCCTTCTTCATCCTTTATCTGAAAACCAGGTTCCAACATGATTTCCCGACCCGGTTGTCTCTCCGGTCGGTACACCACCTTTCCCTGCACCAATGTTGTAACGGTTTTTTGTTCTTCCCGGTAATCCCGAACGTTAAACCCCGTACCCAACACCTCAATCGCTCCCCTGGAAATGTGTACGATAAAAGGATGTTCGCTATCTTTCGCCACCTCAAAGTAGGCCTCTCCTTCTAAATAAACCTCCCGCCGTTCTGCGGTAAAACTAACCGGGAACCTTAGTTTTGAATCGGCATTGAGCCAAACTTTAGTTCCATCCGCTAAAACCAACTGATATTCCCCTCCTATCGGAATATCAATGGTATTGTATACCAATGCTGGTGTCTTTTGTTTTCCTTTATATTCCACGATGGCAGAATCCAAATTCAGGAGCGTTCCGTCTTCTCCGATCAGTTGCTGTTTTTTATCTCCTAAAACTATTTTCTCTCCGTTTGCCAGCGTAATCATCGCCTTGCTCCTGCCGGGTTCCACCACTTCATTTTTTACCGTCAGCGGGGGGACAGACCGTAGCTGTTCCCGATGACTCCAAACCAGTCCAATCCCCACAAACAACAAAACGGCTGCCGCTGCGGTAAGACCGATACGCCCAAACCTCCACCACCTTTTCCTGTTTTTGTATTGCAGGAATTTACGATACGCTATTGCAGAATCGAACTCCTCTTTCTGACGTAAACGTGATAACCAACGTTTGCGATCCGGAAAAGGAAATTCCCGTTCTTCTATTAAGTTTTGAAGACGGATTTTCTCACTTCCCTTCAATTGTCCGGTAATTTCTTTACACCATAAATCAGAAAGTTCTTCCCTTATTTCGTCATCTTTGTTCATATAACGATTATTTATATAAATAATCCACAAAAAGACAAAACGGGTACCTTTATTAACTGAATTTTTTTCGAAAATCGGATAAATTTATTTAAAAAGTCAATCTTTGGGGTGGAATAAAAGACAGAATAAAATGAAAATGTCGGGTGACAGAATTTTCCGGATATACTGATAAGCTTCTTTTTTATGTTTTTTGACCGTATTGACACTGATTCCCAGAATTTCACCGATTTCTTCCACCGTTTTTTCTTCTAAACAAAGCAGCATCACCTCCCGTCGTTTCTCCGGCATCCGGGCAATCACGCCCCGCAATTTACGGACGACCTCTTCCTCGATCACCGCCCCGAAATCTCCGGCGCTCTCCTCTTCCTGCCCGCATTGGGTCAAACACAGTTCTTTTATATTGCGGTCACGTAAAACTTTCAGACAATTATGATATACCGCCCGATAAAGGTATCCGCGGAAAGAAGGCATATCTTCGAAATAAGTATCCGCTTCCCACAACCGGACAATGATCCCCTGCACCACATCCATAGCATATTCCCTGTCTTTCAGAATTTTCAAAGCATAACAACAAAGCGGAGAATAATACTCCGCATATAAATATTGCCATGCCTTTTCCTGCTTGGTATTGATACCGTATAAGAAATTCTCCGGTTCTTCCGCCATATCGAAAACATCTATGATGGACAAATATAGTGAAAGGCGAGAGCAAAAACAACAAACTGGTTGGATTGATTTTGCCGAACCGCATCTTATATTATACAAATATAGCAATTATAACCCATTCCCCGATTTTATCAATAAAAAAATCAAAGAAAACTATACTGACAAAACAACCGCCCAACCGCAAATGTTGCGATTGAGCGGTCATACAGACAGAGTTATCGATCCCTGTTGCCTGAAAAATCACGGTTTTCTCTTTTCCCACTTATGCCTCAACCAGGCAACCGCCATACTGCCGGCGACACCGCCGAGAATACTCACTACTCCGGCCCAGAAATCTTCCGCAAAATTCCCTATCCAGGAATTCAGGCCCAGAGTAATACCCGTTCCTAAAATAAAATAGCAGATCGCCATACTTTACGCTTGGGTTGAAACCGGCAGAAAGATACTGTCCGAAACCATCCGTTCATTCCCGGACATGACAAAGCAATACACATTAACCTTGGCCGCATTCCATCCGTCAGGTAAAGGGACTTCCGTTTCCCCGGCGATACCCCTGTTTTTCAATGCCACCAGACGCACCCGTTGCAGTGCCGTTTCCAACAATACGCCGTACACTTTATCGTCCAACGCGGCAAACCCTTCTTCGGCCTCCTCCGCCGTCTGGACGAAACGATACACCACCGGATCCTCCTCACAGGTCACTTCCACCCGGGGCGTATACAGTAAACCTGAGGCCAATTGCAGAGTTTCGAAATCAATGCTCCCGGTCATGTCCTCATCCACCGTCACCTGTTTCATATTGGCCGCCATAAAAGCGTTGTAAGCCGTTCCCTTACCCACTCCTGCAAAGCCTTTACGGATGACCGGCAGGATACGGCGGGCAAATCTACCGAGGAGCCTTACCCTCATCCGCTGCATCAATACCTCCGGCGTCGGATTGTCTTTCCGCCCGAACACTTTCGCCCGTACGATATTTTTTCCTTTTGCATAAACGATAGTCAGGTTACCGACTGATTTTCTCGCTTTTCCAAGTAAATAAGAATTAAATTCTGCCATGATTTTTAAATTTAAAATTAACATAATGAATCACTTGCACATAAATCCGTGCAATTCAGGACCGGGGTCCTGTTTCCGGTCGGTGATATCCGAATGTCCTACGACGTAACGGATGGGATAATGTTGTTTCAGTAACCGGCATATTTCCCGGAGCAACCTTTTCTGCCGTTCTGTATAACGATGCCAGAAAGTCGCCACTTCACCCGTATCGTCGACATAAACATCCGCCGGAGCGACTTCCACGCCGCACTCCGCCACGAAACGTCCCTCCTGCAACTGTAAACGCCCCAGATTGTCCAACTCGATGCCGATAGAATAACGGTTCAGATTCGCCCGCCCGCCATAACAGCTCCGCCCGGCGTGCCAGGCCTCCGTATCGAAAGGCACCAGCTGGAACAATTCGCCCTGCCGGCCAATGACCAAATGCGCCGAGGCTTTCACTTCTTCTTTTGCCAGGAACTCGGCTGCCGTGCGTGCACTTGTCCCGGCCGTGTAGTGTACCACAATCATATCGGAACCTGACAGCTTCCGGCTGTTTTTCCGGCAAACCAGATGCTGCACGCCACCATCCACCAAACGATGTTTCAAGATTTCCATAATTATCAATAATTTAGGGTTTGTAAAGTTTCTAAAGTTCATCAGGTTACAAAGTACAAGGGTGTCCTTCGGACAGGCTTTTATCCATCGGCTGTGCAAACAGCAGTCAACAAGTGCCCCGCAGGGGTCCAAAACTTTATAAACTTTACAACTTTATAAACTTTATGAACTGTTCTTCACTTACTTTCTCATCCGGAAACGTCCGACGATATATCCGCCCAACCCGATTTCCAGCAAATCCCAGAACCGGGAGGTATCGGCCAACACCGGCAAGTCGGTAAACATCCCCGCCAATATCACCACCGCAAAAGCAAGCATCAGCACCGGACGCCACGACCGCTGTAACCAGTTACCCCGGGCTTCCTCCCCGACGACACGGGCCTGCATTTCCACCCTCTGGCATTCATTCTCCAACAAGGCGGTTTCCAGTTCCTGTTTCAAACGTTTCTTTTCTGCCGAAGAGAGGGAAAGGCGTTCCACCACGCTCGCCACCGTTTCTAAAATCCCTTTCATGATGATTACAATTTTATCGTTAGACTTCTGGTACTTTCTGTCCCCCGTTTCCGGGAACACATACATAGGCGGAAGCAGAAAACGCCCCGCCATCGGGCGAACGGAAAAAACAATACAGATGGGCCTGGTGAAAATTCTCCTGTTCCAGGTCAATCACCGCTTTTCGGTCGCCCCGGCATGCCTGTACCCCTTTTAACCACACCGGCGAGTACATCCGCTGGTCGAAAAGAGCCACTACCTGCAACCGATCTGCGGCCGTCCGGCCATCAGCCTCTAAGCTATTGTTCCAAGCCAGCGTCACCGTCCGATCCGACCGTCCGGTCATCCGCAAGTCATTCATCCGGGGCAGGTTGCCGCAGGTCATGCTTAAAGCGGAAGGCGTGCTAAGCGTACGGTCATTGAAAGCATGGATATTCCGTTTCAGGAAAAGGTTATAGCCGTTTACCAGCGTATCCCGGGCAGCAACCTGCCAGACAGCCTTCAAAGGGGTATCTTTCAGACGCCGGTAAAACTGTACGGAAACTATCAGACGCTTGCGGACAGCCTGTTGTGCCGGCGTTTCAGGATTACGAACCATCAGTGGGACCGAACGTATCCGGGTCACCCCTTTTACTTGGTAAAAAATCAAGTTGCCTAAACGGCCTTGCAACAAATTTTCTGTCTTTGCCATCATTCAGAGCATTTAAAAGGTGAATACTAAAGATTCCGGCCGAAATCAAATGTCGGAAGCAAAAATATCCTCGCTCCGGGAACAGAACAATTTCAATTTACAGACTGCGGATTTTCTTCACGACCCCCTTTATATTCTTCATAGAATGAAAAGATACATTTCAACGTGTAGTTTCTTGAAATATGTTTACTTAATTTAACATTTAATAAATTATACATTATCTTGTTATGATAATTTCCTGCTACAAGTTTACAATCAAAAATGATAATTCCTATCTATGGTTTACTTTGTTTTCCTTTCACGCGGGGAATTCCCCGCGTGAAAGGAAAATCTTCCGTTTCAAAATATCACCCGTGCAAATTTTTTCCTGTTGTCCTTATAGGCTTGCGCCGGCACTTGACAACAAACGGCCAGGTGTGGTCTTTTCTTGTTGTATATATCAATGACCCTTTCGATGTTTCGCCTGGCGTCATTGATATCCTTCAAGGGGATATCGTTCAGCCATTCCCTCTTTAAAATGCCGTTAACCCTCTCGGCGATGGCGTTGTCATAGGGAGACCCGTCCTGGGGCACACTGACTCTTATCCCATGTAATTTCAATATCCCGGTATATAATGCCGAACAATATTGACCACTCCGGTCCGAGTGGTGGATCAAGTCCTTGAAAGAAACAGCTCCCCCGGTTTCCAAAGCGCGGTACAAGGCTTTTACCGGACCGGCGGAATCAAGTGTCGGATAGACTTCCCACCCCATGATCCGTCTCGAGTAAGCGTCCGTCACCAAGGAAAGGTAAACAACCCCTTTCCCCGTTACCAGGTAAGTGATGTCGCTAACCCATACCTGGTTCGCACGTTCCACGCAGTAACCTTTCACCAGGTTCGGGTACTGGTGGCGCCAAGCGCGCGAATCGGTAGTGACGACACGGTACTTCTTCATCTTTACTAGCAAGTCGTGACGGTGGAGCAAACGAAAAAGCCAATCCCTGCCTACCGGCAAACCGTTATCATTTAACATCCTCCAAAGCTTATACACACCAAGGCGGGGCAAATCGCGACGGAGCTCTTCAACGATGGAAAGAACGTAACGCTCACGTTCTTCCTTGTCATTACACGAACGGAGACTTTTGTAATAAGCCTGCTTGCTGTAGCCTAAAGAGGTGCACAGGTATTCCGTCATCGCTTTCCCCGACCGGGCTTTTTGTCGTTCAACAATCCCGCTGACAGCATCTCCTCGTAGTTTTTTTTTACATCAAAGTGAAGACGCCCTTTTGCCAACTCAAGCATTAACTCGTAAGCTTCTACCAGTACCCTCTGTTTTTCCACCTCTGTGCGTAAATGTTCTAACTCCTGACGTTCCTTGTCTGTCATAGATAATAAAGTTTTGGGATCATGGAACGATAAAGATAAGCGTTTATAGCTTTCTTCCGACATGACACGTTTATATTTCTTTAACCAATTCCCAAAAGTTGAAGAACTGACCCCATACTTCGTTAGAACTTCCGCGTAATCAAGTTCATTGATCAATCGATCTCGAACTGCAGACAATCTTACCCGAACTGGATAATGATTACGTTTAATGATTTTTAAGGATTCTGACATAGGTTTACTTAGATTTACAGTAAACTTTTTTCAGGATAATACAACGGCTATCCTTCTACTCTTGTCAGGCAATAATACTATCACTCCCTCTTTTCTCCTTCCTTTTAGCGCCGCTCCCAATGGGAGTTGTAACGGAGGTATATGCAGGGATAAATCGGCGATAATGCAGGAGAACACCTGAAATACACCAGAAAAAGACTAGGAAAAAACCTGAAAAATGCCGGCAAAATCATCCACAGGAAAGTAAATAAATCAATTCATCACCCTCCGTCTTCCGGAGACCTGCAAACATAGTTCAGAATGTTCAGCAGGGCAAGAACTCCAGGGCGGTACAAACGCCCTATCGGGAACCACTTGTCGCCGATACGCAACATGTTGCCGACAAACGTGTCGATATCGAACAGACTGACCACATAGCTCCGGTGAATCCGCACAAAATGGCTGGCAGGCAGGTAACGGCCCATCACTCCGATGCGCAAGGCGACGACGATACGCGAACGGTCGCGCAAATGGATATCGCTGTAACTGCCCGATGCCTCCACCCAAAGCAAATCGGTGTACAAACATTTTCTATAATAATCGTCCTGACGGATAAAAATACCGTCTCGGACATGCCGGTAGGTTACTGAACCTAACGGAAACTCAGGTCGTAAAATTTCACTCATAACAGTAAATTTAAGGCCCGCAAACAAATCTGCCGGTATATCTTTGCGGAAAAAAGCCTCCCGATTCCCACAATGGCAGGAACCGAAAGGCTTTTACACCAAATATCACATAAAATATTACTCTATCGGCCGACTCTTCAACTCTTCCAAAATTTTGTCGCAAGCCTTTTGCTAGGCTGACGTATCGTCCTTCCACACATTGGTGAAGAATATGGCAACTTCTACGAATTTATTATTCCATTACTTCCACCACTTTGGCTTTCAATTCATCACCACGGAGACCACGTGCAAGAATTTTGCCATCCGGAGCAAAAAGGATAATTTCCGGAATACCTGCTATGCCATAAGCTTCCATAGCGACTTTTCCCGTATTGAGGATTTGTGGCCAGGTCACACCGTCCTCTTTCATCGCCTTCAATGTTTTTTCTCTGTCGTCGTTTACGGCTATACCGAGTAATTCGAAATTCTGATCTTTATATTTGGCATATACCTCTTTCAATACGGGAAATTCTGCCCGACACCAACCACACCAGCTTGCCCAGAAATCCACCAATACATATTTACCTTTTCCGACATAATCGGATAATGAAACAGGTGTACCATCCACATTGCCGTCTGTAATCGTGAAATCGGTAAACATCATTCCCGGCATGCTTTTACAAACTTCCTCCCAACGCATAATATCACCTTTCAGCGGCCCGAAGTCAACTGGACGACGCTCCAATAAATCATAAGCTGTATCAAATTCTTCCAGTTTTTGACAGGATATCAACCACTCTCTCAACACGTATTCGCCCAAAGCATTGTCCTTGTGTTTTACAATAACAGAAGTACAAATACCTTTTTTCATCTGACGTGCTTCTTCATTCATTGTCCTGAAACGTTCAGTTTTCACAAACGCAGGATCGGCTTTAACCGCCTCATTTATTTCCCGATACTTTTCTTCAACTCCTTTCAATGCTTTCCGATATTGTGTCAGTTCGTCATTCAAAGGAGTACCTTTCAAACTCATTTCATCGGTTATGTCGAACATAATCTCTCCCGGCTCTAAAATGAATGTAAATGCTTGCTGACTTGTAGAGATAAACCGCACGGCGTTTCCTTCCACATTACCGATAAAACGGAATTTTCCATTCTCTACCCATGCGCTATCTAAGTTAGTATTACGTTCTCCATAGCGGAAATTCCCATTCCGCAACATATATATATATTTACCGTTCAGGTCTTCCGGCACTGTTCCGCTGATAACATAGCGTGTTGATGACGAACATGCCGTCAGGGCCAACACACAAATGATATTGTAGAATAATGATTGTTTTTTCATGATTTTCTATAGTTTCTTAAAGGGTTATACATCTCTTGGACTTGTGCTTGCGATTCAGGCGGACACATTTCCGCATATCGGTCACCCAAGCGGACAAACGCCTTGCGTTCCTTTGAGGTCATAGAAGTGGCGTCTATCAGCAAAGGAGCCCGCATACACAGCCGGAAAACATCCATGTTCTGTTCATCCATCAACTGTGTCAGAACCTTTAACAGACGTTTGGCATCATTCTGGCAACGGGCCTGGGCAACCTCCGCCATTCGTTCGATAACGGGTTTATCTTTGAAAGAGGATTCTTTCAAACTAGCCAATACCTCGTCCAACTCCTGGAATTTATTGGAAGACATCGTTGCGTTCGTGAAAGGAACCAGAGCAGTTTTATAGCATCGCGCAAGAAGTCCATCCACCTTCTCTTCTCCCACGAAACGAACAAAATCAGCCTGATGTGCTTCCAAATAGTCGAAATAACGTCCTTTCGGAAACATCAGGCGATAGGTGAAAATATTCCAATATTCCGGCGCCAGCCGTTCCTCATCGCTTAACAGATTAAACAAGGAATCGGCAACCGTACAATATTCGACATCCAAAGCGTTGAAAAGACCATCCACATATTCCATCATTTCTTTTTTGTTCAATTGTCCGGCTTTAAAACGTTCTTTCTTCAGACTAAGGGAATTCTCAGGCTTCAGCAGATATTCCACTTTCTCAATAAAAGGAAGAAGTTCGTTTCCTCCGACCAGACGTCCGATTTCCGTCCCGTTGGATTTCAACAGTAAAAAAGTAGGATAAGCCGTAACTTTGAACCGCTCTCTCAACTGTATGCCTTCACCGCGTTCCATATCATACTTCACACAGACGAATTTTTCGTTGAAATAGGTGCCGGCCTCCGGCTTCACAAACTCCCTTGTCGCCATCTGCCGACAAGGACCGCACCAGGAAGTATAACAATCCACGAAAACATACTTTCCCTCGGAGTCTGCTTGCCGACAGGCCGCCTCAAGAGTCAATTCGCAGAAAACAATGCCTTGGGCGAAGCAACACGTCATCCACCCGCCCAACAGGCATATCATAAAAACGATTCGTTTCATAGGTGTTTACTTCACTTTAAATATCTCCTCCAATTTCATCATCAGAGCATCTCCCCGTAAACCTCTGGCGATGACTATGCCATCAGGTCCTATCAGAAAATTATCCGGGATACCGGAAACACCGAATTGCTCTACTGCTGCATTTTTACGTTTCAAATCAGATACATGAGTCCAGGGTAACGCATCCTCCTCAATAGCCTTTTTCCATTTGTCAGCATCAGTGTCAAGCGAAACAGCAAGAACGTCAAACCCTTTATCATGAAACCGTTTGTAAGCGGCTAATACATGCGGATTTTCCGCACGACAGGGACCACACCAGCTTGCCCAAAAATCCAAGAGCACGTACTTACCGCGATAATCAGAGAGTCTGACCGGTTTTCCATCTGCTGTAGGCTGTTCAAAATCGCCGGCAGGTTTTCCTATCAACTCGCCTTTGGAAGCATACTCCAAATTTTTAGCAATCCTTTTTCCGATTAAAGAAGATTTCACAGAAGCATTCATGTATCCGAACCATTTTTTTGCCAACGCCAAATATTCACCTGTTGCACGGGATATTTCTGAAATAACATGCATAGACACAAAACTGGTTGGATTATCCCGAATAAAATCATCCATCGCTTGTTTGAGTTTGGTACTTAACTCATCATTTATCTCGTTCAACTTACGCAGGGCGGTAGTATCCCGTTTTTCCTGCGCTGTCATATAATCTTTTTGCAATTTTTCAAAATCCACATGACCCAATGCATCTGTCAGTTTGCGATTATAAATGACAGATTCATCATGCAATGGGGAACCTTTCACTTTAACATCCCTCAGAAAGGTATACTCTGTCGTGTCATATATGGCTTCGACATAAATGTTTCCTTCCCCCACAAAAATATCCATCGGATTAATATAGTTCGGATATCCTACACGCTTGGAATAAATCTTCACACAGGTCGGTTCCGTTTCTCCCGAAAAGGAAAACCGGCCATCGTGTACCTCTACCGTATCCGTCTGGTTCACACCGTTTGCGTTTACCAATCCTCTCAGATACATCTTGCCGTCCGGTGTTTCCAAGCCTTTGATATGACCTTCGATTCTGAATTTCTTTACAAACTCCTGGGCGTTTGCCGAAAAGCATCCCAGCAATATAACATATACTAATAGTAGATTCTTCATATTAATTTTATTGCTTTATCATTAATAATTCTGTGTCAGGGTCGGATTGTAGTTTACAGCATTGGCAGGGAAAGGGAATACCCACATCGGCGAATCCGGGCGCAAAGTATAAGTCTTCCCATTTACCATACGGGTAATGGTTTGTTTGTAATCCTCTTCCGAATTCCAACGTTTCATATCAAAAAAGTTGTTATACGTAAAAAGGCATTCTATCCGTTTTGCCCTCATCAGTTTAGCCATCGCGTCCTGTTCGTTGGCAGCAGTCAGGTCACTGTAATCGTCCGGGTCAATCCTGAACCTGCGTACCTTATTCACTTCATCGAGTCCGTCCTGATAATGACCGGCACGAATCAGGCATTCTGCCTTGATGTAATAAAGCTGGTCGCTGGTAATGCCGGCAGAAGTCCATTTGGCATTAGAATAACCCTGCCACATATAAATATCACCTTCAATACCGTTTTTATAGGTCGCAGCAGCCGTCGCACTCCATATCCGATTATCGCGAGTCTCTGTTACTTCTGTCAAGGCAGACCTGCCATATTTCATCAAGATATCCCCTTGCTCGAAAAGTGCAGCAGTTTCCTGTGTAATGATATATGCTTTTGCCGTAGTCGGTTCTGCATAAAAAATCACCGACGGATGATACTTATCATAATAATATAACGATTCAGTTATCACGGGTAAACGATTTTCAATGTTGCCGTTGAACGCCAAAGCCTTTTCTACATCTTTAAGCGCTTCTGGATAATTTTTCATCTGAAGATGAATTTTCGCCCGCAAAGCATACCCCATAGCTTTCCCGGGACGCAGGATATTCACAGCCTTATCCGGCAAATTGTTAATTGTCTTCTCCGAACAGTCTTCTAACAGCAGACGATAAACCTCTGCTAAGGTCAGTTTCTCGTTCACTTTTTCCAAATCCATATCCGTTACATAAGGGATTCCTCCCTGCGCATCCGCTGTAGCAGCGTCATATTGGGCGGCAAAAATATTAACCAGCAGATAATGCCAATAAGCCCGCAATATCTTCGCTTCTGCTGCCAAAGAGGCTTTCAGAGCGATATCACCCGACAAATCATCGAGTCGAGCCAACAGAATATTCATGCTGTTGATATTAGAATAATAACCACTATAGTGCGGATTGCTATTTGTGTAAACATAACGGTCTACACTTTCATCGTATGCCATCAAGGCATACTCTAAGCCGATATTATTGGCCAGCACCGTAGAAGGATTGGCCATTTTACCATAACTGTCGTTGGTCATAACATACAAATCTTCAAACTCGTAGGCACTATTCGTATAGTTACCATTCAGCAAATATTCGATTTCCGTCAGGTTATCCAAAAGAGTTGCCCCTTTGGGTGTCAGGTCCAAATAATTCTCACAGGCACACAACAACATCATCCATGTTATGCACCAACCTGTTATCCTGATGCGATGTTTCATAATATTCATATCCTAAAAATTGATGTTCAAACTAATAGTATAACTTCTCGGGGTTTTGTTCAAGTGGGTTCCTGTCCATGCGTTATTCGCTTCCGGATCGATATCCAGACTATTTTTCACCCAGGTTGCGACATTATTCATCTGGAAACGCAAACGGGCCGAACCGATTCTACATTTTGCACACAGAGCTCTCGGTAAATCATAGCTCAACACAATATTTCTGAGTTTTAGATAATCGGCAGGAAATACACACTGGTCTATAAACGGCAAACCTTGAGATTCTATTTTCATAGAAGAACTATACACTCCTTGTGGCATATATATGCCGGCCTCCGGATCATTCCAGTAATTTAAACAAGAAGCCAATGCTCCATTACCATAACCAAGGAACGAACCGCGAGCCTGCCAAGCAGATGCATTTGCCCGCATATAGTGCCCTCCATAATAAGCGAACATAGCATTCAGGGTAAATCCTTTCCAAGTGATTTCCGGAACAAAGCTTCCCGTATATTTCGGGTCCATTCCTCCGGCAAAGACTACATCCTCCGGTTCTAAGGCAGAATATACACCTTCGGTAGATGTATTCCCGTCTGCTTTGTACCAGGCCAACTGATAATACCCCTCTTCTTTCTTAAAGCCAGCAAAACGGAAAGCATAAAGAGAATTGATCGGATAACCTTTCTGCAGAACATGTTGTGTACTACCCCAACCAAGTTTATTTATCCCCATTGAGACATCCGTCGTAATCTTCTTGATTTCATTTTTATTCACAGCAAAGTTCAAATGAGCCTTAATCCCCAGTCCCTGCGGTTTGGAAGGTTTTAGTATAACAGCATTCAGTGCAAGCTCCACACCTTTATTTACCGCCTCGCCGTTGTTAATGGTCAACGAGGTAAAACCCTCGCTGGGATCTAAATCAGTGGAAGACAACAGGTCACTACTGTATTTATAATATACATCCAAGGCACCGAAAAGCCGGTGTCCCCATAGGGCATAATCCATTCCTACATTATAAGAAGTTGTTTTTTCCCAACGGAGTTGTTCATTCGGTGGAGTATTGACACCTGCAGAAAGAGCTCCGTTCAGTGTTGAATTATTGTATATACGTCCTGTCAGAAAAGAAGATACCGACTGGTCGATATTTCCGGTTAATCCGTAACTGGCACGCAATTTTAAAACATTAATCCATTCGGCAGAAGCCATAAAAGCTTCATTGTTGATGTTCCAGCCGGCACCCACCGACCACAACAGACGGCCACGGTATTTCGGGTCTGCTCCGAAAAGATCGGTTTTGTCGATACGCCATGAACCGGAAAGGCTGTAACGCCTGTCATAGGTATAATTTCCCGTAAAATATCCCGAAACATAGCGATGCTTCACTTCAGCGGTTTCCCAACCGCTTACCAAATTGAAAGTCATCCATGGATTCGAAAACATCGGTCCCAAATCAGAAGTTTGCAAATTACGTGCGGCGTTCAAATTGCTTGAAGCCATGGTATTAGTCTGTGTCTTGTCCTTGTACCCCAAAAGCCGATTATTCAGGTTGCGGGTATTGGTCTCGCGGTTTTCAACGCCGACGATAGCTTCCACATGATGCTTCTCTTTAAACACCTGGGCATAATTCGCCTGTACACGGAAGGTGTAATGGTCGGCGCTGTTTTGTGTGGTCGTCAGGATTCCGCCGTCCGGACAGAGGTGTTTGCCACCACTTGTATAAAGGTTGTAGATATGCCGCATATCATAGGATTCCTCTTCCAAGTAGCTTTCACTTTTATTCGTGATATCCTCATACTGGAACTGCGCATTCACCGAAAGCTGCGGCAATATTTTAAACGTAGCGTATACGAAAGAACGTAAATTAGAGTTACGGGCACGGGTAAAGTTTCTGTCTAATTCATCGAGCAAGTTGTATGCTTCCGATTTGAATCCAAGTGAAGTGTTTTGTAACACCGGATCATTCAAGGCAACGGCAGCGTTGTAATAAGCACGGTTACCGTTTTCATCGTAAATCGTATGATAAGGTTCCTTCCCTGTAGGAGAAAGCAAATACCCCAAAGCATCGATATGCTTCTTGCTACGAACCATGTTGGCATTGAATCCCACCGCCACATCCAACCATTTAGCAGCATAGATATCGCCCCGATAACTGAAATTCAGAATATTATTATGTTCATTGACAATGCCTTGATTAGAGCGTTTAAAATTTAAATTGATACTGGAGGTCAAACGGTTTCCTTTAGCACGGAATGCCATATTGTATTGCTGGAGTACCTGATTACGCAAAACAGCATCGCTCCATTCCTTTAGATAATCGTTCTTCTTCAAACGTTCAATTTGACGGTTATATTCATCGGCGGTCAATGTACCTGCATCTCTTTGCACCAACATGGAAAGAATCGGATTAATACTGCTCGGATACATATTGACATACATCGGTATATATTGACTATACATCGGATCCTGCATCGTAGCCGCATAGGATTTTTCTTCCAGTTCAATAGTCTGTGCAGCATTTGCCCAGCCGTAATTGTCGTATTGCTGTTTTTCATTAATAGTAATGTCCATATTGAAATTAACTTCCACCCGGTCATTCTGCGCACGTTTGGTAGTAACAACAATGACACCGTTGGATGCACGTACACCATAAATGGAGGCTGCAGAGGCATCTTTTAATACGGTAATGGAAGAAATATCGTACGGATTGATGGTTTCAATCGATCCCTCGATAGGCAAACCGTCCACCACCACCAAGGGTTTTGTCCTATCCGTAAAGGTGGATACCCCCCGAATCATGATATTACTCTCGGCATCATCATTCAAACCCTTATTATAACTGACCAAACCGGACAACATACCCTCCAAACTACTAATTATATCTGTCGAATAACGTCGCTCTAATTCTTTCGAAGTAATGGTTTGGTAAGAACCGGTCGCATTCTCTTTTTTAATGTTTTGATAACCGGTAACCACCACTTCATCCATCTCGGTAATATCTTCCTGCATAACAATATTCAATTCCGCTTGTCCGGTATAAGCCATTTCCTGTGTCTTCATACCGATAAAAGAAAATATCAGCCGGACACCCTGCGCACCGGGCAATTCAAGACTATAATTCCCGTCCGCATCGGTCACCACACCCAGCGCCGTTCCCTTGATCAGCACGGTCACTCCGGGAAGCGGATGGCCTTTTTGGTCTTTCACGACACCTTTGACACGGGCCGGATTCCGCATCTGTTGTTGCGGACGTTCTTTCACCACAATAATATCCTCCTTGACAACCCACGTCAGACCGGTAGATGCAAAGATTTTATCCAACACTTCCACTACGGTTTCGTTTACGGCATCCACGGACACCCGTCCCACACGTTCCCCCTGTTCTTTACTCATCATAAACTGCAAGTTGGTCTGCTCGCGGATTTGCTCCAGCACCTGCCGCAACGACACGTCCTGCAATTTCATGTTCACCCGTTCCCGTTGCGCCAACGTGGTAGCAGACAAACTGAAAGAGAACAGGCAAACCAGAATAATACACAATTTCATAATTTTTCCGATTTTTTGCCAGCGATAATGATAAATACCGAGGCATTCTGATTTCTTTTTCATAAATTTGTAATTGAAGATTAAACATAGCAACAAAACGGCTGTCATCCGTTTTATTGCAAACTTATCTGGATAAGGGAAGTGTCCCCACACTTCTCTTATTTTATTCCACTATAATCATACGATCGCTGATGTGAAAAACGATTCCTGTGGATTCCGAAATGGCTCCGAGAATCTTTTGGATATTTTCATATCGTTTCAGATGGCCCGAGAACCGGATGTCTTTTTTCCCGGCTGACCGGAAAATTACCTTTACATCATACCAGCGTCCCAACTCTTCGAGAATCTCCTCCAGGGTGTCGTCGTTAAAGCAAAATTCCCCGTTTTTCCAGGCGGTGTACTTCCGGATATCCACTTCCCGGAAAGTGATTTCCCCGCTATGATGGTCGCAAGCGGCCAACTGCCCCGGACGCATCCGCTGCTCTCCGGTACTTCCCTTTCCGGAGATACCGATTTCTCCCTCCACCAATACCGTTTCCGTTGCCCGGAGGCCATGGGTATTCACATTAAAAGCAGTGCCATACACCCGGATACTCACCTCGTCTGTTTCCACATAAAACGGCCGTCCCGTATCTTTCGCCACTTCAAACCAGGCCTCGCCTTTCAGATAGACTTTCCTTTCCGCCGCCGCAAAAGCCACCGGATAGCGAAGTTCCGACCCGGCATTCAGATGCACGGCAGTGCCGTCAGCAAGCAATAAACGATACTCTCCGCCATGGGGTACGGACAAGGTATTGTAAACCACGTTTTCCGGCTGCGACGCCACCGGGGCGGAATAAACCACTTTACCCGAATCTATCCGGATACTCCCGGCCGTTTCCTGCAAATCCCGTTGTCCCGATTTTTCCAAAACAATCCGTTCACCACTGCTTAATTGCAGAAATGCCCGGCAGGTACCCGGTTCCACCACGGTTTCCGCCATTTTCACGCAGTCTTCCGGCCTGTCCCGCTCCACCAGCAGCCATACGGCGCCTAAGGCCATGAGCAGACTGGCCGCCACCGACAAACGAATGAGATTCTTTCGGATGCTTTGCCGCCGCATGTTCTTCCGGAACTTCCGGTAACCCCGTACAGGTTCCCAACCGGCATACCGCCGGAATTCTCCTATCAGGTACTCATCATCCCCCACCTCCTCATACAACCGCCGCATATTTTCATCCTCCAACAAACGCACCATCTCCGCCCGCTCATCTGCCGTGAGTCTTCCCGCATAGGATTTCCGAAATAAAGTCACCGTTTTTTCAACACTTTTATCCATTATTTTTTCATTTTTATACCTATTGTGCATAACAAATGAAAAAGGGTGACAAGAAAACTGATTTTTTTTGAAAAAGAAGGTATTTTATAAGGAGGGATATTATTTAAGTTTTCAAGACAAGAAAAACGCCAACCAGAACACGCTGGCGTCCCCTCTCATTTTCCCGCGCAATTGTTTAAAGCTACGCTTTTTATGGGTTTTTACCGTGTTGACGGATATGCCCAACTTTTCGGCAATTTCATTGACGGACAATCCATCTATGCTCAGCCGGATGACCTTACGCTGTTCGGACGGCAATTCATCAATATAAAGATACAATTGCCGGAGCAACTCTTCACGGACAGTCGCCATAAACATTTCATCGGATTCCGGATCGTTTTCCAGCATCAACCGGTTCAGATGCCTGGATTTACACTTTTCGCGGCGTAACCACATCATCGACCGATTATAAACAGCCCGGTAAAGGTAATTGGTCAGCTCGTCTATCTGAAGAAATTTTCGTTCTCCGTTCCAAACATACAACAAAATGTCCTGCACCAAATCTTCGGCAATGACCGGGTCCTGCACCAAACGCCCGGCATAAGAGCATAAAGCCGCGTAATAGCAGCCGAAAACTTCCTGCCAAAGTTCCTCCTTCTTCTCGTTTACCGCTTCCAATATCCGACTTGCATCCATATTTCCGGCACTATCGTTCGCTTTACCACACTAACCGATAGTCTTCCAACCGGAATCCCCTCAGAAAGTCCTCCGTCCGCATTCTTTTTTTTCCTGACAACTGCAACTCCAGCACACGAACGATACCTCCCTCCACATATACATCAAAAAAGGTTTTTCCATCGGTACGGACTTCCCCCGCGGGCAGATTATGGCTCTGCCGTATCCTGGCGGCTTTAAATATTTTAAGTGTCAACACTCCGCTATCCTTCCCGACAGCCTGTAATTCCGTCCATGCCCCGGGAAAAGGCGACAAGCCCCGGATATGGTTACAGATGGTTTCCAGTTTCCCGTTCCAACGGATTTTCATGTCTTCTTTGAATATCTTCGGAGCGAGTACCGCTTCGCGCCCCCGCAGCAATCCACACTGGTCGGTCAACGGATAGTCCCCTGCCTCCATCGCCTGCACGGTTTTCAGCAACAAGTCCGCCCCTTTCTCCATCAGTTCGTCATGCAATTCTCCAGCGGTCATCTCCTCGCCGATTTCCACCTTTTCCTGAAAAATAATATTGCCGGTATCTATCTCCTGCTTTAAAAGGAAAGTCGTCACCCCGGAGCAGGTTTCCCCATTCATTACGGCCCGGTTTATCGGTGCCGCTCCCCGGTAATCCGGCAGCAGAGAAGCATGCAGATTCACCGTCCCTAAGGGAGGCATATTCCAAACCACTTCGGGCAACATCTTAAATGCCACAACTAATTGCAAATCGGCTTTTAGCTCTGCCAGCGCCTGTAAAAAATCGGGATCCCTGAATTTCTCGGGTTGCAGAATCTTCAGGCCGATTTCCCGGGCGTATTTTTTAACTGCGGATTCCTGAAGCTGTTGTCCTCTACCGGCCGGTTTATCAGGATTAGTAACGACTCCGACAACCTGAAATCCAGCCTCTATAATTCTTTTCAAGGGCAGGACAGCAAAATCGGGAGTACCCATATAGACGATACGCAACTTATGACTTGGCATTTTTCTTCTTTTTTATAAAGGCAATCAATTTCTTAAAGACTCTTGTGTAAGCTTCTGTATTCATCATCTCGGAATCGGTCACGGATTTATAAGTCAGTATAATTCCCAAAGGCAACAGAATAAAGGCAGAAATCCACATCCCGGCAGCCGGAGAGATAACAGCCTCCCTGGCCGACCTTTCTCCCATCATCGAAATAATATAATAGATGATAAACAAAAGCACGGAAACCACCACCGGCATTCCTAATCCCCCTTTCCGGATAATAGCCCCCAGAGGAGCACCGATAAAGAAAAAAATAAAGCAGGCAAAAGATAAGGTGAATTTACGATGCCATTCCAATTGACTCTTTATTACATTCTCTTGCTGAGCCACATAATAATGAAGATCGTCCTGGTTCCGTTGTTTTACCTCTCTGGCATATTGCAGGGCATTATCGACCGCCCGACGTTGTTCTTCAATATCAAAAGCAGTAAAAAGGCTGTCGGGATCACTGAACTTTCCCCGGCTTTGATCGGCCAGTATACTATCCCGTTGCGGACTGGGACTTTTGCTTCTTTGATAATTATTCGCCAATAATTTCTTCGTATCTCCTGCTTTTCTCACTTTCAATGCAGCTCGTGCCGAATCGATCGAATGACTCAATTGTTTGAGATTCAGCATCATCGAATAAGAACGAAATCCGTCTTCGTCGCTTCGTTTCAGGTCAGTTCCCGGCAATTCGATCAATACGGTTTCCTTATCGAACTTTAATCTTCTGAAAGGAAATGTTTTACGGGAACTGGGATTCTTCATTCCTTCATCTGTATAAGAATGGCCATTATACAAGACCAGTTCCATCAGATTACTTTTTGCATCACTGATCATCATCCCGGAATCGGCTTTGGTAACATCATAATTCCCGGAACCGTCCTTATGTTCGTATATCAGCATGTTATACATCATGCCGGTTTCTTTATTGATCTTATCGATTTTAATACTATATCCTTCCAAATCGTTCGTAAAGATCCCTTCTTTAAACGACATCTCCGGTTTTTGTTTCCGGATATCGTAAAGCAGGCTATAAAATTTAAGGTTCGCCACCGGAAGGATATTGTTCGAAAAGACAAAAGCGAATACTGTGAGGCATATAATCAGGATAATCAAAGGTTTCATAATCCGGTAGAGAGAAATACCTGCTGATTTTAAGGCGATCAACTCATAATTTTCTCCCAAACTTCCGAAGGTCATGATCGATGAAAGCAATACTGCCAACGGCAATGCCATGGGTACCAAAGTGGTCGCCACATAAATCAATAACTCGGCAATTACCGTAAACTCTAATCCTTTTCCTACGATTTCGTCTATCATACGCCAAAGAAACTGCATAATCAAGACGAACATACTGATGAAAAAAGTAGCTACAAAAGGCCCGATAAAGCTTTTGAGCATAAATATATGTAGTTTCTTCATTTGCCAATAAGTAACCTGTACATTATCAAAATCTTCAAAACAGGTACAAAGGTACGTTTTTTTGTTTACAATACTCTCTCTCTGGTCATCAAAAACCGTATAGATCAGGCCCCCAGGTTCCGGTGCAGGATATCCATTTGTTTATTCCATAACTCTATCGTATCGTTGACTTCGTCTTCATCGGCAAAATCGGTAATAATCAGCGCTACATCTCCGGTCAAGGGCTCCACATGTATATTAAATTCAAAATATTCATCTTCCTCTTCTGCATCATCCCACCGAAACCTCACCACGGCATTACTTTTCAATTCTACGAGCGTAGCCGGCTGCTCACTACCATTCCATATAAAAATAAACTGATTACCTTTTTGGAATACGTCATCTGCAAACCATTCCGATAAACCGGCAGGGGTACTTAAACGAGAAAACAAGACTTTTACAGAAGACGAAAAAATGTACTCTAACTCTATCTTTCTTCTCATATTTCTAAATTTTGAGCCAAATTACTCAAAAAAAATATAAGTACCAAACAGACCGAAAAAAATAGCATTCGCTCAGGAGAGCAAATCAGGCTCAAGCAAAGGTATCCTGACCGAATTCCTGTCTGACTGCCCCAACCAATCTGACTTTCCATTCTTCACCTTTATTCTGATCCAAATGAGATAAGCGATTAATAATATCCGCCACAGAAAGACGATGAAAATCCACTGCCGGGAAATAAGAAACATCATCGTCTTCTTTTACTTCGACCAGGATTTTATGATCTACCAATTCCTGTAGGATTACTCTGACTTTACTGGAACTCATTCGGAGTCTTTTACAAACCATAGCCAGCGTAGGACTTCCTTGTCCATGAATATACAAATCGGAAATATATCGCAACATCCGCAACGTCACTTCAACGTTATCCACCCATTTATTATCCGCATTCATTGCATTCCGGTACAAGAAATGGCGGTTGCGCATAATATAACACAGCTCCGTCCCCCACAAAACGATACTCCAACTCAACTGTAACCACACCAATAAAAGAGGCAAAGCGGCCAATCCACCATAAATCGCATTATACGAGCTCACACCGATCTGGAAACGCAAATAGAACCATTGTACAATTTGAAAAACAGTACCGGCAACAATACCGGCCACCAAAGCATATTTGAATTTCACAGGTGTAGTGGGCATGAACATATAAAGAAATACGAAAAGAAACCATACCAAGATATAGGGTATCAAAGTCAGAATAGCTTTCAAAGCAGCACTGGCATAACTCAATAATCCTTCGTCCATGGCATATTCCTGCAAATTAGCCATCATAAAAACATTCATACTACTGATCAATACGACCAGGATCGGAGCGATAAACAGAATCGACATGTAATCGGTAAATTTTTTTACCAGACTCCGTCCCTTCTTCACCCCCCAAATCCGGTTCATAGCCAGTTCGGTACTGGAAAGCATCCGGATAACCGACCAGAGGAGTAAAACAATACCAAAACCTGCAATCACACCTCCCTGCGTATTATCCAAGGCTTTATTCGCAATATTCATCACCCATTGCATCACATCGGGATTGGTATAAGATTGCTCTTTGAGCCAATCTTCGAATGCCTTTGCAGCACCGAATCCACGGGCGATAGCTAAAATCAGGGCAACGACAGGAATAAAAGAAAGCGTAGAATAAAATGTTAAAGCAGAAGCTGAGATCATCGAAGCATCTTTAATAAAACGATCGATCGAGACAATGACAACAGCCACTGTTTTTAAAACAAGATCGGAAAGAAAAGTGGAAATCCGCCAATCCCGGCGCAAAACCGAGTAATAAAAATCCAAATACAAAAATCGTTTCAGATTATTCCTGTGTTTCATGACCTATGTATGATTTATGCAGCAAAGATAAAACAAAATTCAATACCTGTAGTGTACAATAACGAGGTTACAAAGTTGGCCAGAAAAAAGATCGACATTTAAATCATTACAGAGGTTCGAAAAGTTACAGCAGTTAGACTTAACCTCTAAAACCACAGTAACTCTCCGAACCTCTGCAACTAAAAAGAAGCCCCACAGGTGCCAGGGCACTTTACGGACTTTATAAACCTATTCCATTCTACCACGATCCTGTTTAAGGGAAAAAACTTTAATCGGTTTTCTCCTCCGGCAGGATCAAATAAACAATTCCATCACAGTTTCTTTAATTGTATCGGGATCTGTATCGAGTGCAAAGACACAATCGGGCTGTTTATAAACCACTTTATTTTCTTTTTTAAATTTTGCGATACCTCCGCCTGTAATATTCAGCATAATCACAGCATCGGTTTCGACAGCTCCGGTACGAATGGCTTGCTTCAGGGAAGCCACTGCAACTCCTGCGGCCGGTTCGATATCGATCCCTTCAGTGCGTTCGAACAAGACCATACCTTCCATCGCCTCTTCATTCGATATGGCAAACATATCTCCGCCGGTTTCGGTAAGCGCGTCGAACAATCCTCCTTTCAACGAATAAGGAGGTTTACGGTTAGAAAGTACTTTAGCACATATTTCTTCTGCCTGCTTACGGGCAACCGTATCGTCAACCGGCAAAAGAGCCCGCGATCCGGCCTTCCAGGCATCATACATCGGAGTAAACGGAATATTTTGTGACACCATCAATTTCATCAGGTTATTTCCGTAACGACCATCTACGATAAACCGTTTGTTTGCCTCCCAGGCAGCGATCGCCCCTGTTCCGCTTCCGACAGCCTGAAAATAATAATCCGGAATCCGTCCGATCGTGGTAACGGCAGAAAGTACTGTCGTCCCCATTCCATCGCGCCGGGCAACGTTTTTCGCTCCTCCTTCCGGATAAAACTTATCTAATTCACAAATAATATTCGACAGGTAAATAGCATCGAAATAATCGCTTCCTCTTTCGGTAGCGACCAATTTCACACAAGGATTCAACGGTTTAGCCGACCACATGGCATCGATACAATCCTGCGGAATACATAGTAACAAAGGAATATTATTTTCGGAACAAACCCGTGCAAAAGCCCGAGCGGTATTACCGGCCGAAGCCACCACCATCACTTTATCGTTCAAGTCATTGATCCGGGCACAAACCGCATAAGCCTCACATTCCTTGAAAGCCCCTGTCTTCATCAGAGCTCCCTTTTCAGGCCAATACCCGTTAAAAGTGATATACAAATCCGACAATCCCAATTCGCCGGCCAGCCCTTCACTTTTGTATGTGACAGGCGCTCCGGAACCGTCCAGTGTCCGACAAACAGGTAACCAATCGGAATATTTATACAATCCCGGAAGATTTTCTTTCACCTCCAGTTGTTTCTTTGCATAGTTGGCAAAAATCAAAGCTGCGCCATCCCGATTCGGGCAATCCAACTCCCATTTTTCATCTGCAAACTTTGTCCCACAACATCGGGATTCAAGTACATAATCAGTCATTTCTAGTGTCTTCACTTTATTACTATTTACAACTTACAAAAATAAGTTATTTCTAATAGCCGAAGTTGGGTATAAATACTACTTTTTTGTTTATGTAACAGATTTACCGGGCCGGCAACTGCCGTTCTGACAGTTTTTCCTGCCATACCCCTTCACCATTTTTATAAAAAAACCGCCATTTTTACAAAAATAATCCGGAGAAAAGCACTGGCATGCCATTTGATAAAAAATAAATGTGTTTGAATCAAAACCTCAGACACACCGAAAACGAATAATAGGTAAAAACGAATAGTAAGTAAGTAAATAAAATACATTAACATTATGGGAAAGATTATAGGAATTGACTTAGGAACTACCAACTCATGCGTTGCTGTAATGGAAGGTAACGAACCGGTAGTAATACCAAACAGTGAAGGTCGGCGTACTACCCCTTCAATTGTAGCTTTTGTAGACAACGGCGAACGGAAAGTAGGTGATCCGGCCAAACGTCAGGCTATCACCAATCCGAAAAAAACGATATACTCGATCAAACGTTTCATGGGTGAAAGTTTCGATCAGGTACAGAACGAAATCAAACGAGTAGCTTATGAAGTGGTGAGAGGTGACAACAATACTCCCCGGGTAGTGATCGACAATCGTCAGTATTCCCCACAGGAAATTTCTGCCATGATTTTGCAGAAAATGAAGAAAACGGCAGAAGATTATCTGGGTCAGGAAGTATCTGAAGCAGTCATCACCGTTCCGGCTTATTTCAACGATGCACAGCGCCAGGCAACGAAAGAAGCAGGAGAAATTGCAGGTTTGACTGTAAAACGTATCATCAATGAACCGACAGCTGCCGCTTTGGCATATGGTTTGGATAAAAAGTCCCAGGATCAGAAAATCGCAGTATTCGACCTCGGGGGTGGAACATTCGATATCTCTATTCTGGAATTGGGTGACGGGGTATTCGAAGTAAAATCGACTAATGGAGATACCCATTTAGGTGGGGATGATTTCGACGATAAGATCATCAACTGGCTGGCTGACGAATTCCAGAAAGACGAAGGAGTAGACATCCGTAAAGACCCGATGGCTCACCAACGGTTGAAAGAAGCTGCTGAAAAGGCAAAAATCGAATTGTCCAGTTCAACTTCTACAGAAATCAATCTGCCGTACATATTCCCGGTCAACGGAATTCCAAAGCATCTGGTACGTACGCTGACCCGTGCTCAGTTCGAACAATTATGCGACAGTCTGATCCAGGCAACGATCGAACCCTGTCGGAAAGCCCTGCAAGATGCCAACATGAAAGCTTCCGATATCGACGAAGTGATTCTGGTTGGTGGTTCAACCCGTATCCCTGCCGTTCAGCAGAAAGTACAGGAATTCTTCGGAAAAGCTCCTTCGAAAGGTGTTAACCCGGACGAAGTAGTAGCGGTAGGGGCAGCTATCCAGGGAGGTGTACTGACCGGAGAAGTAAAAGACGTCTTGTTGCTGGACGTTACTCCGCTGTCATTGGGAATCGAAACACTGGGCGGTGTAATGACCAAACTGATCGAAGCCAACACGACCATCCCGACTAAAAAATCGGAAGTATTCTCTACGGCAGCTGACAACCAGCCTTCTGTAGAAATCCATATCTTACAGGGTGAACGTCCGATGGCCCGCGACAATAAAACGATCGGCCGCTTCCATTTGGACAGCATTCCGCCAGCACCGCGTGGAGTACCTCAGATCGAAGTCACTTTCGATATCGACGCCAACGGTATCCTGAATGTTTCAGCCAAAGATAAAGCCACCGGTAAAGAGCAATCTATCCGGATCGAAGCTTCTTCCGGTCTGTCCGATGCCGAAATCAAACGGATGAAAGACGAAGCAGCTGCTAATGCAGCCTCCGACCAGCAAGAAAAAGAAAAGGTCGATACGATCAATAAAGCAGACTCTATGATCTTCCAGACCGAAAAACAACTGAAAGAGTTCGGAGACAAATTGCCGGCCGACAAGAAGGCGCCGATCGAATCTGCTCTGCAAGAACTGAAAGAAGCTCATAAAGCTCAGGATGTCGCCCGCATCAACAGCGCCATCGACAAACTGAACAGTGTCTTTCAGGCTGCTTCACAGGAAATGTACAACGCTCAGGCTCAACAACAGCAGGGCGGTGCACAGCAAGGTCCTCAGGGTAACCCGAATGCCGGTCAGCCGAACAATGGCGGAAAAGACCAGGAAGTCACCGATGTTGACTTTGAGGAAGTGAAGTAAGATAGTAACTATCTGAAACGATAAATAAGAAAAGGAGTGTTACCCAATAAGTTGCACTCCTTTTTGTTTTACTAAATATTGCTCAATTTTTCGTTATTTACTGATTTTTATCATATACCCTTGAGAACGTCTACTAATTTGCGATATGAAATTCAGACAATTGTGTTTCAGGAACCAGCGGAGTTGCAAGGCGCACTTAAATTTTATCTTGAGCAAAATACATGCGCAAACTGTATTTGACTTTTCCAAAAAGTGAGACGCTATTTCACTAGTTGCCGTGGAGCCATTACTTTGAATTACTCAAGTGTGAGGATCCTATGGAGTTGCAGTTCTATATGAAGGAGTGTATCAAGGAAAGTTGGAAGGTCAGAGAACTGAAACGCCAGATCAACTCGTCACTATTCCAGTGACTTGCGCTCAGCACAAACAAAGAAGGTGTACTTGCTCCTGCCAATGAGGGATATGAGGTACTAACTCCAGCCAACATTATTCACGACCCGTACGTTCTTGAATTTGTAGAAATACCTCAGCATAAGCGTTACAAAGAGACGGAACTAGAAAAAGCTTCGAAGACCAACATTGAGCAATTCCTATTGGAATCAGACAGATGCCTTTATTGGCGTACCGATTGGTGCCAGACGTTTCAAAGTTGATTTAGTGTTCTATCACGCAATTCTAAAGTACTATGTCTTGATTGATTTGAAACGTGTAGAAATTAAGCATGGTGATATAGGCCAGATGAATCTCTACCTAAATTACTTTGAAAACGCAATCTGTCAGCCAGACGATAATTCACCGGTTGGTATTGTTTTGGGAACGAAGAAGGATAAGCTGTTGATGGAATATGCCCTTCAAGGTATAGACAACCAACTTTTTGCGATACGCTATCAGCAACGTCTTCCTAATCGAGAGGAACTCCAAGCTCAATTAAACTTATTACTTGATAATACAAAAGAAAAGAAACAAATATGTTATCCCCAAAAATTAGAGAGTTGAGAGACGAACAAGGGTTGTTGCAACGTCAACAAGCTGTAGTTTTAGAAATAAATACCCCAATGTTCAGTAAAATAGAGGCGTGTTGATAGGCGTACCAAACGTGAACAAGTAATAACACTTGCAGAATTATTAGGATATAATAGTATTCAGTAATAAATCAGGCAACAGAACAGCAGTTTCCGGTTCGTCTTTCGGTGCGTCCTTAGGCTTCCATGCCACGATGAACCGAACGGATGCAGATTTTACTTCATAGCCTCTTTCTTTCCATTCCGACAAGGTTTTCTGCATGTTTTGTGACAACTTCGCCACCGGTTTATGGGTCAAAGTGTCGTACAAAATGGAATCTTTATACTTCAAAACATCTCCTCCCCTTAAGGTCAGTACCTCCCGCTTAAGTTCCTTAAAGAATCTCAGATTGACATCTTTATGAGAAAGTTGCAACACTATTTCTTCAGGCATAGTATATTCTTCCGGGTCGATAAGATACTCATCTGCACTTACCTGATTAAAGCTGTCCCCATTCGTATGTACAAACAGCCGATTTTTTGCACGGGTCATCCCCACATAGTACCGACGCATCAGCTGATCATCTTTCACATAATGGTCAGCAATGAGCATATATACGTCATCAAACTCTCTCCCCTTGGCTTTATGAATAGTCGATACCACAACGTCTGCACCCGAAGTATCGCAGAAATCTTCCACCGACGACTCAAATACAAATTCTTTGAAGTCGCTAACGTATTTTGTTTTATTGGTTTGTTCAAACAGCTCTACACAACGCTTCACATACGCCAGACTCTGGCTTCTATCGTAAGCGGAAAAGGTAGCATATTTTGCATTTTCCCATAATTCTTCAGGGATCAGGGGTGTTTTCACCCGTTTGTCTATATACCTCAGAAAATATCTCATTTCGACCATGTTCCAAAAGAGGAAACCGTCCATCGATTGTATCAACTTGCTGTCAATCCCCCATTTCCGCAAAAGAGCCATCAAAATTACAGCCTCTTCATTTGTCTGGGTGAGTACACACATAGTTCCATTCCCGCGATAGCGAACCAATTCCTTTACAAGTGGCTGATACATATATTTTGATTCATGGCGCGTCACCCTCACCCAACCGTTCTCTTTTCTCATCGAGATAATCGGCGTGCTTTTCATTCTTTTACCCAAGACTTTCACAAATTTGTTGGCGAAATCTACCGGATGGCGCGCACTGCGATAATTCTCGGTCATCTCGATAAACTTACTGCCGGGCTCTTGTACTAACCGATACATGTAGCCGGAATCCGACCCACGGAATTCATAAATATTCTGGTCATCATCCCCCACCGCTATTACACGCATTTCCTCATTACTAGCCATAAGAGCCTTCACCAGTGTATATTCTGCAACACCCATATCCTGAGCCTCATCTATGACCAACACTGTTTTACCGATTTTGTTGGGTTCCACCTCCCCCTGATTTATCATCCCGGCAGCTTCGGCAACAACGTCCCTAACCGCTTCAAGGTTACCTATCCGCCCCATGAGATCAAAGCAATAAGAATGAAATGTCTTTATCTCGACAAAGTGGGCAGCGTTACCTATCAATTCCATGAGTCTCTGTTTGAACTCTGTAGCGGCTGCTCTTGAAAATGTCAACATCAAAAGTTGCTCATGCTTTACATCTTCGAGTAATAAAAGGGATGCGAGTTTGTGAACCAACACACGTGTTTTTCCACTGCCGGGCCCTGCTGCGACAACAATGCAACGAGAATCCTTATCGGAAATAATCTCCATCTGGCATTTGGACAACTGACCGAATAATTGTCGATATTTCTTCGGCGTCAGATTACGCTGTATTTCATTTACCCTGTCCCCTTTGAAATATTTCGTGATAAATTTCTTATAGTCCATTTGGAAATAGTCCCGCACATATTGCAAAGCTGCATTATAATCCTTCACCATCAAATTGGCATACTCACCCACGATATGAACTTGCTGAATCTTCTGCTTGTAGAATTCATTCAGCATTCGGTAGTCATCCAACTTATATCTCGATTTATTGTCCTTTATTCTTTGGATATCCATGGCATTGTAAAGAACCAAAAAACCGCCTTCAAGTTTGAGCGCACCGATTTTTGAGAGATACAAAAGCGCCTCCTCCACCTCTTCCAACTGTACATTGTCGAGTTTAGTGAACAAGGCGTGAGGACCTAATATTATCTGATTAAGAAGTTCTACCACAGAGAATTGAACTACCTGTTTTTCTGAATTTCCTTTTTTCGTAGCAGCAACTAACTGATATAGCCACTCCAAAGTTAAACGACTAATTTCCAATCGTTTTTCAAAACGATTAAGGGTTGTTTCCCTACCTGTCTGACGGCTGATTTCCATATTGCGGAGGGCATCTTCTTTTTTACGGATATATCCCTTGATAGCAAGGAAGTAGAGCAGTGTCCGGATATCCTTTTCCCTGGAGGTATCGATTCCGTCGTTCATTGCATCCTCATTCAGCTGCTTGCAGGATATCCGTAAAGCTTCGTCAGGAATACGGTTAAGGATGTATTTTTCAAGTTTTGCAAAACGTTCGAGGAGGATCGTTGATTTTCGTTTCGAGTCACCGGCATCCAGCAAATAGGCAGATATATCCTTACTATCTGCCAATATACCTTCCTGGCGCATTCGCTCCACAACCGATACGACTTCCTTCTTACTTAGCCCCAAAATATCTGCCAGATAATCCACCCGCGATTCTGCCTCTGCATCCTGAGCCTTGGCAATGTACTTCTGTGAAATCAGTGACTTGATGATTCGGACAGTCTTTTCTATTTCATCCCTGCCAAATAGCTGTGACTTTGATATACGCATCCTCGCTTCATCCATGTTTCTCACCGTGATACCTGTAGCATATACCTGAGGCACATTGTTTCCTCTTATCAGGTATCCACTTTGTTCCAAAGCTGCTAAAGCTGTCCGTACACGGGTTTCGATGTCGGATACCGAATCGTCCCATCCTGCCTGCCGGGCTATTTCCAATGCAGAACAACTCACTCTCATGCGTCGCCGGGTAAGGTCTTTTACAGCTTTCCACACCTGCTGTATTTCGCTGATACTTAGCTTTGTCTGATTCAGTAATATAAAATGCTTATCCAAATCATTGTCACCATAAAGCACATAGCAACGGGCACTGAGGTTAGGGTCGCGACCGGCTCTCCCTGCCTCCTGCACATAATTCTCCAGAGAATCCGAAATATCGTAGTGCACCACCAAACCGACATCTTTCTTATCGACTCCCATGCCAAAAGCTGATGTGGCCACAATGATGCGAACCTGGTCATTCATAAATGCATCCTGGTTGTCAATCTTTTCGTCAGTTTCCATCTTGCCATTGAAAGGCAATGCCTTATAACCGTCACGAGTTAATTTGTTAGCCAGTTCTTTCGTACGTCTGGTACGGGATACATAAACGATGGTCGAACAATCAGATTCAGCCACCAGTCCCCTTAGTTTTAAATATTTATCATCATCCGTTTCAGCATGGATGACAGAGTAATGCAGATTGATCCTTGAGGCCGTCGATGCAAACAACCGCAAATCCAAATTCAACGTTTGCTTGAAATAGTCACAAATGTCCTGCACTACTTTCTGTTTAGCCGTAGCAGTGAAACAGGATACCGGTATCGGATTTCTACTTCCTTTCTTTTGCTGGTATTCCTGGATAAATTTTCCTATATAGAGATAATCCACCCGGAAATCCTGTCCCCATGAAGAAAAACAATGTGCTTCGTCTATCACAAATCTCACAATATAGCGTGCCAACAATATTCTCTCGATAGTTTTAGAGCGAAGCATTTCCGGAGATATATACAGAAGTGAGGCTTCCCCATCCTGTACTCTTTGTATGGCCAGTGCTCTGGTAATGGGGTCCAACAAACCGTTAATGGTTACCGCATCGGTAATACCTCTATCGGCAAGGTTATCTACTTGGTCCTTCATCAGCGACTGCAAAGGGGAGATCACAACCGTAAGCCCATGCACAGAACTGCCGGCCATGAGTGCGGGCAGTTGGAAAGTAAGCGATTTTCCTCCACCGGTAGGAAATATCGCTAATAACGACATGCCTTTCACCGCTGCCTGAGCAGCTTGTTCCTGGAGTGGTTCTCCTTCATATGTCCGGAATTGTTCATACCTAAAGAATGCTTTTAAATTATAAAGCACGTTCAGTTGGGTATTACAATAATCACAACCTTCCTTACAGCTGGTATGACGCAGGAGTTTTAGCACAAATTCCACTTTAGGATAATGGTGAAGTACCCATCCGGGAGTAACGGAACGTTGGTCGGTCGTGTCGATCAGAGCCAATGCGTATGCCAATTCGCAAGGATATTCTTTGACCAGCATAACAAGGTCTGCATGCCCACAAATTTTCCCCTTGTAAAGGTCCCTTATTACTTCGGTCAATCCCTCATTGAGATACTCTGCCCCTACCATACTGAGAAATCCTTCAAATTCTTTCTTGTCCTTTAGCAGCGAGGCAAATAGTCTGCATTTTCCCTCCGGAAACGACTTCCAGCGTGCTATTTCGTCCAACAGTAAATCTTTGGCTTTTTCGCAATCATTCACCGGATTATTTATCTGTTCGCTCATGAGTTTGTCGTCTTTCAACAGCCTATGGTATGGGCGTTCCGGGAATAATAGCGGTGAGATGTAAAGTGTATCAACTAAAAGCCAACGACATGTTTTATCCGTGAACAGATATTTGGCATCATGATGAATGATATTGTGACCACAAATATAGTCCACGTCACTAAAAAATTCAAAAAGTTCCTCTTTCGAAACTTTATGATATACTGCACCATCATAGCGAAGTGCCCCAATATCATGAATTTTGTAATCCTCCAAACCAATTTCAACATCTACTATGGCATAGTGTAGGGCATTATATTGTACAGATATTTTCTTATTACTGATGGAATCCTCAGCATTTATGAGTCCTATAAACCTGTTCCATATTGACATGTATTCTCTATAACTAAGTTGTTTTATGATATGGATTTATTATAAAACCGACATGTTTTTTATTGTTGTCCGGATACAATAATCCAGTTTCACTTACAAAGTTAAGTGATAAAACAAAGAAAATTGTTAAAGTTGCCAATTTCTTTTTAGTTCATCATTAACTATCGAGAAAAAATCTAATCTATAATCAGGAGCAATTTTTACGATAGTTTTCAGTTATGCGATAACAATGGTCCCGGGTAAAAATTTAAAATGCGGCATATTTACTGTTGAAACGGAAACCGATTCCCAACATCAGGAAATTGGGGTCATGAAATTTCTGGAGGTTATAACCCACATGTAAAAAAGTATCCCGTGACATGGCTATTTTCAAAGTCAACATTTGATAAAAAGCCCTCAGATCGCCTTTTCCGATAAAATTAGTACCCATACCGATCCCTACGGTAAAAAAAGGCATGACATACTCTACCCGCCCCGACATGCCCAGGGCAAATTGATTATAAAGAGCAGGCCGCCTGATTTGTGACTTATCGATGTCTCCATATACCTCATCGGAAAGATACAAATTTGCACTTCCATCATATACTCCATCCAAAGAAACACCTAGCCGAAGTTTATAGTCGACGTTATACATAGGGGCAAAATTAAATCCAAAAACCGGATAAGACTCGGGTAACGGATATTGCCCCTCCTGCATCCAGATTCCTTTCCGCCGCCATGAACCGAAAAATACAAAATCATAACTGACATGCCGCTGAAAAGGAGGAATATGATAAGAAGCGGCTGCATGTAAAGAGGTCAGATCTTCTTTCCGGTAAAAATTATATTCTACACCGAGTTTTCCCCCAAGGGTATTCACCCCTGCATTGGGGAAATTTGTATTTCCATTTGAAAAATGGGTCAAAGTGACTCCCGAAGTCAGACTTAAACGGGGAGAAAGTGCCCAACGCAGATAAAAATTAGCATTGAGATAAGCATTGATCTTCGATCCCACCATCTTATTGTAAGAATTATACTGTTCATCATAGGGTTTCCAGCCACCAGACAATCCGAAATTCCATTCGTAGTTAAACGACAGCCATGGACAAATCCGGGCGATACGTGCTCCCTGAAACAGATAAAAGGCAACAGGATTACCGATTTGCCGGGATTCTCCAAACGAATAACAGCCCAATCCGATTCCCTGATAAACATTCCCATAAATCCGATCGTAAATACTTCCGGGCTGATAATGAAGCGCATATTTAAAATGAGTAGAAAAAGCTCCGCGAATCAGTTTCCGCTCCGGATTTTCTCCCCTCAAAAAAGGATGAGTAGGAAAAACATATTCGGGTCTTGCTTCTACTCCCAGGCCATGAACGAACCGACGGGGCAGCCTATTAGCCAAACTATCCTCCGTCTGCCCGAAAACAGACGCAACCACCCCAACCATCACCATACCCGACAAAACGATAACTTTCTGAATCCGCCCAACCTTATTCATATATCAATCCCGATTTCATAGGTAAGTCTTCACAATTTTTAATGCATGCAAATATAGTGATAGCAGTCCAATATAATCCCCCTGCACCATTAAATTTTTATTTAGCTTATAAAGTCCGGTAATGTCCTTCCAATAATTAACTAAACTTTATTCCAGTCGATCGCACCTGCAAACGTAAACAAATGTCCGCAAGGTCTTTTGACTTTACACATTTTATAAACTTCAGTTCAATAGTGTCAAGACTACAACAGCAATATACCGGACTATTGGTTTCATTTTACGGCTCGATCGACTATCCCCGGATAAAACTCGAATGGGATACTCCACGGAATATCAATCGCATCCATTTGTATTACAAACCTTCACAACAAATTCATACAGCAGGTATTACCATTCATTTCGATGACGGTAACCGACTGTCTGTCAACACGATCTCCAACGACGGGACAGTTAAAGTCGTCGAATTCGCCCCCAAAACTACCAAACGCCTGAGATTCGAAGTCACCGAGGGTGACGACCTACCCTGGGACTTTCAGAAATAGAAGTCTTCTCCTCTCCCCAGGAATGCCGAAGTCCGGCAGAACTGGAAGGCTCTGTCAGTCGGGATGTCCGGCAACCAACCTGATCGTAACGGCTTACATGAAAGGACTTTTGAAGAAAACCGAAGCCCGGCATGCCTTCACTGTGATGAAACATAATCATATGCCGGGAGGGATGCTCGGAACCGACGATATGTTTATTATTCTTAAATATAGCACCGACAGATTTTATAAACTCAATATAAAACAGCTATCTGAACAGACAATTACAACAGAAATAACAAAACCGAATCTTTTAACTTTTCACGCAAATACTTGAATCCCCGGTTCTTTTGGGTTTTTACCGTATTAATACTGATTCCGAGCAGATCGGCAATCTCATTTCCCGAATGTCCCTGAATACTCATCAAAAGTATTTTTTTTCTTTCTTCGGGCAGATCTTCTATATAGACATAGAGTTGACGGATCAATTCTTCCCGTACGGTTAAAGCGAATTGTTCGTCGGGTAATTCAACCTCCTCCGCTACCATCTTACGTAAAATATTCTGACGGGAAGCCTGGGTACGAAGATGGAACAGGGCATTGTTGTAGGTCGAGCGATATAAATACCAGGTCAATTCTTTGATATCCAGAAAGGTCCGGTCGGAATTCCAGATCCTGATCAAAGTATCCTGAACGATATCCTGAGCCGTATCGGAATCTTTTACAATACCATCGGCATATGAACAAAGGGCTGCATAATAAGAGGCATACAGCGTTTCCCACGCTTTTAAATCCTTTTGATTTACCCCTCTTAATATTTCCTGTTCATTTAGCGCCATCCACTTTCTTTCTGTTTGTTTCCGAAAACAAAAATAAAGGATATTTATAAATATAATTAAAACAAGGGATTATTTTATAGAAAACATTCTTTCTGTCCCCCATTTTCGGCAGCCCAAGCGGTTATTGGTGCTCTTTTTTCATTAATTCGTTAAAACAATGCCGGCATATCGGTTCATAATCGTGCTTTTCTCCCAGCATCACCAATTTATCATTATCCGACAGACGATGGGAATGCTGGGCCAAATTCCCGCAACGGACACAGATCGCATGTACTTTCGTCACATATTCGGCCACAGCCATCAAATCAGGCATCGGCCCGAAAGGTTTACCGGTATAATCCATATCCAGCCCAGCGACTATTACGCGGATACCGTTATCTGCCAATGTTTTACATACCGACACTATATTAGAATCAAAAAATTGGGCTTCATCGATTCCGACGACATCGACATCTCCGGTCAATAACAAAATATTACCCGAATTTTCCACCGGCGTACAACGAATCGTATTCGCGTCATGCGATACCACATCTTCATCCGAATAACGCACATCGATTTTCGGTTTAAATATTTCCACCTTTTGCCGGGCAAACTGTGCCCGCTTCAACCGCCTGATCAACTCTTCCGTCTTACCGGAAAACATAGAACCCCAAACCACCTCTATCCAACCGGCCCGATTAGTACTCTCCAAAAACATCCCTGATTCATTTTTAGTCGTGCAAAAGTATAAAATTAAGGGATTCCGGGACGGTTCTTTCTGTCAAAATTTACCGGAATAGGTTACAAAGGTTACAAAGATGGCTCAACCTCTGCCCCCTTGTAACTCTTGTAACCTTTTTAACTTTAATAACTGAAAAAAGAACGATCAGCTTACAGCCATTTTACCAAAGCAAAGTCCTGGCGATGGGGCAGTAATTCGCTTTTCGGGTAGATACGGATGGCCAGCATCAGCAATCCCGGAGAGTCGGCAGTCACATCGATGCGGTATCTGGCCACACTACCCACTTGTTCAACAGGGATAAAATCGTGTTTTTCGCGGATAACCTGGCGTCCGTCTTTCTGTTCGGCAGCCACCAATTCAACTCCTACTTCATGCATACTGAGTTCGCCGATCTCGAGTTTCACCTCTCCGTAATAAGATTTCCCCAAAGCGATGATCTGTTTGGAACGATTGGGCAGGTCCAATCCGACTAACTCGATATTATCCCATTCGCGGGAAATTTTCTTTTTCCATTCGGCAATTTCTGCCGCCATGGCGAAATCATTTTCGATCATCTTCTGATAGCGGGCAGACATCGGAACATAATATTGTTTTTCATAATCTTCCAGCATCCGGTTGGTCGTAAAATTCGAAGCCACCCTGGCAATAGTATTTTTGATATAGCTGATCCATTTAGGCGATAATCCGTTAGCATCCCGTTCGTAGAACAGAGGAGCGATCTCATCGTCGATAATGTTATATATCATTTCAGAATCCAATTCATCCTGCATAGCCTGATTTTCGAAAGTTCTTTCCATCGGCAACATCCATCCGGCATCTTTACGATATCCTTCGACCCACCAGCCGTCGAGCACGGAGAAATGCATAACACCGTTCATAGCAGCCTTTTCGCCACTGGTACCCGAAGCTTCCTGAGGCCGGGTCGGCGTATTCATCCAGACATCAACCCCTTGTACCAATTTCTTGGCCAGATCCATATCATAGTTAGGCAGAAAGATGATCTTACCCAGGAATTGCGGATATTTGGATACCTCGACAATCCGTTTGATCAGGTCCTGTCCGGCTTTATCGGCAGGATGGGCTTTCCCGGCAAAGATAAACTGCACCGGATGTTTGGGGTTATTGACGATTTCATCCAGGCGTTCGAGGTTACGGAACAACAGGTGAGCCCTCTTGTAGGTAGCGAAACGCCGGGCAAAACCTATGGTCAGAATATCGTCCCGCAAAGTTTCACGGATCTGAATCACCTGCCGGGGAGTGAAATAAGAGGCAGCCACCTCGTCTTTCAGCAATTCTTTTACATGATCGATCAGGCGCTTACGCAATTTGGTACGCACCTCATATACGACAGCATCGGGAACGGTATAGATTTGTTCGAAACATTTCTTATCGTAATGATGATTCTTAAAATCTTCACCGAACAAAGATTCTTCTATTTTCTTCCATTCGGGAGCCGCCCAAGTCGGATAATGCACCCCGTTGGTCACATAACTGATGTGCAACTCCTCGGCCATATATCCCGGCCACATGCCTTTGAAAATCTCTTTACTCACTTCGCCGTGCAACCAGCTAACCCCATTCACTTCCTGAGCCAGATTAGCCGCAAGGAAGCTCATAGAGAATTTCTCATTCGGATCGGCGACATTGATTTTTCCTAATCCCAACAGCTGTTCCCAGGAGATTTTCAGCCGATCGGCATAATGAGAGATGTAAGTACGCAGCATATTTTCCGAAAAGGCATCATGTCCTGCAGGTACAGGTGTATGAGTCGTAAACAAAGAAGATGCCCGCACCACTTCGATCGCTTCGGCAAAAGTCAGGCGTTCCTCGGTAATATATTCTTTCAATCTTTCCAGCCCGGTGAAAGCAGCATGTCCCTCATTGCAATGGTAAGTAGAAGCTTCGATACCCAGTTTTCGCAAGGCCTGAATACCTCCACACCCGAGCAAAAGTTCCTGTTTCAAGCGGTTTTCCCAATCTCCGCCATACAGATGGTGGGTGATACTCCGGTCTTCGGGCAAGTTATCTTCGAAATCGGTATCCAGCAGATAGAGCTCTATCCGGCCGACATCGACCCTCCAAATCCGGGCATATACATTCCGTCCCGGGAATACCAGACTGATGGTTTCCCAATTACCTTCCTTGTCACGTACCGGGGTTACGGCGATCTTCATAAAATCCTGAGCTTCGTATTCGGCTTCCTGATCACCCATAGCAGATAATTTCTGTGTGAAATAACCATAACGATACAATAAACCGACAGCCGTAATCTTCGTCCCTTTATCGCTGGCCTCTTTCAGGTAGTCACCGGCCAGGATTCCCAATCCTCCGGAATAGATCTTCAACGAAGTATGCAAACCATACTCCATACTGAAGTAAGCAACCCCATTCCCGGACATATGTTCTTTCGCTGCCATATAGGCTTTAAACTGAGCATATACTTCTTCAAGTTTATGCACGAAACCGGCATCATTTTCCAGTTCTTTATAACGAGCCAGGGAAATCGAATCCAACAACATGATCGGATTGTGACCGCAAGCCCTCCATTTATCGACATCGATCATCCGGAATAATTCACGAGCACCTTCATTCCAAGCCCACCAAAGGTTTTTGGATAATTCTTCCAGAGCGATCAGTTTTTCGGGAATAGAGCGATGGATCATCACACTGACCCAGCTGGGATTATTTACCGTGAGCTGTTTTTCGATATAAGATACCGATTCGTTCATATTGGCAGGCAGGTCTTTCAAGCGTACGCTGACCTGGTTCAAAGCGATCGTATAAGCCTGTTTATAATAATTGATCAGATTATCCCAAAGTGCAATCCGGGAAACATCTTTGGCATTGTCCCGGTCTTTCTGCATTTCAGTTTCTCCGACCTGTGTATAATTTTTTACCCATTCGGCGATAGCCGTAGCCACATTGGACGCATCACCGTCTTCGCGGTGAATAACTTCTATACCGGGATGATTCATATTATAATGTTCTTTCACCCACAGTCCGAATCCGGCCAAAGTGGTCGTAATGGTAGGCACTTTAAACGCCAGACTTTCGAGCGGAGTATATCCCCAAGGCTCGTAATAAGACGGGAAAGCGGTCAGATCCATCCCCACCAGCAAATCATAGTAAGGCATATTGAGTACCCCGTCATCTCCATTCAGATAACTGGGAACGAAGAAGATCTTCACTTTATCTTCCTCGGAATTACGCAATTTTTGTGCCCGGATACGGTTCATCACCGGATCGTTGGCACTATCGTTGAGATAATGTGTCAGATAAAGATCTGTAGAGGTAACGGCCTGATAAGGTAATTCCAGGTTATGCAGCAATTCCTTGTTTGCACCGGCATGTCCGGCAGGTACCAAAATAAAGGCCAACACCTCTTTACCGAGTCCGTTGTTACGATTCAATTGTCCCATGGCATCGATAAAGACATCGATTCCTTTGTTTTTAAACTCGTACCGTCCACTGATACCCAGGATCAAGGCGTCTTCGGCTACGGGACGCCCCAAAATCGCCTGTGCCACCTGAAGAAATTTTTCTCTTCCGGCCTTTCGTTTGCCTTCCCATTCGGCTTCGGAAGGCGTAAAGACATTCTCAAATCCATTGGGAGTAACCAGGTCTACTTCTTTATCCAGAAAATGAGCACATTCGGTAGCCGTGATCTCACTGACCGTAGTGAAACAATCGGCTTGATGTGCTGCGGTCTTCTCGAGAGACTGTTTGGAAATGACATTGAAACGACGTGCCAGTTCTTCGGGTACATAATTTTTCATCTCACTGTACAGGGGTAGATTATTCCCGGCTACACAACGGCCCAACACAGTGGCATGAGTGGTAAATACACATCCCACCTGAGGCATCGCACTTTTCAAATACAATAATCCGGCTCCCGTCATCCATTCGTGAAATTGGGCGATAATCCGCTGCCGGATAGAAGAATTAAAGCGAACGAAGCTCTCGATCACTTTCCCTGCTGCATATCCGAACAGGGCCGGTTCGATGTAATCCCATTGACCACTAATCGAATCGAGTTTATATTTTTCCCAAAAAGAAGCAAAAATTTCATCTTTCTGCGTAATGAACGTACTGAAATCAACCAGGATGACAATCGGTTTTCCAGCCACATTCCACCGTCCTACTTTAATACGCAAGCCTTCCTGGGCTGCTCTCTGCCGCCAGGACCTGAACAAACGGGGATCGTCGATAAATTCAGGATTCTGTTCGGTATAACGCCAGACATCGGGGCCGATTAAAATATGACTACTGCTGTATTCTTTTTCCATATTGAGGGCTTTGGTCGAAATCACCGTATGAATTCCCCCCACTTTATTACAAACTTCCCAACTTACTTCAAAAAGGTAAGCGGGATTCTTCAATTTATTGTTATCCATATTACTTTTGCGTGTGTTAAATGAGCCCCGAAGGTACATATTTTTATCCAAAAAGTTGATAATCAAAACCTAAAAAATCAAAATTCAGGAAATTCATTGTTCCTGCAATGCCTTTCCTGAATCGGTTTAGTTCATGAGCGATCAAGTTTATTAAGTCTCCGGACCTTGCGGGCACTTTTCTCTACGGCCGACCGGACCCGAAAGTCCCATAAAGAAGACGTCCGCAGGTTCTACACACTTTATGAACTTGAAGCAACGAAGGAGTAACCTGAAGAACTTTACGGACTAATTATACCGATCTTTTTCCGGCTTAGCCCGAAAAGCTTATTTCTTTTTGGTCGTCGTTCTTGCTTTTTTCTTCTCACTCCCGGTCTTTGGAGTTTCTTCCTTCGAAGTTTCCGGGACTTCGATTACTTTCCGGGTTTCTTTCGGTTCTTTTTCTTCTTTCGGATGTCTTGTCTTCTTCCGGTCCGTTTCTTCTTCTACCCTCCGTATAAAATCGCTCAGCACATTCATATAATTTATAAATGCCTCGTAAGGAGTGTCGTAGGGAGTAAAATATTGGTGTATCGCTCCATCAGAAAATAGCTTGGTGCACATATAATAGAAATGATCGCTAGCCTGTAAGCAATCGAAATCATGGGTAAGTACCGGATCTTTGAGCGCATTGACTTTATTTTTCATTTTATAAAGCTCCTCGAAAGCTTCATTCTGCAATTCATTTCCCAACCAGGCAGTGACATCCCGTTCTTCATCGGCCCATGAGATCGGGTAAGGGACATGCAAAGGAGCTACCGGTTGATGTTTTGCGGCAGCCTCTTTAGGAGTCAGAAATTCAAAATTGGTAGAAGCAAAAATCTGTGCCGGCAGAGCTGCTATAAAATCGAAAATCCCGGTATCGCCTCCCTGGTGTTCTCCCAAAGTTTCGTAGTCCATAAAAAGATTGACAATCTCTCCGTCGGCAGCATTCAGCCAGGAAGCATATTTATCGGCAGTCAGCGGCCATTGATCCCAACCTTTATCGGAAAAACGGAAAGCGATATCGTCGCTTAGTCTGAAATTTTTCAGCAACAGCTTCAATTTCGGATTAATCGAATTGGTATAGACATAATCCGGGCTCTTCCACCCCAGGATATGCCGTGCTCCTTCGGTCAGCATCGTTTTATATCCCATCCGGGCAACCATCTCACCAATCTCGTCGGAATAGATCAGTTCGGTATTCCGGAAAGTCACCGGTTTCACCCCGAATAATTCTTTCATCAGATCAGCATGTTGTTTCACCTGTTTTTTAAATTCGCCTTCATCCACCAGCGAAGCCAAGGAATGGGAATAAGTTTCGGCCAATATTTCGACACATCCGGTAGCCACCAATTCTTTAAAACTATCGATAACCTCAGGGGCATATTCACGGAATTGTTCGATAACCATTCCGGAGATAGAAAAGCTCACTTTAAAATTCTTTCCGTATTTCCGAATCAGCTCCAGCATCATCCGGTTGGCCGGTAAATAGCAACGGTCGGCCACTTTACGGGTAATCGTACGATTGGCAAAATCGTCGTAATAATCGCTATTCTTGCCTATATCGAAAAAATGATATTTTCTTAAACGTATCGGTTGATGCACCTGGAAATACAAACACAACGTTTTCTTATCCATAGTAGTCATATTTTAATTGTTATTGTTTTATCTTTTTAATTCTTCGTAAATCGTTTTTAAGAGATACGCTGCATTTTCCCATTTTAAAGTATTCACCTCATTCAAGCCGTATTTAGCTGCAAATTCAGCTAATGCCGGATACGCCAGCAAAGCATAGATAGCATCCGCCAAGGCATCGACATCCCAAAAATCAACCTTGATCGCATGTTTCAACACTTCGGCCACTCCCGATTGTTTAGAGATAATCGTAGGTACCCCCGAGCGCATCGCTTCCAGCGGAGAAATCCCGAAAGGTTCGGATACCGAAGGCATCACGTAGACATCACTGTGGGCAAACATCTTTTGCACATCCTGGCCACGTAAAAAACCTGTAAAATGAAATTTCGTTGCAATCTTCAGTTTAGCCACCCTTCGGATCGAGCGGTTCATCATATCCCCGCTGCCTGCCATGACAAAACGTACATTCGGATAACGTTTCAGCACTTTATTCGCTGCCTCGATAAAATATTCGGGTCCTTTCTGATAAGTAATCCGTCCCAGGAAGGTCACGACCTTTTCTTTTACCCCTCTCTCGACTTCCATTTCGGAATACGACTGAAAATCAACGGCATTATGTACCGTCACCACTTTATCCGGATTAATCCCATAGCGGGTAATGACGATATTCCGGGTTAGATTACTGACGGTCACCACCCGATCGGCTTCCAGCATCCCCTGCCGTTCCAGGTTATAGACCGTTTGGTTCACATTCTCACCACTACGATCGAATTCAGTGGCATGTACGTGTACCACCAGAGGTTTACCGGACACTCTTTTAGCAGCGATACCCGCAGCATAGGTCAACCAGTCGTGAGCATGGATCACATCGAACTGTTGTTGTCCTGCAATCGTAGCAGCAACCAGAGCATAACGAGCCACTTCTTCCATCAGATTAGCCCCGTATTTACCGGAAAATTGATATTTGTTCTTAAATTCAATCCGATTTTCTTCGCTTCCTTCCTGAACACTCTTATTCACTTCCCGGGTAAATGTCTCGGGATCCATATACGGCATCAGATTAGAGCCTACCTCCAGGAAATTGATATTTTTCCAATATTCCTCCACATCATGGTATTGGTACAAAGACTCCACATCACTGGCGTTAATAATTTTGGCAGCACTCTGATCTTCATCACCGCTCGCTTTCGGCATGACGAAGAGCACTTCAACTCCTTGTTTAGCCAATCCCCGGGTCAATCCCAGACATGCAGTTCCCAATCCTCCGGCAATATGAGGTGGAAACTCCCAGCCAAACATCAATACTCTAGTTTTCATATAATTATAATTAATTTTTTTTGCAATCGTGCGAAACCTTCCTTCCCCTTATCGTGTTTCCCTATCCGAAGTTTTCCACTTCATTCCTCTCGTCTGCCTCTTCCCCATCTATCATCTGTCATCTATCATCTTTACAAAACTTCTCCAGCAAAGCCATACTTCTCAGAATCTCCCCCACACTCCAGGCTTGCGATATACACCCATTCGGAGTATAAGGAGGATTTCCGTCATAAATTTCCCCGATAGAACAAACCCCATACACAGTCATATCTTCTTCGAAATTGGCCAATAATTCGCGGGCTGTTTTCGCAAATTTTTTCCCATAAAGCCGGAAATTAGCTTCGATATAAGGTCCGAGCAGCCAAGGCCAAACCGTTCCCTGATGGTAAGCTCTGTCCCGGGTTGCCTGATCTCCTTCGTAGGTGCCTTCATAGGCCGGATTCTTAGGTGCCAGTGTCCGTAAGCCTTTCGGTGTCAGTAATTCGTTCTTCACGACATCGAGCACGCCATGTTTCATCTCGTCCGACAACGGACTATATTCGAGCGAACAGGCGATGACTTGGTTCGGACGTACAAAAACATTCTGTCCGCCTCCATTGACAAAATCGGCCAAATAGCCTTTTTCTTCATTCCAGAATACTTTCAGGAAGCTTTCTTTTACTTTGTCAGGCATATCTTTCCACTCTTTCACGAACTTATTATCTCCGGCCTGCCCGGCCAGTTTCAGGGTGTAGCAAATAGCATTATACCAAAGAGCATTGATTTCCACCTGATAGCCTCCGCGTGGAGTAACCGGTACGCCATTGACAATGGCATCCATCCAGGTCAGTGCTTTTCCCGGTTCGTCGGCCCAGATCAGACCGTTATCCACCATCTTCACATATTCGTTGATTCCATCCCGGTAAGCTTTCAAAACGGCCTTCATCTTCGCCCCGTAGCTCTTCCAGACAGCAGCATCGTCCTGAACGGCTTCTCCATACTCCTGAACGGCTTTAAAAAACCACATCGGAGCATCGACCGAATTGTAGGAAGCATTTTTATCTTTACCGATATTCGGGAACAAACCGTTATTCAGCTGACGGATCATCGTGTCGAGAACTTCTTTACAAGTCCTGCCATCATTCGCCGCAGCCAGGGTCACTCCCGGCAAAGCAATAAAGGTATCCCTTCCCCATCTTCCGAACCAGGGGTATCCTGCCATGATCTCGGTTTCTTTTCCTCTTCTCACGATAAACTGGGAAGCCGAATATTTCAGACAACTCACAAAGCTATTACGGGGAGCCCTGTTATCCACCAATTTCTGGAATTTGGTTTTCAACCGTCCGGTAGACACCGCATCGACAGAAGCAGAAAAAATCACACTTTCCCCTTTCTTTATCGGAAATTCGAAATACCCCGGTACGAACAAATCTTCCCTGAAATCATATCCCCGGTTTTGTTCTTCTATGTATTCGATGTTATAATACCAGTCGGGAGTAGCGATAAACTCGTTCTTCTTGCTGATTTGCATATTCAGGTATGGAAAACCATTATACAATTTGGAACGGATCCCGTTTTCAACTTCCTGATATTTGGTATTGACCATCATATTCGCTTTCGACAAGCAATGGATATTCCGGTAAGCCAGGAACGGTTTCAATCTCAACGTCGTATCGGAATGGGCATCCAGCAAAGTATAACGGATCAGGACCTGAGGTTCGTTGTGTACCAGAATAATCTCTTTTTTGAGCTGTACGCCTCCCACCCGGTAAGTCAGGGTAAATACCGGTTCGTACTCGAAATCGACAATATATTTATGTCCCCGGGGTTCATAATTACCCGGATACTTATGGATACCCAAATTAAACTCACGTCCATGCTGGATGACCGTCTCGTCCAGGTTCGACAGCAACACATGATTCTCCCCATCGAATTCTTCTATAGGCAATATCAGTAATCCGTGGTACTTCCGGGTATTACATCCGATAATAGTAGAAGACATATATCCTCCTGCCCGGTTTGTCGCCAACACTTCCCGCTTCAGTGAATATTCCAGATTCACCAATTCATCCTTATTAAATTTCAAATAAGCCATAATAACGTCTTTATATCTATTTTATTTTTTCATTTTAAAGTTTTCCTCCTGCAATTGCAGGACAACAGCCGTACGGGAAGGAATATAGAGACTCAACCAGTTTCGTCCTTCCCGGTAAAGGGTAAAATGTTCCAGCCCGTCGTCGATCCGGTTAAAACCGGAGAACAACTGATTGTCGGTATCCAATACCGGCAAATATTTTCCCGCTTCCACCTCGAACCGATAGTCGGAGAATGAACTTTGGGGATTAAAATTAAAAACAAACAGATAAGCGCCTCTCCGGAAAACCAATATCTGTCTCTCATTATCTCTTACGACAGGCAGTGGGATAGGTTTAAAAAAGCCGTCTTTCTTTGCTAAAGAAATCATCGCTTTATCGAATTCGTTCAGAAAACGGAAACGCAAATCCTTGTCGTCTACCAGACTCCACAGCCGGCGGGCATGTTCGTAGCTCCAATTATTTCCTTCCCGGGGAAAATCGATCCATTCGGGATGGCCGAATTCATTCCCCATAAAATTCAGGTATCCGTCGCCGGCAGTGGCTATCGTCATCAGCCGGATCATTTTATGGAGCGCCATGCCCCGGTCGACCCGAAGGCTATGGTCGAAAACACTCATCGAAGTATAGATATCCTTGTCGACCAAACGGAAAAAGATGGTTTTATCCCCTACCATAGCCTGATCGTGGCTTTCGGCATAACTGATGGTATGCTCTTCCGGACGTTTGTTGGTCAGTTCGTAAAACATATCCCCGACATGCCACTCCTCATCTTTTTTATCTTCGATCAATTTGATCCAATAATCCGGTACTCCCATGCTCATACGAAAATCGAAACCTAATCCTCCCTCGCCGACAGGCATCGCTAAACCCGGCATACCGCTCATATCTTCGGCAATCGTGATCACTTCCGGATTCACCTCATGGATCAACTTATTGGCTAAAGTCAGATAGGTAATCGCATCTTCATCCTGATTACCGTCATAATAAAATTTGTATTCCGTAAAATCACGCCCTAAACCATGATCCCAATACAGCATACTGGTGATCCCATCGAAACGGAAGCCATCGAAATGAAATTCTTCCAGCCAATATTTACAATTCGACAACAAAAAACCGATCACTTCATTTTTTCCATAATCGAAGCAACGGGAATTCCACAATCGATGTTCACCCCGTTCACCAGGATAAAAATACTGGTTATAATCTCCGGCAAAACAACTCAATCCTTCGGCTTCATTCTTGACTGCATGAGAATGCACAAGATCCATGATCACACCGATACCGTATCCATGTGCCTCATCGATCAGACGTTTCAGGTCGTCGGGTGTTCCGAATCGGGAACTGACCGCATAAAAATTCGATACCTGATAGCCGAAAGAACCATAATAGGGATGTTCCTGAATCCCCATCAGCTGAATCATATTGTATCCCAGATCTACAATCCGGGGCAATACATAAGCCCGGAATTCATTAAACGTAGACACCCGGCGATTCTCCATGCTCATACCGATATGAGCTTCGTAGATCAAAGGATGCTCCCTTCTTCCTACGCCGGAATAACGCCACCGGTAGACTTGTTCGGGTTGCCAGACCTGCGCTGAAAAAATTTTAGTCAGATCGTCCTGTACAACCCGGTTTACATACCCGGGAATCCGTTCACCTCCTCCTTCGGGCCACTCTACCCAGAACTTGTAATCCATCCCATGCCAGAGGGCTTCTTCGGGTAATTCCAATTCCCAAACCCCTCCCTCCAGCCGGTGGAAGCTAAAATTCTCCCTTCGTTGCCAGTCATTCGATTCTCCGATCAGATAAATCGCCGTAGCATGAGGAGCCCATTCCCGGAATACCCAACCTTTTCCAGGAAGCCGGTGCAAACCAAAATAAAGATGATTATTAAAAATGTCGGCAAGTCTTTTTTTCCGGTTGGTAAATTCCAACTCTTTCAGCACACTGCGTTCATGGCGACGCCGGATAACAGGAAGAAAAGGTTCCAGCAAAGGATCGTTGACTGTGATATCAAATTTCATTTCATACCGTTTAAAATATTCCCCCGGTAAAATATTCACACCTATTCATCCATCACTTAATACTATCGCACCTACACCCCACACATTTTATTCATTAATTTCCTTTCACATCTCTGAAAATCTTGACCAAAGTTTACGATAAAATATTATTATTTCAGCTATTTTACCGGATACAAACAAACATTATACGCTCTATCAGCGGAAATGTTCCGGTTAACGGAGGAAAAAAGCAATTATTTTTTCCGATTCCGAAAAGAAATCCTCGATTAGACGTAGCTATGTTCAGTTCAATTCAGCATTCGAAAGATAGCAAGGAATCTGCATATTCACAAATTTTTATCAATATTTTAACGACAAAAATTTGCAAATTACACACTTGTTACTTTTAGATGACAATTTTTACACACTTCTGCTAAATTATTACGACAAATTGAGGAAAAATATACCAAACAGAGAAGTCAAAAAATATTTTACTATTTTTGCCTGTGCTCATTAAGCACATCTATTATGAACCCTTTTTTATTAACGACAGCCTATTTTCCACCGATAGCTTACTTCTCTTGTCTAAAAAAAGCAGAAGTAACCTATATCGAGCAATATGAAAACTTCGGCAAACAGAGTTACCGTAACCGTTGTGAAATCATGACCGCAAACGGCGTGATCGCATTGACCGTCCCGGTGGCCAAAGCCAACAGCAAAACCCTGATAAAGGACCTGAAAATCGTGTATCCGACTCCCTGGCAAAAATTACACTTCCGGGGTATCGAATCGGCTTACAAAAATTCTCCTTATTACGAATATTATATCGACGATTTAATGCCTTTTTTTGAAAAGCAGGAGACTTATCTTTTCGACCATAACCTGGCCATCTTAACGACTATACTGGATTTTCTGAAACTGAAACGGGATATCCGGCTTACAACGGATTATATCGCGATCGGGGACATCAATTACAGGGATCTGCGTAACGCTATCCACCCCAAAGCTTCCCATAGACAACCCGGTTGTGATTATATCCCGAAACCTTACCGCCAGACTTTCAGCGACCGTTTTCCATTTACCCCGAATCTGAGTATTCTGGATCTGCTTTTTTGTTGCGGACCGGAAGCGGGGGAAATGATTTGAAAAAAAAGAGTTGTAAGAGTTACAGAGTTAAAAGAGTTACAGAGTTACAGAGTTAGAAGAGTTGTATGAGTTAAAAGGGTTCGACTTTATGGCCTTTTAATCGTTCAGGATTCGTTTGATGACTTTCAGGTTATGGGTATAACGTTTCAAGTCTTCGTTGAAAATTCCCTGATGGTCGATTTTGTCCACCCGTACCCTCCCGGAAGCATGGATGATCCGGTTTTGTTCCCAAATGATTCCGACATGAGTGATCGCTCCGGTCTCGTCTCCGAAGAAAGCCAGGTCACCGGGCATCGCTTCTTCGAGGAAGGAATAATTCTGTCCGAGCGTCACCTGCTGCGAAGCATCCCGCGGCAAATCGATTCCCGCCATCCGGTAAACAATCTGGGAAAGCCCCGAACAATCGATCCCATAGGGTGATCGTCCTCCCCAAAGATAAGGCGTATTGTAATACATCAAGGCATAACCGATAATCAGATCCCTCAAACTATCGATGCCGACATCTTTCATTTTACTGACCAAAGTATAGGTATCTCCTCCGATCTGCATCTTTTTGGTCGTGGCATCGAAAAAAGGAAATACACTACCCGAAACCACCAATTTATTCCCGTAATCACCGTCTTTCACGACTATATTAAACACTTCCGTAGCCAATACAGGTACCTCGGCTTTGTATTTACCGATAAATTCTTCGGTGACTTCAAGATACATTTTCCGATCGATCCACCCCTCGTAACGATCATGCAACATCCTGACATATACCCATTTCTCATCCACCTCCAGTATTTCAAATACCTCACCGAAAAGAATCTGAGAAACCATCTCACTCCGTTCCGATTTTTCACTCCGCATGGGAACTATACTCAAATCTGCTATACCGTAAGACATAGGAATACTGAATTAATATACGATTGTGCAAATTTACAAAATAAGTATCAATAACTGGGCTGTTAAAACGCGTAAAAACATCGTTAAAGGATAAACGGTAGCATATCCCACTGCCGGCATATCATTTCCGGCAACACCATTCGAATAAGCCAATGCAGGCGGATCGGTGGTACTCCCGGCAATCAATCCCATCAAAGTGAAGTAGTTTATCTTATAACACCAACGGGCAATACTGCCGACTATCATCAGAGGCACGAAGGTAATGATAAACCCATATCCGATCCATGCAAAACCACCTTGGTTCACCACCGTATCCACAAATCCGACCCCTGCATCCAAACCGACACAGGCCAGAAACAAAGAGATACCGATTTCGCGCAACATCAGGTTGGCACTCATCGTCGTATAAGTAACCAATTTATAATGGGGTCCGAACTTACTGATCAAAATAGCGATAATCAAAGGTCCTCCTGCCAATCCCAATTTCACCGGTTGCGGAATTCCCGGAAAAGTAAAAGGTATACTCCCTAACAAAATACCCAAAGCGATCCCCAGAAAAATAGGTACCAGATTGGGTTCCCGCAACCTCCGGAGTGAATTACCCAATATTTTCTCTACACTTTTCACACTATCTTCCGTTCCGACAACCGTAACCCGGTCACCGATCTGCAATTCCAACCCCGGACTAGCCACCAAATCCACTCCGGCCCGGTTTACCCGGGTGATATTGACACCGAATCCTCCGCGTAAATGAAGTTGAGCCAGCATTTTTCCATTGATTTCCGAACGGGTAATCATGATACGTTTCGAAACCAATTTGGAATCCAGCTTCTCCCACTCAGAACGATGCATCTCTATTTTTTCACCGATAAAAGCGATTATCGCATCCATATCTTGCTTGGCAGCAATGATAAATAATTTATCTCCGGCCTGTAGATGTGTGCGTGAATAAGCGATCTCCAAATCATTGTTCTCGTGCAACACCCTGGAAATCACAAATTTCTTATCGATCAACGTAGCGACGGCCTCCACTTCTTTACCGAACAGAGCCGGATTTTTCACCCGGACGGAAACATGGGTCGCCCGTGCTTCCTTTTCTTCCAGCTGACTTTGGGCAGATTCAGTCTCTTTATCGAAAGAAATCCGGAAAATATAACGAATCAGGATGAGTGCTGCGATAATCCCCACCACACCCAAAGGATAAGCCACTGCATAGCCCATAGCGATTTCGGTACCTTCCTTACCGGTCATATCGAAATAAGCCTGTTGCGCAGCCCCCAGGCCCGGCGTATTCGTCACCGCCCCGGAGAGAATACCCACCATCGTAGTGACGGGCAAACCGGTAACGACATATAAAACACAGGTAATTGCAACACCCAATACAATCACCAATACCGCTAGTAAATTCAGGGTAAGCCCGCCTTTTTTAAAAGAAGCGAAGAAACCGGGTCCTACCTGTAAACCAACTGAATAAACAAACAAAATCAGTCCGAATTCTTTCAGGAAGTGCAAAGCATGCGCATCCATCCGCATTCCCCAATGGCTGAAAATAATACCGACGAACAGAATCCAGGTAATTCCTAAAGAAACACCTGCTATTTTTACTTTTCCCAGATATATCCCGATAAAGATAACGATAGCTACCAATAAAATCGAATGCCCGATTCCCGATCCGAAAAATAAAGTATGTATCCACTCCATATACAAATCATCTTAAATTTCTAAGAGCCTACAAAAATAGAAAATAATCTGCAAAATTTCTTCTTTGCAACTAAACACATCTTTTTTCGTTTAATATTTTGCAATCGACAATGCTTAAAGTAATCGGTATGACAAATGACTTATTATACTTGCTTTTACGGGCTTCCATCAATGCCTCGCTCAGTGACCGGGATGCTTTTATCGAAAAGGTATCCAAAATTATCGAACAACAGACTCATAAAGATCCGGAAGCAGCCCGTCGGCTCAGTGATCATATAGCAGGAGCTATGGAAGGGCTGAACAGCACTTTATTATTGCGTCAGTTATTCACTCCCCGCCGGGATAAAAAGCTTACTCAAACCCTCGATCAACTCACAACAGCTGTAGAAAAGCTGAATGCTTTACTGGAAGATTCTTCGTTTCCTCCCCAACCTTCTAAACCCGAAGAGCAATGAGAATTACAGATGTATACGTAGGGTATCTGAAGATCACCAGAATCATTCAAATCGGTAGTATTCTGGTCAAACACGGTTTTAAGGAAATGATTTCCCATACTTTTCTGGGGCGTCGTATCCGAAAGCGCCGTATCCGCCAACATAAACCAGTATATACCACCCAGGAACGGCTGCGGCTGACCATAGAGGATCTGGGACCAACTTATATCAAATTCGGTCAGATCCTGGCCGACCGGCCGGATATACTCTCCGAACGGTTCAGAAAAGAATTGAAGAAATTACAGACCAATGCCCTCCCTTTCGACGACCATCTGGCGATCCGCCTGATTGAAGATGAATTAGGGGCCGAAATCAAGGATGTTTTTTCAGAATTCAATCCACATTGTATCGCTTCGGCTTCTATCGGCCAGGTGTACACCGGACGTCTGAAAAACGGGAAAGACGTCGTGATCAAAATCCGACGCCCGAATATCGACCAGAAAATCAAACTAGACTTATACCTCATGCGCTATCTGGCCAAGAAATTAGCCCTGGAATACCCCGAAATGGCTGCCATCAATATCGTAGGAGTCGTCGACGAGTTCGGCGAAAGCATATTCAAGGAATTGAATTATTATAACGAAGCCACGAACATCCTGCGTTTCCGGGATATATTCAAAGACAATCCCCGGATCTACATTCCCCATGTCGACATGAAACATACGACCCACCGGATGCTCATTATGGAACGGATCTTCGGTATGTCGCCGGACGATCCGCTTCAGCTGAAGGCTGCCGGACTCGATCCGGTACAAATAGCCCTCAACGGAGCGGAAGCCTTGCTGATCATGGTCTTCAAGGAAGGTTTTTTCCATGCCGACCCTCATGCGGGTAATTTATTCATCCTGCCGGGCAATCGGGTTGCCTTTATCGACTTCGGGATGGTCGGAGCTCTCCGTCCCCGGGAAATGGATTTTCTGGCCAACCTTTCCATCGGTTTCGCCCGCCGGGATCCTATCGGCCTGGCCGACTCCATGATCCGGCTTTGTGATCAACGTTTTTTCGACCAACGGGACGATTTGATTTTCAGCCTGCAACAAATGATTAAACGCTTCTCCCAACTCCCGATCGAGAAATTCAATTACGCCAAGATGATCCAGGATTGTATCGACCTGATCACCAAATACGGACTTTGTCTGCCTACCGGTATTTTTATGCTGGCCAAAGCGTTGGCCACAATCCAGAAAGTGGCCGAACGTCTGGACCCGGACATCCCCTTTGCCAAGCTCATCATCCCTTACGCCAAAGAGGTTGTCATGACTCAATTTTCTCCGCGAAAGATGGCCGCCTCGCTTTTCCAAACCTTAAAAGGATATGCCACCCTCCTGCAAACCGCTCCGGGAGATATCAGCGAGATATTATACAAACTCAAACAAGGCGAAATCAAACACGAGTTACAAATCACGGATGTTCCTGAATTCCGGAAAATGCTCCGGAACGGAGCCTCACGGCTCGCTTATGCGATACTTCTGGTCGGCCTGTTTATCGGAGCGATCGGAATACTCGATAAACGCCCCGACCTGAAATACGGCCATTTTCTACTCTTTGTATCCTCTTTTTTAATTTTCATCGTTATGCTAAAATGGATACTCCGGAAAAAAAGGGATTAGAAGGGAAAGATTGGAGATTAGGGATTAATTTCATTATCTTTGAATCGTTTTATCTTTAATTCTAATTTTTATCATGATTCGAGGTTTTGGAAGCGATAATTTTTCAGGCGTATTACCGGAAGTATTCAAAGCACTGGAAGAGGCAGCCTATGGGCATCAGCATTCTTATGGAGAAGATGTTTATTCTGAAAAAGCCATACAGGATTTCAAAAATGTTTTTGGAGAAAATATCCGTGTATTTTTCGTCTATAACGGTACAGGGGCAAACATACTCAGCCTATCTGCCTTCACCCATTCCTATAACGCCGTTATATGTGCCGAAACCGCCCATATCAATGTGGACGAATGCGGAGCGATCGAGAAACAATCGGGCTGTAAACTACTGACCGTCCCAACTTTCGACGGGAAACTGACAACCGGTCTTATCCAAAACCACATGCACGGTTTCGGAGAACAACATCACTCACAACCTAAAATGATTTCCCTGACTCAATGTACCGAATTAGGGACGGTTTATACTCCTGCCGAATTAAAAGAAATTTGCGATTATGCCCATGCCCATCGGATGTATGTACACATGGACGGAGCACGTCTTTCGAATGCCGTCGCCTATCTGGGATGTGATCCCCGCGACATCACCTCCCGGGTCGGTATCGATGTATTGAGTTTCGGAGGTACTAAAAACGGGATGATGTTTGGAGAAGCTGTCGTCTTTTTCAACCCGGAAGTCGCCAAAGAGGTACAATATATCCGTAAGCAACTGATGCAACTTCACTCGAAGACCCGTTTCATCGCCGCCCAATTTTCGGCAGTCCTGAAACACAACCTTTGGCTAAAGACCGCCGGACATGCCAACCGGATGGCCCGGATGTTAGCCAACGAAGCGGCTAAAATCCCGGGAATCCGCATCACTCAAGAGGTGCAAGGCAATGAAGTATTCGCTATCATCCCCCGCGATAAAATAACCAAATTACAGTCGGAATGCTTCTTTTACATTTGGGATGAAAATGCCTCGGAAGTACGTTGGGTCTGCTCCTTCGACACGACAGAAAGTGATATTATCGAATTCGTCAATTTACTCAGAGCAGAAATCTGTTGAAAGGATGCCACATCAATTGATTCAAACAGAAGACGGTAGTATAACCTTATATGTTCCTGAACTGAATGAACATTATCATTCGGTACACGGAGCGATTCAGGAATCTATTCATATTTTTATCCGGGCCGGACTGGATTTTTATCTGACCTCCCCGGAACATCGGCCGCCCACCGAAGTCCCGTTGTCTATTCTGGAAGCCGGTTTCGGAACCGGGCTGAATGCTTATTTAAGCTTATTGCGGAGCGAAGAACTCCAGCTCCCGCTCGATTATCACAGTGTGGAAAAATATCCGTTACCGCCCGAAGAAATAAATCGTCTTCATTATCCGGATCAACTTCCCGCTGCCGATCCCGGATCATTCGCCATGTTGCACGACGCCCCCTGGGATTGCGGAGAGCAGATTACCCCTTTATTTCATTTACACAAATACCGGGCAGATTTCCGGTCTATACAATTTCAGGCCCGATTCGATATCGTCTATTTCGATGCCTTCAACCCGGAAGTGCAACCCCATCTCTGGACTCCGGAAGTATTCAGCCGGTTCGCCCAAGCATTGAAACCGGGAGGAATCCTGGTGACTTATTGTGTCAAGGGGATAGTCAAGCAAGCCTTACGCGAAGTCGGTTTCACCTTAAAACGCCTGCCCGGACCTCCCGGAAAAAGAGAAATGCTCAGAGCCACCAAACCCGACCGAATATGACATCACTAGAAATAAAACAACTACTCGATGAAAAATATCAGGAATATTGCCATTCCGATTTTTTTATCCATACCGATCCCATTCAAATTCCTAAATTATTCGAAGAGAAAGAAGACATCGAAATAGCCGGTTTTCTGGCAGCCTCCCTGGCTTGGGGGCAACGTCCGACCATCATAAAAAAGTGTAAGGAACTCATGCAGCTCCTGGATTATGCTCCTTATGACTTCGTCCTGCATGCCCGGGAAAGCGATTTCGCCCGTTTCGAACATTTCAAACACCGCACTTTCAACGGTTATGACTGTAGTTATTTTTTACGTTCCTTAGCCCATATCTACCGCCATGAAGGAGGGTTGGAAAATGTCTTCACCACCGCCTGGCAAATACACGGGGATATGTTCGAGGTATTACGCCATTGGTATCGGATTTTCACTACCCTTCCGGCCGAGCCCCGGGTACTCCGCCACATCGCGTGTGTAGACAAAGGCTCAGCCGCCAAAAGAGTGAATATGTTTATTCGCTGGATGGTGAGACACGACCACAGCGGTATCGATTTCGGACTATGGAAAGGTATCCCGGCCTCCGCCCTATTGATCCCTTTAGATCTGCATACGGGCCATGTAAGCCGCGAACTCGGTCTGCTTACCCGTAAACAAAACGATGCCAAAGCTGTCGAAGAGCTTACCCGGCGTCTTCGTGAATTCGATCCGGTCGATCCGATCCGGTATGATTTCGCTCTTTTCGGCTTGGGGGCTTTCAAATAAGCAGGAATAATTAATCGTTAAAGTTCGTAAAGTCCTGAACCCTGCGGGCACTTTCATTAACGTAACTTCCGGTGCCGGCCGGCCGCCCCAGTGCCGTACAAAAATGCGCTCGCAGGAGATCCATCGACTTTATGAACCTCATGAACTTTATAAACTCCTATAATTCAACTTTTTTTGAAGAAACAATATAGAAATGAAGAGTCAACTTTGATTCTCCCGTACTCTTTTCTCCAAATTCAAGGTTCCCTTCAGAGCACTTCCAATAATTCTTCATCTGTCAAAGGGATGGAAGTAGCTGCTGTTATGACAGAATCGGCAAGGCGTTGTTTACGTTCCTGGATAGCCAGAATTTTTTCCTCGAGTGTTCCGGCAGTAATAAAACGATAGACGAATACCGCCCGTTTTTGCCCGATCCGGTGAGCCCGGCTAACGGCTTGATTTTCAGCAGCGACATTCCACCAAGGATCGAGAATAAATACATAATCGGCCTCGGTGAGATTCAAGCCTACTCCACCGGCTTTCAAAGAAATCAGGAAGATCCGGCATTCCGGGTCGGCCTGAAAATGCCGGATAGTCTGTTCCCGGTCGGCAGTCAAGCCTGTCAGCATCGCATATTTCCATCCCCGGACCATTGTTTCTTCAGCTACCATTTTAAGATATTTTACAAAAGAAGAAAAAACCAACACCTTGTGTCCGGAAGCAATCACTTCTCCCAACATACGGAATACCTCACTAAACTTTCCGGAATTTCCTTCATACCCAGTTTCGACCAAACGGGGGTGATTGGCGATCTGACGTAATCGGATCAGAGCTTTTAAAACCATAAAATCACTTCGTAATTCCCCTTGATTCTCTCTCTCACTCAAGATATAATTTCTCACCCGGGACTGTTCCTCTTCATATACCTTCCGCTGTTCCTCTTCGGGTTCACAAACGACCAACTCGGCTGTGAGATCCGGCAAATCGGCCAACACTTCTTCTTTGGTACGGCGTAAAATATACGGAGCGATCAGTTTACGCAAAGCTTCGCTCATCCGCCCTTCTACATCGGCCAATATAGGACGGATAAAATGATCGCGGAAAAAACGCTGTGATCCGAGTAATCCCCGGTTCACCCAATTCATCACAGCCCACAAATCGGTCAGTGAATTTTCTATCGGTGTACCCGACAAAGCCCAAAAACACCTTCCCTGAATACGCATCATAGCCTGATGGAGCTGAGACCCCGGATTCTTTAACATTTGTGCTTCGTCGGCAACGACGATACCGAAAGTCAGGCGGGACAAAATATCGATATCGTTCCGCAAAGTATGATAAGTGATCAATACGACATCCGAACGTTGCAGGTATGAACGCAAATCGATACGGTTAGTTCCGGCATAGATAGTCACAGTCAGCTGAGGAGCGAATTTCCGAAGTTCATTCCGCCAATTATGGATCAAAGAAGCCGGTACAACCACCAGACAGGTATGGTATACCAATGAACGATCTCCCTCATCCGGCCTGCTTACCTCTTCCGGGGCATCGAACAAACTCAGTTGTTTTCCGCTGTCAGGCCATCGGTTTACAACAGGCTTTTTTACTCCTTCCTGCCTGTATTTCAAGATCAGGGCAATGGCCTGAAGTGTTTTTCCCAATCCCATATCGTCGGCCAGACAACCTCCCAAGCCACATCGGTACAAACGGTACATCCATTCATAACCGAAACGCTGGTACGGACGTAAAGTCACCTGAAAATCAAAGGGCAGAGTCACCTCTTCCTGCAAATTCTCCGGCAATGAAAAATGACAGGTCGTCTCCGCCCAGTTTTTTAATAAAACATACTGGCTGCGGTGAAAAAATAAGGAAGTCCCCTTTCCTTGGGCAAATAAAAGCAACTCGGTATAGGTAGCGAACCATTCTTCAGGAATCAGGAATAAGGTGCCGTCATCGAGTAAAAACTCACGTTTACCCGTCAGAATATGGTCCCGGAAACGAAGCAAAGGAATCCGGCGCCCATCAGCCAGAATAACTTCTGCTTTCAATTCGAACCAATCCATCGTTTCCGATACCGAACTATCGATCTGCCAGGCTCCGATATAATAGGCCCGGCGCAATGTTTTCTGAGTGAAGCCGATCCCCATCGCTTTCAACTCATCCCCATGTGTCTGTACCCAGGTCACGGTCTTCTGCCAGGCATCGGCAATAACCTCCCCGCTCACTTTGTCCCGATCTTCGGTTTCTTTTTCAGTCTTCCAGGTCATCACAGTAACTTCCGGCAAATGGAAATACCCTTCCGTATCGTTCCTGATCCCCAAAGCAACCAATTGCCGGGCTTGCAGCTGTTCCCATTCCGGATCCCGGCTGACCTTATAGAAAGCATAGCGGTCCCCTTCCGTATATAATTCCACCAAAGCTTTCCGGGACGACCAGCCGGGAATATATTGATTACCGTATTTATATTCCATCACCAGGACCGGCATGCCGAGTATATCGCGTTCAAGTGACAGGAAGGCCTGTTTTTCCACTTCCCGGACGATCACGTCGAAACCTTGTACCTCGATCTCTTCATGCCGTACATTTTTCAGTATAAAACGCCGGAAATAGATGCCTTCGTTTGCCTTGGGGATCATAATCTCCCTTTTCTGCAAAAAAGGTTGCAAACGCTGCCCGTCGAAATCTTCCGGGAAACGGAATAGCTGCCTGCCTGAAACCACCCGGCAAGGCCGCCGGGTCAGCACCTTCAACGCGTAATCACTGGGATAAAAGGTCTTTTCTCCATCTGTCAAACGCAAAATATAACGGGTAAACTCCCCTGTCCTTTCGAATTTCAACAATGCCCGCAAAGGAACGGATTTAAGCATCAGGCGCTGATTCTTATAAAAATTATCTAAACGACTGGTTTTCAAAAACAAAGGACAACCCGCTTCGGTCAGTTCATCCAGTACCTGTGCGACATACTTATCGATATAAGGCCGGATATCTTCACGGATATACGCTTCCTCCACTTTTTGCAGAAACATACGTTCATCCTTAAATTTTTTCCGGCCAAACTGTTTGAAAAGCATAGGGGTATCGTACTTACGGATCGTTTCCGTAATCTTTCTGACTACAGGCCATACTTCCAGGTCTTCATCCCCGATATACCGACCTATACTTTGAAAAAAATCACCGGCATCTATTGCCCGGTTGGCATACACCATCCAGCAATCCCAACGCTTCTCATATGATAAGATAAAAATAATCCGCTCCATCGCTTAAAAAAGAGAGCGCAAAGATACAAAATTATGTGCCAAACCATACTCCCGTCAACCGCCGAATTCTTCCGACCGCATCACCACCGCTTCGTATGGCCGTAAAGACAATACCTTATCTAACTGAGGCGAATCACCATAGTTGCACATCAAAATTTCCGCTCCCTGCATATCGATTCCCGGATAAGCCTCAGCCTGTTTGGAAGAGAAATTCAGTACAACAAGATAGTGATATTTTTCTCCTTTACGGAGATAAGTATAGGTCCGGGGATTTTCTGCATCCAACAAGGTATAGCCGGCATAAACAAGATCCGGAGAATTTTTCCGTAAAGCGATCAATTGCCGGAAATAGTTCAATACCGACCAGGGATCTTTTTCCTCGGCCGCTACATTGATTTTCCGATAGTCGGGGTTCACTCCGATCCAGGGCATTCCGGTTGTAAACCCGGCTTGTCCCGAGTTATCCCATTGAAAGGGTGTCCGCGCATTATCCCGGGAAGTCTGTTGCTGCATCTGAAGAAACCATTGCGTATCTCCTTTGCGTTTTTCTATCTGTTTATATTGGTTCAAAGTCGCAATATCCCGATAATCCCCGATCCGGTCGAACTTCGGATTACACATCCCGATTTCATCACCTGCCAACCAATAAGGAGTGCCCCGCATCGTCAGTAAAAAAGTCGCCAGCATCTTAGCGGCATATACTCTGAATTGCGGGCGGTCATCTCCAAAACGACTCAACATCCGGGGCTGATCGTGATTTCCCAGATAAATGGCAGGCCATCCCTTCCCGACCGCTTTATCCCAACCGGAGAACATTTTTTTCAAAGCGATCAGGCTATAGCCGATACCTGAATCGGGACAATCGGCCGTTGTATAATTCCGGACTTCCGAAGGGCCGAATCCATATAACATATCCAATTCCTGCCGCTCGGGCCCGACAAATTTTTCCACTTCTTTATAAGTAACGGCCGAACCTTCTCCAACGGTCATTATATCGTATTTACTCAATACTTCGCGGTTCATTTCGTGCAAATATTCGTGCAAATGAGGTCCATGTGCATAAGAAGAAAACAAATCCGGATACTTCTTCCGGTCGATAGGCGGGAAAGCCGGGTCTTTAGCGATCAAAGGAATAGAATCCATCCGAAAACCATCGATTCCTTTATCGAACCAAAAACGCATCATATCATACACCGCTTCTCTCACCTCCCGGTTTTCCCAATTGAGATCGGGCTGTTTCCGCGAAAAATAGTGTAAATACCAGGCCCGGGTATGAAGGTCGTAAGTCCAGGCCGACTCCTCGAAATAACTCGGACGCAAGGGAGGAGTTTCCTGTTCCACCGGCCACCAGTGATAATAGGTATAATACGGATTCTTCCGCGACTTGCGGGCTTCCTGAAACCAGGGATGCTCGTCACTGGTATGATTTACGACCAAATCCAGTATCAGTTTTAAATTCCGGGCATGCACTTCCCGAAGTAACAAATCGAAATCTTCCATCGTTCCGAACTCTTTCATAATAGCCCGGTAATCACTGATATCGTATCCATTATCATCATTAGGCGAAGCATAAATCGGATTCAGCCAAATCACATCGACTCCCAGGCTTTTGATGTAATCCAAACAGGAAATGATTCCGCATAAATCTCCGATTCCATCACCATTACTGTCTTTAAAACTACGGGGATATATCTGATAAACCACCGCTTCTTTCCACCAAATTCTGTTATTCTGTTCCATATCTGTTTCGGTTAAAACGAACGGGTTAAATTAATTTATAAAGTTATATACCCTACGAACACTTTTTTACGGCCACAGAGTGGCCGATCACGGAGTCCGTATGAAACTGTCCGAATGACACGCCGTTCGATACTCTTTTAACGTCAGAAAAGATCAGAAGTTTCTAAATAATCTTATCATAAGAACTTTATGGCATAAAATTTCGTTTTAAACAGGAAACCAATACAAAAAAATATGGAAAACGGAGTCATGATGCAATATTTCGAGTGGAATATGCCCAACGATGGGGATTTGTGGAATCAGTTGAAACGGGATGCCTCTCATTTACATGCGATCGGAATTACGGCTGTCTGGATTCCCCCAGCCTACAAAGCCCTGAAACAAGACGATGAAGGATATGGTACTTATGATCTTTATGATCTGGGAGAATTCGATCAAAAAGAAACCATCCGGACAAAATACGGTACCAAACAGCAACTACAGGAAATGATCGACGAGCTGCACAAAAATCAGGTCGGTGTCTATCTGGATGCCGTGATGAACCACAAAGCCGGAGCGGACTATACCGAAAAATTCATGGCCCGGGAAGTAAACCCCGACCAAAGAACAGAACAACTCGGTGAGCCCTATGAAATCGAAGGATGGACCGGTTTCAATTTTCCGGGCCGGGGAAATAAATACTCGGATTTCAAATGGCACTGGTATCATTTTTCAGGCATCGACTGCGACGTAGTTACCGGTAAAAAAGGAATTTTTCAGATTGTCGGTGAAGGAAAAACCTGGAGTGAGGGGGTAGACGACGAAAACGGCAACTACGATTTCCTGATGTTTGCCGATATCGACTTCGATCACCCGGAAGTAGTGGAAGAAATGAAGAAATGGGGAATCTGGGTCAGCCAGGAATTACACCTCGACGGGATGCGTCTCGATGCCATCAAACACATCAACGATCAATTTATCGCACATTTCCTCGAAGCCGTCAGAGCTAAACAAGGACAACAATTTTATGCCGTAGGGGAATATTGGAAAAACGATAAAGACTCGTTGGACAAATACCTTTCCGAGGTTAAATATAAGATAGACCTATTCGATGTCCCTTTACATTATCATTTTTTCCAGGCTTCACAAAAAGGCAGGGACTACGATTTACAAGAACTTTTCAACGACACCCTGGTCAACGCCCATCCCGACTTAGCGGTCACTTTTGTAGACAATCACGATTCCCAGAAAAACAGTTCCCTGGAATCTCAAGTCAAAGACTGGTTCAAACCTCTGGCCTATGGCTTGATCTTATTGAGAAAAGACGGGTATCCCTGTATTTTCTACGGCGATTATTATAGCATTAAAAGAAAGCAATCTCCTCACCGTCCGATCCTGGATATTTTATTGGACGCCCGTAAAAAATATGCCCACGGCGAACAGCTAGACTATTTCGATCACCCCAATACAATCGGCTTCACCCGTAAAGGGGATGAAGCCCATCCGCATTCCGGCCTGGCCCTTCTGATCTCGAACGGTGAAGACGGAGATAAAATTATGCAGGTAGGCACAGAACACCAAGGAGAAATATGGCACGAAATTACCGGTAACCGCCAGGAAGAAGTAACCATAGATGAAGAGGGAAACGGTAAGTTTACAGTATCCGGTAGTAAACTGGCTGTTTGGGTCGTAAAGATCTGATCCGACAGGATAGGCCGGCAATCTCTTTCCTCCGGTATGAGTACAAGACAAACTGTCTGTAAACGATAGCATGCCTTGTACTCTTTTCTCTAATCATCCCCCTTCCGCCCACCCCCGCCTCCCCCGGTATTGCTATCCCACCGATTTTTTCATCCGATATCCCCGGATATACAGGGAAAAATTTTAATAATTTTTTGTAATTCTGGAAGATTTTTCTTAGTGCCTTATACAAAGGACTTTGGGAGAATTACCCAAATTTGAGGTAATGACTTAGCAACCGTGCCATTTGCTTCGTTTTGCCTTGAATCGCTTTTCAAGTAACTCATTTCAAAGGACAAAGGTAGTGAAAATATTCCGATACATACAAAGTGTATCAAAGAAAAAAAAGACTATTGATTTAATTTGTTCAATCGCATTACAATTGAAGTTTGGCTTCTGCCCATTTTAGTTGCAATGTACTTAATGCTTTTGCCCTCACTATGTAATTTCAATAGAAATTGGTCTGCTTTTCTCGTCCATCGCTTATTGGCGTTAGGATGTTTTTCATAGCTACCCTCTGAGATTTTTTCGGGATGTAAAAATTCATCTACAAATACAGAGGGAAAACGCTTGTCAAATAATACAAGTGTTTTCATTTTAGCCCTTGTTATTGCAACGTAGAATAATCTACGTTCTTCTCCAAATGGGAATTGGTCGCTTTTAGTAAGTACATAACTGAGTACCGGGTCATCGCTAACAAGTGAGGGAAAACCGTAAGTGTCTTTATTGCATTGCAGCAAAATTACATAATCTGCTTCAAGCCCTTTGGATTTATGTACTGTCAAAAATTCGATTTTTCGTCCTCCTATCATATAATAGAATCTATTACCCTCTTTAATGGATTGATACATAAATGACAGGTAATAATCATCAAAAGAATAGCGTCCCAATAAGAACACGGATTTGTCTGATGGAATAGATGCTATCAGTTGTCCTATTGTGTTGCAATAATCACGTCTTTCGTATGGATGGAACTCTAATTCCGTTTTAACTTCTGCACTGAACGGACAAATATTCTTTTGTATTTGGGCTTTATTGCGTTGTATAAACTGAGATGATAAAGCAACCAAAGGCTCTCCAAATCTGTATGTAGTCTCAATTTTGTTTATTTCGGTTGCACCAAAGTATTCGGGAAATTGATTAAAAAGTGCCATATCACTTCCCGAAAAACGATATATGGATTGCCAGTCATCGCCCACACAATACAATTTTGCAGGAGGGTTTCCTTCTCGCAAAGCCTTCAAAAAGTTATAACGGTCAACTGATATATCCTGAAATTCATCTACAATAATATAATCATACTCAACAGGGTGTGAAGTACGACATATTTCCGTGGCTTTAAGAATAGCATCTGTAAAATCTATTTGTTTGCTCTCGCTTAACGCTTGTATATAACGCTCGTAAACAGGTTGAAATATATTCTCGATAATAAAAACACTTCGTTCATCATTGGCTTTGTATGCTTGTTTCAAAACCTCATTAAGAGATTTACAACTTGACTTGACCAATGTAGCGAAAGTGACAACCAGTCTTATGAATGCTTTTTCTTGTTTGCTGCCTTTGGGTAGAACTAAATCATATAATTCTTCATCTGTTTTTTCTTGAATGGGTACGCCTGCATCCCCTAATAACTTTCTAAGTTTATCTTTTATATCTGAATAATGGAAATCAGCACTTGATGTTACTAACAGTTGTGTTCCAAACTTTTCATGAGCCGCTTTCTTCCATGTTATCCCATCATTATATTTTTGATTGGCTTCTTCGTATGTGATATTCTTATCCTTTGCAAACCAAGCAGGTACAAGGCCGTGTTTATCAACTCCGAAATGTTCAAGATAGATGCGTTTGGTCTCTCCCTCTTTGTCAAAGTATATCGAAAAATCGGGACGATATTGAGAGTGCATTTCGTCTGTCAACTGATGTTCATACGCTTCTTCATATCTGAATTTCACACCAAACGAAGACAGTACAAAACATATCTTTTGCTCCTGTTCACTCCTAACATATATTGTTTTGCCGTCCATGTCAGGGAACATCGCTTTCAACTGTACGTCCTTTAACTCTGATAATTGCTCCCGCCTTTCACTCTTACGTTTTTCCCAATCTGCTGCATCGGTAGTGTAGTCTATGAAATATTCTACAATGCTTTTCTTAAAGGCAGAGTCTTTTAACAGATTATGATATATTTCGACAAACAAGGCATCTGTGTTATCACAAATAGATGGTTTTATGCCTGTCTCTTTTCCGATTATATCAAGTGCTAATTTATGAAAAGTATAACCTTTTAATCCGTTTGTTGCCATTCTTTCAGTTAGTTCGGCTGCGGCTTTATTAGTGTAACTGATAAGCAATATTCTTTGAGGGGCAATTCCTTTAATTTCCGTAAGATATTTGACTTTCCCCACAATAGATGAAGTCTTACCGCTACCTGCGCTACTAACGACAAGACAATTATCTTCCTCAGAAACAATGGAACGTCTTTGTTGCTTGTCCAATGGATATTTCAGACAATGGTCAAAAAAATCTTTGTGCGTATCAAGTATGTGGTTTATAACCGTTTCATTATGTTGCTTGACAAGCCTATTGATGTTGCCAAAATCACGGATTAGTCTTGAAGTAGTTTCAGATGGGGTAATATGGAATGCTTCAAGTTGCTTGACGAGTGAATGTGCTTCTTCAAAATATGGTTTATAATGATTTGTAAAGTCTATTTCTTGCGTTGTTGATATTATCTTACCATGAAATTCATTGTTTAGGTCAGTCGGAATATCGACAACTACATCATTATTGAGTTTGGTTAATCTTTCTCGAGCCTGCTCATAGCTGGACTTCTCACTATATGCGTGTATGCTACTGATTTTTTCAGTTAATTCTTTGGACTTATTTTTAAGGCGTATTCGCATTGCCGTTATTACGAAAACAGAAATAACAGCAATACAAATTACAATAAAGAATAGCGACTGCATATCAACGAATAATAGCTATTTGAATTTTTCAATCCAACGATAATCATCCCCTTTAGTACTCCATTGGAACTTCCACATATCACCTGTATTGTCATTTATAAGATAGTATTGATACATACTTGTTAATGGTTGAATAGAGAATATACATCTTTCGTTATCAGAAATCAACTCATATTTATTTATAGGTACAATCATCAGATTATCTAAATCTTGTGTACTATATTGAACTTGCCATAAACGTCCATTATATGAATCTAACAGGATAAAAGTCCACATATTTTTGGTCGCAAACATCTGAAATCTATTCGTCCAATTTGACGTTGTTTCGGGGTATGCAAGAGAAAACATGTTAATTGGTGCTGCAAACATATAATCCTCCCCCTTTACACTAAATTGGACTTGCCAATTTTTGCCTGTATATGTATCAAGCATTATAAAAGTCCACATATTTTGTGTCTCATAAAGGCAAAAACGTCCCTCTCTATCTCCTAAAACTTCTCTCGCACTACAAATTTCCCAAGACTGTCCATCATCCTGAATTTGTTGTACTTCACCTGTCATTGTATTTAAACGAAGTTGGTTATGGTAATTTCTCGTAGAATACATTTTATAGGTTTGTCCTATCATCAATGATGGGATAAAGCAGAAAAGGCTTATTAACAACAGTTGAATTAAATGCCATTTTTTATTTTTCATTGTATCTCTGTTTTATGTCTTTCAGTTCCTAAAGACTTCTATATGCGCAGAAGCGTGGAACTGTATGCCACACTCTTACTTGAAGGTCGTAGGAAACCTTGGATACGGATGTAACAATAGCAGCCCACGCTATATGCGTGAGAACCACTATGCTATCCTTGTATCCAATTTGAGAATTTCCTACGTTTTCAAGTACAAGATAAGCATAACGCTTCTTATTTTTCTAATATGTCTTGGAAAGGGTTGCCCCAATCCAAATACAAAAGTACAAAAAGTCCGTGATATGTCATTCAACTATCACGGACTTTATTTTGACTTACAGCTTAATACCTCTGTTCTGTCTTGGCTTCGGTATTCCGATTGCTTCCCTAAACTCATTCATCTTCTTTCTGAACCAGCTTACATGTGAAACTCCGTCAATATTGAAATCAAACTTACCATTCTCATCTTCCTTGATGGAGCATACAGCACGTTGGGTTTCAAAGTCTCGGTTGAATTCCGAAGAATGGAGCTTGCCTTTTATGGGAACATCCTTGAATGTGCATAGTCTTCGGATTATATCGTCATTGAAGCCCAAGCGTTCACGCAGGAAATTTATTGTCGGTATCAGTTTTTCAACATACGGAAAGTAGCGTTTTACAAAGTCCGTGAACTCAGACAGCTTGCGGTGTCGCTGCTCGTAAGCGTCCGTTATCTCCTGTATGTGCTTTGCCTGTTGCCGTTCCCTTTGTCGGGCTACTTCTTCAAGTTCAGAGACACGCTCATGCAAATCCCTGTTCTCCCTCTCCAATGTCTTGACCTTGTTACTGCCGAAAAGAGAACCTACACTCTCGGCGATGTTGGTCGCTGCGGTCGTGGCTGCTCCTTTCAGTTTCTCGGTCTGCACCTCTTTCTTGGCTCGTTTCAGTTCTTCCTGTGCCGTCTCTTTACGGTCTTGGAGTTGCACTATATCAGTCTGTAACTGTTCCGTCTGTTGTACTAAATCACGGTAATACTGCCGTGTGGTGATGTGCCTTGCTTCCGAGCCGTCAATGCCGCGCTGCAACCCATAACCGCTCATGGTTTGAGCATAGGTGTCCTGATAGGATTTGAGTTTGGCGCGTGTCATAATATCATCGGCACACAGTCTTATGGTGTCGGTAGGCTTCTTTCGGTAGCGTTTCTTTACCTGTTCCTCTTTCTTCTTGCGCTTACGTTCTCCCTTGACAATCGGAACAAGGGTGGCGTGTATGTGCGGTGTCTGCTCATCCATGTGTAAGACTGCCGACACGATATTCTCCTTGCCGAATGTATCAGCAAGGTATTTCAGATTGTCGTTGCACCACTCATCAAGTCTGCCCTCGTCGGTGATGCGCTCCATATCATCGTGAGTTCCTGTAAGCAATATACGGATAGCCCTTACTTGGTTGTTCCCGATTTTGCGTGTCAGTCCTGCGGTGTCCAATCGGTGCTGTATGGCTTGTGTCCTGTTCTCCACTCCGTCAGGAAACTTTATCAGTTCCCGATTGAGGTGTGTCCGGCTCTCATCGGCATTTTTCGGTTTGATGGTGCGCTCTATGTGCGCTGACATGGCGGAATCCGTTCCGCTTGTCTTTTCCATGTGTAATACTGCATAACCCATATAATAATTTTTTTTTAGCTTGTGAAACAATGGTTGATTTTTCTTCTGTACGGCTACAGCCGTTAGTTGGGGAGAGTCCAGAGAGGTGCAACCTCTTTGGCTTATTGGGGAATTTTCAGCGGTACGGAATATTGCGGCTCGGAAAATTCCCTAATAAGCTATGGTATTTTCCGTTAGCAAATATCCGTGTGCCTGCAAGCATTCTCTCATTCACTACATCTTCAGCCCTCGTTTTTTCGGTGGCTGCATCATCCGCCTTGCGGATTGGACTTGCTTCTCCTGTTTCATCGGCTCTGCCGATTGGGACAAGGGCTTACCGCACAGGTAGTCGTTCAGGTCTTTGTGCCCGTTATAGTTTTGAGAGAAGTCTCTGATACGTCCGGCAAACTCTCCTGCCAGTTCCCAATACGCTTTCCGTCCTGCCTCGTCATTGTCGAGCAGACAGTGTATGCGCTCGTACCCGTGCAGCACGTCTATGGCTTTGGCTACATTGGAAACGGAATTGAGAATAACGTAATCCTGCCTGTCAAGGTTGGGCATGGTCGGGCAGTTCTTCATCCGCAAGGTGAGGAATGAAAGATAGTCCGTCATTCCCTCGAATACGAGGCATTTCTCCCTCGGCTCTCCCGACTGTCTGATATGGCTGATGTCCTTCGGTGCGATGCAACCCTTGAAGAAACGGTTGCGCACTTCATAGCCTCCAGCCACATTCGGGAACCCGATGGCGAAATAAGGCTTGCCGTTGTGGACGAAGTGCAGTTCCTTACATTCAACCCGTGCCAATGCGGTGTTTATTCCACGTTCCTGCAAGTAGCGGAGCAATGCAGGGTGCGTGAGTTCTCTCACCTCCAAATGTTGGAAACTCGGTTCGGATGCCTGCTGGCGAAAAGAGAAAGACACGGGACGGACGTGCGGTGCTTGCTCCGCTATCTTGTTAAGCAGATAAGGCACATAGTCCGAACCGTAAAGTTCCTGCGCCAATGCGATGATGTTGCCGCCCTTGCCTGTTCCGAAGTCGTACCATTGGTTGAGTTCGGCGTTCACCTTGAACGATGCTTCAGCTTCCTCCCTGAACGGGGATTTGTACCAAAGGCTTTTGCCCTGCTGCTTGACGGGACTGTAGCCCAAACTTTGCAGATAGTCTGCGATGCGTATCTTCTTTGCTTCCTGTGTAGTCATAATCTTCCTATGGTTTTAATGGTTAATGAAAATCGTTGATTCGTTGAATGGTATATGTAATATGTTTATATCCATATAAATAGGTTCTCAACATCCGCTCAACAAACCACTCACCAAAAGAGAAACCGACAATAGGTCGTGGTTTTATGCTCAACTTCTCTTTTGGTCTGTTGAGATTTTGTTGAGAATGTATATTGCTTATTATCAGTATGATTATATCATTATTCAACAATTCAACAAAAAGACAATGGATTTACAGCGTTTCAAGTTGCTGCCTTGTGACGGTATAGAAGCGTCCCACTCTCCTTATCGGCTCATACCGACACTCCCGATTGTAGTTAAGCTGATAAGTGATGTATGTCAATCCGTTCGGTGCGGGCGTGAGCTTCCAGCATTCCTGCAATACTTTCCTCACTTGGTACTTCTCCGCCTTGACATACGTGTTTGCCAACAACGTGAGAATGTCGTTGCAGCAAAAAGAGAAAGTTTCGATACCCGTGCTTGCCATGATGTCAAGGATGAGTTCGCACATCTCTATCTCCAATCGGTTGCGGTTGCTGCGGATTATCTTCTGCAAGGCTTCGGTATGCAGCAACGACGGTGCAAACCACATACGGCTTTCTTTCTCGGTGGATAGCTGCCTGTGCTGCAAATGGTAGAGGAAAGCAGGTATTTCCGCTTTCAACTTTTGCAGGAAGTCAGTATCGTCCGACTGCAAGCGGTCTATCTTGCGCACCCAATAGCGTGTTTCCCCTGCGTCTATGATGACGGGCAGATATTCGTTGTTGGAACATAATACGAACTTGGCGAAGAACGCTATCTCGTCACGGTCTTTGCCTTTGGCTTCCACCTTATAGGACAACGTGGTACTCAGGTTCTTCAACCGTTCGCTGTCCTCCCTACGGCTTAACAACACTTCATCCACCACGATAAGCAGCTTCCCTGCCCAATCTGAATTGAACTGGCTGCGGAAATCCTCGTTGGTGTTGAATGTCAAGTTGTTCTGAAACAAGGCTTTCAGGAAGTTCAGGAACGTGCTTTTGCCAGTGTTGCGTTCTTCCGACACCAACAACAGGATGGGCAGTTTTTGAACGGGTTGCAGGTATAGCAGTTGCAGGTAGTCCATTCCCAACTCGTATTGCTCCCCGAAGATGTGCCGTACCAAAGATTGGATAGAGGGGAAGACACCCTCCATCGGCTTGTGGTCTATCGGTTCATAGAGGTTCAGGAACTTGTCCACCACAGGACGGTAATTCACATGGTCGGGAACCGTGCAGAATCCGTCATACTTGGGGACGGTGGCGAGATAGTGTTTGCCATAGTCCTGCCGCAGGGTTTCGTTGTTCCACACGATGCGTTTCTTCACATAGCCGCCATTCAGTCGGGGCTGGTTCACTAACTTGTAGAGGGTTGTACCCACTCGGATAAACTCCTCTTTGCCAATGTCTGATTTACTCATTGTTCATACGCTTAAATGGTTGATAAATAATCGTATGCAAAATTAGAGTGAGCCGCTTGAAACCTTGATACGCAAATCACGGCAGAATGGCGCAAAAAACACACGGAATGAAAAACTTGCAGTATATCGGAGAACATAACCATAAGAAATCCCGAAAAAACAACCGTTATAGAGGGGTGCTTCTTCGGGATTGCCACATTCCTGTAAATGAATGACAATACGCCTACTCAATTATGTATATGGATACATTGTCGGCAATGGGAATACGCATTGGTTTCATTACTTCATGTCGTCATATCTATATATTTTATGCCTGATATTCAGATATTTTTATGCAATTACCCAGCGAAAAGAAGATGCTTGTTTTCTCTTTTCGCAAGTACAACTTTTCAATCATGGCATTGCGTACCCGTTCTGCTCCGTATGAGTGGATGCGGAAAGCGAGGGCAATAACCATTTCAAGGCTGTAAACATCCATGCTGTATTTATCCGACAGACGGATATGCCGTTGCGCTTCATGTTCTGTCAATACTCCGCTTTTATAAACGGCTCGGATTGCGGCACGGACAGTAGGAGCAATAACCCCGAACAGGCTGACAAGTTCCTCTTCGCTCATCCATACCGTTTCACTCGGTATAGTTATCGTACCGTGTTCCGTAATTTCGATGATATTTCTTTTCATTGTCCTGCCATTGATATGTTGTTAAACGATTGGTTCAGCCTGTTGCCGAGCATGGTAAGGTCGTTATCCAACTTCTGCGTGGTTATTTTTGCATAGATTTGGGTCGTGACTATGTTCGTATGCCCCAAAACACGGCTCACGCTCTCAATCGGCATACCCATGCTCAAGGCAAGGGTGGCGAATCCATGTCTTGCACAATGAAACGAGATGTCCTTTGTTATCCCACACTCTTTCATCACCTTTTTCAGCGGTTTGCAGATAGACCAGTAGTTGAGATTGGGGAAAACGAGGTTATCCTCCTGCAAGGGGCGGTAACGCTCTATTATCTGCAAAGGTATATCCAGCAGTTTCACTTGGAACGGCACTTTTGTCTTGTGCCGTTTTGACAATATCCACTTCTCACCGTTCACTTCCACGATGTTGTCATAGGTCAGTTCCTTGATGTCCACGAAAGAGAGGGCGGTGAAGCTGGCGAAGACGAAAATATCACGGATATAGGACAGTTTTGCATCCCCGAACTCGTGTGCCATCAACGCTTTCAGCTCATCTTCCGTCAGGTATTCACGCTCCTTTACATTCGGGCTGATGTGGAACTGGGCAAACGGATTTCTCGGTATCAGTCCGTTGAAATGCGCACGCATCACTACACCTTTCAGCCACATACACTTTTCCCATATCGTCCCGTTGTGTAGTCCCGCTTCCGTTGAGAGGTAGGCGGCAAACTCCTTGATGAAGTCGGGCGTAATCTCCAGCATGGACATATCAGTCCGTCTGTAGAAAGACTTGATGAACGCTGCCACATGGTTTCTTGCCCTCACTCGTGAGTGGTAGGTTGCCATTACTCTGTCCTTGCCGACACGCTTTTTGAAAACCTCGTTTTCACGGTCGAATGCTTTGAGCAGCGTCTCGTACTCGCTGCCGATTCCCTGATACGCATTGCGCACCATTTCCGCAGTCACGAACGCCTCACGGTCGGATAGGCGTTGGTAGTGCTTGATGATTTGAGCCTTGATGTTGTCCAATGCCAAATTGATGTCCCGTGCCTCCTTGCTCTTGCCTTTGGCTCGGTTGCCCTTGATGTCCCAAAGCGTTTTCGGGACACTCTGCCTGCAACTGAACTGCGCCACAGTCCCGTTGATTGTCACTCGTCCCATGATGGGGACAATACCGTTTTTCTCCTTGCTGCCGTTCACGTAGAACAGCACTTTGAATGTACTTCTTGCCATACTCGTTTTTTTGTTTGCAAAGTTATTACTCAACGAGTTAGACCTTGATAAGCAAATCGGCGCAGAACGGCGCAATCAATGCAGGGAGCGTTAAAAATGCATCCTGCTTCGGGTAACGATTTGAAAACCTTTCTGTTTCATAGAACTGCTTTCCTTTGCGTTTCCCGTTTTTTACGGTTGGCTTCATTTGGCACTGTAAACGCTTTAATGACAGTCATTTCAGTGACATTTCAACCTCTTTCCTCGGTTATTCCAAAGATTTTTCATAATTTTGTATTTAAGATTCAACTTACGTTCATCCGCTGTTGCGAGCAGCTATGAACATTTATCTATGGGGATGGTACTGCGAATACCGTCCCTGTTTTATTTTACAATAATGGTGTCCCCTTTTATGTCAAAATGTACTCTTCCGGTTTTTTGCATTAATTCCAAAACTCCGTCAATTTTCTCATACTTCCGGATATTGAGGGTGAATGGAATCTGCTTGCTTTGGCTGTTGGTATAGAATACTTCAAATGAATACCAGCGTTTCAAGTCGCGTAATATTTCTTCCAAAGGGCAGTTGTCATATAACATTTTACCGTTTTTCCAACCTGTATATAATTCCGTATTTACCTGTTTGATGGCGATGTCTTTTGAATTTTTATCATAAACAGCCTGGTGGGATGGAGTCAGACGGACTTTACCATGCGTACCTTGCACTTCTACGCTACCGGATACCAGCGTTGTGAAAATGGAAGTCTCTTCTTGGTATGACCGAACCCCGAAAGATGTTCCTAACACTTTGACGTCTATCCCATCTGTGCGTATGATAAACGGTTTTGATGCATTACTTGTCACCTCCAAATAGGCTTCGCCGCTCAATTCCACGATACGTTTGTCCCCGGAAAACCGGGCCGGGAATTTTAATTTCGTTTCGGCGTTCAGCCATACTTTCGTGCCGTCCGACAGGATGAGGTGATATTCTCCACCTTGTGGTACCCATATTACATTATTTTGACAGACAGTCTGTTTTTGATGGTTACTGTCTATGGCATATATGTGCAAATGACCGATGGAATCCTGCTGTATCAGATTACCTTCCGAAGTAGTGATATATCTGTGCGTCTGCTCGGTTAAGGATATTTTCTCTCCGTTAGCCAATGTCAGAATGGCTTTTGAAGAGCCGGCTTCCCCAAATGTTGGTGTTAGAGTTGTCGGTTCCGTCCGTGAGTATTCCATAATTAAGATACTTCCAATCATTGCTATTACTACAGCGGCTGCTCCTGTCAGCCACCATACCTTTCTCTTAAAACGTTGGAGGTATATTTGTTTATAGAGGCGATTGTGTACTGAGTCCTGCATCTGTTTGACCAAGTCTTCTTCTGTCATTTCAATGCATGCATATAATTTGAGCATCTTTCGGTAGTAGGCCTGATGAGTCGCATCAGCATTCAGCCAATCAATCAGTTCTCTTTGTTGCGAAGAAGTCAGTTCTCCCCTGCGAAACAGAAGTATATATTCGTCTATGAGCTCTTGTAACAACATAAATCCGATAGTTTCTTTGTAAATAGAAACAGATGATTTTAGAAAATGGGTGACAGTTTGTAAAAATTATTTTAATTTTTTGTGATAATATCATTTTCTCACATCTCTTTTATTTATCTTCAATATAATCTCATGACAAATGCCGATCAAAAATGTGCTTTTGCCTTCTTTGAGGGAAAGCGAAATATTGTCCATAACATATCCGTAGACGGTTAATGGATAGTACCGATGGTGGGGATAATTATTTCAAAAGCAGGTACAGGAAAAGACTGAAATTATCCGTGTAGCGTTCTCTAAGTTGCCGGATGGCCCTACGGAGCAATGTTTTGACGGTATTGATGGAGATGCCGAGGTAGTCGGCAACTTCCTGATACTTTTCTTTTTTGTAGAATATGGCTTTTACAATTTCACGGGTTTGGGGAGGCATGTTTTCGATGTCCTGTCTGATTTGTGTGAATATTTGTTCATTGAATTCGGAGTATTCCTCATCTTCAATTGTAATATTATGCAGTTCTGCACTGCTGCGGAGGACGTCTTTCTTTTCCCAGAAATTGATGCAGGCGTTTTTGATAGCCCGCAATAGCCAAGGTCTGGCTTCATCGATAGGAACTCTCAGATAGGCTTCGGACTTCCAGAAATTATAAAACACCTCCTGCACAATGTCTTCTGTATCGCTCTTTGAATTTACAAAAGTTAAAGCATACAGTAACATCGGTTGTGAGTATTTGTTATATAACAGATCAAATAACTTTATATCCATACCATTGTGGTGCAAAAATTTTTGCAATATTCACAATTATTTTTTATTTCTCCAAGGTCACACTCGTACACCGGATTTGTCCTCCCAAAGGAGGATTCATTTTCGAAATCTTGATTTTAGCATACTGCAATTGAGGGAAAGCCGCATATAAGGCATCGAGCATTCGTTTCCCTACATGTTCCAGCAAATGAGACCGTTTCATCATTTCACGGGCAATAATCTCATAAGCTGTCTGATAACTTAAAGCATCAGCGATATCATCTGTGGAAGCCGGACAATGGCAATTATAATGTAAACAAGCATAAACCATAAATTTATTTCCTACAATTTGTTCCGCTTCAAAACAACCATGATAGGCAAAGAACTCCATGCCTTCAATTTCAATTATTCCAGTCATTTCAATTCCATTTAATCCAGTCAATTTCCTATCCGTATTACACAATAAAATACTTCACATAACCTAACTCCAGCCTATAAAAATCACGTTCGGCTCAACAAGCCTTCCGCTTCTTTTACCTCCCACATAAAAAAATAATACAAACAAAAATAAATCTATTTTCTATTTTGTTCAAAAGTAGAAAAAAGAAAATTCACTTCCTATTGAATTCCTGACCAAAATCAAAATCCACCGAAACCTTTCCAGAAATTCGCGTACATAATATCTCTCAACTATTCAGTGTAAATTAAAAAGAAATTATTCCATTATACAATGCAGCCCTATTCTTTACAGAAATATTCCGATTAAAATAATCCGAAAGACACGGAAAACATCATCAGAATATAAAAATGAAAGGGCCGGTGAACCGACCCTTAAACATTTACTAACTACTAACCTAAACCATACAAACTTATGAAAAACAATCTTTTTTAAAGACGGTGCAAAGGTAAGGACATTTCAAACAAATACAACAACCAAACAACAAATTAATGTTAATTATTTTGTTAATATATAGTTAAAATGCATGTATATAAAATCAGAATCGATACAAAGGTTTCCGGCCTGCATAAATATGTGATATTCTGCCATTTTCAAAACAGACAAAAAAAATTATTTTCTGTTTTTTCTAAAATATTTTGCCAATATAAAAAATTCATCTACATTTGTACCCGCAATCAGATAAGATCGCACGGGCGCTTAGCTCAGTTGGTTCAGAGCATCTGGTTTACACCCAGAGGGTCGGGGGTTCGAATCCCTCAGCGCCCACAAAAGGAAGTCAAAAAAGGCTTCCTTTTTTATGTCCCAAATTTTCCCGGGGGGGGGACCACGGTCATTTTTCCGGATAATCCAAAGGGCGGGTGATCCAATCGATATTTTTCCAACGGGAGAGTTCCTGTACCAGATCGAAGCCGGAACGGTAAAAATCGATGACCATTTTTTCAGGATTAGGATAATTCAAAGCATCCTCCAACGTAAAGAAGAACTCCTGTTTTTCCGGTTTAAAGAAAGCTTTATCGGGCCGTAAAAATTTATCGTTACCTTGAAGATCTTTCACAAACGGATAAGGCATTCCATAAAAAGCCGGTTTCGGAAAATTCGGATCACCGGGCCAAAATCCACATTCATAGCATTTTTCATCAAAAGCATATTGCATCACCTTATCCTCTCTGCCCCAAGGTGCGGCCTCGCCGCTATACACCAGACACGACAAATCCATCGTACCGAAATAATAAGCCGGACAAGTCACTTTTCCCCGGAAAGGGGCGAGAAAACGATTCAAGGCCCGATCGGCAAAAAGCATATTATCCAGCCACAACAACACTGCTTCCTTCTGATACGACCGATGTTTCCCGTCTTTATCCAGATCGACAGGATCATAAAATTCCTGTGATTTCACATCGATTCTGGCCGGCACATCGATTTGTTTCAATGCCGCCATAAACTGCCGGTAATAGTCTCCGACACTCTTCCCGTCCTCCAAGGCCACCTTTTCGGTTTTTCCGTTGTAATTCCGGAAGACCACCTGATCTTCGCGGAAATCGAAATTAATTTCAAAAGGCACAGGTGCCTCAGGAACGATTCCCGTCGAAATCCCGTCCAGGGTGAGATATTGCCTGATATGCGCCCATTCTGGCCGTTTCGCCCGATACAGCAATTTCACTTTACCACTCATTTGCAACAACATATGTAAAGTATCGGCTGTATCTTGCCAGTCTGTATAATTCAAAAAGTCCATGGCTTATATATCATCTGTCAGTGAGTTTATCGTTACCCCGAAAAAATGGTTCTGTATTTAATACAATTTAACAGGACCATGGTAAGGGAAGAAACTTTCCTCCGAAAAAATCCGTTATACCGGGATAACGATTGTAGGGCAAAGCCAGTGACATTAAATTCAGGACACAATGAAATACTATTTTATATTTTGCTTGTACCTTATTTTTATTTTACCCTTATCCGCCCAGGAAAGAAAAGAACGTCCGCAATTCAAACTCGGAGGAGCCTTAAGGTTCAATTATAACTTTTCGGATTGGAACTCAGGACATCGCGACCGGGGAGGCGATCTGGGTTACGATGTGTTTATGCTTCGTCCGACAGCCTCTTACAAAGGTTTTCTGCTGGATGCCGATTGCCGGTTTTACAGTACGGCTTTCGGTGGATTTATGCTCAAATACGGTTGGATCGGGTATCGGTTTTCTGAAAAAAATCACCTCGAAATCGGTTTGACTAAAGTGCCTTTCGGACTCCAACCCGGAAGTGGTAACAACTTTTTCCTCCAAATCTCCTATTATGTCGGTCTCGAAGACGATGCCGATATGGGGGTTAAATTCGTTCATTCCGACGAACATTGGAAATATGCCTTAGCTTTTTTCAAAAATGCCGATGAACTGTTGTTCGGAGCAAATTCCGAGACTTCCGACGATCGTTATGGTTACGATGTGGCCGGCAGGAACAAAGAAATCAACCAACTCAACGCACAACTGATCTACAAATACGGCAATCAGGTCGAACACCAGGTCGGATGCTCCGCCGAATTCGGCCAACTCTACAACATCGATACCCGAAGTAACGGTTCCCATTTCGCCTTTGCCCTACACTACATGTTCGACTGGCACCGCCTAAATTTCAAAGCCCAGGTATCTACTTATGCCATGTACCCCAAAAATGCTCCCGGAGAAGACCGGAATCTGGTCGTAATGACGGCTTACGGAGCTCCTTATCTGGTTGCTGCCAAAGCCAACATATACACCCTGAGTATTTCCCATACCTTCCCGATCGGTTGGAAATGGCTCGGCAACATCATGATGTACCATGATGTCGGCATTATCCAAAAATGGCATACCGATTTCAACAATAGTTTTCAAAATGTATACGGTTTTTTACTGAACATGGGTCCGGTTCAGACCTATATCGATTATGCGATGGGCAAACACCAGGCTTGGATCGGACCGGACCGGGACGCTTTCGGACCCGGAATCGGAAGCAATTCCTGGCATGCCCGTTTTAATATAAACATCGGTTATTATTTCTAAATCTGCCTCTGCTATGATTCAGGAACTATTCCAACTTTACGCCGATCGGTGGCAATTCTTTTTAAAGCTCACCCTGCAACATCTGGAAATCTCATTGATAGCCATCGTCGCTGCCTTGTGTATCGGCTTGAGCCTGGGAATTCTGATCAGCAGTTACCGTCGTTCGAGTAGCCTGGTTTTGGGACTGACAAACTTCATGTACACCATCCCTTCCATCGCATTATTCGGTTTTCTGATTCCCTTCTCAGGCATCGGAGACACGACAGCCATTTTTGCCCTGACCGTCTATGCTTTACTCCCGATGGTCCGCAACACCTATACCGGTATCACCGGCATCGACCGGGAGATCATCGAAGCCGCCCGCGGGATGGGAAGTACCCCGTTTCAGATTCTTTATAAAATCCAGATTCCGCTTGCCTTTCCGGTGATCCTCTCCGGTCTTCGGAATATGGTGGTGATGACTATCGCACTTGCCGGCATTGCTGCTTTCATCGGAGCGGGAGGATTAGGTGTCGCCATCTACCGGGGCATCACGACCAACAATGGGGTGCTCACCGTGGCCGGCAGCCTTCTGATCGCCGTTTTAGCCCTACTCACCGATTGGGGTATAGGCTGTTACGAAACCCACATCAAAAAGAAACGCAAACTGATATGACCATGAAAAGAGATTTACTACTACTCCCCCTGCTCGCCTTTTTTCTCCTGACAACAGCTTGCAAAGACAGGAAAAATACGATCCGTATCGCCACCAAACCGATGACCGAACAGTTCATCCTGGGAGAAATGTTAAAACTATTGATCGAACAAGATACCGGTCTCGCGGTAGAAATCACCAAAGGGATAGGAGGCGGCACCAGCAATATCCATCCGGCTATGTTAAAAGGTGAATTCGATATCTACCCTGAATATACCGGGACGGGGTGGCTCGTGGTATTGAAAAAAGACAGTTTACTACCTCCGGACACCCTATACGAGACTTTGAAAAAAGAATACGAACAAAAATTCCATTTAAAATGGCTGAGTCCGTATGGATTCGACAACACCTACAGTCTGGCGGTCGGCGAACCTTTGGCTAAGAAATACGACCTGACCCGGTTCTCCGACTTAGCGCGCTATCCCGACCAATTTATTTTCGGAGCGGAATACGATTTTTTCGAAATTCACGAAGGCTACGAAGCCCTCTGTCAGTATTACGACCTGAAATTCAAAAAGACCCGCGATATGGATATCGGATTAAAATACGAAGCCATTAAATCGGGGAAAGTCGATGTAATGAATATCTTTACCACAGACGGGCAACTGAATGGAGCCAACCTCACTGTATTGAAAGACGATAAAAACTTTTTTCCTTCCTATTACTGTACCACCGTCATCCGTGAAGAGACTTTAAAGGCACATCCCGAATTAGAACAAACGCTGGAAAAAATGAAAGGAATATTGACAAACGCCGAAATGGCCGAACTGAACTACGAGGTCGATATTGCCGGCCGACCGGAACAAACCGTCGCTGCCGATTTTCTGAAAAAGAAAGGATTATTGAGATAGCATGAATGATATCATACGTTTCGAACAAGTGACGAAAGCTTACGGGGATCAGGTGATTCTGAAAGCATTCGATCTGAAGATCCGCAAAGGTGAATTTCTGACTGTCATCGGTAGCTCCGGAAGCGGAAAGACTACGATGCTCAAGCTTATCAACGGATTATCGGCCCCGACTCAGGGCAAAATATATATCGACGGGAAAGACATATCGCAAGAGAACCAAACTCTTCTACGCCGCAATATCGGCTATGTCATCCAGGGAATCGGACTGTTTCCTCACATGACTGTCCGGAAAAATATCGCTTATGTACCGAGCCTGCTTAACCAGCACGACAAAGAACGTACCCGCAAAGCTGTAGAACGACTCATCGGAGTCGTCGGTCTGGAACAGGAAATGCTCGACCGTTATCCCTCGGAACTCTCCGGAGGACAACGCCAGCGAGTAGGAATTGCACGCGCCCTGGCCGCCAATCCTGACATCCTGCTCATGGACGAACCGTTCGGAGCCGTCGACGAAATCACCCGAAAAATGTTGCAGGCCGAAATTACCCGTATTCACCGCGAACTGGGAGTGACCATCGTTTTTATCACACACGATATCCGGGAAGCACTGACACTCGGAACCCGTATCATAGTTATGAAAGACGGGCACATCGAACAAGACGGAACACCGGAAGAAATCTGTAAACACCCCGAAACCGAATTCGTAAAACAACTGATCATGGATTGAGATGAGCTTACTTTTTTTATAGAGAACAAAATTTATTCATCCAAATAAATATATATTTGCTACATGAAACCGATGCGACTTATTTATATCTACCACAGTGGCTTTATTATTGAAAGCAAAGAATTTGCCATTTTGATCGATTATTATCGGGATACCCCGGAGTTTTATGTACACCGGCACTTTTTGAAACGCCCCGGAAGGCTGTATATTCTGTCTTCCCATGCCCACCCGGACCATTTCAACCCGGAAATACTCTCCTGGAAACCGGAAAGACCGGACATCCGGTATATCCTGTCCGAAGATATCCGCGACAGCCAAAAGGCGTGTTTTCACGATGCCATTTTCCTAAAAAAAGGAGAAGAATGGAACGATGATCTATTAAAAATCAAAGCCTTCGGTTCTACCGACATCGGCATTTCTTTTCTGCTCGATGTCGCAGATAAGCGCATTTTTCATGCCGGCGACCTGAACAACTGGCATTGGGAGGAGGAATCCACCCCAGAAGAAATCAGAGAAGCCGCAAACTTTTATCATCAGGAACTGGAAACTCTGGCCCGGGAAACCGACTATGTCGATTTAGCCCTTTTTCCTGTCGATCCGCGTTTAGGCAAGGATTACACCCGGGGAGGCCGGGAATTTGTCGACCGGATCCGTACCCTGCAATTCGCTCCTATGCACTTTTGGGAAAAATACGAAAAAGCGAATGCTTTCCGGGAGTATGTCGAAAAGCGTGGCGGAAGATTTCTGGCGATCGGAAAACCAGGAGAAGAAAAAACGATAAACTAATTTAATTTTACACAATGGAAATAAAAGGAAGATTCGATCATTTCAATTTCAATGTACTGGATTTAGAAAAAAGTATCCGGTTTTATGAAAAAGCTTTGGGATTGAAAGAAGTACGGAGGAAAACCGCCTCCGACGGTTCTTTTATCCTCGTCTATATGGGAGACGGGGAAACGTCTTTCACCCTCGAATTGACCTGGCTGCGCGATCGGAAAGAACCTTACGATCTGGGAGAAGGAGAGTATCACCTTTGCCTGCGTGTCCCGGGAGATTATGATAAAGTGAGAGCATTCCACAAAGAAATGGGATGTGTATGCTACGAAAATACCGACATGGGCCTCTATTTTATCTGCGATCCCGATGGATATTGGATCGAAATATTACCTCTATAGGTACATCGAAACAGAACACACTTCACCCGGATTTCCGAAAATTCGATGAAATCCGGATACTAATTATGCATAGGCTCCCGACGATTACAACGTCATTTTCCACTTTTTCGTGTTTAAATTCAGAAGGAAAAATATACTTGTTGTTAAATTTCAGCGTGTGACGTCAAAAAAATTGCCGGATATTTGTTATTCGAAAATATTTCCTTTAGTTTTGTTTTTGTTATGAAGATCGAAAGGCAACATATTATTCTGAATTGCCGGACTGTTTGTCAGCCGGAGGATCGGATTTTGTCTGTTTCGTTCTCTGCTGTTTCTATTATTACTACCACTACAACAACAACTATTACCCCTATGGGGGTTTAAGTTGTCATATCACCAATCTGTATATCCGTATATTATTCCGGCCGAGGCTGCCGGAGGTTGGCTTTTCAGGATTCTAATCTAAAGTTTATCGTTTAAAAATTTCAAAAGGTATGTTAGTCATGAAATTCAAGGGTGCTGTCCTTCAGAATCAGGAAACCCTGGCAGAAATTAAAAATAGAATAAAAGAGCAGAATTGTTGTAGTATTGTAGTGGTATCGGCTTTAAAGGGCGTGATGCCCCGTTTGCGGCAGTTGTATGGGTTGAGTTTGCGGAGAGGAGCAGGATTTGAAAATGAGTTCAATGAATTAAAACAGGTTCATGAACAATTGGCTTATGAGCTTTTAGCCGGACGGAAGCTCGAAGAATATAAAGTTGAATTGCAGAAGGAATTGAACGATTTGTACGGTATTCTGCATCATGTCGGAGTATTGCGTGAATCTTCTCATTGTATGAAGGATTATATCCTGGCTAAGGGAGATATTCTGGCTTCTCTGTTGTTCAGCAAATTGTTCGATCAGGCGGAATGGCACGATTCACGTAATTTTATGCTGACGGATGGGAATTTCGGTGCTCCGGAAGTGTTGTGGGAAGAGAGTTGCCGGGCAGCCCGGCAGGAATTCAGGGGGCTTCGGGGAATGGCCGTTGTTCCGGGGTATTGCGGGAAGACCGAAGCAGGTTACACCATCTCTATGGGAAGAGTAGGGCTGTCACTTACAGCTGCAGTCCTGGAGGCTGCTTTTCAACAAGTGAAAGTGGCCTGATGCCCTATAGACGGCAGAAAAGCATTTTAAAACAATTTGTCCGGAACTCCATGAATTGAAGAAAATCCTTCTAACTTTGTGATATTTAACAGAACACAAAATCGGTTGTATGAAAAGTTATTCGTGGATTCTAATTCTGGTATTGTTCCTGAGCGGATTCTCTTCCTGTCATTCAGACGCGGAAAGATATAAAGATATTTTGCGGGAAGGTTCCTGGTATGTTTACGATATCGATTATTCTTATAAGCTGTATGATGATTTCGAGACGCCGGAATTATTCGATTTTTTCCATTATTTGCTGGATGAGAGAAACCTGTTGTTTTTGCCGGGAGATGAGCTGATGTTTTCCAAAAGAAGGATCGATGTCAATTGTCCGGACGGCGATCGGTTCGGTTACGATTATTACTACAGTGGTGATTATATCCGGATCGGCCGGGACGGTGATTATATGGATTTGTTTCCTCAGGGGGATATGAATGCTCTGACATTGACTCTCGATCGGATAGGGTTGGAGAATTTGTTGTCGTACTGGGCGCCAGTAGATGAATATTATGCTTATTTGCTGGAGGCAGCTTACCGTAATCTGTATGATTTTCACATCACTTATCATTTGCAGCGTCCTATCCCGGAGATGGCGCAGGTGATGCCGGGGATATATATCGGACCGATGTACGACGGGAATCAGCAACTGATGAATGAAGCCGCTACGGTCAATCTGTTTTGGGAGAAAGGACAGATGAATATGACCCTGGACGATAAAGTGATCCTGGAAGACGAGAATGGTCCGGGACCTCAGTTTTATGTCGATATAGCCGGGCTACAGGTCGATAAAGGACGTACGCCGGGAAGTTATGTGTTTACCGGAGAGCAATCGTTTACCGATCGCCAATACGGACCGGTGGAAGTCCGGATCAGGGAAGGGCGTTATAATGCTGCGGGGACAGTGGCTGTGTGGCTGGAGATTGTCTGGAATGAAAATGTATATGAGCTGGATTTCCAGAAAGGAGTACGGCAATGGGATTTCCAGAGTTTGAAAGTCAAATCGTCGGAAAAAACGATCATTCTGAAAAAATAATGGTTTCGGCTTTGATATGAAAGGAATTGTTTTTTGTCTTTTGGGTTTATTGATCGGGGTGGAAAGTTCCGGGCAGTTGGTCAGGCGTAAGGATTATGATCTGGCGGTGGCCCTGCAGGCCGGTGGCGGAACGTCGGTGGGAATTCCTTTCCGCGATGTCCGGATGTTTGTTGTGCCGGTCGGTGGATTGAAGATGACTATTCCTTTTACCCGGAAATGGTTTTTGGGTACGGAAGTCAATTATGCAGACCATCGGTTCGATAGCCGGTATGCCCCAGGGGAAAATACAGACCGGAAGCAGAAGGTACGGTTTCGGCTAAAGGAACTACAACTTCCGGTATATCTTAAATATATGCTGAACTGTTACCGGGCATCTTTGCTTTTCGGTGGATATGCCGGTTATTATTTTCAAAATAAATCCGGGGTATCGGGACCGGATCCGGCTGTCGCTTTAGACGATGAAACGGAGAAATGGAATGCCGGCCTGACTTTCGGCTATGAATACCGGATCGTGAAACATCTGAATGTGATGTGCCGGGTGAGTGCCGGCCTGAATGATCTGATGCATTCCAGGGGAATTTCGGGTAAGAATGTATTTCCTTTACAAGCCTGTATAACCGTTAGTTATGATATTTTCCGGGTAGGAGATTGTGGATGTGATTAAAGGGGTAAAGAATAAATGACGAACTTTAGGAAACCTTTTTCCGTAGAAAGATAAAAAAAGTTTGTTTTATGAAAGAGTTGTTATTGAAATTAGTAGCTTCTGACCGGAAACATCTGGACGGAGCTTTACTTTTCCTGCGTTTGTTTATAGGAGGAATGATGTTGAGTCATGGGTGGGCGAAATTAGCGTCCTTTTCGACTTTAAGCGCTACTTTTCCTGATCCTTTAGGCGTGGGTAGCACCTTATCGCTCCTATTGATTCTATTTGCAGAGGTGGGATGTTCGTGTTTGCTGATCTTCGGGTTAATGACCCGGTTGGCTGCTCTCCCCTTGATGTTCGGAATGCTGATGGCTTTTTTCGTTATTCATGGTGCCGATCCTTTTGCAGTGAGAGAGTTGCCTTTACTTTATCTGGGCGTGTATGTATTTTTGCTGTGGGGCGGAGCCGGCAGCTATTCCCTGGACGAATGGATCCGGCGAAGGATTATTCACCGGGAGATTGCTCGATAAGTGCCGGAACATCGGTAGTCCCGAGTTCTTCGTCTTCGACGATAAGCGTACGGGCAAAAAGCCAGTAAAGCAATAATACACAGATGACAATGACTCCGATAGTCAGCCAGATGTTATTTTTTCTTTTTTTCATGTCTTTGATTTTTTTATTTGAACGATGAAAGCTTATACTTGGTTGCTGGAAAATGACAAATCTTCATGAAAAAAAGGCAGGATTTGTGTCAAAGGCCGATGTAAACATTTTTTTTTGTTTCTGGCATAAGATTTGCCTAAGCGGAGAATGAGCAGTCCAGCTATTTTTAATAACCGTTGACTACTCCTATTTATGATCAATTTATTTAACCATTTAAAATGAGAATAGAGCCATGGGAGCAGCTGGAAACAAAAAACCGAAAGGCATGAAGAAAAAACATGAAGCCAGTTATATGGCAGAGGAAACAAATCAGGAAATCATGCCTAAAAAAGGGAAGAAAAAATAGAGAGAGGATTGAAAGAATCCGTTAACCGGATTTAAAAAGTTACCGGCAGTTCAAAAAAGATTTTTGAACTGCCGGTGTATTTTGTTATCGGAATTGAAGGTTAGTACTGTCGAAAGTGACCTGTTCATCTTCTCCTTGTTGCCAATCGTTCGCTTGTCCGCCGGGAGTGATGAAATCTTCTTTGGTACCGATTTCAATATCCTCTTCATTTCCTGTCGTCCAGTCTTCGGGAGTCAGGTCGGGATCGATATCGGTTTCCTGCTTTGTGATATCGTCCGGCGTGACGTTTTCTTTCTTGCCTTCTTCGTTCTTCACCTCCACTTCACTGACAGAAATATTGATTTTTCCGGTTTCTGCAGGATCCGATTCGACGGATAGGTTGAGTGACACCTCGGTGTTGGGCTGGGTCGTAGCAGGCACTTCCAGCAATTGGGCAGCCAATACCTGTCCGGTTTCGTCCCGGGCAATAATATTGCATTGAATTTTCTTTTCAATTTCTCCTGTTGTATTCACGATGGTGACATTCAGGAAAATACTGTATTGCTTTCCGGTTTCGGCCGCTTTGGTGATGGCTCCGGCTTTCATCGTAACGAAGACAGTGCCTGGTTCGGTCCATTTATCGTCACCGAATCCGAACATCGTACCGACTCCGGGTACGAGGACCCCGGCATCGGAAATCTGACCGGAATAATCGGTTAGCTGCACTTTCGTGGCAGATAGAGTCCGTTTTACGCTTAAGCCGACCGTCAGGTCTTTGTCGTCGACCGTCAGAGTACTTTTAGCGAACATCACATCTCCCAAAGGAGTGTAATGGGTGGCTCCTTCTGCTTTTGTCAATTGTACAGACATGCCGGAAAGTGGCGTACCGATTATTTCGGAGGAAATATTCCCGTCTTCCGGAACATTCCCGACCAGCACAACGGTATAATTTCCTTTTTCCAATTCGATGGCTTTGAGAGCATCTGCGGAAGTGTATTTATTTACGGATACCAATTTCTGGTCTTTGTCGTACAAATAGAGGCGCAAATGGGTTAATGCAGTTTTCAGGTCATTGTCCTGAACACCGTTTATATCACTTTTCAGTGCAAAGGACACTTTGGCTTTGGGTGCTCCGGGTTCAGGTCCGGGTTCCGGATCGTCTGCGTTACCGCCTGATCCGCCGCAACTCTGCAATCCGAATGCCAGTGATAAAATCAGAAATAAATAAAATATCTTTTTCACTTTGATTCAGTTTAATGTTAACATTTATCCGTTTAACCGGCATAAGGAACCGTTATCAATTGTCCGTTCTCATCGTATACCGGATTTTCTGCCAGATAATTTTTCAATGTTTTAGCCGCTTCGGTCATCTCTTCTGTCGTTGCGAATTCGGTTTGACCGGTAAGTTCAACGATCAAACGGTATTTTATGGCAGAGTATTCACCCAGGTAACGTTCTCCGAGTTGATTCCACCAAACCGGTTTCAAAATTACTTGTTCGTAAGGTTGGTAAACATAGAAATCGCGGCGATGAGATCCGGCTATGAAGGAGAAATTGAAATAACGGCTGTTGTTGTATTCTTCAATTCCCTGATTTGCGTCAACGGTAAGGATAACAGTAGCATTCCCATTTCCCGTGGTTCGGGAGAAATGGATGTATTCACTATCGCCTTCGCTAATTTCAACAACCCAATCGGTATTACTCTCGACGGTCAGCCGGCAAGTATCCCCTGCAGCAGAGAATGTAGAGATATATCCGGGAGTGATTTTAAGAAGGATACCGTCCGGAACAAAATCGGAATCTGATTCGATATCGACCCGTAAACTGTTGTTGTTGTATTTTTCCAATAGTTTTTCGGGAAGTTTACCGTTTAAATCAGGATTCCCCCATAAATTCAGACTAGTCAGATTAATAAGTCCGTCCAGAGAAGCTGGAACAGTGGTGAGCCCGCAATTTTCCAGACTTAAATCGGTGATCGTGGTCATTGTACCGATCCAATCCGGGAACCCGTTTTTACTGAATGTCGGTGAAGATATACTCAGTGTAGTAAGGGATAAATTCCTGATCGGTTCGATTTGTGAGGGTTGCAGATCGGTATTACAGATTCTCAACTCTTTGAGTGAGCTCAGATGCAGGGAGGATGGAAGCTGAAGATTATTGAATCCTATGAGCGTCAGCTCGTTCAATTGTGAACAGTTCCATAAACTGGCCGGGAAAGTATTGTTATTTATATTCATCTCGGCTTCGAGTTCCAGTACTCTGAGATTGCTCAATTTCGTGAAATCGGTTTCTATGGTGATGCCCTTTTTATTAAATCCAGCGAGACCGATATATTCCAGTTGGGTGAGATCGGCGATATGGGCCGGGAACACTGTCGTATTCGAATAGACAACCAGATAACGTAAATTTGCCGGAAATACCGGAAGTGTATTTTCAGCTGTACAGCTGATGGATAATTGTTCCAGCGTAGTCATATCTTTCAGGAATACCGGAATTTCTGTCAGCGGATTATCATCGAAATTGAAAATCTTTAATGCTGTCAATTGTTTAAAAGATTCCGGCAGACTCCATGAAACACCCAGTTCTTCATCAGGAGTAGTTGTGTCGCTCATTGTCCCGGCAATCGCTTTGGTTGCGTAGTTACCTAAGTACTTGAGTTCGTCGTATCCGATTCCGACAACCCGTCCTTCCTCGTTCAGGGTAACCCCTTCCCATAAACTGATCTTTTGGCCTGCCCGTTTCCATTGTAAAGCGTAATCATTGTCGGCAGGTAAAGCATCCCGTAAATCGAACATAGCCTGACGGTCGGTTTCCGATACTGTAGGTAGCGCCGGTAAATGAAGACAGGCTGTTCCGTTTTCATCGATTACCAGGGTTTGCGGGTTACACATTCTGATATCATAAAGTGTCGTACCCAGGCTGTCCAGACAAATGAATTCGTTTATGATGTATTCTCCACTACTTACATATGCTGCGTCAGAGAAATACTGTGTAATTAACAGGGTATCCTTATCCGATGATAATCCAGGTAAATAGAAAGGAATCCGATAACCGCTTTTTTTATTTTCAAGTAATAGACTGATATCCCGGATACTACCTATGTTTATCTCGTCGGTAAAAGTAAAATGGAGGCATACGGTATCCTGTAAAGGTGCTTCATCAGCAGTCACATCTTCTGAAACAGTCGCACCCCATGGAGTGGTTTCCATGTCGAAGGTGATGTTCCAAATTCCTCCGGTCAGGTTAGAAATGGCATGAATGGTATGGATTTTATTGGCTTCAACTTTATTCTTCAAAGGAATGTCAAATGTTTTAACGCCTTCGTTGCTTTCCAGTACAAATTCGAGTGAAGCGACAGAATCTGTGGTGGGGAAAGTGATGGCCTGACCGGTATATACACCGTCCTGCTTTTTAGCCATCGGGATATTCAGTTTGATGCTTTCTCCTTCGGCTTCTCCGCTGAAACGAATCTTTTCAGGTGATCCGGTTAAAGCGACCGATTTCACAGTCACATCGTTACCGATCCCTTTGAGTTCGATATCCATGCGTCCCACAAGGCGTTGCAGGGCGGCATTACTCTTGTTGTCTTTCCCAACGGTGAGGGTATCGATACCTTTGAAAATACTTCCGGCACTTAAAACATTGCCTTCCGATTCCTCCAGAGAGAGGGTGATATCTTCTAATTTCTTATCTTCCTGAATACCGCTGATTAAATCCGATTTGATGTTGGAAAGATAAGCGAAAGTATACTGTCCGATAGGAAGTTTGACCGGAGAGACACTTTTCAGATTTTCGTATTCGCTATGTCTGACGAAATTTCCTGTTTCGTCGTAGATAAGCACGTGAAAGGTTTCGACGATATTGCTTAATTCCTCTGCGCTGAGGTTGGCCTGAGCTCCGCTGAAATTCAGTTGTACTCCTCCGTCAGGGACTGTCGTGAGCGTATCTTCCTTTTGACAGGAACAAAAAAGAACACTCCAAAGCAGAACGATGCTATAGGTTATTTTTTTCATATCTTGATTCTTTTTGGGTTATAAAACGCTTACTTCTTCTTCGAGAGTCAACTGCCAATCTTCGGCTCCACTTTTCGTTATGGCTTTTTTCCGGAGCATGAAATTCAATTCGAGTTTTTTGTTGGCTTCGATTGCATGCTTACCGGTAAACTCAAACATTCTGATTTTGTTAATTCCATTTTCATCGAGGTAATCGATTTCAATCATTCCTTTTACCACTCCATAGGTTGGAAAAACATAGTACCAGGAATTGTCTGTCCGTATATATTCGTCATAGTATACAGGTTCATCTTCATAATCTCCCAGACAGATACATGCAGGGGAATTTGTAATATGGCAACTAGGATAACCTTGTATATTTAAAGAGTCAAAATTGGTGATATTGATTTTTACTCCACCAACTAACCTTTGAAGCTCAAATTTCTTTTCTCCAGAGACAGGATCTGCTTTCAATACTCCTCCAAACAGGTTTTCAGAGACATTGTCGTGTCTGTTGATTCTGATATAGTTCCGATGAAGCTCCATGTGAAGATCTTTTAATTCTTCAAGAGAACCCGAACAGGCTACCGTGATAAAGGTATGAGGTTCCGGTTCCAAATCCTGGAGGACAATCGGATCTCCCCAAGCCAACTCTTGTTGAAAATAGATCGGTTTGGCCGGAGTCGAACTCTCGGGGAAATAGAATAAGAACAAGGAATCGATTCCCGATTGATAAATAGAATCTGTGCTATACAGGGATAAGGCAAAATTTTTTCCGGTAACGACCGATTGCTCTTCCTGTGTCTCTGTCGAACAAGAAAAGAGAGAACACAAGATGATAAAAAACAGTAATTTCTTCATGGTCTGTGATTTTGCAAGATTAAACGAACGATTATATTAGCGTAATAACTTGTCAAATCGTATTTATGCGCAAATTTTTGTATAAAATTGACGGCTAGATGTTTAGTTTGTATAAATTTTTCATACATTTGTCTCACATTTTGTATTTTATTTAACCCAAATAATCGTCCTATTTTTTTTGTTACAACTATTATAGCGGTTAGATCTGATTTCTGTAACTGTCGTAACTAAAAAATTCCAGGATTTATTTTTTCTTTCTATTCCGATTCCGGGTTTTGTGCCGTCAGCACTACAAGTCAAAGGAAGGAGAAGGAAAGTTTTATTGAATGAAAGGACAGGCCCCTATCGGAGCAGGAATACCTGAGTTACCTAACCGGATTTTTATAAAACACTGATTTACAAGCAAAATCTTAATATGAGGGGTTCAGAAAATATCTGTTTTGTAGGAGTTCATATTTTTAAGGTCGCCGTTCGTTTCCCATGAAGTGCTAGCATCAGTCGAAGGTATTTGTGTTCGGTGACCATTGGAGCTCTGGCGAGTGGTATCTTACTTTTTTCTGAACGCCCTGGTGTCTGACGGAAATGTAACGTAAAGTTTTTTTGCGAAGTGAGGAGTTCCGCCGGTCAGTGAAAGAAAAAGCCAACTGACCGACAGAAGCGACCGGGTCACCGAACACGAACAAGTACAAAATGCCAGGTCTTTCCGGCAAAGCCAGAAAAAGATCAGCGTCCCTTCCGGGCTACGCTAATCCTTCGACGTTTTACCGATCCATTCACGGATACCGTTCTCGTCCATTCGGTTCAATAGCTTTCCCTCTTTCCAGTTCAGGTCGGGATAAGCCTTTTTCAATGCGCCGACACTGTTGGTAATGCCGCTTCCACCCGATGTAGCGAAAGGAATAAGAGTCTTACCTGCCAGGTGATGAGTTTCAATGAACGTATCGATAATACGTGGAGCAAGATTCCACCAGATCGGATAGCCGATAAAAATCACATCATAATCGGCAATATTCTTTTTCGCTTCCTGAATGGCCGGACGCGACTTCGGATCGTTCATCTCTACCGAACTACGCGACCTTTTGTCATTCCAGTCGAGATCGGCATTTGTATACGATTCGACAGGGGTTATCGCATAAAGTTCTCCACCCGTAACCCGGGCTAATTTCTCAGCTGCACGTGCCGTAGTTCCTGTCACCGAGAAATAGGCAACAAGCGGCTTGTTATCCGATTGTTTCATATTTTGTTTTTCTTGGGCATTCGAGGCAGTCGCCATTCCAACGACCACCAATAATACGAATATAAATTTATACATAGAAAGCCGGTTTTTATTTTTGAATTTTATTATATGCTTCATCGTTTACAGGTTCGAGCCACTCGTTAGAAGAGCCTTCTCCCGGAATCTCGAACGCCAGGTGAGCGAACCAACTGTCGGCTGCTGCCCCATGCCAATGTTTCAAGTTAGCGGGAATATGGATCACTGTGCCGGGTAAAATTTCTACGGCTGGTTTACCCTCTTCCTGATACCAACCTCGTCCGGCAACACCGATAAGCATCTGTCCGCCTCCCTTTTTCGCGCGGTGGATATGCCAATTGTTCCGGCAACCCGGCTCGAACGTGACATTGGAAATATAAACCTGTTCACGCGATATAGGTGCAAGATAACTATTGCCGGTGAAATACCGGGCATAGGCCGCATTCGGTTCTCCGATGGGAAAGATCATCTCACGTTGGAAAGCAGCTTTCGCATCCTCACCGTTCGTATCTTCGGCCCACACTTCCTTGGCAAGCCGGAACGCAGCCCAAGCTTTCGGCCAACCCGCATAAAAACCGATGTGCGTGATAATCTCTGCAATCTCTGTTCGGGTAATGCCGTTGTTCCGGGCCGATTGCAAATGGAATGTCAGCGAACTGTCCGTTATCCCCTGACTGATGAGTGAAGTGATTGTTACCAAACTACGGTCACGCAAGCCGAGTTTGTCCGTACGACTCCAGACTTCGCCGAAAAGAACGTCGTCATTGAGTTCTGCGAATTTGGGAGCGAATGTTCCCAACTGGTCACGCCCCGCTGTTTGTTTGATTTTTTCCTGTGCCATACCGATTGTTGTTAAAATACTGAATACTAAAAATAAATAGATCTTGTTCATAATGGTATTTATTGGATAAAGTTATGTTTCAAGAATAGTTATCCGACAAGGATTTTCCTTTTCACGGACAGCATACATAGTCAATACACCGGGTTCACGACGCAAGGATATTTCACCGACTTCGGCAGCATATTTCAGATACGCATCGAGATATTCCGGCCAAACTTCAATTTTCGACAAGCGCACGATACCGTCCGAAGCCATGGGCAACTTAGCGCACATACCCGGTTCTTTATCGGGTTTCAGGCACTTGCCGATCACTTCTCCTGTAGCCAGGTAAGAATAAGCCGGAAATGTGAACAGAACCGGTTTCAGCCGGGTATAATCCAGTCGGCCGGTACTGTCGAGAACCTCTGGCCTGGCATAAGTATTAGCTACGGAGCAGATAAAATTATCGAAGCCGTCGGTTTCGTAAATATCCACCACCTCACACTCCATCGTTAAAGGGGAAGCATCGATTATAGGTGTACCTTTTTCTCCGATATGGTAATCGAAAACATTCGACTTATCGACCGAAGCACCGCTCACACTGCCTACATAATCGGCCTCAGGCAACATTTCCCGACTGACAAGATTGATCGACAACTTCTTCGACTTCCTGATTCCTTGATCGGTATAATGTTGCTTATTCATACTCACGAGTATACGGTCGTGACCGATAATGCCTGTGTGTCCGACGACAAGCCAGTTTACTTTTCCTTCCACCTGCGCGCCGATAACCGTCATCGGTTTCGGGTAAAGAGCCAAAAGATTCCCGATATTTTTCTTCCCCGTTTCCATCATACCGGAGGGGTTTGTCGTATGCTCTTTCACCGCCGTACTACAAGATAGCATAACAGACATAAGCAGTATATTTAAAATTGATTTTCCCATATCGCTTCATACAATAATCCTGATAAATTTTTGTTTTATTCATTTATTTATCGATCTGACTTTCGGTAAAGGGATCGGCACGGTGGCCCATCAGGTCTATTTTAGAATAAGCACGGTCGAACTCCTCCATCTCCCAGGCCGACAAACGAATCGTCCCCGCACCCAGAAAATCATCCAAATGTACCAGATCGGTTGTTCCGGGAATCGGAGCGATCCAGGGTTTACGCGAAAGCATCCAAATCAGTGCAAACTGTGCGGGAGTTACTCCTTTGCGTTCCGCCCACCGACGGACAAGTACAACAAGGGGCATATTGTGTTTCAGAGCCTCAGGTGTAAATTGCGGCAGCGTGGCACGACGGTCGGGTTTCTCGAACCGGCTGTCTTCATCGATTTTTCCCGTAAGAAACGCCCGTCCCAAAGGACAATAGGGTACAAAGCCGATACCTAGCTCTTCGAGTGTCGGAAAAATTTTCGTCTCCGGCTCCCGCCACCAAATGGCATATTCGCTCTGCACCGCCGTTACGGGACATACGGCATGTGCCCGGCGGATAGAACGGGCACTGGCTTCGGACATACCGAAATGTAGTACTTTCCCTTCCCGGATCAAATCCTTCACGACTCCCGCCACCTCTTCCATCGGTACGGCAGGATCGACACGATGCTGATACAACAGATCGATATGGTCGGTGCGGAGGCGTTTCAAAGAACCGTCAACCGCACGACGGATATGATCAGGACGGCTGTTTAACGTTGTCGGCTTACCTTCTTCCACACCAAATCCGAATTTTGTGCCTATTCTGATTTTATCCCGGAACGGTGCAACGGCTTCTCCTACCCATTCCTCGCTGGTATGAGGACCATAAACCTCGGCCGTATCGAAAAAGGTGACCCCTTTATCATAAGCCCGGCGAATCAGGGCGATCATCTCACGCTTGTCGTATTTCCCACCGTAATAACCCACCATCGGCAGACATCCTAAACCGATAGCCGACACATCCAGTTTTCCTAAACGACGATATTCCATTTTTTCATTCGGTTGCAGTTTATCTCCAACTTTATCCGTCTCTCCTTTCGTCCCGGATAACGGTGCGTGAGCGAATACCCGGGAAACACCCGTTGCAGCTCCGGCTGTAAGCAGTGCGAAACTCGACGCCTTTTTCAAAAAGTTTCTACGATCCATAGGCTCAGTCATTTCAATAAAAATTCTACATACAAAAATACTGCGTTGCAAAAAAGTCTTCGTATCTAAATTACAGATTCTTATACCATTTTTCCGTTTTAACCCGTTTTACCATTCGATTGAAGAAGCCACTGTTACCGGATCCTGCGGATTACCGATCAGGGGTGTTGCTTTATCGAACGAGCGCAGGATCTCCATTTCATTGGCTTCCAATCCGAAATCGAAAACTTCGAAATTTTCCTTCAAACGGTCGGGATGCATCGTTTTCGGAATGACGACCACTCCCGACTGGATTTGAAATCGCAATACCACCTGACGTACCGTTTTATGGTACCTGTCGGCGATATACATCAAAACCGGGTCATCGTAAAGTGCATCGATTTTTCCTTGTCCGAACGGAGCATAACCCTCGTGCTGTATACGATATTTCTTCATCCAGCGGTAAATCTCTGTCTGCTGTGAAATAAGGTTGGTCTCGATCTGATTCACGGCAGGCACGACCTTATTATACAGTATCAGGTCGATCAGTCGGTCGGAGGTATAATTCGATACGCCGATAGCACGGATTCTACCCGCTGCATACAGCTCTTCCAGTTCTCGCCAGGCGGCATAAGTATTGCCGAACGGCCAGTGCAACAACACAAGATCCAGGTAGTCGGTCTGCAACTTCCGCATCGATTCTTCTACTGAAGCCCGGGTATGTTCATAATTCTTAAACCACACCTTTGTCGTGATAAACAACTCCTCCCGTGCCACATCACTCCCGGCAACCGCCCGGCCGATATACTCCTCGTTTCCATATCCCTGGGCCGTATCGATCGACCGATAACCGATCCGGATAGCCTCCGATACGCTCCGTTCACATGTGTCGGGATCGGTCAAAAGAAAAGTTCCTAATCCCAATACCGGCATTTCAATGCCATTGTTCAGTTTTACAGTTTCCATATCATTGCTTTTATTCTAAGGCAAAATTACCTGCATTCCCTGCCCCGGATGTCCGGAAAATCCTGTTTTCCGAACCAATTTTACAGATTGTCCCATAAATTTCGTATATTTGTATCATACAGGATGCGGTTCGGCCATGCCAAATTTGAAAACAAAGTTTTTATTTGTTATTGCACTCACCTTCCGGTATATTTATAATCGGTCGGCCATATAGACTATAGACGTGATGAGCCATATGTTGAAAGTGAAAAACGTAAACGATTACAGTGCCTACCTCGGACATTCCGCCCAACACCGATGGGTAAGCGTCATCGATTATGCAGAGGTAACACCTATCCGTCATTCTCTCTGTAATTACAGCGTTTACGGATTATTTCTGCGGGACGATATCCTGATCGATCTGACCTACGGTCTGGGAAAATACGACTACAACAAGGGAACGCTCATTTGTGTGGCTCCCGGACAGATAGGCGGGAAAGAGGATGACGGAGAGCGGGTAGAGATAGAAGGATGGGCACTCCTGTTTCATCCCGATATACTCCGGGGTTCTCCGCTCGAAAATAAAATCAAAGAGTATTCTTTTTTTTCCTACCAGACAAACGAGGCCCTGCACATGACCGGAGAGGAAAGGGAAATTTTTATCTCCATGCTGCAACAACTCCGTCACGAACTCGGACACCGACCGGATAAACAGCAAGATTCGATCATTCTTTCTTATATCGAACTAATCCTAAACTATGCCAAACGTTTCTATGACCGGCAATTCATGACCCGTCGCCAGGATAACAACGATATACTGGCCCGTTTCGAGAAATTGCTGGATGATTATTACAACAACGGGAAACAATTGTCCAACGGTATTCCGAGCGTATTGTATTGTGCCGAACAACTTTGCATGTCATCGAACTACTTCGGCGATCTGGTGAAGCGAACGACGGGAGAAACAGCAGGTAACCACATCCGCCGGTTTATCGTCGAAAAAACCAAAGACAAACTGATCGGCGGTAATTCTATTTCTCAGATCGCTTACGACCTCGGCTTCGAATATCCACAACATTTAAGCCGGTTATTCAAAAAACAAGAGGGATGTACCCCCACGGAGTACACCGAACGGCTACAAAAGAACAGCACAACCTCCGGTTCCGACCGGCCTCACCGGCAATCGTAAAAAAGCACCCTTTACTATATAAAAGTAAATAATCATTTCAATTAAAAAAAAATACAATTTCGACACTTTCCTTTGCAAACGTCTGCACAATTATATGTCCTTTGATCTATTTTTTTATTTGCCGCAAAAGGTTATCTTTGCCCGGTTTATGCGCTAAACGAGTGGTGATTAGCAATATATTAATCTATAAAAGCGATAAAAATGGTATATTCACAGGAAGTACAACACATGTGTGTTGTCAAAAAAGGTCCGAACCATGGACCGGCCCCAATTCCTGAAGAAGGCAAATGGGTGAAAGCAAAAGAAATCAAAGACATCTCAGGTTTAACCCACGGTATCGGTTGGTGTGCTCCTCAGCAGGGGACTTGTAAACTGACCCTGAATATCAAAGAAGGGGTAATCGAAGAAGCCTTGGTGGAAACTATCGGTTGTTCAGGAATGACCCATTCAGCAGCTATGGCTGCAGAAATCCTGCCGGGCAAAACGATTCTCGAAGCATTGAATACCGACCTGGTTTGCGATGCGATCAACACAGCTATGCGTGAATTATTCCTGCAAATCGTATATGGACGTTCACAGAGTGCTTTCTCTGAAGGCGGACTGGTGATCGGTGCAGGCCTCGAAGATTTGGGTAAAGGTCTGCGCAGCCAGGTGGGAACCATGTTCTCTACCAAAGCAAAAGGCGTTCGTTACCTGGAACTGGCTGAAGGATATGTAACCCGTTTGGCTCTCGACGAAGACGACGAAGTATGCGGATACGAATTCGTACGCCTCGGTGTTATGATGGACCTGATCAAAAAAGGCACCGACGCTAACGAAGCATTGAAGAAAGCCACTTCAAACTACGGACGTTTCGCCAATGCAGCTAAATATATTGACCCACGTCACGAATAAAACAGGAGGAACACACTATGGCAAAAAGAGAAGTAAAATTTGAAAGTCAGGATCGTCGGATCGCTCAGATCAACAAAGTATTGAACTCCTATGGCATCGCTTCTATCGAAGAAGCCGAAGCAATTTGCGACGCAAAAGGAATCGATCCTTATCTGGAATGTGAACAGACTCAGAATATCTGTTTCGAAAATGCAAAATGGGCCTACGTAGTCGGGGCTGCGATTGCAATCAAGAAAAATTGTACCCATGCGGCCGATGCTGCCGAAGCTATCGGCGAAGGCCTGCAGGCTTTCTGTATCCCCGGATCGGTAGCCGACGACCGCAAAGTAGGTCTGGGCCACGGTAACCTCGCAGCCCGTCTGCTACGCGAAGAAACACAGTGCTTCGCTTTCCTGGCAGGCCACGAATCCTTCGCAGCTGCTGAAGGTGCTATCAAAATCGCTGAAATGGCCAACAAAGTACGGAAAAATCCATTGCGGGTGATCCTGAACGGTCTGGGAAAAGATGCTGCTATGATCATCTCCCGGATCAACGGATTTACTTACGTACAAACCGAATTCGATTACTATACCGGCGAACTGAAAGTTGTTAAAACCAAAGCTTACTCCGACGGTCCCCGGGCAAAAGTAAACTGCTACGGAGCCGACGATGTACGCGAAGGAGTCGCTATCATGTGGAAAGAAGACGTAGATGTTTCCATCACCGGTAACTCTACTAATCCTACCCGTTTCCAACACCCCGTTGCCGGAACTTACAAAAAAGAACGTGTACTGGCCGGTAAACCCTATTTTTCAGTAGCATCAGGCGGAGGTACGGGCCGTACCCTGCATCCCGACAATATGGCTGCAGGCCCTGCTTCCTACGGCATGACCGATACACTCGGACGGATGCACTCGGACGCACAGTTCGCCGGTTCATCTTCCGTACCTGCCCACGTAGAAATGATGGGATTCCTCGGTATGGGTAACAACCCGATGGTAGGAGCGACTGTAGCTGTTGCCGTTTCTGTTGCACAGGCACTGACCAAATAATCGGATCATCGTTATCCAGATACAAAAATCCTGCAGGTCCACTCCCGCAGGATTTTTTATAATTGTTTTAGATTACACACGAACAATAATATAAAAAAATGAAGCGTATAGTTTTTTTGGATTACGTGCGCGTATTCGCATGCTTTTTGGTTATAGTCGTTCATGCCAGTGAAAATTTCTATGGCGCCGCCGGTTCCACCGACATGGCAGGACCACAATCTTTTCTGGCCAATGAGTCCGATCGGTTGTGGGTGTCCATTTACGATGGTTTCTCACGTATGGCTGTTCCGTTATTCATCATCGTCTCCGCCTTTCTTCTTACACCGATGAAAGAAGAGTTGACCTCCTGGCAGTTCTACCGCCAGCGTTGCATCCGTATCCTGCCCCCGTTTCTTCTGTTCATGGTGTTATACAGTACCCTGCCCCTGCTGTGGGGACAAATAGATGCAGAAACATCGGTAAAGGATTTATCTCGAATACTACTCAACTTCCCGACACAGGCCGGACACCTGTGGTTTATGTATCCCCTGATCAGCCTTTATTTATTCATTCCCGTCATATCTCCCTGGCTAAAAAAAGCTACAGCCAAAGAAGAACGTTTCTTCATCGGCCTGTTCCTGTTATCGACCTGCATGCCGTATCTCAACCGCTGGTGGGGAGAAGTTTGGGGACAATGTTTCTGGAACGAATTCCACATGCTGTTCTATTTCTCCGGCTTCCTCGGTTACCTGGTCATGGCACATTATATGCACACCCACCTCACCTGGAGCCGCTCCAAACGCCTCAGAACAGGAATTGCTTTGATGATTATCGGAGCAGTGTGGACGATCTACTCGTTTTATATCCAGGCGATACCCGGAGAAAACCTGTCCACTCCTGTTATAGAAATCGGATGGGCTTTCTGTACCATCAACTGTGTGCTCCTTACTACAGGAACCTTCCTGATGTTCAGCTGTATAAACCAGCCGAAGTCCCCGCGGCTCATCACCGAAATATCGAAACTCAGCTACGGCATGTACCTGATGCACATATTTTGGCTCGGCCTATGGGTAACGGTATTCAAGCATAACCTGGCATTTCCTACTGTCGCCGCCATTCCCTGTATTGCAGCAACGACATTTATCTGTTGTTTCGTGACGACAAAGATAATCTCGCTCATACCGGGCAGTAAATGGATTATAGGATAAAAACGCATACTGCCATTTTGAGCAAGGTATCCAATCGGTTACACCTTACGTCACCGATTGGATACAACAAAAAACTACTTCGTACAAAAACAATTTTACCGAAAACCGATAGAAAGATAATCCGGCCGATCACTCACTATGCCTCCGTCCGCTGAAAAGAGACACAATCCATAGCAAAACGATCGCCCCGATCGTAGCCACAACCAGACTGCCGATAATCCCACCGGTCGAATAAATACCCAGCAGACTGAACAACCAGCCCCCCAATACTCCTCCGATTATACCGACAACCAGATTCACGATCAATCCGAAACCTCCGCCTCGCATAATCTTACCGGCCACATATCCGGCCACAATTCCGATAATAATAAACCAAAGAAATGACATAATCCTATTATTTTCTTTGTTATACTCCAATCCGAAAAAATAGTTCATCTTTCCCCGCTAAAAATTTTTCCCTCGTAAACCATTATGAACTTGCCCGACTTATAATCCCGGCGAATCAGAACCTCACCAACCCGATTTCCGTAAACTTCCAAAAAAACAAAAAAATGATACGTAGCGGAATTTACACATTAGGAATCATCGTATTAACCGGAATCTTAGTACCGGCATACGCACAACCCGGGACGGACACCACCTGGAAAAGGGGTGGAAACATCGGGATAAACTTAAGCCAAGTCAGCCTGAGCCAATGGGCTGCCGGAGGTGATAACGCAGTAGGATTCAACCTGCAATTCAACTACTTTGCCAACTATAAAAAGGCGAAACACCTCTGGAACAATCGTCTGGAACTCGACTACGGTCTGAATAAAACCAAATCGGACGGCACCAAAAAAACAAACGACAAAATCTACCTGTCTTCCACCTATGGATACGAAATAGCGAAAAACTGGTATGCCAGTGGATTGATGACCTTCCAGACCCAATTTGCTAAAGGATACGACTACAACGTCGACCCGGACGTGTTTATCTCGCGTTTTATGTCTCCGGGATACCTCCTGATCGGTGCCGGTTTCACCTGGACCCCCAAAAGCTGGTTTACAGCGACCTTCACTCCAGCCACCTGGAGAGGAACTTTCGTCAGCAGTAAAATCCTTTCCGACCAGGGAGATTTCGGAGTTACCCCGGGTAAACACCTCTTTTCCGAATTCGGTGCTAACTTACGCATGGAAGCCAAATATGAATTCCTGAAAAACATGACCGTGTTCTCCCGGCTCAATCTTTACAGTAACTACCTGAAAGACCCCCAGAACGTCGATATCAGCTGGGATGTACAGCTCAACATGGCTATCAATCAATGGTTCTCCTGCAACATCACCACCAATATGATCTACGACAACGACACCAAAATCTTACAAAAAGACGGAACCAAAGGCCCCCGTCTGCAATTCAAAGAAGCCCTGGCCGTCGGCTTCCAGGTCACCTTCTAAAATCCTCGTTTCAGGACAAAAGGTCCGTCCCAGAATCCGGAACTCTGGGACGGACCTTTTGTCCCAATCGACTCCTGCCAGAAACACCGCCTCCGAAAGTCAAAATCCGAAGGTCCCTCTAAATCCTGAAAATTACATAAATTAAACACAGTTATTTAATAAAATTGAGATATTTGTAACATGAAACGATATCTCTTTTTATTTCTTATTGTTACTATTTACGGATGCCGGGAACAGGCGAACCGGCCAGCCCGGACAATTCCCCGGACAAGTGTGGCTTCATACAGTAATCCATTGTTAACATCGGGAGCAGACCCCTATGCCATCTACCATGACGGTGTATATTATTATACCCAGTCGATGTACGACCATCTTTCCATCTGGAAGACAAAGGATATTACCGACCTCAGGCATGCCCGGAGCAAAACCGTATGGCTCCCGGACGATCTGACCAATAGCCGGGACCTTGGGGCTCCGGAACTGCATTATCTCGACGGGAAATGGTATCTTTACTATGCAGCTGCCGGTATCCGGGCCGGGAGCCATCAACTATACGTACTCGAAAACAGCCATCCGGACCCGACCGAAGGCCGGTTTATCTACAAAGGTCAGCTCCGCACTTCCGCCGACCAAAGCTGGGCGGTAGATGCTTCGGTATTCACCCACAGGGATTCACTCTACCTAGTATGGTTCGGTATCCCCGAACAACCGATTCCTTATATTTTCAATTGCATTTACATTGCCCGTCTCGAAAATCCCTGGACACTGGCCACCCGGCCGGTTATGATCGGTATTCCCGATCAAAGATGGGAACGTCATGACCCGGAAGCCGCTTTTTCGATGGGTAGCCCGCAACCCTTAAAAAGTCCCGACGGCAATCTGATTCATCTGGTCTATTCGGCCGGCGGAAACCGGCCTCCTTATTCAGCCCTGGGACTGATGACCGCCCAAAGCGGCAGTAACCTGCTCGATCCGGCCTCCTGGAAAAAGTCACCACAACCTGTATTTTGCCAGAACGATACGCTGGGCGTATTCGGCCCCGAACATTGCAGCTTTATAAAATCTCCGGATGGGACCGAAGATTACATTTTTTACCATGCCCGCTATCGTCTGGAGCCAGCGGCCAACGATCTGCGGACACCTCGTTTACAGAAATTTTCGTGGGATAAAAAAGGTTTCCCGGTATTCGGGCAACCCATCCCCTGTCACGTCAAACAGCCCAAACCTTCAGGTACAGCGATATGAGAACTTTTTTCTTTTTTCTATTGATCCTATCAGCCGGATGCCGGCATACCGATCCCGACCTTGAAAACGCTCTCCGTCAGGCCGGGGAAAATCGCAGTCAATTGGAACAGGTACTCGATCATTACCGGAACGATTCCTTAAAATACAAAGCTGCCTGTTTTCTTATCGCCAACATGCCGGGACATTATTCCTATGGCGGCGAAGTACTCGATACCTATTATTTCTCGGTCGATTCGCTCTTTCGGATCGGAGCTCCCTGCGAACAGACGAACCGGCAAATCGACGAATTAGCCCAGAACCTACAAATCAGCCGTTACGCCAAAATCATAGAAGATGTCAAAACCATCACAGCCGAATACCTGATCGACAATATCGACCGGGCTTTCGACGACTGGCAAAACAAAGAAATCAACGAGCATGTCGATTTCGAACATTTTTGTGAATACCTGTTGCCTTACCGTATCTCCAACGAGCCCCTGGAATATTGGCGGGACATGTTATCGGGCAAATACCGCGAAATAGAGGATATGGGATACATAGACGGCGACCGTCCATCCGCTTACTGGGCTTGTTCCGTAGTCAACGACCGCTTAAGAGAAACCCACAGAGGAAGTGTTTTCCGGCTTCATCACTCTTTCCTCCCCCTGAACTACAGCACACTGAATATCATCAACTACGGTACCTGTAAAGAATATGCCCATCTGGCCACCTTTGCTATGCGGGGTAAAGGCATACCGGTGGCCATCGACTTCACTCCCCAATGGGCTCACATTTCCTCCGGCCATTATTGGAATTCTGTAATACTCCTTTTTATCAGGATGTCACTGCAGAATATACGGCCACTTCCGATGTCGAAATCGAAATGCTCCGTTCTCCCAGTCAAAAAAGAGATTTCGCCTATCTCTGTGTCTTCGACAATCAAAAATGGGAGCCCATCCATTTTGCCCCACTAAAAAGAGGGAAAGCCCGTTTTACCGACATGGGGCGTGATATCGTCTATCTTCCCGGCTATTATATCGAAGGAGAAATCGAACAATCCGGCTATCCATTCATTTTGGATGTTTTCGGGGAAATACATCCTTTGATCCCCGACACGATTCACACCCATCCGTTACGTCTAGAGCGTAAATACCCCATTTCCAACCGGCTCATCGACCACAGCAACAAACTTTTGGCGGGATGTATCCAAGCTTCAGCCGACAGTACTTTCACCGATCCCGTCACATTTCACATCATTGCCCGGAACACCCAAGGAGCCCCCGACACCGCAACCATCGATTCCAGCCGGCAACCCTTCAGATACTGGCGTTATTTGGCACCCAACGGTTCGTTTTGCCAAATCGCAGAACTGCAATTTTTCAAACCCGACAGTCTCTCCCCTCTGCCGGGACGCGCTATCGGTACCCCAGGAACTTTAAACAATGCTTTCGACGGAGATCCCCTGACCTTTTATGAATACCACGAAGCCGATGGTGGCTGGATAGGACTCGATTTTGGAAAACCGACAAGGATCGACCGGATTGCCTTCCAGCCCCGCAACGACGACAACTACGTCGTTGCGGGCGATGAATACGAACTATTTTATCGCAGCTCCACAGCCTGGGAATCTTTGGGCAAACAAAAGCCCTCACACCCCTGGGTCGAATACCCCGCAGTCCCCTCCAACGCCTTACTACTACTGAAAAACCACAGCCGTGGCCAGGAAGAGCGAATCTTCACCTGGGAAAAACAAAAACAAAAATGGTGGTAGGAATTCCGGGACGAAAGGTCCGTCCCGGAATCTCTTGCATATCTGATAGAAATACAATACTTTTACAAACATCAGACAACATTTTTTTACCATCATGACGAAAAATATACGCATTCCTGTAGTCGCTTTTCTATTGCTTTGTTGCAACCTGATCTCCTACGCCCAGGAAACAGAACACGCCAAACTCGATCGATATCTCCGGCTGCTTAGAGATAAAAATAAATTCATGGGGAGCGTATCCGTATTCAGTAAGGGAACCGAGATCTACGCCCGATCGGTGGGATTTGCCGATATCGATAAACAAATCGTAGCCGATGCACAATCCGAATACCACATCGGCTCTATCTCGAAACTCTTTACGACCGTGATGATATTTCAAGCCATAGAAGCCGGACAGCTTTCCTTATCCTCACCGATCGATTCGTATTTTCCTATCATTAAAAACGCACATAAAATAACGATCGGTCATCTGCTAAGCCATCGCAGCGGGATACACAACTTCACGGCGGATGAACAATACCTGAACTGGAATACCCAGGCGAAGACAAAGGAACAGATGGTAGAAATAATCGCCCGTGGAGGCAGCGATTTCGAACCAGACAGTAAAGCGCAATATAGCAATTCCAACTTTGTATTATTATCGTATATCCTCGAATCGCTCTATAAAAAACCGTATGCTGAAATCCTCGCCGATCGGATCACCCGACCTTTATCGCTTGTCAATACCCATTTAGGCAGAAGAACGATCTCTCCCGAACAGAACGAATGTAATTCGTATAAATATTTCGATAAATGGAGGATAGAATCGGTAACCCATCCTTCGATCCCGCTAGGAGCAGGAGGGATCGTATCGACACCCCGTGATCTGAACAAATTCGCGGATGCTCTTTTCAAAGGGAAACTGATTTCTGCTAACAGCTTATCCACTATGCTGGCCCTAAAAGATAATTTCGGTATGGGCATATTTCCTGTTCCGTTTTATGCCAAGCGTGGCTTCGGGCACAGCGGAGGAATAGACGGATTCAATGCCATGCTGATCTATTTCCCGGAAGACGAACTATCCTACGCCATCACCTCCAATGCACTCAATTATACATTCAACGATATCCACATTGCAGTTTTAAGCGGTATTTACGGTATGCCCTTCGATCTTCCGAATTTCGAGGCCATTACACTCAAACCCGAAGACCTGGTAAAATACACCGGTGTCTATTCAAACAGCCAACTTCCGATCAAACTCACCGTCCGCATAAAAAACAATGCCTTGGAAGGACAGGGTACCGGCCAGGCTGCATTCCCGCTCGAAGCAACTTCCGAACATACATTCAAATTCACCCAAGGGGGGATTGTGATGGAATTTAATCCGGGAAACCGAACCATGACCCTAAAACAAGGCGGCGGTGTATTCTTATTTAAAAAAGAATAAATATGAACCAACCGTTTACCCATACATAACCGTATTTCGGGACAAAAGGTCCGTCCCGGAATCCCAAAATCTCTAAACCACGACATACTATGAAAAAAAATCATCTCCTATTATTTATCCTGTTACTGGGCAACCTCGGACTAAAAGCTCAGGAGACAATCGACAACCCACCGTACAAATTCAGAAATACAGCACTTTACCGAATTGAAAAGGTGGAATGTACGGACCAAGATACAAAAATCTATCTACGCACCGAATTTATTCCGGGATGGTGGGTACAATTTTCAAAAGAAGAGATCAATCTCAAGGACAATCTGGGTAACCGATATCAGCCTCTGGCACTCGAGGGAGCCGCATGGGAAGAGCAAAAGCCGACTCCGGCATCGGGAACGGATCATTTTATTTTCACCTTCCCTCCTTTGTCCAGCGGAGTGACAAGTATCGACTTTCTGGAGGGCAAATCCGGCATATTCGACATCCGGCTGACCGGGGATATTCCCTCCGTACAGACACCACTGCCTACTACCTTAACAGGCAATTGGTTAACGACCGATGGAAGCAATCGCTGGACTTACGGTTTTTATCCGGAATTCGTCATCGAGGGAAATCGGTTTTGGGCATATGAAAAAATCGAAACGAAGGGAAAGAAGCTTATCCTGCATTTGAAATCGGAAGGACAAGATCGGCAACTATTACTCTCCGAACAAAAAGACGGATATTATAAAATCGGCACTTCCCGCAAAACCCAACGGCTCTACAAACGGGAAGACTACCGTATGGAACAGGTGAGTGGCAATCAAGCGGAAAAAAGTTTTTTCCAACCGGGCAGTAAAGCCTACATCCAGGGGTATATCCGGGGTTACGATCCCAGGGCCGGATTTACATCGGGTATCATCTACAACAACAATATCGTTACCGAAGAGGATTTTCCGACAGTCGTCGCCCTACTCGAAGACGGACGTTTTTCGGCCGAACTGTCTTTAGACAACCCCACTAGCGGTAATATCAGCTTCACTCCGTTCAACCTTCCTTTCTATATCGAACCGGGCGACACCCTGACAATCTTCATCGATTGGGAAGACCTGTTACAGGCCGATCGTTACCGGGACCGTCGTTTCAAAGATTTTCAAACCTTACGGTATATGGGCTCTTCTTCAAAAATCAACGCCGACCTGACCAAAGCCGGGATCCATATTCAAAGGGAAGGGAATATCCATTTCAGAGAACAAGCCAAACAATTGACTCCGACGGCATTCAAAATCCAGGCTATGCAAAAACTCGAAGACAAATTAAACACCCTGGATCGGTTGAACCGTCAATATCATTTCAGTCCCAAATCCATGCAAATCCTGGAAACCTACATTAAAACCGATATCGCAACTCATATCCTGGACTTTGCTACCACCCGGAAATATTTCCAAAACGAGGAGCCGGAAAACAAAATCCTGAAAGCCGAAGTTCCTCAAGATTACTATGACTTCCTGAAAGAAATGCCGCTAAACGACCCCAACCTGCTTATTCCCTATGAAAATTGGGTATTTTTCAACCGTTTCGAATATATCCCTCCTTTCGAACAAGCCTACAAAATTTCCGTCCAATATGAAGTATCGGGGTTTCCCCGACTGATCGAAACCGAATGGAAAATAAAAGACAGCATCTGTTACCATTCTCTTCAGCTCGAACCCAACTTGAGTTATGACATTATAAAAATACGGGATCTGAGCACAAACCTCAAAAACTTGCAACGCAGTACAGCCGACAGTCTTGTAGCCCTCACATTAAAAGAAGTAAAAAACCCCTATCTCCGTCAAAAAGCCCATTACCTGCTCGAAAAATACTGTCCCCGGGAAATCAAGGCTTCCCGAGCATTACCAGCAGGAAAAGGTGCCGATATCTTCCGCAAAATCATCGCTCCTTACCAGGGGAAAGTGATCTACGTCGACTTTTGGGCTACGAGCTGTGGTCCTTGCCGGGCAGATATTCAAAACATGAAACCGCTCCGGGAACAGTATAGTGGAAAAAATATCGTATTCCTGTTCATCACAGACGAAAAATCTTCACCTATAAACGATTACAACCGATTCACAGCCGATCTGCAAGGAGAAAAATTCCGGATACCGGAGGACGAATACAATTATCTACGGGAACTTTTCCAAATCAATGGAATCCCGCACTACGAAATCATCAACAAACGGGGAGAAGTAGTCAATACAGCCTTTTACCGGCAAAATAAAAGCGATTTATTCGATACGTTGATAGAAGAACAGTAGAAACGGAAATAACGGATAAAACAGATAAAACAGCAGAAACAGCTGCTTTTACCGTTTTATCCGTTTATACCGCTTTCACCGTTTACTCACAAACTCCCGGATAAAGGCGGTCGTTTCGTCGATACCGTAAACGGAAGAGCTGATACACAAGTCGTAAGATTCTGCAGCCCCCCAGATTTTATCGGTATAGTAATTATAATAAGAAGCCCGGGATTTATCTGCTTTCCGGATATATTCCTCGGCTTCTTTCTCTTCGATATGAGCATACTCGACAGCTCGCCGGATCCGGTCCTCCATACGGGCACTGATAAAAACGCTTATGCAATTTTCATTATCCCGCAAGATATAGTCTGCACAACGGCCAACCAGGATACACGACTGTTCGGCAGCCACTTTACGGATCACATCCGACTGAATCTGAAACAACGATTCGTTCGACAGGTAATCGTTACTTTGAAAAATGGCGTTATTCATCGAAAAACCCATAGCTAAAGCTTTCAGCAGGCTACCGGAATTCCGTTCGTCCGCTTTCTCGAAAAATTCACCGCATATGCCGCTTTCTTTCGAAGCCAGGTTGATCAATTCTTTATCGTAAAACGCAATACCCAATTGTTCAGCCAGCTTCTTACCGACATAGCGGCCACCGCTACCGTACTGTCTTCCGATGGTGATGATTATTTTCTTTTCCATAAATATCAGTTTACAAACTCTATTACAAAGCTACCGAATCTTTTGCATTATTCAATCCCCCGGTCTTGAATTTCTTCAATTGCCAGCCCAACATCAACCCGGTTGTAATCGAAGCGATAAAATCCGCTACCGGAATACTTCCCCAAACGCCGTCGGTACCCCAATAATGCGGCAGGATAAGAAGACAGGGCAATAAAAAAATCAATTGGCGGGTTAAAGACAGGAAAATCGCTTTTCCGGCCATCCCGATCGACTGGAAAAAACTCGAGGATACCATCTGGAAACCGACCAAAGGGAAAAACAAAAGAATCAGGCGCATCCCATGTTCGGCAATATCGATCAAATCGGAATCACCGGTAAACATCCGGATAATCGTCCGTGGAAAAATCTGACAGATCAAAAATCCCAGAGTGGTCACGGTAATGGCACATAAGGTCGTATATTTCAATACCTGAATCATCCGGGACAGCTGCCGGGCACCGAAATTATATCCGGCAATAGGTTGCATCCCCTGATTAAATCCCATAACGATCATGATGAACAAAAACACAATACGGTTGACGATCCCATAAGCTCCGATATACATATCTCCCCCGAAATCTTTCAATCCATTATTGATCAGCAAAACGATCAGACAACTACAAAGATTCATCAGGAAAGGCGACAACCCGATAGCCAGCATTCCTCCGACAATATGCCATCTGACCTTGAAAATTCCTTTTTGAAAACGAATAAAACTTTTCGGACTGGAAAAATGGTACAACACCCCGAGCAAAGCCAAAAACTGGGCACAGATCGTCCCCAGGGCAGCTCCCTTGATTCCCATATCCAAAACAAAAATGAAAAGTGCATTCAGCACTCCGTTGATCAAGACGGCAAACAACGTCGCCATCATCGCCCTTTGCGGGTAACCCGAAGCCCTCATCACCTCATTGAGCCCCATATAAATATGAGTAATGAGGTTACCATAAAGGATTACCTTCATATAATCGCGGGCATACGGCAAAGTGTCCGCACTGGCCCCGAAAAAATAAAGGATCGGATCCAGAAAAATCAGGCATACCGTCATAAACAAAAAACCGATCACGGTATTCAGCAAAAGTACATTCCCGAGCACCGCCTCGGCACTTTTCAAATCCTTTTGTCCCATCTTCACAGACACCAGCGTAGAAGCTCCTACTCCCACCAGAGAGCCGAAAGCCGCCGCCAGATTAATAAAAGGGAAAGTCACGGCCAAACCGGCAATTCCCAATGCCCCCACCCCGTGTCCGATAAAAATACTGTCCATCATATTATACAACGAAGCAGCGGTCATTGCTACGATCGCCGGGACAGCATAACGCATCAATAATTTCTTAATATCCTCTGTTCCTAAAGACAGAGGCGATTGTTCCGACATAAAATAAATTTTAAAATTAAACACTCATGCCACCCACCTCCTACTAAAAGTCTTTTTTTTTACTTTCTACCTTTCTCCCCGCCTTTACCCTCTCCCTTTCCAGCTTTTACCCTTTAGTTTCTACTCTTCAGCCTTTAGCTTTTAACCTTTAGCCTTTAACTTTTAGCTTCTACCCTCTATCATCTCCCTCAACGCCCCGATCGCCTCCTCTTCCGGGACAGCAGTACGCACCATTTTCCGGCCTTTATACAGGTTTACCTTTCCATTCCCTGCACCGACATAGCCATAATCGGCATCTCCCATCTCTCCGGGTCCGTTGACCACACAACCCATGACAGCGATTTTCAGCGTATTCAGATGTCCGAACGCTGCTTTCACCTTAGCCACCGCACCCTGCAAATCGAACAATGTCCTTCCACACCCCGGACAACTGATAAATTCTGCCTTATACCGACGCACTCCGGCAGACTGTAAAATATTCCGGCTCAATTCCAAAGGGAAAGTCAGGTCCTCTATTTCCGGTGTTTCGATCCAAAGACCACCGGCAAGACGGTCGAGGAAAAAACCGCCCAATTGTGAAGCCGCCACAAGACGGATTCGTTCTTTCTCCTTCCCCGGCACGACAGCCCGGATAATCGCCGGATTAGTCAGGCCGGCCTCCTGTATCCGGCGGAATATTTCCCGGTAAAGGCGATATTCGACAGGCAGTGCCAAAACCAACACCGCTTTCCCATCCTGCCGCAACCGGCCGGTTAAATCGGCATCCAGTTCTTCGGACCGGCAGATCTGCACCAATCTGTACTTGCTATCGATCGTCTGTTCCCCCTTTTTATATGCTCCGACACTGCATAACGGAGAAGCATTCCGGTTATAGACATGAGCCATATCCAGAATCTCCAGAGGTACGATAACCCCTGTATCCGGGGGTAATTTAGTCAATTCCGGTCCCAATGTCCCGGTATAAATCCATTCCGGTGCTTTTATACCGACATGCAAACGGTCACCATATACCGGATCATTGACCTCATTTACGGTAAAACCGATCCGGTTCATCACCTGTTCGTCCAATACGGTTACTCCCGTCAATCCGGCCACGATACAAGGTTTCGAACACTCTCCTTTCAATGGGGTCCACCCTTTCAGATACTCCGGTTCGGAACAGATCCGGGCCAATTCGCAAGCCACAGGAATCTCGGCTTCGGGTTCCTCGGTCAGGGACACCCGGATCGTATCCCCGATTCCTTCATTCAACAGGGTTCCGATCCCCACTGCCGAACGGATACGTCCGTCTTCACCCTCACCGGCTTCCGTAACTCCCAAATGCAAAGGATAACACATTCCCTCAGCCTCCATTTTCTCCACCAGTAAACGTACGGCATCCACCATAGTCCGGCAATCGCTCGATTTCAGCGAAATCACCACATCTTTAAAGTCACAAGCCTGACACACCCGCAAATACTCCATCGTAGCCTCCACCATTCCCGCCGGGGTATCTCCATAGCGGCTCATAATACGATCGGACAACGAACCATGATTCGTACCGATGCGGACAGCCGTTCCATATTGCCGGCAAACCTCCAGAAACTCCGTAAATTTCTGCCGCAGGATTTCCAATTCAGCTGCATACTCCTCATCGGTATAGGTCAGCTTCTTAAAAGTGGCCCGTTTATCCGCAAAATTTCCCGGATTTATCCTCACCTTTTCCACATAACGGGCGGCAACCGAAGCAGCCTCAGCAACAAAATGAATATCCGCAGAAATCGGAGTCGTATATCCCCGTTCACGCAAACGACGGTGTATTTCCCCGAGCATCTCCGCTTCCTTCACTCCCGGAGCAGTAATCCTCACCAGCCGGCCACCGGCCTCGATAATCCGGATCGCCTGTTCGACACAAGCATCCACCTCCCGGGTCGACGTATTCAGCATCGATTGAACCAGCACCGGTTCTTCCGATGAAAGAACCACATTTCCTATTCGAACAGCAGTTGTTTTCCTTCGCATAATTTTCTTATTAGATCTTCCACGTGATCATACTCTTCATATTCTTCGTATTCCGGGGATTCCGGATATCCTTTCCCTCAGGGGTATAAAGAAAATCCAATTCTTCCCGGAAAACTTCGTACACCTTGTGCCGCACCACCTTCGAAGTTGAATTGACCGTTCCGTTCTGTGCCGTCAGAGGTTCCGGCAAGATCCCGACAACAGCAGGTAACCAGCGTTCAGGAAACATCCCTTCATACATGCCACCCTTACGGAATTTCATCAGTTCCTCATTCAATTTCGTCAGCATCAGCTTACAAGCTTCAACCGTTCCGGGTTCTTCTTCCCGTTGTTTTACATATTCGGTCAGAGCTGTTTTATTCGGAACGATCAGGCCGGCCGTATAAGGCGACTGATTATTGTACAACACACAATAATCGATATAGGGGGATAATTCGGCAATAGCTTCTTCGATTCCTTCGGGGCTATATTTTTCCCCGTCGCCGGCAATCAGCAGTGATTTAAAACGTCCCGACACAAACAACGACCCGTCTTCACCGAGATAACCCCTGTCTCCGGTATACAACCAGCCGTCGCGGATCGTCCCGGCCGTAGACTTCTCATTCTTCCAATATCCTTTCATCACATTCTTCCCCCGGATGACGATCTCTCCCTTTTCCCCTTTCTTCACTTCTGTCCCTGTTTCGTCACAAATCTTCAATTCCAAAGGTTTCACTACCTGTCCCGAAGACCCGAAACGGTAACGTTGCGGACAATTGGAACTAATCACCGGAGAAGCTTCGGACAATCCGTACCCTTGCAACATCGGGATACCCAGGGTACAGTAGTATCTTTGCAATTCCGTATCCAGTAAAGCCCCACCCCCGACAAAAAATTGCAGGTTACCGCCAAAAATTTTCCGGATCTTCGAAAATACCAGTATATCCATCAGCTTCACCACAGGCCACAGTAGCATACGTCCGCCTTTCCCCCGGAAATTTCCCTGACCATGATAGTAATATCCCCATTTCAGTCCCAGTCCGTAAAGTTTCCGGATCAGCCATCCCCGTTGCCGGATACCCGTCTCGATACTCCGCCGGAAATTCTTGGCCAAAGCAGGAACGCTCAGCAACACATGCGGCTTTATCTCTTTCATATTCAACGGAATATTACGCAGATATTCCATCGGTGACTTACCGAAATCGACGGCTGCCAACGAAGCCCCGTTATACATAAACGAATAAATCCCGACGGTATGTGCAAAACTATGATCCCAAGGTAAAAAAAGCAAAATCCGGAAATATTCCGGAATACGGATCAGGGAATCGGATTGCAACACGTTACTCACATAATTCTCATGGGTAAGCATAATTCCTTTCGGCTCGGCCGTCGTTCCCGAGGTATATGAAATATTGGCCAGATCGGCCCCACTAACTGTTGCGGCCTGTTTTTCCAACATTCCAGGGTACTCTGTCACCCAACGTTTTCCTTCATCTTTCAGACGTTCGAAAGAATTATATTTTCCTTCCTCAGCCGAAGAATAACGGATGACATAAATCTTTTCGATTTCGGGAAGTTCAGCTTCTATCCGCCGCAAAGTCGCTACATAATAATCCGATACGATCAGGAAACGGGCCCCGGAATGGCGGACACGAAATATCAATTCTTTATCCGTGAGTTTAATACTCAGGGGAACATTCACACCACCGGCATATAAAATACCCAATTCGGCGAACACCCAATCGTTACATCCCTCACTCAGCAAAGCAACGCGATCGCCCTTCTGCAAACCTCCGGCCAGCAAACCGGCCGCCACATCACCCACTTCCCAGCGAGTTTGCCGATAGGTCACCGACCGATACCCCCCTTCACGCTTTTCCCACAAATAAGCATTTTCCGGAAACTTCAGGCAACTCCGTTCCAGCAAATCGATCAATGTATGCAACTCCCCGTTCTTCATGGGGACAAAGATACGAAAAGCAGCACAAAAACACTTTAAGCAATGTTTAAAATCTCATTAAGATTTTTTTTAATATTCCTTGATATCAACAGATATGCTATTTTACAGAAATCTGATATACCGATATCATACAACAGAATACCAAATACATAGCCCACACAAAAACGTCCGTTTAAATTGGATGATCTACACATATCGCTCATTACGTTGCAATATTACAAAAGAATTATTAATAAACCAATTACTTTTTATGATTTTATTAAGATTATTTGTCTTTTCCATCCAATTTAAACGGAGGTTTTTTATAGAATAAAAATTATTAATAATCAATATATTAAATCAAAAAAACAAACATTCTGAAACAGCACCACAAGAAAACAAAACAACATTTATTAACAAATTAATTCTCCAAAGAGGGAATACCATATTTTTTCACCAAAACTTATATTTATGAAAAACAAACTCTATCTCCTGCTAGCTTTTCTGCTAAGCATTGTCCAAACAGGAATGGCTCAGAACCAAACAGTGTCTGGGATTGTTACGGATGCAAAAGACGGAAGCCCACTCCCGGGAGTCTCTGTCATCATCAAAGGAACCCAGCTGGGAACTGCCACCAATGCGCTTGGTAAATTCACCATCACTGTAAACAAGGATGCCGTGCTGATATTCACCTTTATCGGCATGCAGACACAGGAAATGCAAGTTGAAGGACAAAAAAACCTCAAAATCCGCATGAAGGCAGCATCCATCGGTATCGAGGAAGTAGTCGTCACAGGCTACGGTACCACCACGAAAGGATCATTCACTGGTTCTGCAGCCGTATTGGGACGGGAAAACATCATCAACAAGACGGAAGCCAACCCGATCAAGGCGTTGGAAGGAAGCGTATCCGGCCTCCAGCTGAACACCTCTTCAGGCCAGCCAGGAGCTCCCTCCACCATCTTCATCCGCGGACGGAACTCCTATAACTCAGGCACACAACCACTATACGTCATAGACGGAGTACCCATTGAAAGCGGGACCATGGGGATTCGTGCCTCAGAATCAGCAGCAATCTCCCCGCTTGCCACGCTAAACTCCGCCGACATCGAGAGCATAACGGTGCTGAAGGATGCAACAGCCACCTCCATTTACGGAGCACGGGCAGCAAACGGTGTAATTGTCATCACCACTAAGCAAGGGGCCCGAGGCAAAACCAAAGTAAACATCTCTGTCAAATACGGCATAGACATGCTCCCTGCCTTCACCGACCGCTACAAACTGTTAAACCAAGCAGAATACGAAGAAATTATGATAGAAGGGTTGGTGAACAGCAGCAAGGTCACAGACAAGAAAGACGGACTACAGTTTCTCTATAGCCAATTCGGGCTTGAACCGGGCGAAGGTACCAACACGGACTGGTTCGACGAAGTGACACACACCGGAAAAATCCAAGACTACAACATCGATATCTCCGGCGGCGGCGCAAACGAGAAAGCCGCCCGCTATTATCTTTCATTCAACTATTTCAACAACGAGAGTATCGTGATCGGCAAAGATCTTGAGCGTTTTTCAGGCCGCCTCAACCTAGAACAGGAACCGAACAAGGCCGTGAAATTCGGTCTGAACAGCTCCTTCTCCTATACCGTCATGAATCTTGGATCCGGAGGCGGCTATTACAGCGACCCGATCACCCTGGCCTATAGCAAAATGAACCCGTTGATTTCCGTGCGCAACGAACTGGGGGAATGGAATATCAACACATCCAAAGCCATCGGAGGGTATAACCCCGTAGCGCAAAGAAGCGAGACCGGAGACAAGAACGAAGGGAAGCAATACCGCGCCATTTTGTCACCGTATATCACCATCCGCTTCGCACCTGCTTGGTCATTCACCTCCCGCGGAGGTATGGATCTCTACTCGCTGAAAGAGCACAACTACTGGTCATTCCTCCAGCCGCAGGGACTCAGCATGCGGGGAATGGGCGAGCAGGGCACCACAACACGTACGCTGCTGAGCATTACCAATACCCTCAGCTATGTACAGAACTTCGACGACCACCACGTGAACCTCATGCTGGGACAGGAAGCACAACACACCCGCGACAACTCGTCCTATCTGTCAGGCTCCAATTTCCCGGTAGACTACCTGAACCAGGTATCACTAACGGCAGTGCCCTCAGGTGCATCCACCACACTGGACAATGTGGCTCTCGCCTCTTTCTTCTTCAACGGACAATATGACTATGCCAACAAATACTATCTCTCAGCAAGTGTCCGCACGGACGGTTCCTCCCGCTTCGGAAGCAACAATCGCTGGGGTACCTTCTACTCCATCGGAGCTCGCTACCGACTGGCAGCTGAAAGCTTCATGGCAGGCACCGCCAACTGGCTGGACGAACTGACCCTCCGCACAAGCTATGGTACCTCTGGGAACCAGGAAGTTGGCGGTTCATGGTACGCATCACGCGGGCTATATGAATTCGGAATGAACTATAACGGACAGCCAGGCAGCTACCGCGTGCAACCGGGCAACCCCGACCTGAAATGGGAACAGACCGCAAAATTCAACATTGGTACGGACATCTCCCTTTGGGCACACCGACTGAACATTGAGTTCGACTACTACCACCACACCACCAAAGACATGGTATTCAATGTACCTCTTTCCAGGTCTACCGGCCAGATAAGCATCCCGCGCAACGTAGGCAAGCTGGAGAATAAAGGTATCGAGTTCTCCATAGGCGTGACCCCCGTGCGCACGGACAAAGTAGAGTGGGATCTCACCTTCATTGGAAGTGCCAACAAGAACTGCATCAAAAAACTGAGCACCAACCAGCCGATCGAAAGCACTTTGACCATCGTGGAACCGGGACGCGACATCTACACTTTCAAGATGAAGGAATGGGCAGGAGTGGATCCCGACACAGGTGCACCCACCTGGTGGAAAGTAACCACAGACGAGAAGGGCAAGGAAATTTCCCGTGAAAAAACCTTCAACTACACCGAAGCCACCAAGCAATACGTAGGGCAAGCCTCTCCGAAATTCCAAGGTAGCGTATCATCAAAACTCGAACTGTATGGTTTCGACTTCTCGTTCCAGATGAACTATTCTCTGGGCGGCAAAATATATGGCGACCATCTCTCCTACGACGAGCAGACCGGAGCAAGCGGACTCACCAACACCACACGCTATGTGTATGAAAACCGCTGGCAGAAACCCGGCGACAACGCACTAGTACCCAAATTCACCTATGGCGACCGTTCCAACGCCAACAGAGCCTCTTCACGCTTCCTGATGAAAGGCGACTACCTGAAACTGCGCAACATCACACTGGGCTACACACTGCCGAAGAATTTCGTGAACCGCATCCGCCTAAGCAATGCACGGGTATATGTAAGCGCAGACAACATCTACACTTTCGTAGCAAAAGACTACCGCGGTTTCGATCCCTCAGGCATCGGTCCGAACGGAGTGCAGTGGTGGAACTACCCGCCTTCCCGCAACGTGGTGTTCGGTCTGAACCTTAGCTTCTAATGTCACACTTAAAAACGAAATACAATATGAAAAAACAGATATACACACTGATCGCTGCGGTAGGATTACTTGCTTCCTCCTGCGATTCGTACTTCGACACGGAACTGTATCAGCAGATTCCCCAAGAAAATGCCTACGCCAATGTGATGGACATCACCAACAACCTTCACGGCATCTACTACATGTGCGGACAATACCGGTTTTTGGGACGTAACACGGTTGCCATCGGCGATATGGCTGCGGACATCAGCATCGCCAATCCCAGTAGCGGCCACTTTGTAAGCATCAACACCTATTCTGTAACAGAAACTGAAGCCATTCTCAACGACACGTGGGAATACGGCTACAAAGTAATAGATCTTGCCACCCGCAACATCAACGGAGCCAAGGCTCTGCTTGAGGCCGGAGGATTGTCGGCAGCCGATCAGTCCTCGCTCAACCGGGCCATCGCACAAAGCTATGCCCTACGCGCCCATGCCGCCTTCACCCTCGTCAACCTATTTGGACTGCCTTACGGCACGGACAACAGCGAGCACGGCGGACTGATCATCGTGGAGGATGCCCCCATTCCCGAAACCGCACAGGTATCACGTGCCTCCGTACAGTCTACTTACGAATGGATTATCCGCGACATCACGGCTGCCCAAGGTTATCCCAATGAAATCTCCGGAGGGGTCCAATACTACTTCAATCCGGCAGCAATCAAGGCTCTCGAGGCAAGAGTACTCCTCTACATGGGCAAATACAGTGAGGCGGCAACTGCTGCAGGTGAAGCTCTCACCCTACGAGGGGCAACTGAAATCTCCGACAAGGAATACGTCAGCCGCTGGAATAGCACCTCCATCTCTAATGAGGATATCTTCACCATCGTGAAAAGTGCGGACGATAACCTGTCGGCCAACTCGCTGAACACCCTCTATGGCTCATACGGAGGCACTCTCACCAAACGGATATTCAACGAAGTGCTGGCTTCAACAGACATTCGCCGCCAACTGACAGATACAGTGGACGGTGCCGTATACCTTAAAAAATACCTAGGCATTCCGGGTAATGAGTCGGTCACCAACATTCCAGTATTCCGTGTCTCCGAAATGCATCTGATTCAGGCAGAAGCATACGCCATGACAGACAACCTCCCGGCAGCCCGTACCGCTTTGTTCAACACAGCCAAACGGAATACCGCCATTACCTCGGAGAACGACCTGCCTGCCGACAAGAAAAAGCTGCTCGCCTTTATTGCCCTTGAACGTCAGCGCGAATTCTTCGGTGAAGGCCACCGTTGGTATGATGCACGCCGCACTGGCGAGAAAATCAGCGTGTCGGACGGAAAATTCCAGAACTACGACCTCAGCAAGTTCGTCTATCCCATACCAGCAAATGAGATAAACGCCGGATTCGGAACAGAACAGAACGAAACCTGGAAAAAACATCTGCCCAAATAACAAGTCAATACAATCCCATCCGGTACGGAGTGTCTCTCCGTACCGGACTTTTATACGTTCATCAAACCAAAACAACGTTTCCATTTGTATAAAATTATACATTTTGAACTTTCTATGTAAAAAACAGAAAAAACATTTGGAATTAAAAAAAATTCGTCGCTATCTTTGTTGCATAAAAATGATAAAAACATGAAGCGTTTATCCCTACATCTCCTGAATATTATTATTCTCGTGGTCCTTAGCCACGGAACGGAGAGGGGTATATAAACGAAAATCGAACCGAAATATAAATTGATCATATGCCTTTCTCCCAAACGAGAAAGGCTTTTTTTTTTAACAGACAGAAAAATGAACAAAACAATGTATCGCCATATTATCGTCATTAACATTCTACTCGTGGTCCTGCAAAGATAACGAGAGAAGGGTGACGCGTATATACACACTATTTGTAGAAGCCTTTCTCTCGCCGGGAGAAAGGCTTCTTCGCATTTAAGAACTTACTGCACAAAATAAAAGAAAATGAGAAATAACCTTAGAAGCGCTGTTACAATGACAGGCCGTCGGATGGCCGGAGCCAGAAGTTTGTGGAGAGCCAATGGTATGAAAGACGAACAATTCGGGATGCCCGTCATCGGCATCGTCAACTCGTTCACCCAGTTTGTACCGGGTCATACCCACCTGCACGAAATCGGACAATACGTAAAGACCTTAATAGAAGAACGCGGATGCTTCGCAGCCGAATTCAATACCATAGCCATCGACGACGGAATCGCCATGGGCCACGACGGGATGTTATACTCGCTTCCTTCGCGGGAAATCATCGCCGACAGTGTGGAATACATGGCCAACGCCCATCAGGTAGACGCTTTGTTTTGTATCAGTAATTGTGACAAAATCACTCCGGGCATGCTGATGGCTGCTATGCGTCTGAATATTCCGACGATTTTTGTATCCGGAGGCCCGATGGAAGCCGGTAATTTCGACGGCAAGGGAATAGATCTGATCGACGCCATGGTCATGAGTGCAGACAGCCGTTGCAGCGATGCAGATATCGAGAAAATCGAGCGTTGGGCCTGCCCCGGATGCGGTTCGTGTTCGGGCATGTTTACAGCCAACTCCATGAACTGTCTCAACGAAGCGTTGGGATTGGCGCTTCCCGGCAACGGTACCATTGTAGCCACCCACACTAACCGGCGGCGTTTGTTTGAAAAAGCTGCTTCATTAATCGTACAAATGGCCGGACGGTATTATTTCGAAGGGGACGATTCGGTATTACCCCGTAACATAGCGACCAAAGCCGCTTTCGGGAATGCCATGTCACTGGACATCGCCATGGGAGGATCGACCAATACCGTACTCCACCTGCTGGCCATCGCCCACGAAGCCGGAGTAGACTTCACCATGCAGGATATCGACCGCCTGTCGAGAAAAGTACCGGTACTATGCAAGGTCGCTCCCAACTCTCACTTTCACATCCAGGATGTAAACCGGGCAGGAGGTATCCTGTCTATCCTCGGGGAATTGGCGGAAGCCGGTTTGATCGATACCACGGTCAACCGTGTCGGATACAAAAATCTGGCAGAATGCCTCTCGAAATACAACCTGAAAAGCCCGAAGCTCACTCAAAAGGCGCAAAAATTCTATCTCAGTGCACCCGGCGGCAAATTCAGCCGGGAACTGGGTTCTCAAAGTAAAACCTATGCCCGCTTCGATACCGACCGTCGGATGGGATGTATCCGGGATGTAAACCATGCTTATTTCAAAGACGGGGGACTGGCTGTCCTGACCGGGAACATCGCCCGCAACGGATGTATCGTAAAAACAGCCGGAGTAGATGAATCACTGTTCGTATTCCGGGGACGTGCCAAAGTATTCGAATCGCAGGAACAAGCCATGAACGGTATTCTGAACGATGAAGTAAAAGCCGGAGATGTCGTCGTCATCCGTTATGAAGGGCCTAAAGGCGGACCGGGCATGCAAGAAATGCTTTACCCCACTTCTTATCTGAAATCCAAACATCTGGACAAAGCCTGTGCCCTGATCACCGACGGACGATTTTCAGGAGGGACTTCGGGTTTATCCATCGGTCACATCTCACCTGAAGCAGCTGCCGGAGGAGCTTTAGCCATCGTCCGGGACGGCGATCTGATCGAAATAGACATTCCGGCACGGACCATCAACCTGTTACTGAGTGATCCCGATATTGCCGCCCGGTTAGCCGCTCAAAAAAACTTCGAACCGGCCGGACGCAAACGTACGGTACCCAAATCCCTGCAGGCTTACGCCCGGTTCGTCAGTTCAGCCGACCAGGGTGCCGTCCGCATTCTATAACCCATAAGTTTTTACTTTTTATCTCTTTTTTCGTATGAACACTACTACACAATCTATCTATATGGAAAAGCAAGTAACAAAGACAACTTGTTTTTCGGGCTCGAAAGCGGTAATCGAAACCCTTCTACGTGAAGGAGTGGATACCGTCTTCGGGTATCCCGGAGGAACAATCATGCCGGTATACGATGCGTTATACGACTATCGGAACCGTCTCAACCACATCCTCGTACGTCATGAACAGGGGGCATTACATGCCGCCCAGGGCTATGCCCGGGTAAGCGGACGTCCCGGTGTCTGTATCGTCACTTCGGGTCCCGGAGCTACCAATACGGTAACAGGCCTTGCCGACGCGATGATGGATTCGACTCCTGTCGTTCTGATCAGCGGACAGGTAGGTTCCGGTTTCCTGGGCACCGATGCTTTTCAGGAAACCAACTTCGTAGGGATCACCCAGGCTGTAACCAAATGGAACTGCCAGGTACGGCATGCCGCCGATATCCCTGCAGCCATCGCCAAGGCATTCTATATCGCCCGCACGGGACGTCCCGGACCCGTCGTGGTAGATATTACCAAAGATGCCCAGCAAGAAATGGCCGAATATCATTATGAAAAGGTCAGCTTCATCCGGAGTTATTGCCCGTCTCCGGCCATCGATAAAGAAAAAATTGCAGAAGCGGCCAAATTGATCAATCTGTCCCGTAAACCGTTGGCTTTAATCGGCCAGGGCGTCATCCTCGGCGGGGCAGAAAAAGAACTACGTGTTTTCCTGGAAAAAAGCGGTATCCCTGCAGCTTCCACTTTATTGGGACTGTCGGCCATTCCTTCCGATCATCCCCAATTCGTCGGTATGTTGGGTATGCATGGGAATTATGCCCCCAATATAAAAAACAAAGAATGCGATTTACTGATCGCGATAGGCATGCGTTTCGACGACCGGGTGACCGGAAATCCCGAACAATTCGGCATCAACGCCAAGATCATCCACCTGGAAATCGACCCTGCCGAAGTGAATAAAATCATATATGCCGACGTACCTGTCCTGGGAAATGTCAAAGAGACTTTACCCGCCCTGACAGAATTAGTGGTCCCCAACCGGCATACCGACTGGATAGCGGAATTCAAAGCCTGTTACAACATCGAATATCAGGAAATCATAGAACCGGCGCTCTACCCCACGAGCAAGCAAATCCGTATGGGAGAAGTAGTCGACCTGGTATCGAAAGCCTATCACCACGACGCGATTCTGGTCACCGATGTCGGGCAACAGCAGATGGTAGCTTCCCGTTATTTCCGCTTCAAACATACGCGGAGTATCGTCACTTCGGGTGGATTAGGCACCATGGGATTCGGCCTTCCGGCAGCTATCGGAGCAAAAATCGGAGCCCCCCAAAGAGAGGTTTGCCTGTTTGTCGGTGACGGTGGTTTTCAAATGAACCTGCAAGAACTCGGTACCATCTTTCAATCCCGGGTACCGGTGAAGATTATCCTGCTGAACAATAGCTTTCTGGGTATGGTGCGCCAATGGCAGGAGCTCTTTTTCGACAAGCGGTACTCATTTACCGAAATGACTAACCCTGACTTCGGGGCAATCGCCCAAGGAAACGGTATCGCCTACCGGTGCGTGGAAAAACGGGACGAACTGGAAACAGCCATCCATGCCATGAAGGAACATCCCGGAGCCTTTCTGCTGGAGGTTCGGGTTGAACCGGAAGAGAATGTATTTCCGATGGTTCCTGCCGGTGCAGCTGTGGGGGATGTGAGATTGGAATAAAGAAAAAAGTTGAAAGCTAAAGGCTATAGGCTGGAGGCCAGGAGGTAGAGGAGGGGGAGGAGGGGGAGAAAGGGAGAGAAAAAGAGATTATCGATAATAATAAAATAGAAAAATGATGCGATGAATAAAGAATATATCATAACGGTCTTTTCAGAAAACAAAGTAGGATTGCTAAGCCAGATCACGACGGTATTCACTTGCCGGGATATCAATATCGAAAGCCTGACGACTTCGGAATCGTCTATCCCGGGCATTCACAAATTTACCATAGTCGTCATCACCGATCCCGAAAAGATAGAGAAACTGGTCAAGCAGATCGAAAAGAAAATCGATGTACTGAAAGCCTTTGTTTTCACCCCGGATGAAGTGGTACAACAGGAAATCGCACTTTACAAAGTCACCCGGAGCAACAGTGTCGAAAAATTGGTACGCGACCACCATGTACGGATACTGGAAATCTGTGACGATTATATCGTACTGGAAAAGACCGGACACAAAGAGGATACCCAGTCTCTGTTCGAATTACTACAACCCCATGGGGTACAGCAATTCGTCCGGTCGGGCCAAATTGCGATCATCAAATCAAAACGCGAACTATTGAATGAATATTTACAGAAACGGGAAAATACGACGAAAGCGTAAACAACCCGGATCAAGGACAAAATAACACTAACAATTAAATCATTATTATTATGGCACAAATTAATTTCGGAGGAGTAAAAGAAAACGTAGTAACCAGAGAAGAATTTCCATTGGCAAAAGCGCTCGAGGTATTGAAAAACGAAACCATTGCTGTTATAGGATACGGTGTACAAGGTCCCGGTCAGGCCCTGAACCTGAAAGACAACGGTTTCAACGTAATCGTAGGTCAGCGCCGGGGAAGTAAAACCTGGGATAAAGCCGTAGCCGACGGCTGGATACCCGGCGAAACCCTGTTCGACATCGAAGAAGCCGCCCGGAGAGGAACGATCATACAATATTTACTATCGGATGCAGGTCAGATCGCCGTATGGCCGACTATTCAAAAACACCTGACTCCCGGCAAAGCCCTCTATTTCTCACATGGTTTCGGCATCACCTATAAAGATCGCACAGGCATCATCCCGCCGGCCGATGTCGATGTCATCCTGATCGCTCCGAAAGGCTCGGGTACTTCATTGCGGAGAATGTTCTTACAGGGACGGGGATTAAATTCCAGTTATGCCATCTTCCAGGATGCCACCGGCAAAGCTTGGGACCGGGTTATCGCTTTAGGAATCGGAGTAGGCTCGGGTTATCTGTTCGAGACCACCTTTCAGCGGGAAGTATATTCCGACCTGACAGGAGAACGGGGTACTCTGATGGGAGCGATCCAGGGCATTTTTGCAGCCCAGTACGACACTTTACGCGAACACGGCCACACTCCTTCGGAAGCCTTCAACGAAACCGTCGAGGAACTGACCCAAAGTCTGATGCCTTTAATTGCAGAAAACGGTATGGACTGGATGTATGCCAACTGCTCGACGACAGCACAACGGGGAGCACTCGATTGGTGGAAGAAATTCCGGGATGCCGCCAAACCGGTATTCGACGAATTGTACGGCCAGGTATCTTGTGGCAACGAAGCCCAACGTTCGATCGATTCCAACAGCCGGCCCGACTATCGTGAAAAACTGGAAAAAGAACTTCAGACCATGCGCGAATCCGAGATGTGGCAAGCCGGTGCCGTCGTTCGGAAACTGAGACCGGAAAACAATTAAAGCGAAAAGGCTAGAAGCAAAAAGCTAGAAGCGAAAAGTAAAAAGTGAAAGGAGATCGGCGAAAAAGCAAAAGATGAAAAGCGCCCCAATAACCTTCACTAATCCCTTTCCTTTTTTACCTACTCCCGCTTCCACCTTATAACTTATAGCTTTTAGCCTAATAGCCTTTTCGCCTCTAACCTTTTACCTCATCACCTCATGCGTGAAAAAGTATATATATTCGATACCACCCTTCGGGATGCAGAGCAAGTTCCGGGGTGTCAGCTGAATACAATCGAAAAGATAGAAGTTGCCAGGCAGCTCGAGAAACTGGGTGTAGACATCATCGAAGCCGGTTTCCCCATCTCGAGTCCCGGGGATTTCAATTCCGTTGTAGAGATTTCTAAAGCAGTAACCGTTCCAACCATCTGTGCTCTGACCCGGGCTGTAAAAAAAGACATCGAAGTGGCTGCCGAAGCATTGAAATTTGCCAAACGGGGACGTATCCATACCGGAATCGGTACCTCCTGGTATCATATCCACGAAAAATTGAATTCCACTCCCGACGAAATCGTCGGGAGAGCGGTAGAGGCCGTAAAATATGCCCGTCGATTTGTCGATGATGTCGAATTTTACGCCGAAGATGCAGGCCGTACAGAAGAAGAATACCTGGCCCGGGTAGTAGAAGCAGTGATCAAAGCCGGCGCCACCGTCGTCAATATCCCCGACACCACGGGGTATTGTCTGCCGAACGAGTACGGAGCAAAGATCGCCTATCTGATGAATCATGTCCCCAACATCGACAAAGCCATTATTTCCACTCATTGCCACAACGATCTGGGCATGGCCACTGCCAACACTTTAGCCGCCGTACAAAACGGAGCACGGCAGGTCGAAGTGACGATCAACGGCCTCGGCGAACGGGCCGGTAACACCGCCCTCGAAGAAATCGTGATGGCGATTGCCTGTCACAAAAATCTGGATTTCAATATCGGTATCAACACCAGGCAAATCATCGCTACCAGCCAGCTGGTATCCAGTTTGATGCGGGTGCCGGTACAACCCAACAAAGCCATCGTCGGCCGTAATGCTTTCGCCCATTCGTCGGGCATCCACCAGGACGGTGTACTGAAAAGCCGGGAGACCTATGAAATCATCGCCCCGGAAGACGTAGGGGTCGATCAGTCCAGTATCGTCCTCACCGCCCGTAGTGGCCGTGCAGCACTGAAACATCATTTGAAAGCCATCGGTTATACTCCCGACAATGACGAACTCGACGCCATCTACCAGCGCTTTCTGGAATTAGCCGATAAGAAAAAAGACATTACCACCCGCGACCTGGAAGTACTTGCCGGTAGTGAAGCTTCGCGCAAACACCGCGACATGAAACTGGTGGGGTTGCAGGTTGTATGCGGCTCGACTTCCATACCGACAGCAACTGTGCAAATCAGCTTCGGAGGAGATATTTTCACCGAAACAGCCAGCGGTAACGGCCCGGTCGATGCAGCCATCAATGCTGTAAAAAGCATCACCAAACGACGGGTACATCTGGAAGAATACCTGGTACAGGCCATCACCCGGGGAAGCGACGACCTGGGTAAAGTACACGTACAAGTCTCCCACAAAGGCAAAATGTACCACGGTTTCGGCGCCAACACAGACATTGTCACCGCATCGGTCGAGTCGTTCCTGGATGCGATAGCTAAAATAAGTTAGTACCCCAAAGTCAAAATACACCTTATGAAAACTTTATTCGATAAAATCTGGGATGCCCATACGGTCGAGACCATCGCCGGAGGTTCATGTGTGCTCTATATCGACCGGCAATACATTCACGAAGTAACGAGTCCACAAGCTTTCGAAGGGCTTCATTCGCGCGGCGCGAAAGTATTCCGTCCGGCTCAGGTCACAGCCAGCCCCGATCACAATATACCCACACAAAATCAACATCTGCCGGTACAGGATCTGCAATCCGCCCGGCAACTGTCGATGCTCGAAAATAACTGTACCGAACACGGTATCACGATTTTCAAAGTCGGTACCCCCAAAAACGGAATTATCCATGTGGTGGGTCCCGAAACAGGTCTGACCCAACCGGGAATGACCATCGTCTGTGGAGACAGCCATACTTCCACCCACGGAGCTATGGGCTGCGTGGCGTTCGGCATCGGAACCAGCGAGGTAGAAATGGTATTAGCCTCCCAATGTGTATTGCAATCCAAACCCAAGACCATGCGGATCAATGTCGAAGGACAATTGAATCCCGGAGTTTGTTCGAAAGATATCATTTTATATCTCATTTCGAAACTAGGTACCGGCGGCGGCACCGGACATTTCATCGAATTTGCCGGATCGGCTATCCGCTCGCTATCGATGGAAGCCCGGATGACGATCTGTAATATGAGCATCGAAATGGGAGCCCGTGGCGGGATGATCGCTCCGGACGAAACGACCTTTGCCTACCTGAAAGGCAGGGAATATGCGCCCCAAGGAACCGAATGGGACAAATCTGTCGCACAATGGAAGCAGCTATACAGTGATCCCGACGCCATCTTCGACAAAGAAGTCACATTCGATGCTGCCGACATCTACCCTATGATCACCTACGGCACCAACCCCGGCATGGGAATCGCCCTCACCCACTCTATCCCTGAAGTCTCCGAAATCGAAGAGACTTCCCGGCCTTCCTTCTTAAAAGCTCTGGAATACATGGACTTCAAACCGGGCGAAAAGCTACTAGGCAAACCGGTCGACTATGTTTTTGTCGGCAGTTGTACCAATGGACGGATCGAAGATCTGCGGGTATTCGCCGACTATGTGAAAGGCAAGCAAAAAGCAGCAGGCGTAACAGCCTGGATCGTTCCGGGCAGCAAACAGGTAGAAAAACAAGCCATCGACGAAGGGATCAGGGATACACTCGAGGCTGCAGGCTTCGAATTACGGCAACCGGGATGCTCCGCCTGCCTGGCAATGAACGACGACAAAATTCCGGCAGGGAAATATTGTGTCTCCACCTCCAATCGTAATTTTGAAGGCCGGCAAGGACCGGGAGCCCGCACTCTACTGGCAGGCCCACTCGTCGCTGCTGCCTGTGCTATCCACGGCATAATCACCGTCCCCGACTCACTCCAACTCAGTAACTCAGCAACTCAGTAACTCTTTTCAACTCATGATAAACCAATTCACAACCCTAACATCCACAGCGATACCACTGAAAATCGAAAATGTAGACACCGACCAGATCATTCCGGCCCGTTTTTTGAAAGCGACCACCCGGGAAGGGTTCGGCAAACAATTGTTTTTCGACTGGCGGTATGATGCTCAGGGAAACCCGAAAACAGATTTCGTCCTGAACTCCCCCGACTATACCGGAGAAATTTTAATTGCAGGGAAAAATTTCGGCTGTGGTTCCAGCCGTGAACATGCGGCCTGGGCCATTTATGGAGCAGGTTTCAAAGTAGTCATTTCCAGTTTTTTCGCCGATATTTTCCGCAACAATGCCCTGAACAACGGATTACTTCCTGTACAGGTGAGCGAATCGTTTCTGGCAAAGCTATTCCAGGTCGTCCGGTCAGCTCCTTCGACCACCGTCAGTATCGATCTGGAACGGCAGACCGTCACCTTGACAGCCACAGGAGAGCAAGAACTTTTCGAAATTTCTCCCTACAAAAAAGAGTGTTTGTTGAAGGGATACGATGATGTCGACTATCTGATGAGCATACACCATAAGATCGAAGCATTTGAAAAGACCCGTTAAAACGATCGGCGAGCCTTCGGTTCTGACAAAGCCAGTGCAAGAGTCGCCTTATGAACCTTACAAACTCATTTCATCATGGATTTAAAAATAGCAGTATTACCCGGTGACGGCATCGGACCGGAAATCATAGAACAGGCCATCAAAGCCATCGATGCCACTTGCAAAAAATACGGTCATACCGTCGGCTATACCTACGGATCAGTAGGGGCAACAGCCATCGACAAGACCGGGAATCCTTATCCGGAAGAAACTCACCGGATTTGTATGCAATCGGATGCCGTATTGTTCGGAGCGATCGGGGATCCCCGTTTCGACAACAATCCCCAAGCCAAAGTCCGTCCGGAACAAGGATTGCTGGAAATGCGCAAAAAATTAGGATTATATGCCAACCTCCGTCCGGTCAGTACTTTCAAATCCCTTGTTCACCGCTCTCCTCTGCGACAAGAACTCGTAGAAGGGGCCGATTTCATCTGTATCCGGGAACTCACCGGCGGCATTTATTTCGGGCGGCCCCAGGGACGTTCAGAAGACGGGCAAACCGCTTTCGACAGTTGTGTATACACCAAAGCCGAAATCAAACGGATTTGCCGATTAGGTTTCGAATACGCCATGAAGCGCCGCAACAAACTGACAGTTGTCGATAAAGCCAATGTCCTGGCAACCTCCCGGCTATGGCGCGAAACCGTACAAGAGATGGCTCCGGCTTATCCTCAGGTAAATGTCGAATACATGTTTGTCGACAATGCGGCGATGAAACTCATCCAGCAACCCAAACATTTCGACGTCATCGTTACAGAAAACATGTTCGGCGATATCCTCACCGACGAAGCCAGTGTCATCACAGGCTCATTAGGCTTGCTGCCTTCCGCTTCTATCGGTATCCACACCTCGCTGTTCGAACCGATCCACGGTTCCTATCCTCAGGCCGCCGGCAAAAATGTGGCCAATCCTCTGGCAACCATTTTATCCGCCGCTATGATGTTCGAATATGCCTTCAACCTGAAAGCAGCCGGAGCAAGCATCCGCCAGGCAGTCGATCGTTCGATCGAAGCCGGTATCGTTACCGAAGATATCGCTGAAGACGGACAGGCCTATCCGACCAGCGAAGTAGGCGATTTTATAGCAAAGAACATCGGGTAAATGAAAAAACAGACCAATTAAACCGAACAATATGAGTGATCCTTATTTTCCTTCTTTGAAGGATATCATGACGGCGGAGCATACGCTCAACGACATCCTGGTCCCGACACCCCTCATGAAAAACAGAAATCTATCCGATAAATACGAAGCCAATATCTTTCTGAAACGGGAAGATCTTCAAATGGTGAGATCGTATAAAATCCGGGGAGCTTATAATAAAATCAAATCCCTGACTCCTGAAGAGATGGAGAAAGGAGTGGTTTGTGCCAGTGCCGGCAATCATGCCCAAGGCGTAGCCTTCTCCTGCAGCAAACTTGGTATCCAGGGAAAAATCTATATGCCCGTTACTACTCCCAGGCAAAAGATCAACCAGGTAAAAATGTTCGGGGGTAAATCCATTGAAGTCGTCCTGACGGGAGATACTTTCGATCAGGCCAATACAGCAGCAATCGAAGCCTGTAAAAAAAACGATATGGTATTTATCCCTCCCTTCAACGATCCCCGGATCATCGAGGGGCAGGCAACCGTCGGTTTAGAAATCATTCAGGAAGCCCGGATGAAGCTCGATTATATCTTTGTACCGATCGGTGGTGGCGGACTGGCTTCCGGTATCGGTAGTTTCTATAAGCAAATGAGCCCGAAGACCAAGATCATCGGAGTCGAACCGGCCGGTGCCGCCGGAATGAAAAAATCGTTCGAATGCGGAGAGGTAACCGAACTGAACGAAGTAGATAAATTTGTCGACGGGGCAGCCGTACAACGGGTAGGAGAGCTCACTTACGCTATCTGCAAAAAAGTATTGGACGACATCGTCGTCGTGCCCGAAGGCAAAATTTGTACGACGATCCTGAATCTTTACAACTTCGACGCTATTGTAGTAGAGCCGGCAGGAGCTCTGAGTATGAGTGCTCTCGACTTTTACAAAAATGAAATTAAAGGAAAAAACGTCGTTTGTGTGGTCAGCGGCAGCAACAACGACATCACCCGCATGGAAGACATCAAGGAGCGCTCTTTATTATATGAAGGCCTGAAACATTACTTCGTCGTCCGTTTTCCGCAAAGAGCCGGCGCACTCCAGAGTTTTGTCAGCAACGTCCTGGGCCCCCACGACGACATCACCTATTTCGAATACAAGAAGAAGACAAACCGCGAAAAAGGTCCTGCCCTCATCGGCATCGAGATCCAGCATCCCGAAGATTTCCAGGGCCTGCTGGACCGCATGAAATCCGAAGGTATCCTCTACGAATATCTCAACGACAATCCGAACCTATTCGAATTCCTGATCGGATAATCTGTCGCCGGGTAAGGGGTCCCAAAAGTCTTTTTGAAACCGATCTGATCGGCGAATTTTTTCCCAATCCTATTTCAATACATGAAAAACCGGTTTCATTTCCTTGCTTCAAAAAGAAGTAAAAGAACTGAAGGAATACATCGAAGAATAACACAGCATCCGGGAAGGAGACGGCAGGAAGTGGAAAATCAAAAAAAAAGAAAATCGAGACAACAATAGAATGTAAATAAATGTACAAATTTTTTAATAAGTCGATACATTTCTTTGGGAATTAAGAAATATTTTCTTATTATTGAAGTCTAAAAACAAACTTATGAAACTGATTTCTACCCTCATTTTTCTATTGTGTGTAACTTTTGCATTTGCAGAATGCTACGACAATCATTTCGACGAGTGCCGGATCGAACGGCAAAACGGGAAATACGGCATCGTGATCGACAAACAGCTGGCCATACCGTACGAGTACGACGAAATCGTACCTCAACACAACTGTTTTTTCAAAGTCAGGAAAGGCCGGAAATATGGTATCATCAGCTATTTTTATGAAAAGCACAAACGGGATGGCCGGTTACCGAAAGAGATTGGCCGGCCGATTGCCTTAAAAAAAGGGTATGCCTGGCTTTACCTCTCCCTTGCTTGTGAATACGATAAGATCGAGGAATATGAAAACCAGTTTCTTCAAATCAGCCGCGACGACCGGAAAGGAATTGTCAATTATTACGGGACTGTGATCCTGCCCTGCCGTTTCGAAAAAATAGAATTATCGAATAATTATTTTTGGGTATCGTCGGAGGGGTTGTACGGTATTTACAACCGGTACGGTTCGACAATTATCCCCTGCCGCTATGAACAGATCGAACTCACCGACCGTTGTTTTTATGTCTGCCGGGACCGGCTCAAAGGGGTTTACAACCGCTATGGAAGTGTTATTATCCCTTGCCAATTCAGCCAGATCGAATGCAAAGACAATGCCTATTACGTGACAAAAGGCAAATATCAGGGTATATACAACCTGTACGGTTCGGTAATCGTTCCTACCCAATACACTTCGATATACAAAGAAGGGGGGAAATACCTAGTTGAAAACGACAGTCTGAAAGGGATCGTCAATACCTATGGAAGTACCGTTATCCCCTGCAAATACAACACGATAGAATACGAAGACGGAGTTTATTATGTGTCGGCAGGCGGTAAATACGGAATTTACAACACTTACGGCTCGACGATACTTCCCTGCCGATACAATTCTGTCCGGAAAGAAGGAAGAGAATATCTGGTGGAGAATAACGGTCTTCAGGGTATCGTCAACACCTATGGAAGTACGATTATTCCTTGCCGCTACAACAAAATACAACAGGAAGGGAATATTTATTACGTCACGGCAAACGGTAAAAAGGGCATATTCAACCGGTACGGCTCGACCATTATTCCCTGCCAGTATGACGAGATCATTTCTTTAGGCCATCGTTATATCGTCAAACGGGACAAGAAGTTCGGGGTATATAACCAATATGGCTCTACCATACTGCCTTGTCAGTTTCAGAAAATCGAATGCCTGAATAACGGGCATTATGTCACCACCCGTGACAAAAGCCAACAGGTGTATAATGCCTATGGGGCGCTATTGGAAAACCGTACGAATATGAAGATAGTCTTCTCGACCGAAGACTGATTTTTTACCGGTTAGATTTGATTTTTGCGTGTTAAGTCGGTATCGTATTGACTTATTTATTATTTTTGTTTTCGTTTTAAACTAAATGGATATAGAAAATGAAAAATCGACTGGTCCTATATAATACTTTATCGCGCAAGAAAGAACAGTTCGAACCGATCAATCCTCCTTTTGTCGGGTTGTACGTTTGCGGGCCCACCGTCTACGGGGATGCCCATTTGGGACATGCCCGTCCGGCCATTACTTTCGACCTGTTGTTCCGGTATCTGAAATATCTGGGCTACAAAGTGCGTTATGTGCGTAACATCACCGATGTCGGCCATCTTACCGACGACAGTGACGACGGCGAAGACAAAATCGAGAAGAAAGCGAAGCTCGACCGGTTGGAACCGATGGAAATCGTTCAGTTTTATACCAACCGCTACCATCACAATATGGAGCAATTGAACACCCTTCCGCCCAGTATAGAGCCTCATGCTTCGGGCCATATCATCGAGCAGGAAGAATTGGTGAAAAAAATCCTGGACAACGGATTCGCTTACGAGAGCGACGGAAGTATTTATTTCGATGTCGAGGCTTACAACAAAAAATACAGCTATGGGAAACTATCCGGCCGCCGGGTGGAAGAGTTATTTGCCAACACCCGTCAGTTAGACGGCCAGGGAGAAAAACGGAATCCGGCCGATTTCGCCCTATGGAAAAAAGCTACTCCGGAACATATCATGCGCTGGCCTTCTCCGTGGAGTAACGGTTTTCCGGGTTGGCACCTGGAATGTTCGTGCATGAGCCAGAAGTATCTGGGCGACCGTTTCGATATCCATGGCGGCGGGCTGGACCTGCAGTTTCCCCACCACGAATGTGAGATTGCCCAAAGTACGGCTGCCTACGGACACGAAGCCGTGAAATATTGGATGCACAACAATATGGTCACTATCAAGGGACAGAAAATGGGCAAATCGCTGGGGAATTTCATCACCCTGGACCAACTCTTTTCGGGAGAAAACGATGTGCTCGAGCAAGCCTATTCCCCGATGACCGTCCGTTTCTTTATCCTGCAGGCCCACTACCGGAGTCCGCTGGATTTCTCGAACGAGGCCCTGAAAGCCGCCCAAAAGGGATATGAACGCCTGATGGCAGCGGTCCGGGCACTGGACAAAGTGAAAGCTTCGGCCGGTAATACGGTAGATGTGGATGCACTGACCACCCAATGTGAAGAAGCGATCGATGACGACCTCAACACACCGGTCCTGATCTCCCACTTGTTCGACGGAGTACGGATGATCAATTCACTGGTGGCAGGAAACGAGAAGATAGACGCCGGTAATCTGGCTAAATTGAAAAAACTGTATCAGGATTATGTATTCGATATCCTGGGGCTGAAGGCCGAAAGCGAATCGGTAAGCCAGGATCACGAAGTGCTGGGGAAAATATTGGATATGGTGATGTCTATCCGTACAGAAGCCAAGCAAAAGAAAGACTGGGCCACTTCCGACAAGATCAGGGACGAACTGAAAGCAGCCGGAGTCGCCATTAAGGATACCAAAGAGGGATATGAATGGGAACTGGTAGAAAATTGAACAGATACGAACAGCGGATGACCTGTTTTTTTTACATATTATGTGCCTTTTTCATCTGTTCCTGCGGAGGGAATAAAACGGCGAACAAAGAAAAAAAAACTCCTTTGGCTGCAGAACTTCCGAAAGACGAGGTGAGGTATGTGAAAAGTATTCAACTTACATCGCCCGGGAAAGATAAGATGTATGCTTTCAACGAGGAGATCGTTATCGGTTTTGAAAGCAAGGACCGTTTCCCTGTCGATTCTGCCGCCTTCTATATCGACGGCCAGCAAATCGCAACGGCCGGTAAAGAGGACCGGAGTTTTACTTACCGGATACCTGAAGGTAAAACCGGCAATATGACCATCAAAGTGATGGCGTGGCATCCGGACAACAAACGGGGAATCGCGACAACGACGATCCGGGTGAAACCCGATCAGGCTCCGGCCATTTACAGTTATGAAGTAGTCAACGTTTTTCCTCACGATCCGAAAGCCTATACGCAAGGTTTGATCTATCAGGACGGTTTCATGTACGAAGGGACGGGGCAATATGGCGAATCGTCTATTCGTAAAACAGACATGCAAACCGGTAAAACTCTATCGGTCTTAAATATCGACAGTCAGTTATTCGGAGAAGGGATCACGATATATGAAGATAAAATTTACCAGATCACCTGGCGGTCACGCAAAGGTTTCATTTACGATCTGAAAACTTTTACCCTGGAATCGACCTTCAATTATAATTCCGAAGGTTGGGGGATTACTACGGCCGGAGACCACCTGATCATGAGCGACGGCAGCAACAAGCTTTACCATATCGCTCCGTCGACGTTCAATATACTGAAAGAAGTAGAAGTATACGATCATAACGGTCCGGTAGACCAACTGAACGAACTGGAATACGTAGACGGTATGATCTGGGCGAATGTGTGGCTGACCGACCGGATTGTCGTCATCGATCCGGAAACCGGCATTGTCCGGGGCGAGCTGAACCTGCCCGGACTCTTGCCTGCCGCCGATAAAGCCCGGCTAGACGACAAAGACGATGTGCTGAACGGTATCGCGTGGAATGCCGGGAAAGGAACTTTTTATGTCACCGGGAAACGGTGGCCGAAACTATTTGAAATCAAGGTAAAACTTATTCCATATGGACGTTAAAATTGAAGAATCCTGGAAAGCACTGCTTCAGGAAGAATTTGACAAACCGTATTTTGCTGAACTGATCGCTTTTGTAAAAAACGAATACGCCCAAACCCGGATTTTCCCTCCCGGCAAACTGATATTCAATGCATTCAACCATTGTACGGTAGACAATACGAAAGTCGTTATCCTCGGCCAGGATCCTTACCACGGTCCCGGACAGGCGCACGGCCTTTGTTTTTCCGTGCCCGAAGGTATCGAGCAACCGCCTTCCCTGCAAAATATATTTAAAGAAATACACGATGACCTGGGTACTCCTGTTCCCCGTTCGGGCAACCTGGAACGCTGGTCGGACCAGGGGGTACTGCTGCTCAATGCAACGCTTACCGTACGGGCCCACCAAGCCGGTTCGCACCAGAACAAAGGCTGGGAAACTTTCACCGATGCCGTTATCCGCAAGATCGCAGAAAAGAAAGAACACCTGGTATTCCTGTTGTGGGGATCCTATGCCCAACGCAAAGGCGCATTTATCGATACCGACCGGCACCTGGTGCTTAAATGCGTACACCCCTCCCCGCTTTCTGCCAACCGGGGCGGATGGTTCGGCAATCACCAGTTCAGCCGCACAAACCAATATCTACGGGAACATGGGTTGAAGGAAATCGAATGGTAGAGTAAGAGGCAAATATTCACAGCTCAATTGACGCTCCCTCTGCCTGAATTTTATCAACTTGTTTCCGATGTTGCTTAGCTATAAATTTAGTTATTTTCTTTTAGTTTTTGAAATAATAAGGCTTCGATACGTGGATTAAATAGGGGATTCCCTGCCAAAATGACTTTATTATTTTCATCTAAAAGAAAGGTGTGTAATACTTTGTTTGTTGGAATATGCGGATTGTATTGTGGAAATACTATCTTTTGAGATTGTAATTGAAATCATTCCTGTTTCAGTTTAACTGTACGAGAACAAGAAGTGATTGTTATCGTACATAATAGTAAATAACAAAAATGCTTTACCATAGTTATGATTGAATAGGTTGGCTATAAATCAAAATTCCCTAAATGATATTCATACTCATCATCCCGATAAATGACATAACCTGTCTTTAAACTTTCATCGATTATAATATCCATAATATTGACTCCCAAATCATATTGTCTAATGGGTAGCCCCTGCCAATCGAATACAGAAAGTTTTTCGATCCGGGTCTCAAGATCCTTTGTTCCGTTTAATGCTATATATATGTAATTATCCGTGGCATATACTGTCCTCCATCCTCTGATACTTTCCTGCCAAAGTGGAAACCCGTCTGCTTTATAAGTTGGTTCATAAATATAACTTGTATTCGAATGTGTGATCTTATTTTGCTGTATATTGAAAAACTCCAGAATGGCACCGCAATGCGTAAAATTCAGGAATTTTGTTCCATCCGGCTTTATGAGGACAGCTGAACAATAGAAATAGTAATTTTCCAATACTTTTTCCGGGGTAATCTGGGTGGTGATTGGAGAATAGTGAGTACAGGAATCAATCAGGTTCAGGTTTTTATCGTATAAAGCAAAACGACTATATGCATTATAAGTTGTTAAATAATGATCGGGGTCTAATCTAAAGAAAGCAGTACTGGATAAGGGTTGTCGCAACCTTTTTTCTGCAATGTTTACTTTCCCCCAGGGAAGTGAGTCCAATTGAAAAATAGTTATTCTGCAGAGATAAAAATAGATTTAAATTTCAAATTTATACCGGTATAATTCCTCGTTACCTTTTAATCCGTATATATAACGATGTTTTTCATCCACTGCAAAATAAATAATATTGTCGGGAATCCGGATTTTAGCTATAGGTGCTCCTTCCCAATTGAATACGTGAATTTCAGTCTCTCCTTCCGCATGAGAAAATAAATTATCTTTCTTATTAACATAAAGCGCGTAGATATATTCCGAAGAAACTTGTAATGACGAATAATACAGAATAAAATCTGATTCCGGCAAGTGGGCTGTCTCAAAAATATCGATGGGAGGTTGATAAGACAAAGAAAAATTGGTTTTCATATCACTGGAAAATACATTTATTTGATTAAAAAACAACATATTGCCAGCAAACAAATCTTTCTCCGGATGCCTGGTTATTCCCATGCTCAATAAAGGAACAGGAATCGATTTCGGGATATAGGATTTCAAAAATTCATATTCCTGGATCGTTTGGCCGGTATGTTGATTTTGTACGGAAAGACAGATATTACCGGGAACATATTTTTGTAAAAGCACCATGGAGTCGTTCACTTGAAAATAACTACAATCTGAAGTAATCCGGAAAATGGTATCACATACAGTCCGGCCAATCCGGAGAGACTGGGTAATATTTAATAATGCCCGTTTTTGTAAAGCACCATCCGAGATCCATAGGACCAGATTGTCATCTTTAAAAAAATAATCCTGGGAAAATTGCACAGATAGAAACTCATCAGGGCCTCTGCCCTGAGAAAGGAATTTTCCCAGATATTGCCAATTGTCAGTCGAATACATTTCGAAAAAATCATTATAACCACTCGCTTTAAAGGCAAACAAAAGGGTATCTATAACCATAAGATCGTTTATCCCTATAATTTCCAGATCTATCTTTTCACTTTCGGCAATTTGCGTGACCGGAAAGTCATAAATAATCGTATTATTTCCTGTAGATACGTTCGTATTGCCGTTATGACAAGAAGTAAAAATCAGGAATGCGACAAATAAAAAAAAGGTTTTCATAGACAAATCAAATATGTATATCCTCCTCCGTTTTCAGCCAATATCCATTACCTTTATCCAGTATAATTTTAACCTGATTTTCCCTCATCAGTAATTTTCTCAATTTCCGGATCACTTTATTCAACTGTGATTCGTAATTATAAGCCGTACTATTCCAACCGGCCAGTAAAAGGACTTCCCTGGGCGACAAGCTATTTTTATTCTTGCACAGTATGGCAAATACCTTACTTTCGAGCATGGTCAATTTCTGCCGTTGTTCCCCAATACACAACTCAGCTTTAGCAAAATCATAAGTGATGTTATCCGTCAAACCGATCACCGAAGAGGCAGTTTTCCCAATCAACCGTTCCACCTGTTCTAATAGAAGAGCCACACTGTAATTCTTTACCAGATAGACCTGTGCTCCCTGACAAAGGCCGGTTTTCAAATCCTTCTCCTCTGCCAGCGAACTATAGATCACGACAGGTGTCTGCAAATCGTTTACCCGAATCAACTGCAATACTTCGAGTCCCGATCGTTTCGGCATATTCACATCCAAAACGACAATATCCGGCCGATACTTTTTGTACTTCACCAAAGCTTCCTTCCCATCTACCGCCTCAATTACCTCCCAGCCTTTTGCTGTCATTTTCTCCTTCATTTCCAACCTCATCAACCGATCATCTTCCGCACACAATACTTTAATAATCGCCATTTTATTCTGCTTTTATCCGGACTTCAAACCGACTGCCTTTTCCCGGAGCACTTTCCACCCGGATCTCCCCTCCATAAGCATTCACCACTTTCTTAACAAAAGCCAGTCCTAATCCGAAACCGGTTTTATTCTTTACTTTTTTATCTTTCACCCGGTAAAACTGTCGGAATATCCGTTTCAACACTCTTTCCGGCATCCCGATTCCCCGGTCTGTTACCGTCAGTACCCAATCCCAATTTTCCCGGTAAAAAACAACTTTCACCCAAGGTTCATCTCCACCATATTTAATAGCATTATCGACCAAATTGATCACAAGATAATTAAAATAAACCTGGTCGAGTAAGGGTTTCTCTTCTCCTGTTTCCACCTGAAATTCCAACCTCGCATACGGATACAATATTCTAAACATCTCTGCCACCATCCCGATTTCCTGAACGATATCCACCGAAGCCCGCTCCACCTCCAACCGGCTGTTTTTCAAAGTCACCAACATGGTATCGGTAATCTCTGCCATTTTGCGGATGCGCACTTCCACCATTTTCAGTTTTTCTTCCTGTATCGCCGTCAATTCCCGGTTCTTCCGGTTCACAATTCCTTCTAATGCCGAAGTAATTGCAGCTAAAGGTTTTTTCAATTCATGTTCCAAATGGGCTATCCCCATGGTCTGCACATTTGCGCTTTGCCATGTCAGACGGATCGCTTTCCATAACCATATCAAACACCCGATAAAAGCAAAGAGAAACACCCCCTCCCACACCAAATGCAAAACCATGGAACGGAAAATCAAAGGCAATTGAAAAACCGCTTCTATCCGGTGCCGGCAACGATAACCGGCTTCAACAGAAACGGTACGTATTTCTCCTTCGCAAACGCCTGTTACTTCCAAAACCTGCCCCACCGAATCCCGCAACAGGATGCCGGACAATCCATTCATACCTGTCTTTTCCAAATTCTTTCGATATAAAGAGTCCAATTGAAAAACATCAAAATTATGTTGCTCATATAAATAATCGTAAAAAACAACTCTGCCCAATTTCTCAAACTGATCAACAAAAGATAAAGTAATTTCTCTAACCCTACAGCTATCCCCATAAACAAATGTCTTTTTATCTTCTTTTAGTCCGTAGCTGAAAGGAACTTTACGTGTTACCCATTCCTTATCCAAAAATTCCTTAAACGAATCCACCAGTCGGTCACCGGCTTCCTGCCTGAAGCGATTTATCTCCATCTTCCGGGTTTTATACAACCACCCTCCTTGACCGATCAACACACATATTAATAAACCAATACATAAAAAGAAAACTATCCTGATATTCCCTCTCATCATTTTTGTTTGGTTTGGCACGTTATAGAATGTTGAAACTTTTACAAAGATAAAATTCCCTTGTAAATTTGTTGTATAAATTTAAATAAAAATTAATATGAATAAAAAAAAGAATCTTATTGACAGAAACGATAATTATTTTATCTGTTTTATTCCTGAATATCGTATTCTCGGACCGGTCAGCGAAAACCAGTCTGACGTTAGCCAATATCGAAGCGATGGCAGAACAAGAAAGCCCTGACGGCGAAAGAAAGGACCTGTGCCTCCAAACCGGTTATATATGCGTCGGTATAGACAAGAATGGAGTAGACGGAAAACATCACGGATTAATGAGAGGAGAGTAATACGATATGAAAAAGCTATCTTACCTTTTTATCGCCTTATTTATTTCCGCCTGCCAGGCAGAACCGGATTTTACAAAAGAAGTTACCCCTTTGTTACATACCCGGGCGGGATCGTTGCAATTCGCCCAAACCGATAACCTGAATCTCGACGCCCTGGGGATCGTCCATCCCACCAAAATCGTCCGTAAAGATTCTTTGTATGTCATCCTAACCCCTCAAAGCGCTTATCGCTTTGCCATTTACAATCACCTTAACGGAACCCTGCATCGCCTAGTACCGGCGGGAAGCGGCGAAGGCGAAGGGCACTGCTATCTGAACCTCCACCTCAACGGCAATATCGTTTCGGCATTGGATTTCAGCACCGGCCGTCTGGTTGAAATTGATCTCAACCATTGCACCGAAGCAGATTACCGCCCTGTGTTCACCTCCCTCACAGCCCACGGTAAAACGCCGTTAGGAGCTGTCCGGGCCGGTAACCGGATTATTTCCACCGGAATTTACACCTCAGGCCGTTATTGCAGCACAAACCCGGCGGAAAACGAAGATATTTACAGCGTTGCTTACCCGGAATGCGCCCTGCCGTCCTTATCCGACAGCTTGAAAAGTATTTTCTACGCCAGCAATTGCCTGGCCCTTAACCGGACCCAGACCCGTCTCGCCTGTGCCAATATGCAATACGGTTGTCTGGACCTCTGTGCCATCCGGGAAGACCAGCTGATCCGGGTAAACGAAGTACACCTCAACCGGCCCGGAGTAAGTATCCGGCTGCAACGTCCCAAAGGCCGGAAAATATGGTATCCGGTAGCCTACACCGACCATAATCTGTTCGGTTTCTGTGACTTGACCACTTCCGACGATTACATTTTCGCCCTCTATTCCGGACGTACCTACCGGCAATACCGGAATGATGTCGACAAAGGCCGCGTGATTCTGGTATTCGACTGGAACGGCTCACACGTCCGCACCTACCATCTATCGAATAGTTGCTCGTCCATCAGCTACGACCCGGTAACGGATGCAATTTATGCCTTGTCGCACGAAAAGGGGAAATGTGAAATTATTACCTTAAATTTATAAATTGGGTAGATTATAGAATGTTGCTTTTTTCATGAAACAAGAATTCATCTTTAAATTTGTTTTGAAAAATAAATATTCAATACAATGAAGAAATTCAACATTTTGCTCTTCATCACAGTAATAATACTTTTGCTCTTGTCCGGATGGTCTATTTTTCACCAGCCCGGCTACAGTAGTGAAGATCAGTTCGTCACTCCCACAAATATCCATTTTGAAAAGGATACCCTATCGTTAGGCTCAGTCAAATACGGGACAGAACAAAAAGCAGTATTTCGTTTTACAAACACCGGTACAGCTCCGCTATTGATCTACAATGTAGTGCCATCGTGCGACTGCACTGCTGTGAAATGGAAAAAACGCCCCATCAAACCGGGAGAATCAGGAGAGATCCAAACCGTATACAGCCCGAATTCACTCGGTATGTTTATTAAAAACATAGAGGTCCGCTGCAATGTGGCCGGACACAAAATCAACCTAAAGATACGTGGTAATGTAATCGAATAAATTTTCATGCGCGTGGTAAAAATTAACAATCCTTTCGATTATGCTATCATGAAAGTCAACTTGATTGTCTAACCCAGGAGAAAAAGGACGGAAAGCTGAACAGCATTTTCCAAATCAAATCAGCTTCCGTCCCGACACTCCCTCTAAAAAAGAAAGAGAGGTAAGTATGTAAATATATAAATAACGTATAATAATTGCAAGGCAAAAACATACAAAATAAATTTCAAAATATTTATTACAAATAAAATACAACTATTATGAAAAATATCAAATTACTAATCGTAATCCTTATTGTTGCATTTTCAGCTTTTAATATTTCAATGAGTATCACAGAAAATTCAGAAAATAATATTACTTTAAATAGTATAAATGAACATGCATTTGCAAGTAGTGAAAATGAATGTTCGAATGCAATAAGTATGACGTTTGGATGTACAAGATGCTCAAACATGAATGTCCCAGGTTGTAAACATATCCCTGAAGAAACCACAAGCACCTGTACAATCGGAAAATGTTCACAATGCGGTGCTCCTGGTTCTTATCTTAACTAATTTTTCAAGAGACTGTCTAAAAAGTCAAAACATCCCCAGTTAGAATCGAATATTTGATTTCAGTCTCTAATAAGGATATGAATAAATAGAGGGTGTCAAATTTTTTTGGATACCCTCCTTAATCGGATATTCACTCTATTTCATTGATAAATATATAAGAATATAATTCTTTTGTTTTAAAACTATGCAAAAATCTTTCCTTCTATTTCTAGCATTATCTTTCATACAGTGTAAGACTGAAAATTACCCCATCACCGGGACTATCACGTTACCTTTCAAAACAGGAGAAAAATACCTATCAGTAACTGAATCGGATTATCAATATTCTTATCATTTTATTCCATTGGAAACTAAAGAAGAATCTTTACTCAGTAAGATTTTCTGTATAAAAAGATATAATAATTATTTATATATCCATTCTCTATTCAACAAATCCGTGATGATATTTTCTGATAGTGGAAAATTTATAAAAAAAATTCCCATAGGTAGAGGCCCAGGAGAAATTATGGATCCACTATACATAACCATCGATGAACAGAATAAACAATTAGAAATATTAGATTTTTTCAGACAAATAAAGAAATACACCTTAGAAGGAGATTATATAGCGTCACAACCATGTTGTACATCTTCTGAATTTGAAAAATTAGGAAACAATTATTTATTCCATTCATTCACTGCACAAAATTCCAAAAACTATTTTACGGTACAAAGCACAAATAAAGAAACAAAAAGTTATTTAGATTCCGATAAAACAAAGAAACCACCCTTAATGGCTTACTCACATCTATTCAAAACAGATACCACCATTTATTTTCATACAGATTTCAACAATATTGTATATTCTATATCTATCAATAACCTAACCCCCAAACCTTACGCAACACTTATTAACCAATGTACAGCTAAAAGAATAAATTCTCTACCAGTATCAAAAATCGACGATTTTTGCATGGGGGAAAAATTATACATTAATATGTTAAACTTCAATGTATTACATAACGGAAGTACCATATATGCAGAAATGATAACAGAAAATAACGTCGAAACATTCCTATATGATACAGATACCCAAACCACTTATTTAGTAGATAATGGTCTGGATGGATGCATTGTTGGAAGTCATAAGGATTATCAATATAAATATATCACTCCAAGCCAAATAGATTATTATTTGCAAAATGAAAATGTCAAAAAAAATAAACCATTATATGAAAAATTAAACGATTTATCCTCTACCATAAAAGAAGAAGATAATCCCGTTATTGTAGAAATTCAAATTAAAAATATAAATCATGAATAAATTTACTTTTCCTTTACTCATTGTTATAACAACTATATGTATTTATCAATTCTCTAAAAATAAACAAAACATAAAATATATCAATTACATGAATGAAATTATTGAATCTAAAAATTTAATGATAAACAATTTACTTAAGGATGATCTTTATGATATTAATAGAGATTTATACTCATATATATACAATATAGATTCATCCTTATTAGAAAATAATCAAAAAACAACTTTATGCATATATATATCAGCCGAGAAGCACTGTGATGCCTGTATTGAATTTGAACTAAAATATATACGCAAAAACGCATTAGAAAATAATATTATTATTTTATATCATGCATCTCACAAAAGCAGCTTCAATAGTTTTAAAGAATTCAACAAAGACTTTCATTCTATTTATTTTTGTCCAGAGAATACTAAATTTAACGATTTCCCAACTTATATTATTATAAATGAAGGCATAATTAAACATATTTACAAATCTAACACTAATAGAAATGGAGGAGCACTTAATTATTTTCTAAATACATTGAAGAACTTTTTAAAATAGTTGCCCCTTAACCAAATTGCTTGCTTTTATATGTAAAATATCAATCCATAGTTCCCAAAGGAATCAGATGATATTCTACCATTAAACTTTATCAAATACAGGACAGAACAAAAAGCAGTATTTCGTTTTACAAATACCGGTACAGCTCCGTTATTAATCTATCTAAGCAGCAAGGGAACCGAAAGAATATATACAAATCAATAAAAAAGATTTCTGACAGTTTTTTTCATTAAATAAGAATTTATCCTTAAATTTATTTTGTAAAAAGTTAATATTCCATATAATGAAAAAATTCAACATTCTACAGTTTGTCAGAGCAATAATTTTTTTATCCAGAGGAGCCGTTTGTTACAAATTATGCAGAAATCTTTTTCTCTTATTTTTAACATTATTTTTTATACAGCGTAAGAATGATAATCAGCCTACAGCCAAGGTTCTCTCGTTACCTTTCAAAATAGAAGAAAAATACCTATCGGTAACTGAATCGGATTATCAATATTCTTATCATTTTATTTCATTGGAAACTAAAGAAGGATCTTTACTCAGTAAAAAGACCTCCAATTACCAGAGGAAATCAAACAACATTTAAACAACGAAGGCGTCGTTCTTCGTCTATATTCATTTAATAATAAAAAATAAATCCAAATGAAATATTTTATACAAATAATATTTTTCATAATTTCATTTTTCAATTTACTTTCATGTAACACGTATCAACGAAGAGCTAAAGATATTATTCAAACATGGAACGGGAAAACAATAATATTCACTCCTTTAAATGCAAAAATAATGGGTAAGGATACCATAATTCCCAATATTCTGGATCATAAATACAAAGTATTGACATATATTGATACGACAGGTTGTACAGCCTGTCGCTTAAAATTATTCGATTGGAAATTATTTATAAAAGAACTAAATACCTTCTCTGAAGACATAGCATTTCTTTTTGTCATTCATTCAAAGAACTACCAAGAATTTGAAGATATACAAAAAGCCAATAAATTCATTTATCCAGTTTTCTATGATTATAATGCAAATCTTAAAAACATCAATAATTTTCCTAATGACCCTAATTTTCAAACATTTTTGCTAGATCAAAACAATAAAGTGTTAATTATCGGCAATCCTGTTACAAATAACAATATCAGACAACTATATGAATATATTCTCAAACAATAATAAATTACTCATTTTTATTAATGTCCATTAATGAACTACCCGCCAACAGTTTCGATTATCTTTCAATTTACAGATGCAATATGAAAAAAATCATTTTTCTATTATGTTATCTTTTACTTTTTTATTGCTGTAAAAGAACAGATAAAAATAATACTATTCTTTTATCAGATACGAATAGTAATATTGTATATGACAGCATTTGTTCTTTAAAAGAAAATATCGATATTCTCGGAAATATCAATTCTTTTAACTTTATTGACAGCAACCATTTTATAATAAGTACTATTTCTCCTGCCCCATCGTTATTCATTTATAATTCTCAAGGCATTCAAGAAAAAAAAATAAATCGTCTCGGTAGAGGGCCAGGTGAATATATTGAACCGGCAATTGTACATGTATTTAATAATCATATTTATATATGGTGCAGTAAACAACTAAAATTAATCAAATTAGATCTGGAAGGAAGATTTATTGAAGAGTACAAAAACTTTAAAAAAGCAATAAAAGATTTTAGCATTTGGAATGAAAATCTCATATTCTATATAGCAGGAGGTTTTAATGAAGCTTTATTAGAAATTCATCATATACATCAAAGAAACAATATCGATTATATCGGCAAACCCAGTAATGAACATCTCGTTTTAAATTTAACCGAAAGATCTGGCGGATTAATTTTAGTCAATGACAGCCTCTATTATACAAGCGCAGACGCACTTCATATCTATTGTACAAATATAAAAAACACAACGCACAACACATCTTCCTATTTCAAGGATACGGAATTTATTGTTAATAAATTAAATTTAGACGCCAATATATTAGTGAATAACGAACGCGACAAAGTCATAGATTACTTATTGAGTAATAGTATTATTACGAACTTATTCTATGCCAATAATTATCTGATCATACAAAGCGAAGTAGGAAAATCGAAAATTATCGATAAACGCATAGACCACTCGCAACGATACCTTAAGTATTATATTTTTGACTCAGGCAAAAACTATTTATATTCCGTTAAAGAATTATATAATCCGAACTATAATATCCAAAGATATGCAAACTATGACAATAAGCTTTATAATATAAAAACTTCTTTGAGAAATGAAGATTTGACTTACGTAGTTTCTGAAATTTCATTTTCCAAAACTAATCTATGAAAAACTATATATTAATATTCTGTATATTCATTTTGTTCATATTATCATGTGAAAATGAAAGAAAAAGAAAATTTAACTATTCCGTCCTATAATTCATTACACACAGGAACCCTCCAATTATTACAAATTGCATTTGCTAATGATAACGAAGAAGGAAATGAAGGTAATGATTTTAAAAAGTGTGAGCAAGGAAACGTCTTTTTTCCCGCCCATGGTACAATAGCCTGTTTATATTGTGGAGACTGTTTAGCCCATTGGGCATTTGCCACCTATGATGGTAATTGCAAATTATTTAATACATAATCAACAATAAACTATGCTATATTTGTAAGTATAGTATAGTTTTAATGAACATAGAAAAATGAGAATAATAATATCATCATTGGTCATAGTTTTTTCTCTACATTCTTGCAAAGAAATACCGATCACTCCTTTAAATATTACAAAATCATTAACTTTGATCGGAGAGAAACAAGTTACAAATAATAGCTTTGGTTACAGTATTACCAAGGATTCCTTATTAATTATGATCACTTATGGAGATGCTGATGAAAAATTCATTCATGTCTATGACACAGCTTTCAATTTTAAATTCAGTGTGGGCGACAAGGGTAAACTTTTTTCAGAATTCAATATGCCCCAATTTTTCAATACTAACTTTATCGACTGCCACGATTCCATTATTCACATATTTGACATTAATCTACTTCAAGAAAAATATTTCAACTTAAAAAAATTCATACAAAATCCTCAGCCTGAAAAAGAAATAAAAGGACGGTATTTACCTACTAAATTGTATTTTACCGATAATTTGAATATGTTAAACGACTCTACTTTTGTCGGGAAAAGCATTGACATGAATTATGGATCTTTCTTTATATATAATAGTAGGAGTAAAGAAAAAAAATGGATAAAATTTAATCACAAATTCCGATATCCCGATAAAAAATATGAAGATCAATCTTACCTGAACTCCATTTGCGTTCATCCGCAAAAGAAAAAAATCATAGTAGCCTATCGTTATTTTGATCTCATCCAGTTGTACGATGATGAAGGTAAACTCTTACAAGAATGCTGTTTTTCTAAAATCCAGAAACCTTTATTATCTACCGTAGCTTCCGGGATGGCACCAGAAGCCTCTTTTTATAATCTAAGCACTTGTGGTACAAACAAATATTGCTATATCTTAAGAGCAAATAAAACCGGGATACAATTGCAAAATCAGCCTCAGAAATTATCAGGACAATTAATTGTCATGGATTGGTCAGGAAATATTAAAAATATCTACCCTTGTCCGGAACTCCTCTATTCCATTTGTGTCGATGCCAATGATACCTATTTATTTGCCACAATAGATAATTATAATGACCTGGAATATTCTTTTATCAGAAAATACAAATTATAAAAATGACAACAATAACTATTACATTACTAATAATATTAAACATAATTTTCATGATAAAATTTGAATATGACAAGAAAGAAAGATTTTTGACAGTTTTCACATTAAATAAGAGTTCATCTTTAATTAACCTAAAATTTAAATTCCCAAAGCGACTAAATATGAAATTATCCCTTATCTTCTTTCTATTCTTATTTACCTTATCCTGTAAAAAAGAAAACACCAGGTACACAGTGATACCCATAAAGAATTTTTCCCAGGAAATTGAAATGGATCGTATACTTTCGGATATTCAGATACTCCGACTAAATATACCCGATACAACCTTTATCGGCCAAATTAAAGATCTTGCCATATACAGGGATTCAATTTATATCTTAGATGATATAAAACAATCCTTATTCATTTTCGATATGCAGGGAAATTTCATTCAAGAAACTTGTCGTTCAGGAAGGGGTCCGGGAGAATATATCCATGCTTGTTCAATAGAATGTGATTCTTCATTCGTATACGTATTGGATATGCCCGGGAAAAAACTGATATACTACGACCACTCAATGAATTTTGTTATTGCAAAAAATTTATCCTATACGTCCTCGGATTTTAAAATCACAGACAAGCATTTTCTTTTCAACAATTTAGAAGACATCGACGGAAATTATTATTACCTTTATAGAGATAGAGATATGAACGAAGTGGATCATTTCATTCCTTATAAACCCAAATGGGGACATACGTTACATGGCCGAGGCACGACAGGACAAATGTTCACGTGGAATGAAAGTACAAAACAAAGTTTTTTAGTACGCCCCTTTTCCAATCAGATATATGAATTCACCCCTGCAGGAAAATTACAATTAAGTTTTGAAATAGACTTCGGAAACAAAACGATTCCGGATCGTATCGGAGAGAAAGACTTTAATCCGGGCAGATCTCCTTTTATTTATATTGAAGATTTTTTTGATTTCAATCATTTTAAAATGATGAGTTTTTTGGAAAAAAATACCCGTTACTACACCCTGTTCTCATCTGGGAGGGAAATTATATATGCCGGAAGAATCAAGGATTCGCAAACCTTACCTCCCTTTTTTCCCCGTTGGCAATGCGGAAACCGACTCATCGGAACTTGCCGGGGAGAATATCTCGAAAAATATTTGAAAGCCAAAGGTCAACAATTACCGGAGACAGAATCGGATAAAAACTACCTGCTATTTTATGCATTAAAATTCGACAGGCTAAAAACTATGGGCTATAAGCTAAAGGCAGAAAAAAATCAGCGTTTTTTTATTCCTGATCAATGTTGCTTTACAGGCGCCTGATCGGCGAACCTTCGGTTCTGATAGGGAATGTTTATCAGAACCGAAGGTCCACTGATCAGTATCGCAGATACGCTGATCAGCAAAGCACTAATCAGAGCCCTCCGGATACGCTGATCTTTTCCCGCTATAACCTTTAGCTTTAATTTTTATTTACTGGCTTTGAGGCCTTTGATCACGGCTGAGGTAAAGCCCTCTTCTTCCATTTTATTGAGGCCACGAATGGTTATCCCTCCAGGGGTGGTAACTTTATCGATTTCTGTTTCGGGATTGGAGCCATGAGTAAGCAGTAAATCTACGGCACCTTTTACCGTTTTCAGTACGATCTCTTTGGCCTGATCGGGATAAAAACCCAGTTCAACCCCGCCTTCACTAGCCGCCCGGATGTACCTCAAGGCAAAAGCGATTCCACTGGATGCCAAAGCTGTTCCGGCCATCATCAACTCCTCTTTGATCAACATGGCCATTCCCAATTGATTGAAAATATCGACCACCACTTTCTCTTGTTCAGGAGTGGCATTACAGGAAGCGACAAAGGTCATACTACTGGAAACCTCGATAGCGATATTCGGAATCACCCGGAATAAGGCAGGCCGAACCTCTGCATCTTTCGTAAAATAACGCAATAACCGCTCGAAAGGAATCCCGGCAGCGACGGAAACGACCGATTGCCTTTCATAATCGAGTGTACCCCGAATTTCGTCGATCACAGCCTCCACGCGCCAGGTTTTTACCGCGATAACTACTAAATCGGCTCCCTGAATAGCCGTCGGATTATCCTGTGATACGTTAAAACAAGCATCTGCCGATAATAAACGGTCGAGATTCGCCTGCATCAAATCCGTACAAGTAATATCCGAAGCATTGAACACGCCTCCCCTTACCAATCCCCGAGCGATAGCCCCGCCGATATTTCCGGCTCCGATAATCGTAATTTTCATAATCAGGAATCCGTTCCCATAATTTTCCGCTATCGTGTACGACGATTATTTGTTAAAACTTTTCAATACCCGATTGATACTTTGTGGATAATTTTCTACATTTGAAGCAAAATACAATTTTTAATATATAAGTTATGGTCAACTACAAAGATTTAGGACTGGTGAATACCAGAGAAATGTTTAAAAATGCAATGGCAGGGAAATATGCAATTGCAGCCTTTAACTTTAACAACATGGAACAGATGCAGGCCATTATCCAGGCAGCTGTCGAATGTAAATCACCGGTAATCCTTCAGGTTTCCAGTGGTGCTCGTAAATATGCCAACCAGACCCTGCTTCGTTATATGGCTCAAGGGGCTGTAGAATATGCTAAAGAGCTGGGTTTAAATATTCCGATTACCTTACATTTGGATCACGGTGACAGCTTCGAGCTTTGCAAAAGTTGTATCGACATGGGCTTTTCTTCAGTCATGATCGACGGCTCACATCTTCCGTATGATGAAAACGTAGCGCTGACCAAAAAAGTGGTGGAATATGCTCATCAGTTCGATGTAACCGTAGAAGGAGAACTCGGTGTACTGGCTGGCGTAGAAGACGAAGTGTCTGCCGAACACCACACTTATACCCGTCCTGAAGAAGTAGAAGATTTCGTTAAAAAGACAGGGGTAGACTCACTGGCTATCTCTATCGGAACTTCCCACGGAGCGAATAAGTTCAAACCGGAACAATGTACACGGAACGCCGACGGCGTATTGGTTCCTCCTCCATTACGTTTCGATATTCTGAAGGAAATTGAAAAACGTATCCCGGGTTTCCCTATCGTACTGCATGGATCTTCATCCGTACCTCAGGACAAAGTGGCTATCATCAACAAATACGGCGGTGCCCTGAAAGACGCAATCGGTATCCCGGAAGATCAGTTACGGGAAGCGGCTAAATCGGCTGTTTGTAAAATCAACATCGACTCCGACGGCCGTTTAGCGATGACTGCTGCTGTGCGTGAAATTTTCGCTACCAAACCGGCCGAATTCGACCCGCGGAAATACCTGGGCCCGGCCCGTGACTCACTGAGAGAACTGTATAAACACAAACTGACAGATGTACTGGGAAGTGCCAATACGGTAAAATAAATGCCTATCAAACACCGGCCGCCGAGCCGGTGTTTTTCTTTTCTACCGCCCCTGACATAACCATATCAGGCCCGGTCCGTATACAACGGATGTAATAAGAATAACCCATGAGCCTGAATATACCTGCAACAACCCGTAAACGTGTAGTTGTCATCGGAGGAGGTTTCGGTGGCATGAAATTAATCGACAGCCTGCGTCGGAGTGGGTTTCAGCTTGTATTGATCGACCAGAACAATTATCACCAATTCCAGCCTCTGCTCTATCAGGTGGCGACAGCCGGCCTGAACCCCGGCTCTATTGCTTTTCCTTTCCGAAAAGATTTCCGGCATATACCGGATTTTCATTTCCGCATGGCCCGGGTCACCCGGATCGTTCCCCGGGAAAATCAGATCGAAACGACGATCGGTAGCCTCGGTTATGACTATCTGGTCATTGCAGCAGGTACGACTACCAACTACTACGGGATGCAAAATATACAGGCTCATGCCTTACCGATGAAAAGCGTCACCGAGGCCATGGCATTGAGGAACCATATTCTGACGAAATTCGAAGAAGCCCTGACCGCAGACGATGCCACGAAACGGCAACGGTTGCTCAATCTGGTGGTAGTAGGAGGAGGGGCTACCGGAGTAGAGATTTCGGGAGCACTAGCCGAAATGAAACGCTATGTATTGCAAAAAGATTATCCCGACCTCACTTCTGCCACACTCCACATTTACCTCGTCGAAGGGACTTCGAAGGTATTAGGTAACATGTCGCCCGAAGCATCCGAAAAGGCGGGCGGTTTCCTCAGCCGGATGGGGGTTAAACTCTTACTGGATACGCGGGTAACGGATTACCGGGACGGGGCCATTGTACTGGCTAACGGCGAAAGTATTCCGACCGAAACAGTGATCTGGGTAAGCGGGGTTACAGCCCGCCTGTTCGAAGGTATTCCCGAAGCGGTGACCGGCAAAGGGGGCAGAATACTGACAGACGAATTTTGCCGGGTGAAAAATCAATCCAATATCTTCGCTATCGGGGACATTGCACAGCAAAACGAACCCGCTTATCCCAACGGCCATCCACAAGTAGCCCAGGTAGCTTTACAGCAGGGAAAATTACTGGCCCGCAACCTGTGCCTGCTCGAACATCATCAACCGCCACTACCTTTCCATTATCGTGATAAAGGTACTCTGGCAACCGTCGGACGCAATAAGGCCGTAGCCGACCTCCCTCATCTGAAAACCCAGGGATTCGTCGCCTGGTTTCTCTGGATGGCTGTCCATCTGCGCTCGATCCTGGGTGTCCGTAACCGACTGGAAATCCTACTCAACTGGTTTTGGAATTATCTGACCTACGATCAGGCAATCCGGCTGATCTTTAAGACAAAACGAACTCCGCCCGATGACACAGATTCGTCTTCGTAACGTATTCTCACACGTTTTCAACGATTTATCCGCATTTTCACCTCCACTATTTTCATTGTCAATAATTTAGTGTAACTTTGGAATACCTTTGTTAGTTCCTTATACAAAGGACTTTGAGAGAATTACCCAATTTTGAGGTAATGACTTGGCAACTGTGACATTTGCTGCGTTCTTCCTCATTTTGCTTCAAAGCAATAGCTCGTGGTGCAAATATATGATATTGGGGTGGAAACAGCAAATGTCCACCCCAATAATTATCAATAATTGTCAGTTAAGGAAATAGAATATCCTCTTTTGATATATTCCAATTATCAAAACTAAATTTCCACCGTTCCTCCATAAATTGCAGCATCAACAAACCACGCTTCTTTATTTCATCTGGAGTCCATTCTTTATGTTTAGAAACTTCAATTTCACTATACGAGCCATTATAGTATCCTATTTCTTTTCCGTCTTTGTTTAGCAGACATTTCTTTTTGTCAAAATCGTAATTCTGCAACTTTGAATTTTTAGAACGATTTAATAGTAATAGATTTCCCAAAGAATTCAAATACTGACGTTTTTCTGAAGGTTTAAGATGCCCAAAACGATTTTTCCAATAAATATCATTAGGTGATTGTGGGTATATGTGTTCAATTGTATCCTCTTTCTTTCTCTTGTTAAAGTCCTCCCAAGAGACTTTCATATTAGCATTGTCTTGTAGGTACAATTCATATTCATAGAGAAAATACCTAAGTCCGCTCCATGAATAAAAGCCTTCTCTATCATTTTTTGAGAATAGTTCTTTTATATGATTTTTGAATCTTTCCAAATCAAACCATCCATAATAGTTTTCATCGTCTTCCCCATCCGTCAAAAAGTCAATATCTGCCGTAATTGTTTCTATATCCAACTGTCCCATATAATACTCTCTTGTCTTTCTGTAAAGATTGCTATTTTGCGTATTTGAAGAACGGTGTGATACAGCAAAAACCAAGAAATTGAATCTTTCACAAGCATCTAAAAAATTCCAAATTAAATCCTCATAGGTTTCTTTGGTAAATACAGCCATTATCATTGGAGGGAAAGCACCCCAGCCAACTCGTTCTAACTTCTGAATGTGCTCTTTTATTCTATCTGAATGGTTAGAATATTGGATGTTAAATATGTAGAACCATTGTTTTACACACTTAGATAGGCTGTCGATATAATTTTTTATATCTTTAATTGAGATATTCCCACTTAATACATTTTTTGCGGTGAATTTTTTCTTAAGTAAAAACTCGGCATACACATCAGATTGACTTCTATCGTATGTGAAATACATTATCCAATGATTAAACAAGAAGTCATCATCATCTAATGGATTATCTTTGTTTTTACCTAAATATTCATATATGGTTTTCCATGTTTCATTAATATCTGTTCTTAATCGTCCTTTTGTTTCATCATCTTCATGTAATAAAGTGGACAAATATATTAGACGGTTTTTTAGTAGTTCCAAATGAGACAAATCTTTTCCTCTATTGTTCATTGTCTCAAATGTTACATATACATCTAATGAGTCATCTATTTCATAATAATTGAATTTCAACCTGTTTATTGCCTTATCAAAGATAGCTTCTTTATCCTCTTTACTCAATGACTTAAGTCTATTTTTGAAATATTCTTTTGCAAACATAAGATTTGCTGTATACAATGTTTCGGGATACTTGTCTGCAGCAGAGGATTCTTGTTCTAAAATCTTTGTCTTGAAATACTCATCGCTTGGATTATCCTTTTCATATCCAAATACAAAAGACTTATATAGCTGGTTGTAAGAACGATACAAAAAACGGTCTATCCATTCACTCTTTTGTCCGTAATTAATGCCTTCATTGTCATTAAACGTACATAAAATTTCATGCAATAAGATAATTAAAGTAGTCAATCTCTGCTGTCCATCTATTACATAATATGCGGACAGCCCCTTTTTGAGAAGCCATAAATCATCTTTCCATTTTTCGATATTGGATACCTCATTTGCATTTATTGGTTCTACTGTCAATAATCCAATATAATGTATTTTATTGGGGCTAAGGTTTTGGATATCTTCCCAAAAGTCATCTAACTGGCGTTCTTCCCAAGAATAGCCACGTTGAAAATCAGGAATACGAAAAATTTTATTGTTGAATATTTCTGATAATGACAAAAGCTTTGTATCGCTCATACTTTTAGACTGCTAATCAATTTTTGTTTTCTATATATTCTAATATGTCATCCATCGTTGCTTTGAAAAAACGACCATAATCGCTTGATACATTTATAGGCTCCCAGATTTTGAAGCACTTTTGTCCTAATGAACGACTAAAAGAAAGTTGGTATTTTTTTCCACATACCGTAAAATCAAAGACCTCACCCTTTGTTCCTGTCTCTAAGGCTTCTGATAGGTCTTTCAAATTTTTAATCATCTCATCTTTACTGCCAAGAAAAAAAACGATTGGTTGATGATATTTCGAATTATTAGGTAAAGTTACAGAATACACTTCTACTTCATCTATAATTGTTTTATTTAGCGCCACAGAACCATTTGTAAAAGATTTCACTTTCTCGATTTTAGCAACTTTTTTTAGTTGAGCATTTGTGTAGGTTGGCACAGACAATAGTAATGTTAAGACAAGTATGCACTTTAAACATACACTTGTTCTCTTTAATACTCTCATAATTAGATACGTTTAAATTGTTAAAAATAAGCGTGAACCGTATGCCACACTCTTACTTGAAGGTCGTAGGAAACCTTGAATACAGATGTAACAATAGCAGCCCACGCTATAGCGTGAGAACCACTATGCTATCCTTGTATTCAGATTGAAAATTTCCTACGTTTTCAAGTACAAGATAAGCATAACGCTTCTTCTTTTTCTCGTATGTCTTTGAAAAGGGTTGCCCCAATCCGAATACAAAAGTATAAAAAATCCGTGATATGTCATTCAACTATCACGGACTTTATTTTGATTTACAAATTAATACCCCGATTTTGTCTCCTTGCTTGTGGTCTCAGCTTCTCAATAAACTCCTCTTTCTTCCGTCTGAACCAACTGACATGTGAAACTCCGTCTATGTGGAGGTTGAAATTCCCCTCCTTGTCCTCTTTCAGTGAGCATATCGTTTTGTCTGCCTTGAAATGCTGGTTAAACTCACAAGAATAGAGTTCCCCTTTGATGGAAACATCCTTGAACGTGCATAACTTTCTGATGAGGGCATCGCCAAAGTTCAGCGTATCACGCAGAAATTTGATGGTTGGCATCAGCTTCTCCACATACGGGAAATAGTGCTTGACATAATCCACGAATTCGGACAGCTTGCGGTGCCGCTGTTCGTAAGCATCCGTTATCTCCTGTATGTGCTTTGCCTGTTGCTGTTCCCTGTGTCGAGCTTCTTCTTCAAGTTCGAGGATGCGGTCTTGCAAATCCTCGTTTCTGCGTTCCAAAATCTTAACTTTGTTGCTTCCGAAAAGAGAACCGACACTTTCTGCAATGTGGGTCGCTGCTGTGGTGGCTGCGCCTTTCAGTTTCTCGGTCTGCACCTCTTTCTTGGCTCGTCTGAGTTCCTGCTCCGCTTCGGTTTTCTGCTCCTGCAAATCAACCACTTCCGATTTCAAGCTGTCAGCAAGTTTCTGTATGTCCCGATAATACTGCTGTGTGGACTTGTGACGAGCCTGTGAGCCGTCTATGCCACGTTGCAGACCGTACTTTGCCATCGCTATGGCATAACTGTCCTGGTAGGATTTCAGCTTCAAGCGTGTCATGATATCATCGGCACACAGGCGGACGGCATTGGTTGGTTTCTTTCGATACCGCTTCTTTACCTGTTCCTCACGTTTCTTGCGCTTGCGCTCTCCCTTGACAATCGGAACGAGGGTAATATGTATGTGTGGCGTTTCCTCGTCCCTGTGCAGGTGTGCAGCCACGATATTCTCCTTGCCGAACAGGTCGGCAAAGTATTTCATATTGTCGGCACACCATTCGTCAAGTCTGCCCTCCTTTTCGATACGCTTCATATCCTCGTGCGTTCCCGACACATTGATACGGATAGCCCGAACTTGGTTGTTCCCGATTTTGCGTGTCAGTCCTGCTTCCTCCAATCTCTTTTGAATGGCTGCCGTGCGGTCTTTTATTCCATCGGGGTATGTGACGAGTTTTCGGTTAAGGTGTGTGCGTGTGGGGTCTGCGTTCTTCGGTATGATGAAACGCTCGATGTGGGCGGTCGTTCCGCTGTCGGAACCGTGCGCCTTTTCCATGTGTAATACTACGAATCCCATATATAATTCCTTTCTTATTCTGCTTGTGAAACATCGTTTGATTATTGCTTATGTACGGCTGTTGCCGTTGGTCTTGGAGAGTCCAAAGAGGTGTAACCTCTTTGGCTTATTGGGGAATTTTCAGCGTTGCTTGCAATGCGG
>ERZ825525.31-NODE-31-length-195412-cov-12.185235_pt1 | contig 195412 bp, 152 predicted proteins | sample MGYA00519930_ERZ825525 | MGnify/ENA primary metagenome ERZ825525 (study PRJEB31778, sample SAMEA3449203) | human gut metagenome | biome: human gut; feature: human-associated habitat; material: faeces | place: United Kingdom | collected 2010/2012 ... | reverse complement strand
TAGAGCATCTGACTACGGATCAGAAGGTTACAGGTTTGAATCCTGTCGGAGTCACTTTTACAGTTCTCATATTTATGAAGGACTGTTTTTTATATATTAACAACCGAATATGATGACCATACGTCTGGCAAAAGAAAATGATATAGAAGAAATCATGGGATTAATTACCAGGACGGTAATATCCGGACAATCATCTTCTGGTTGGAACGAAACTTACCCCACCAAAGAAATTTTCGTTAAAGATATAGATAATCAGTATCTATATGTTTATGAAGACAACCATATTGTCATCGGCATCATATCTCTTATTCCCGGACCAGATCCCGACTACCAAAGTATTATATGGAAAAATTCCGGAACATCACCCTTAGTATTACATCGACTATGTGTTGATCCTCATCGACAAAGAGAGGGCATCGGAAGCCGATTAATGAATTTTGCAGAAACATTTGGCCGTGAACAGGGATACACATCGTTACAACTGGATACCCGCATCAGCAACCATACAGCAGCAAACCTTTATGAACAATTAGGATATACAAAAACCGGAACGATAACAAGAAATCGAGGGATTTTTATATGCTATGAAAAAAAACTCTGATAAAACAAGTGCATTTCTCTATATAAAATAATATCGACTTTTGGAATATATCAATCTATTTTCAATATATTTGAATTGAGAATTCATCAAAAAAAGGGAATTATAAGTTTTAAGCTCTATTATACAAACTTTTAAGCAATAATCATATATTTATTGTGTAAATTTTTGCAGTCAAGTACAAAAAGAACAAAAAAAATATATTAATATTGCTCTTAAATTCAACAATATATATTTTAAATTATTATTTTAAAAGTCTGTATATAAATAAATTATACACATTGGAGAAATTCCCTTATCATTTAACAACAAAAGGGAAATCATAAATTATGAAATTTGAAGAGAAAAATATATTGATTGAAAAAGGAAAAATAGAACAAGAATATAATCTATTATTCAAACGGTTATATCCGGGATTGATGTTTTATGCAAATCGCTTTTTGGATGAAGATGAGGCAGAAGATGTAGTACAAGATGCATTTGTAGAATTATGGGAAAAACGAAATGAAATAGACTTAGGAGATTCTATCCACACATTTATGTACCGTTCGGTTTATTTTAAGGCTATCAACATAATTCGACATAAAAATGTAGAAAATAATTACTCTCAATCTTTAATTGATATATACCAAAAGAAAATAGATTACTTTCATCCGGATGAAAACGATACGATCCGAAAAATGGAAAGTAACGAAATCAATAAAGAAATTTTCTCGGTAATAGAGTCTTTACCTGAAAAATGTAAAGAGGTCTTTAAACTGAGTTATCTCAATGATATGAAAAATAAAGAAATTGCTGAATTACTGAATATTTCTTTACGAACTGTAGAAGCCCATATGTATAAAGCATTAAAATTTCTTCGTGCTAATTTATCCCACTTGATGCCTGTTATTTTATGGATACAAGTATTTTTTATGAAATACAAGTAAGTGTTTTACAGCAACCAGTTGTTTTTTTATAATAAAAGATTTATATAATGAATGAATTAGACGAAATACTATTATTGAAATATTTACAGAACAACTGCTCAGAAGAGGAATTAGCGATCGTTAATTCGTGGATGAACTTGTCTAAAAATAATCGTAATCGATTATTAGAGATGGAAAGAATTTGGCATTCCGGAGACAAAATCCGTTTTGCAAAAGAGAGTCATATACTCCGCGCCGAGAAACTTTTATATAGCCGAATCAAAGATATAGAAGAAAAGAAACAAAATATCAGCAAATCAAAGTGGCTATATTCTACAATAAAATACGCAGCCGCCATCATCATTTTATTCATCGGAACATACTTTGCGATAAATTACTTCGGATTTAATGTGACTGATTATGAGATTGTCACTACTTCAAAAACCGATCCTGTACGGCAGATTATTCTACCCGACGGTACGAAAGTGTGGTTAAACCACTCTTCTACTCTAAAATATCCTAAAAAATTTACTGAAAAGAAACGAGTTGTAGAATTAGAAGGTGAGGCTTATTTTGAAGTAACAAAAGATACCAAACGCCCGTTTTCAGTACAGAATGAAACTTTAGACGTACAGGTGCTCGGAACTGTATTTAATATGAATTGCGATAAAAATAGACAATTAGCAGAAGTTTCTCTAATTCGCGGATCTGTAAAAGTCACAGGAAAACATGACGAAGGAATGATTGTTCTTTCGTCGGGACAAAAAGCTGAATTAAACAAATCAACGAAACAAATGCACGTAAGAACATTCAATACGCAACTCGATGCAGTTTGGCATGACGGAATGATTCCATTCGAAGATGCGACAATCTCAGAAATCGTTTCGACCCTTCAACATTTATACAAAACAGAGATCATTCTATCTCCAGACATCGATAAAAGCACTTACTCCGGAGTTCTTTATCAAAAAGAAAACCTCGACTCCGTATTACTTAATTTGACATTGGCCATGCCGATAGAATATACAAAAAATGAAGGCAAAATATACATAAAACCGATTAAAAGATAAATCATTTCATACAATAATTATTTAACCTTAAACGGCGACAGGCAAGAAAGCGGTTCTTTCTTGCCTGTCACTGTTTAAATTTTGTAACTCAAAAAAAAAAATCAAATTCAATACGAAAAAAACAAATTTTCGAGTAAGTGTTTTCTCAAATACGACTGTTTTATATACAAAGGGGGAAAAAACAAAGGAATTTATCCCTTTATGTGTTTGATTCAATAATAAATACCTATGAAAAATGTTTTAACAAAAAAGAGGCATATAAAAATAGCCTCGATGATTCTGTTCTTGTTTCTTTCTACACACTTAACATTCTCACAAGTTACTTTGTCTCTTAAAAACGGGACTTTAGGAAACATTATCCAAACAATTAAAACTCAAACTGAGTATAAGTTTTTTTATGATGACGAACTAACCAAACTGAAGGTCGGAGATATAAACGAAAAAAATATCCCGGTAAAAGAGTTATTAAACAAAGTATTGCCACCCATCGGCGTCACTTATAAAATAGATTCTCAAATCATTTATCTATACCCCAATAAAAAAGAAATAAAATCTACGCCGAAGGAAAAAGACTCAAAACAAATTATAAAAGGACAAGTAACCGATGCTTCAGGAGAACCTCTAATCGGGGTCAGCGTATCCGTAAAAGGATCGACATCCGGAACAATGACCGACATGGACGGAAATTATACATTAATCGTTCCGGAGGGATATAAAGATATTCAATTTTCTTACGTCGGCTTTAAAACCGAACAGCACGCAATTAAAGGAGATAAAATTAACATTCAAATGCAAGAGGATACTCATACCCTCGACGAAGTCGTCGTTACGGCATTGGGAATCAAAAAAGAGAAAAAAATGTTAGGATATTCGGTACAAGAAATAAAAGGCGACAAGCTCAACCAAACCGGAGATCCGTCTATAACAGGAGCTTTACAAGGGAAAGTTGCAGGTTTGCAAATGACTACATCAAATACCGGATTAAATGGATCTACCAAAATAACCATACGAGGCAATAGCTCTCTCGTAGATAATAATCAACCGTTATGGATCGTAGATGGTGTCCCTTTTACAGAAGAAAGTACTTCCACTGCTTCTGCATACAGCGGATATGACCGAGGAAGTACTACTGTCGATATTAATCCAGAAGATATCGAATCAATATCCGTTTTGAAAGGTCCTAATGCTGCTGCGTTATACGGATCAAGAGCCGGAAACGGAGTGATCTTAATTACTACGAAAAAGGGGACAAAGTCTAACGGATTCGGAGTCACATACAACAACAACTTTACATGGACTCAAGTCGCTTCGACATTGGAAATGCAAGATAAATACGGTCAAGGAACAAATGGTATATACAGTGACACGCCTTATAGTTTCGGGCCAGAGCTTGACGGACATGAATATACGACTTTTACCGGAGAAAACATCCCTTTTCAAAAATACGGAAATAAACTAAAAGATTTTTTCGATACGGGATTTGCTCAGACTCATAACGTCGCTATCGGAAACGTAAAAGAAGATTCTAATTACAGGGCATCTTTCGGAAGTACAAATGCCAACGGCATATTTTCCCGTGAAAAGATGAATAAAATCAATGTAGATCTGACTGCTGGGATGAAAATGAATAAATACTTGTCTATGGATTCCAAAATATCTTTATCTCGCACTAAAACCGAAAATCGTCCCCTCTACGGGAAAAACGGTATTGTATATCAACTATTATTCATACCCAATAATATCCGGTTAAGTGATTTGAAAGATCATTATATGTCTCCTGAAAAAGCTCATATCAATTGGACAGGACCTTTTGAAGAAGTATTAAATCCCTATTTTATAGAAAATCAATACAGCAATAATGACGAACGCTGGAGGGCATTCGGTTACTATACTGCAAAACTGAACTTTACCGACTGGTTACATGGCTCAGCCAAATATGCTTTCGATTATTATAACACAACCTTCAAAACTACGGACATTACCAAATGTCTGGATGTCACGACTCTAGACGAACAAAAACAAGATCGATTAGACCGATCAGAAAGTCGTTTCTTCGAACAAAATGCAGAATTTATGTTGTTAGGAAATAACAATATCGGAGACCGCATACAAATAGGTTACTCTTTAGGAAGTAATATCATGATTCAACAAAGGACAGGACTAGATGCATTCTCTGTAAACATGCGAAAAAAATTAGTATGGCAGATGAATTCCGCATTAGGTGTAAACGGAGCGAATGCTTCATATATGAAAAAACAGATCAATTCGGTTTTCGGAACTTTCCAATTTACATTTGACAATTATCTTACTCTCGACTTGACAGCGCGAAATGACTGGTCTTCTACATTACCTTCAAATAACCGGTCATTCTTTTATCCTTCTGCCAATTTAAGTTTTGTAGTAAGCGATTTTATTCGTAATCAAAATTGGGCGCTTCCGGCTTGGTTAACATTCGCAAAAGTAAGACTTTCGGCGGCACAAGTAGGTAAAGATACCGATCCATATCAACTGTGCAACTGGCTGAATTATAAGCAAAACGGGAATACAGGAGATTTAACTTCTCCCGATACTTCAATCAGAGCTAATGCTACCTTAAAGCCTGAAATCTCTACTTCGTATGAAGGCGGATTAGAATTAAAATTTTTGCAAAACCGGTTAGGAATAGATTTTACCTATTATAACAGTCGGACAAAAAATCAAGTGTTAATAGTCCCGATGACCGGTTCTTTCAACGGAAAATATATCAATGCCGGACTGGTAAGCAATAAAGGGGTAGAACTCATGCTATACGGTACTCCTGTAAAAACTAAAGATTTTTCATTTGATCTTACAATAAACATGGCTCACAACCTCTCTGAAGTGGTAGAACTAACACCAGAAAAAAAAGAAGTCATATTTAACGAAGGAGAGTCTAACTTTATCATAGACGTCGGAGCTCGTGAAGGAGGGAAATTAGGAGATATCTACCCGATACAATCTTACAAACGCGATAACAACGGAAATATCATTATTCGCGATGGTTACCCATTGATCGAAGAAAGCAAAGGTAATGACCGTAAAGCGATCGGTAATATACAACCTAAATTACTAATGTCTGTTACTCCGTCATTTGCATATAAAGGTATTTACCTGACTGCACTTTTCGACATGAAATTCGGTGGAGATATAGTATCCATGTCCGAATCGGTAGCTACAAACTACGGTATGGCAAAACGCACAGAAAATCGGGGAACAATTACTGTAAAAGGAGTAAATGAAGACGGCACACCCAACACAACAGCCGTTGATGCAGAAAGTTACTACAAACGAATAGCCAACGTAGCAGAAGAATTCTTATATGATGCATCATTCATCAAGCTAAAAGAGCTGTCACTCGGCTACTCATTTCCCAAAACATTGTTGAAGAAAACTCCTTTTAACAGTTTAAAAGTCGCATTTGTCGCCCGTAACCTTTGTTATTTGATGAGTCACACTCCGGGAACAAGCCCAGAAGGAGGTTATGATACGACAATGTTTTCTCAAGCATTCGATTTCACATCCATACCTTATACACGAACATTGGGATTTTCTGTTAATGTCGGATTTTAATCATTTTATTTGAAAATATAAGATTATGAAATTACATTATATTACGATATCGGCAATACTTCTATCTGTGACATCATGTGCAGATTTCGATAAAATAAATATCGATCCTGAAAACTCTATATACGTAGGAGCTGGAGATACAGGGAATGACTCAAACGATGACGAACGTTCTACCAGTATAGATTTTCCTGAAACCATCCCGGATGACGAATTAGCTTTTGCCAAAGAAAACGAAGCATCTGTTGAGTCAGATTTTAAAACATTCTCGTATGAAGGGATGTACAACGATTATCAAAAAACGACAAACTTAACACATGATATATACGCAGGATATTTTGCCAACAACCACCCATCTTTCGTTAACGAGTCTCCCAACTATCGATATACCGATCGCTATTCATCAACACGCTGGGAACATTTCTATCGCGACCGTTGCAAAGAATATTCCCGACTAACCCGTGTATTCAAATATGTTAATCCCGAGAAATACAAAAACGCATTTTATATCACCCGCATCTATTTCGCCTTTTTGGGAGTACAAATGGTAGATACATACGGAAATATTCCTTTCTCAGATTATGTTCGGGGACAAAATCCGCGAGAAAAAGCCAGATACGATACAGGTGCAGAAGTATATGACATGTGTTTTCGCATTTTAGCCGAAGCCGTAGAAAACATAAATCCCAACGATGCAAGTCAATTCACATTCTCCGGAAATAATGATAATTGTTATCATGGAGATGCCTCAAAATGGGTCAGATTTGCAAATACTTTGCGGCTACGCATGGCTTTACGGATATCTAATTATGACCCGGATTGGGCTCGTAGGGAAGGAACTGCCGCATTAACAGCTAAAGGAGGATTAATTCAAAACAATGAAGATAATATGCGTACAATACCGAAACACGCTCCTACCGATTTAGGAGGAGACGGTATCGGTGGCAACGAAAATGTTCATGCCATGTGTAGCTATATTTATTTGGATGTCGTTATGTCTAAAGACATGGAACTGGCATATAAAACACAAAGTTCACGGGATGATCCTCGTATGCAGGTATGCTGGTACCGTCCCACACCGACAACTCAATTAAAAGATCAAGATACCGAAGATACTTCATCAGAGTTTACGGGATGCGCAATCGGCAGTTCCGATATAGACCGCTCTTCAGCTAAATATTCGGTAATACGCAGTTATTCAAGAAACTCTACGACATTAGACAACTCACGATGGTTTGGATATGCTCGTGAATCTGTATGGTTGAGTTATGCCGAAACAAAGTTTCTCCTTGCAGAAGCTGCATTAAGAAACTGGGGAACAGAAAAAGATGCAGAGACATACTTTAAAGAAGGAATTCAAGCATCCTGCGACTACTACGGAATCTTATCACGACTCACAACAGCTTATGTTAACGGAGTTATGAGCAACCTTGACGAAGGAGTATTTACTAACAACAAAGAAAAAGCTTTAGAAGCTATCATAACACAAAAATGGTTAGCTGTTTTCCCGAATGGAAACGAAGGCTGGGCAGAATTTCGTCGGACAGATTATCCCCGTCTACAAAACCATATCGGCAATATATCAGAAGATGTCCCCGTCGGAAAATTCATCAAACGCATCCGTTACCCGAACAGCGAATATACCAGCAATCAGGAGAATATACCCCAAAATTACATCGATCGTCAAGATACCAAGATATTTTGGGACATAGCTGATACAAATAATGATTCGGGAATCAGACAGGTTCCTGACAATTTCAGATGACAATGTAGATTTTCGGATTAAAAATATGTAATGAAAAATGAAATTTATGACTAAGTGTTTTTATGACGACCATACGTTTTATAATTATTAAATATTGCACAACCAATAATACGTTAATTTTTAAATCATAAACCGATGAAAGTGAAAAAACTTTTTTTTCTTGTGTTGCTCTTTTTATGGAGCGGACAAATTGCAATGTCCCAACAACCTTATGCACCATGTTGGCATCCTCTAAATTTAAAAGGATGGAATCCGTCAATGGATCCCGATTTTCAGTTCAACAAAGCTACAATAAAATTGCAACCCCGTTTTCAAAACATAAATTTGAATGCAAATCCTTACCAACATTACGAGGGTCAATTATGCGCTATGATAACTATGAATGATGCATGCAGCACGACTCCATCTCAAGATGCTTTCAATTTCATCGGCTGCAACCCCACATTCTGGCAATACATCGATATATTGGTTTGGTGGGGAGGCTCTGCCAGCGAAGGTATCATCGTACCTCCCTCAGCCCCGGCAATCGATGTCGCCCACATGAATGGAGTAAAAATACTGGGAACTATATTTTTCCCACCATCAGCTTATGGCGGCACAGGAGAATGGATCGATCAAATGCTGACAATGGAAAACGGAGAATATATTTACGCTAAAAAACTATATGAAATCGCAGTTGCATACGGTTTTGACGGCTGGATGATCAATGAGGAAACTTATCATGGAGGAAATCCGGGATGGTCTGGATTTATCAAAGAATTTGAAGACTGTAAAAAAGCCGACGGCAATGATCACATGATTATCGGCTGGTACGACAATTCTATGAATGTAAGCTCTCGTCAAGGGCTACTACAAAACGGCATTTACTACATGCAAGAATACGCAAGTTCGAAACATATTAACGAAAATCTTCAAAGATGGTTAGGATTCGGCTGGGACGAAGAAGACTTTGTGCAGAGAAATTATATGGGATGCCAACAAGATATAGCGAGCGATGAATTCAGTAAAATATTTTCGAAGAACAAACACAATGCTTCTGTTTTTATTTTTAAGCCAGAAGAAACGACTTGGAAAAAATTCGTAGGAAATCTTATCGGCAAACCTTCAGCATCCGGTGAAACGGCTTACTCTGCAATGAAAAGCTCTTTCAAAGCCGAATCTACTTATTGGGTACAAAATGCAAATCCTTCATCTACCGATGGTTGGAGTGCACAAGTTTGCGCTCTGTCCACAGCTATGTCCGAAAGATCTGTCATTCAAAGTACACCTTTTATTACTTCGTTCAGTGCTGGGTTAGGAAAGCATCGTTTTGTCAATGGAGAAAAACGAAATACACAAGATTGGTATCATAGAGGTATGCAGGACATTTTACCGACATGGCGCTGGTGGACCGAAGCAGGGTGTAATTTATCTTTCGATTACAATTGGGATGATGCTTATAACAACGGAACTTCTATCAGTGTCGAAGGTTCTTTGACTGCGAACAGAGATAACCTAATACGGCTATTCAAGACGAACATGATTATCAAATCCGGTGACAAAGTACAATTAGTTTACAAAACATCAGTATCGGGCTCGATTGAAGTTAAGTTAGGTACTTCTAACAACACCTCTGATTTAGAAACTTTCAAACTGAATACTGTAAAAACAGAAAACGGATGGACAATAGGTGAAGCCGACCTTTCCTCCATTTCAGGAAAAACGGTATGCGTCATCGCATTAAATTTCAAATCAACCTCAACAACCTCCTCCTATACAGCATCTTTAGGACAATTAGGTATATTCAACAAATCATATACACCTTCTGCTCTGCCGGTAACTAACTTAAAAACAGAAAGTAAATTAACAACAGAAGGAGGCGATCTAAGAATTACATGGGATGTACAAGAATCTACCGACGTACATCATTACAACATATACATGACTCAGGGAAACGAAAGAAAATTGATCGGTCAAACTCGTAACGGAGGTTTTTACATTCCTGAATTTAAACGTACATCCACAAACGAAACATCTGTAAAGATAGAAGTAGTTACAGTTTCTAACGATTATAAAGAAGGTATTCCCTCTGTTTTAGAAGTGAAATATCCTTCTCGTGAACAAATTACGGTCAAATGCTATGCTTCTCAAACCTTAGTAAAAACAGGAACTAATGTTACAATTACGGCGGAAGCCGATAATTCTCCGACATCATATACTTGGGCAATACCGCAAAATGCGACCTTGGTAAGCGGACAAGGTACTTCAAAAGCTGTTTTCAGCTTCTCACAGGAAGGTTTGTATGACATTTCCGTTACCGTGGCAAACGAAGTTGCCAGTGTGACCTATTCACAATCTAACATGATAGAAGTAAATAATGATAAGTCATTAGAACTGGTAAGTGTTGACAAAAGCATATATTCTTGCAGCAAATGGAACGAAGGAGACAATGAAGCTCCGGAATATCTGTTAGACGGTAAATATTCTTCCGATGATGTAACCATGCATGAGAAATGGTGTGCATCCGGCAATCGGGAATATACAGTTATTATAGACCTTGAACAGATATATAACATATACAGAACCCGCATAATGGACTGTCAGGTCGCAGAATCGGGAGATAATTTCAACAATTACCGAATATATATCAGCAAAGATGCACAAGATTGGAAACCCGTTATTGAAAAAACCGAACAGAGAAGTGTAAAAATTAAAGATGATTATATTGCTCCTACGGAAGGTCGCTATGTAAAACTCAATATATACGACAAATCTCCTTTTACAATACGAGTATGGGAATTTGAAATATACGGGACTGAATTAGGAGAACATTCTATTCAGCAACAAGAAGATCTTGTCATGGGTCTTTCTGCAGAACAAGAAAATAAACTTACATTTGACTGGGGCGGCGAAGCTGATGACGATTATGCTTTTACTGTCGAATCATTCAATGAAAACCTACTGACTACAGAAATAGGTAAAATCGATTTGCAAGCCAAAACCGTAAGCTATAAAATGAAAACCGGTACGGAACAAGGAGTTGCAAAGGTTGCCGTACATTTCAGAAAAGGAGAATATACCCGATCTACGATATTCAATGTGAATGTCACCGATCTGGAAAATATTAATCGAGCTGCCGGAAAAATAGCTACGATCCTAAAAGCCGGTACAGGTTATGATGAGGACGATGGCATGACTCAATATCCTTCCATCAAAAAACATATAGAATATCTGACCGACGAAAACGATGAAACATTCGCAATGACATCTTATGATGAGGTAGATACCGAATTAGAGTTTGATTTAGGGGCTATTTACGGAATCAATAAAGTCGAAATCGTACTGAAAAATATTTCCGGAGTAACTGCAGTTCCTAAGAATTTAAAATTTTATGCTGCCGATGACGAAACGAAAGAATATCGTGAATTTATCTCAAAATCCTGCAATGTAGGGACAAATACATACGAAATAAGCAGACAAAACATGCGTTTTGTAAAATTAGTTCTCCCTGCTACCGATGAATTAATGGGGTATGCCGTATGTGAAGTGCGCATTTTCGGAAAAGAAGTCGCAGATAAATATATGCCTTTAGAACTAAGCGGGTATAATATAGACATCATTGCTGAAAGCACTCCAATACAATCCTCTTCAGTTGCTATGAGCACTCAGACAAATAATCTACCGTCTTTTGTATGGGTTAGCCGGAGCATATTGCCAGAATACGGATTACCTGAAAGCGGAAAAATAACCAGCCAATCGGGAGTTCGCTACCAATTAGCACCATATAACAGAGCTAATGCGGTTAAAAGTGTAGGAAAAGAAAATGCTATTCTCTCTTTAAATAAAGGAGTAAAAGCAAAAAAAATACATATTCTGGTAACCGCCGGTCCAGGAGATTCTCCTTATTCGACTACTAAAGCCGCCTATGCACGGGTAAGATATACTGACGGAACTACGGCAGACCACAATAACGGAAGCTTTTTCTGGATGAGAAGATTCAACAACCTAAATGAATCAGACCAACAAGTAACAGCCAACCCGATTGCAATAAAAGGAATAAAAGGCTACAATTGGAATAGTGAAGCTTTATTCGATTCAGAATGTTGTTTAGCAGAAATATCAATAAATACAAATCCAGAAAAGGAAATTGCATCCGTCGAACTGCAAGGTTACCAAAACGATGAATGGGGATATATTTTGGCGGCAACAGCAGAAGAAGTTAGCTGGATCGTAGGAATAGAAAAATCTACCGCAGACAATTCCGAAATCAAAATTTATCCGAATCCCGTACGAAAAGGAAATAGTCTGACCGTAGAAACTACCGATGCAAAAACAATACGTCTGATGACATTACAAGGAGTAACGATTTCTAATCAAAATATAAACACTCCGATAACGACTATTCAGACAGACAATCTGACAACAGGCACATATTTATTAATAATTTCCGGAAAAGACTATACAAAGACTATGAAGATCATCGTAAAATAATTCAAATTTTATAAAATCTAAAAAAGGCATTGAAAAATTTCAATGCCTTTTATTTTTATTCATTTTTTAAATAAGTGTTTTTTACGCTCTTCTTGTTTTATATATAGTTTATCAAACTATTTTCAACCTTAAAATAATATCTGTTATGAAAGTAAAAAAATTACCACACAGATCTCTGCTATTTGCAGGAGTATTTTTAACGGGAGCTTTCTTCGTCAAAGCTATATCAGAAGAACATACCCTATCCTTTCCAACAAATCCGAATACCAAAACCACAGAAGAAGTCATCCCTCTCACAATTTCAAGCGGATTCGATAAAGATTTCATCGCAGAAGCAAAACCTGCACAAACCCATTCTTCTGAACGTATGGATGATGTTTCTTGGGTATATTACAGTGCAGATTTACAAAGTTCAGGAGGTCTTCCTTCCGATGGTATAGTAAAATCAGGAAATGTCACTTATCAATTAGCTCCATATACAGGGAACAACGCAACTCGAATCGTTGTGAAAAACAAGGAAGAAAAAACTCTGACTTTCGGCAACCCGGTAAAAGCTAATAAACTGATGCTTTTAGCAACCAGTACTAACGGGAAATCGTTATTCCAAGTTACACTCAACTACGATGACGGTTCTAATGATACCGCCACAGAGCTATCTATAGATGACTGGAACGGTAACGAAGGTGCTATTACAGGATTAGGTCGCATTTTCCGTACTTGGAAAGAAGGCGGTTTTGACAGTGGAGCATACGATGACGATATTGACGGAGCTAATTTCAGGCTTTCAGAAGTTTCGATAAGCAGTGACCCCGCCAAAATAGTAAACTCGATAACTATCAAGGGAACAGGAAATGAAGGATACCTGATTCCGTTCGCTGTATCGGCAATTATCGGAGGAGAAACGCCAGAACAAAATACTCTCGAAATTCAAACTATAGAAAATCAAAATGTCGAAGTCGGGAAAACAGTGGCAATATCAACGATATACAGTCTTGGAGGAGCTGAAAAGGATGATAATTTTAAAATCGATATTACTTCAGACAATACCTCTGTAACAATTTCAGACATATCCAACACAGAAGACAAAATAAATTTCTCTATAAATGGCATCAACAAAGGAACTGCCAATATCACTGTTACTTTAACAAACGGAAAGTTTGTTAAAGAAATTTCTTTCAACGTATCCATATCTGAGAATGTACAAATTACAACAAAATACGTTCCAGTAAAATTAGTCGGTTATACTAAAGATATTATTGCAGAAAATAAGCCGGCATCTTCATTTACAAATGACGGAATGGATAACGACGGTAAAGTATTTTATACCACAGATGTGAACAGCATCGGAGCTCTTCCTGCAAATGGAATCATAATAGGAGAAACCAGCAAGGCCTCTTACCAATTAGCTCCATATAATGAAAATAACGCATTCTTCTCCGATTGTTACAAAGCTGCCGGATTAACGAATATTCAGTTTGCAGAACCAATAAAAACAAAAGAATTAATGATATTGGCAACTTCTGCCAACGGATCATCGGATTTCGGTAGCGGAGAAATTTATTTCTCTGACGGAACAAGTCAGTCTTATAACTTCTTTACGGTAAACGATTGGTTCGATCCCAAGAACAATGTAGCGGTAAAAAGTCTTTATCTTATTGAAAGAGGCAACGATGCCATCGATGAAAGAAATTTCGGATTATACGAAAATAAATTAACGATTTCTGAAGAAAATATAGGAAAAGAAATAAAATCAATCTCTTTTTTAAATGAGTCCGGAGGCTCAAAACCCGGATCAAGCGATGCATCCAGATTATATGTATTCGCTGTTTCTGCATTAGTCGAACAGACTCCCGTCAACACTTTAGAACTGCAAAATTTAGACAATCAAACAGTAGAAATAGGAAAGTCTTTGACGTTATCCGCTACATACAGTTTAGGAAATGCACCTAAAGAAGAGAATTTTAAATTCGACATTACATCGGACAATGCCGCAGCATCTATTACAGAAATTTCCAACACAGATTCTCAGGTCAATTTCAATGTAAATGGAGTTTCCGAAGGATCAGCAAACATTACTATTAAACTGACAAATGGAGAATTTAGTAAAGAATCGACCTTCTCTATCTCTATTACCGCAGTTGAAGAAGAACCTGCGTACATACCTGTCACTTTAACCGGATTCAATAAAGATGTTATTGCAGAGGATGTTCCGGCTTCCGGAACAACAGATGCCGGATTGGATAACGATGGCAAAGTTTTCTTCGGAAACAATGTCAACAACGGTACAGGAGCACTTCCTGCAAACGGAATCATAACAAGTATCAACAGTGGCGTAAAATACCAATTGGCTTCTTATGAAAGTAATAATGCTTTCTTCTCCGACTGTTACACCGACCGAGGTTTAGTTGAAATTCAATTCGCCACTCCCGTAAGTACTAAATCTTTAATGATACTCGCAACCTCAACGAATGGAGCATCTGATTTCGGTGCTGGTAGCAGTGGAACAGGAAAAATCACATTCGAAGACAATACAACAGAAACTTATTCATCAATCAATGTAAAAGATTGGTTTCAATCGGGAGAACCTGATGCTTCTACAGCCCAAAACAAACTCTATCTCATTGGAAGAAATGATGATGCCATTGATACCCGCAACTTCTCTATATATGAATATAAATTAAACATCACTAATTACAAAAAGAAAATCAAATCTATATCATTTACAAACGAATCTGGTGGTTCGAAACCTGGAGACTCTTACGCTTCAAGATTATTTGTTTTCGCAATTTCTGCATTGCAAGACAATACTCCTACTCCAGTAGAGCCTGTCATCGACCCGATCGAAAATACAACAATAAAAATTGGGAATGAACCTACTACCATAAACGCATTCTTCAGTTTAGGAGGAGAAGAACAAGGATCTGATTTCAGTATTAAAGCCATTGCTAATAATGATTTTATTACTATCTCAAATGAAAATATAAGTAATGAAACTTATTCTTTTGATATTTCGGGAGTTACTGCCGGAGAATCTATCATTACTGTTACACTCATAAACAACGGGCATACTATCACTCAAGATTTTTCCGTTACTATCGAACCTAAAGATCCTGTAGTAAACATTGCCGAAATTCCAAGACAAACATTCAAAAAGGGTGAAACTATTTCTGTAAAAGTAAATTATGACTTCGATGGAGAAGCAGAACAAGCAGATTTCAGTTATATGGTATATACAAATATGGTAATAGACCCTAATGTGAGAATCTCCAATGTAAATATAGACAAAGACGAACAAATTATTTCTTTCAACTTAACAGGTATAGGAGTCGGATCAAGTTATGTGAATGTCTATGTTTTCAATAACGGAACTTCCGCTACCCAAATATTTACGGCAGAAGTAAAAGAACAGACAATAACCGGACTCGACTCAAAGTCGGAAAAAACGATCTCCATTTATCCCAATCCTGTTAAACACGGAGAAAATCTAATAATCGAAACTGAAAATGCTCAAATAATCCAGATTATAAATCTACAAGGTATTGTCATGAAAACAATAAAAGCTCCGGCATCAATCGAAAAAATCGATATAGATGAATTTATACCCGGAATTTATATGGTAGCTATCAAAACAGAGAATAATCAAAAAGTAGAAAAAATCACAGTTAAATAAAAACAATTATTTGAGTATTCAATAAAAAACGTTTCCGGTTCATGAACCGGAAACGTTTTTTATTGAACTATGCTATTTTTTAATTATACCGACAAAAAACATTATTCAAAAATTCTACAATATCTTTGTCAAAACCAATAAATTAGACAAACATCAATGATAAGATTTCACCCGTTTTTTCAATGCATCTAAAGCAAATACAGAAGACATTGTCTTTATTTCATTCCTGTCCGAAACTTTATAAAGAACTTTCTTCGAAAGTTTATCTATAACTAATAAATGTACAGGATTTTTCGCATCGACATGCCCGACCCAGTTGGTAAGAAACAATCGTCCATCCGACAAATAATGCATACCTCCGGCAAATTTCAGAGTTCCCGGTAAATCTTTATTCGTCAATGACCAAACAATATTTCCGGCCATATCATATTCAAATACACCAGGATTATTATCTTTATCCGTAACAGCAACTAACGTATTTCCCGATGGCAAGCGTATAACCGAATGTGCACCTCCGGAAATAGGTATATTCCAGACTGCTTTTCCATTTTCGTCATATTCAACAACCGATTTACCGCCATAATGCGCAACCAGATAATGCCCGTTGTCCAAACACCGGGCATTCCTCATAAACGCATGTCCTCCGGTTTTTACTCCAAACGGCAAAATCGATACATCTTTTACAATACTACCATCGGGAGAGACCTCTAAAAGTCGTCCGTTATCACACTCTCCGATAAATGTATTTCCGTTTTTCAAACGCTGACAAGCAAAAATATTACTTTCGGACGTATAATGGAAAATCGTATCGTTTTTCCGGCTAACCTCAAGAACTTCTTTCCCAGCCGTAAATAAGATATTCTTATTAGGAAGCACCCAAATATCATTCGAATCAGGAGCTTTGTGTTCCCATACGATTTCACCGTTTTCTTGAATAAATACTTTACCTTGCGAATAATCACAAAATGCAAAAGACGGTCCTCCGGCAAACAAAGACCCAAAGGAACACAAAAACAGAACAGACAAATAAAAACGTTTCATAACAAACCGAACAAACACGACTATAAAGACAAGATATACTCTTCTAACTCTTCAATTTCTTTTTCCGAAACGCGTATGCGAGGTCCATGTACCTTTAACATATCCTTCATCGTAGCACAACGTCCATCATACAGATACGGAGCAGTTCTCCATACTTCGATCAATGTCGGAACATCCATTTTTTTTCCGACCTCCGTTCCCGAAGCCCAATCTACAGGATACAGTTTTCCATCTGTAAAATAAGGTCCGGAATGACATGATAAACAATCTTTATCAAAGATCGCTTTCCCCTTATTAGCTTTTTCAGAGAGACGTCCATTTTGCAGATGAGGGCTCGGCAAAGGTTTTAAAGAACGCAGATAAGCATCCATATCATCAGCAACCGATGGCGGAGTAACAGCAAAAAGAATATATTTTATTCCGGAACGTACCGCTATTTCAGCATTTGCACGAATCCCTGTCACCATACAAGGAGGCGTCCGGTGTGACAATAACAAAGATTTGGTATTTTTAGGATTACCGAGGCCATCATTCAGCAAATCCCAATTCAAGCCGTCTGCACGGGCATCATTCGGATGACAACTTGCACAACTTTGCCATCCTTGAAAACCTAATGTCGCATCATGAAAATACATATTCCCTCTTCCTTCGGCAGAAGCAAGCATGTTATTGCCCAACTTCCGCTGTACATCAAATACATCTCCTTTTGCGACATGGATATCTCCTGAAAAATATCCCGCAGCATATAAAGTTTTTCCGTTCATTGCTATGGCTCTTATCCCTTTCCCCCCGACAGGTTGGTACTGAGCAATGCCATAAAGCATTCCGGCATCATTCATCACATTCTCCCACCCGTTATAAGATGGTGTTACCGCTACTCCCTGTTTTGCCTGAGCCAAACGATCATGCAATTTTTCTCTATCTATACGACAAACCTCATGTACTCCCGAAAGAGCAACACAAATCTCTTTATTATCGGGAGAGACCATCACTTGCCAAGGATTGGCAGCTCCTTTTTGAGGCGTATCTAAAAGTACAGTTGCTTCCACCTTCTCATTTTTCAAATCCACAATAGTCAGCGCATTCGTGTACATCCATCCTCTATCCACCTGATTTGTAGGCAACTGATATCTTGCTAATAAGTGGGTTACATAAGCATGCTCACCTGTAACATCTGTCGTCACAGACTTTACGTCAGTTGACCCATTCGGCAAAAGCAACCTCTTGATAACCTTACTTTTTTCTGTATCGATAATATCCATTTTAGCAGCAACCGGAAAAGCCAAAGCCGACATCTCAGGCATATTATTTACAACTAAAATACGCCTTCCATCAGCAAAGGAAACAGCCCCGACAGGTTCACGCCCGACCGAAATCTTACAAATAAGAGAACCTTTGTCACAATCATATTTTCTAATCTCATTATTATAACGTAAGGTAGCCCAAACAGCTTTACCGGAAGAATCTATCAACAAAGAAGAGGGCGAATAACCGGTATCGAACGCCCCCAACACTTTCATGCTCCTCCCGTCTATCTTATATAATTTTCCGGATACTCCATCGGAAGAAACCCACAAAGAGCCGTCAGGCATAACAGTTATTGCCGTTACCGGAGCATTTAGGGCAATTCTCTTTTTTACAGCAAGTGTTCGAGAATCGACTTTCAACAATTCCGAAGAGAATCTATTGCCGACCCATAAAGTCTTACCATCTGTCGAACAAGCCAGAACATCCGGAGAAACAATATTTTCCGATGCAGCCCATATCTCGGACATTCCCCAAAACAACAAGCAAAAATTTATAATCCAAACCCTCATCATTTTACCATTTTTTCATTTAAAGAACGAATATACTCTCTTATATTTTCTCTTTCGGCACTTTTTGCTTGCTCTCTTTTTTTATCATAATAATCATAATAAGCTTTTTCTTGCTCAGTCCAATTATTCGCTTGTCGATAATCACTGATAAACGGAACTAAAAGATCGATCCACAAAGCAAATACATCTATTTCATCCTGAGAAAGTTGCGTATTACCATGTCCGGACTTCAACCGTTTTATCAAATTACTCGTCGCCGATCCTGCCGAATAGGGACGCAATACGGACGGCTCTGAAAGTGCACTGATCCAATTTACTTCAGGGTGATCGGTCTGTCCCTGCCACGAATCGTTATCCCCTGTCGTCTTACGAGCATGCGTAAGATTTAGATAAGCGTCCGAAAACATTCGTTTAGTTTGATTATCGACAACCTTCAAATCTCCTTTTAAGCTCATAGGATGTTTTACCCCGTCATGACAAGAAATACAATGCTTATCTATAATCGGCTGAACTTCATTAATAAATCCGAAATTTCTAATCCCTTTATCATCTATCGGTACGATCTTTTGTATTTTCTTATTCATCGCATCCGAAACCGGATGTTGCGCCGAAGGGACAGAGTTTTTATGTTCGTGACACCCTACGCAACTTTGAATTTCACCCGGTTGCAAAGTTGACCAGCTTCGCATGGTTTGTACAACATGCCCGTTCTCATCTAACGCTTGGAAATAAAGGGGTTTTCGAGAAGGAACTTCAAAAAATGCCGAACCATCAGGTTCTACATCAACCTCCCCTAAAACTTTTTTCAAGTCCCAGCTCGCATTACCAACTCCCACCGGAGAGAAGGCATGACCTCCTCCGCCCTTTCCATGCCCATACGCACAGCCTACTCCGGCCGCCCGATATTCCAACTCTACAATACGCAATTTCTTAACCGTACCCGGAGTCACTCCTTTCATACTACGCCCCTCATAGATATTCTGTAAATAATATATCCCGGTATTTTTTGTATAGTCGACCATATTCACTCGCTGGAAAGGACGCCTACGAGGTGCAACCAGTACCGGCTGATTACAAGATATTTTAGAATCAGCTACCAAAAGTTCTCTTTCTCCATCAATATTCATCCAATAAATAGCAAATTCTATGGGAGTACCGATATTATATCCTAATGGAGTATAAGAAATCAAAAAGTCAGTCTGATTTAAAGCAAAAGGATGCTGAAACTGCTCACCTTCTTGTCCATATCCATCCACACGCACAGCTTCCGGTTTTCGTACAGGAGCAACGAACATCACACCTTCATTTTCATCCCGTCCGGCTTCAGGATCGATAATAGCAAGTTTTCCGTGCTGAGGATTGTGATGTCCCATAAGCACAGCCATCACCTTACGACTTCCTGGTATAGCACAAGGCTGTGTTATGGTAGTCGGGAACCAACTGTTTCCACCATAATATTCAGCCTGTCCTGTACCATCAAAATTCATCTGAAATAAAGGTTGAGGGAAAATCTGCCCCCGATCATTATAGTCCCAACGCGTATATACTACCCTACCGTCTTCTAAAAGAACCGGATGTAAGGTATGAACCTGATCGAATCCTATCTGACGCATATATTTCCCGCTCCGGTCACAAATAAAAAGATTACTCACTTCTGTAAACCAACAATCGACAGAAGTTCCACAACGAGTCGAATTAAATAAAATATTATCATCGGGGAGATATATACCCTCAATATCAGCAAATCCTATTCCGGACGTTACTTGCTTAACTTCCCGAGTATCAAGATTCATTTCATACAAATGAAAATCATCTTTTTTAGAAGACTTTTTTAATGAGTATAAAATATGTTTCCCATCAAAATGAACTTCAGGATCACGAAAAACTCCTTCAGGAGCTTTTCCCAAAAGCTCTTGTTCTCCCCAAATTCCTTTCATTCGCAATAAAGACAGTTCGCTGTCCGGAATAAAACATTTTTCGCCTCTGGCATCGGACAATCCCTCTGTATAGGCAAAATAAGATGGGCGAAGTATATGAAATTTAGTAAAGACAATTTCCGGCTTATTTTTCAAGAATACCTGCAACCTCTTTTCCCTCCGTTCCACACAGGCATCGACATAGAGGGATATAGCCTTCGACAAAGAAGAGAAATTATCTTTTACCGGATAAGAAATTCCTAATTTCAATAACCGTAATTTCACTTGCGAAGCCATATCACCGTCAAACCAATCTATTTTTTCCCCATCTTGCAACCACCAATCATATCCCACCGGATATTCTTTCATTAAACTTCTATGAAAATTTTTCTTCATCCGATCAATCTCTTGCTCAGATGATTTTCCGTTCAAACCCTTTATTTGAGCGAATGCATCTTGCAAGCCGACACTAAAACGGTCTGTAGATTCGGGATATGATTCTGCAAAAAGGCGGGTACCCAGCATCCAAATGCAAATACATAGTAGGTATATTCTCATATTATACATATTGTGTGTGTTTTCCTATATGCCAAAAATAGAAAAAAAGTATAAACTAATCATGATGAATTCAGAATAAAAAAGAAAATTCGTGTATTTTTTACAACAAAATAGAATTTCTTATTTCCCAATTTCTTAAAAAAGTTTTCAACTACTCTAAGAACCTAACATGATGATATTTCCTTATCGGAAAATTTAGACGGGCTATAACAAAAAAAACACATTAAAAATACCTTTTAACAGTGACATCAATAAAATAATGATACTTCAAGCTATCAAATTTTCCACATCGAGAACTATTTCAAAAAAAATAAATTTATTATCGATACACAAATTTACCCTCTTTTCCGTACATTTTTACCTACCTGTTTCCACCCTGCATTCGTATGTTTGTTATCAAAATTTTAACTACTAAATTTAATATCGAATGACAATGAACAAACATTTATTGCTGATTATCCTGTCATTTATCACATGGATAACACCTGTAAAAGCAGAAGATCTGAAACTCTGGTATGATCGCCCCGCCGATTATTGGGTGGAAGCCCTTCCGTTAGGAAACGGAAGATTGGCAGCCATGGTATACGGTACAATTCTACAAGACACGATCCAGATCAATGAAGATACTTACTGGTCAGGAAGTCCGTATAACAATGCAAATCCCAATGCGAAAACACATTTAAATCAAATTCGAGAATATATCAATGACGGAGAATATGCCGAAGCTCAAAAAATAGCACTGGCAAACATTATTGCAGACCGCAATATTACCGGGCACGGCATGATTTATGAATCTATCGGTAATCTGCTATTAGATTTTCCGGAAAGCCATAAAACTCCAACAAATTATTATAGAGAGTTAGACCTTTCCAATGCAATAGCGAAAGTAACTTACACAGTTGACGGAGTAGATTATACACGTGAAGCATTTACATCATTTACCGACGATTTGATTATCATCAAAATTTCCGCATCAAAACAAGGAATGGTAAATTTTAACACATCTTTTGTAGGGCCGTTGAAAAGCAACCGAGTCAAAGCATCTACCGAAATCGTCAGTGGAACAAATAATACGATAAGAGTAAAAAATACACCCGGCAAAACTGCTGAAGAAAACATTCCCAATCTTTTAAGACCGACAACCTATATTAGGGTAGTGGCAGAGGGAGGAACTCAATCGGCAGACAGCAGTAATAAAATACTAAAAGTCTCTGATGCCGACGTCGCTTACATATACATCTCATCAGCCACAAACTTTATAAATTATAAAGACATAAGTGGAGACAGCGATGCAAAAGCACTTTCCTATTTAAACAAGTTCGACAAAGATTATGAGCAGGCAAAGAATGATCATATCACCCGATATCAAGAGCAATTCGGACGAGTTTCTCTTGACCTCGGAAGTAATAGCGTTCAAGAAAAGAAACCGACAGATAAACGTATCGAGGAATTCTCCAACACAAATGACCCGTCATTAGCATCTCTCTATTTTCAGTTCGGACGTTACTTATTGATATCCAGCTCTCAACCGGGATCACAACCGGCTAATTTGCAAGGTATATGGAATCCGAATGCAGGACAATATCCTGCATGGGACAGCAAATATACGACAAATATAAATGTGGAAATGAACTATTGGCCTGCAGAAGTAACCAATTTGAGCGAATGCCACCAACCGTTTCTTGAAATGGTGAAAGATGTAAGCGTCACCGGACAAGAATCTGCAGAAACGATGTATGGTTGCAGGGGATGGACACTTCATCACAATACCGACTTGTGGCGCTCCACAGGCGCAGTCGATAAAAGTGCCTGCGGAATATGGCCGACATGTAATGCATGGTTCTGTTCTCATCTTTGGGAACATTACTTGTTTACCGGAGATAAAGAATTTTTATCCGAAGTTTATCCTATACTCAAAAGCGCCTGCGAATTTTATCAAGATTTCCTTATTACCGACCCCAAAACAGGATATAAGGTCGTCTCTCCGTCAAACTCTCCGGAAAATCATCCGGGACTGTTTTCTTATGTCGATGACAGCGGAAACAAACAGAATGTCGCACTTTTCAGCGGAGTTACAATGGATAATCAAATGGTTTTCGACTTACTTAAAAACACGATCGATGCAGCCGAAATTCTCGGTAAAGACGCCGACTTCGCAGCAGATCTGAAAAAGTTGAAAGATCAACTGCCCCCTATGCATGTCGGAAAATACGGACAACTACAAGAATGGCTTGAAGACTGGGATAGAGAAACTTCCGGACACCGTCATGTATCCCATTTATGGGGAATGTTTCCCGGTAACCAAATTTCGCCATATACCAATCCTCAACTGTTTCAAGCAGCAAAAAAATCATTAGAAGGAAGAGGCGATGCAAGCAGAGGATGGTCTATGGGCTGGAAAGTATGTTTATGGGCGAGACTCCTTGATGGAAATCATGCATATAAATTGATACAAAACCAATTAAAATTGAAAGACCCTAATGCAACAATTGATGATCCCGACGGTGGTACTTATGCAAACATGTTCGATGCACATCCACCTTTCCAGATTGACGGAAATTTCGGATGTTGTGCAGGTATTGCCGAAATGTTGTTGCAAAGCCATGACGGGACAGTGCATCTATTACCTGCCCTACCCGACGCATGGTCTGAAGGAAACGTAAAAGGATTAAAAGCTCGTGGAGGTTTTGAAATTGTCGATATGCAATGGAAATGGGGAGAAATTGTTTCGGTAACGATAAAATCCAGTATCGGAGGAAATTTGCGCATTCGTACGGCAACTCCGTTAAAAGCTAACGGAAATTTCACATTAAGTGTTGCCACAGGAAACAACAGCAACCCGTTGAATTCTGTTTACGAAATTCCCGATCCAATTATCAAAGACGAATCTAAAATTCCGGAATTAGTATTACAAGAAACAACAGTATACGATCTTCAGACAGAAGCCGGGCAATCTTATACATTAGTTCCTGTCAGCAACATCTATGAATGGACAGGATCTTCATCTTCGACCTGGAATGAAGCAAATAACTGGAATCCGGTAGGAGTTCCCGGAGATAAAGATTTAGGCATCGTCAACAGCGGAGAAATCGATATTAACGGAAATTCTTTTGCCGGAAGTATCAGCATACACGAAAATTCCATTGTCAACATATCCAAAACATCAGAATTAAAAGGCAACTTATCTTTTGAAGGCGGTTCTGTAAAGAATGATCAAAACGGAGTTATTTTCACTGCCGGAAGTGCATCTATCGAAAATAACACGAATTTTCAAATAACAGGTACTTTAATACTTGCAACTTCGATTTCAGGAGAAGGCTCTATCGATAAAAAAGGTTCAGGAACACTAACTATACAAGGCGACAACAGTAACTTCAGCGGGGATTTGAATATCAATGACGGTGAATTAGCTGTTTCGGGTATGAATGCAGCAGGAACAGGAAACATCAAAATCGAGAATTCTGCCAAACTGACCGTAAAATCTGACGATTGTCTTTTTCATAAAACTAAAATAGAGGTAGCAGAAGGAGGAAAAATCAACCTCAGCGCAAACATTTCTTTAAGTGAAGTCTATACAAATAACAATCTGCTCGCCGAAGGAAAATATACAGCATCTTCACTACCTGCATATTTGGAAGGAAACGGAACGTTGACAATCACACATCCTCAATATCCGTTTATATGGACTCCTAAAGATAATAAAAAATGGAATGTGGCGGCCAATTATACTCCCGCCATATTGCCCACAGAAGGAGACACCGTAATCGTTGAATCGGAAATAGAAGCTGAAACAGCGAGTTTTCCGGTAATAATCTATCTGAACAGTGCCAATATCAGGTTAAGAAAAGATACTGAAATCAAAGAATTATATATGGCAGGCGGCACTAAACTTAACTATGCAACCAGTGGAAGCGGTTTCTCTCTGAATGCTCCGATCCATATTAATGGAGAAATAAATCTGCAATTAAGTGGAGGTGAGATAAATGCAATGACTTTTCCCGGAAACATCGATGGAAAATCTACCGTAACGATAGATAATAGTTCGAACAGCATAACTGAAGCCAGTATTGTTTTAAAAGGAAATAATTCGGAATTTTCAGGAATATGGAATATCACGAACAGTCCTCGTACCGAAGGTTCTTCTATCAGTATATCAGGGGAAGGAGCAAATGCTTTCGGTGCTTCAGAAATACAAGTAGGTGCTGGAAACAAGGTTATATTTAAACATGCAAACGCCGCAGGAGAATCGACTACATTATCCCTTCTTTCCGGAGGTAAAGCTGTTATGAACACAAACGGTATAGTAGGCAAATTGATTTTAAACGATACAGAATATACGGAAGGAACATTCGATGCAAATTCTCATTCTGAATTTTTCGAAGGTAATGGGACACTGACTGTAAAAGGGAATACTTCCGGTATTAAGGAAGAAACCGTCCAAAACGGGAATCAGGCCAATTATCGGAACGGCATTCTATCACTGCAGTATCCTTGTGAAAATTTATGTATTTCAGATATGCAGGGAAGAATTCTTCTTGATAAAATCTATGGACAGCAATTTTCGATAAAACTGAATAACGGCATCTATCTTATAAAAGCCGATAGCCAGATCATCAAACTAATCGTAAAAGAATAACACCCTTTTTTGTGCTCGTGTAAAACGAGCACAAAATTATTATCATTAACTTTAGAACTTTACTGTATGAATATTAAAAAACTTTTTGGAAGCATCGCTTTTTTAAGCTCTCTGCTACCTCAAATCTACGCAAAAGAAATCAATGTTACCACTCAAACTTTCAATGAAGCTTATACTCTAGCCGAAAGCGGAGATATATTATTGATGAGTAGCGGAACATATAATAAGCAAATATCTTTTCCCTCAGACAAAAGTATTACTTTAAAAGCGGAAAAAAATGCAGAAGTGGTTATTACTTTCGACATAACGGGAAATGACGATACATCTGAAAATGGAGGAGGATTGATCTTCGATGGCGTAAAAATAAACCGTTCGGCAGATTATTTTATAAGCGGAAATTTCGGAAATATATCTACTCTGGAATTCAAGAATTCAGAAATTACGAACATTGGACGTTGTCTATTACGGACAAGCAATGAAGGCACGATAAACAACATAGAATTCGAAAATTGCTTAATCCACGATTGTGGAAATAATGGATGGAATTTTTTATATCCTAAACATATCGTCAAAAAAGTATCTGTAAAAAATTGTTCGCTGTATAATTATTTAGGCGAAAGCTTTTTCTCTCCTACCGGATCGGACAATAACAATATATTTACTTTTATTTTTGAGAACAATACGGTTTACAAATGGTCTAAAGATACAAAATACGCTATTTGCAACACGGCAAAAAATTACAGTACAAATTCTATTTACAATTTCACAAACAATATTATCAATGAACCGGGAGTAAGCGGCAAAACACCATCGATTCTAAATGCAACCGGAGGAACACTTACTGCCGAAAAAAACCTGATTGTCAACTATGGCGGGTATAACCGGACAGAGACAATAAACGATATTACTTTAGAAAGCTTAGGATTAACCACTATTGGATTTCCCGATGCCGCCAACGGTGATTTTACTATTTTATCAAACTCTCCATTAGCTACCGCAGGAAAAGACGGCAAATGTGTGGGAGATGCGAGATGGATCAAGCAGGTCACATCTCCTGCACAATTTTCGGCAACGGTAATGCCGGAAAATGCCGGAAGCGTCTCTCCCACAAACGTCACTTTTAATCAAGGTGATCCGGTCACAGTCACCGCTACCGAGAATTTCGGATACTCTTTTAAGCAATGGGAAACAAAAAACGGGGAAATCTTATCGACAGAAAATCCTTATTCTTTCAATATCGAAAATGATTTAGAGATAGTCGCTGTATTTGACAAACTGACCACTTACACATTTACTGTAAATAAAGATGGGGCAGGCGCTCAATGGGGAATAGTAAATCTTAATCCCGAACCGACTGACGGAAAATATATCGAAGGTACGATCGTAACCATGACCATAGAGACTAATCCTATTACATCTTTCCTGCAATGGGAGGACGGTTCGAGCGAAAATAAACGTACGGTTAAAATCGATGGAGACAAAACTTATACCGCAACTTTCGACAAAATCCCATTTATCGTAGGCTGGGACTTGGAAACAAGCGAACCAAGAGGAGAACGTCCGGCCGACTATGCCGCCACAACAGACAATAAGGGATTACTTTCCTTATATAATGGAGATGGAAGTACGACAAACTGGGGAGGAAGTACTCGTACCTTCGGAGGTATCACTTATAACTGTGCACGACGTTATACCGATTATGCCTCAATGAATAATCCCCGTTATTTTCAGGCTAAATTTTCAGCAAAAGACTATGTAAATATAAAAGTAACTTCCTTAGTTGCTGCAGACAACGCATGCGTACACAAAACGCAAAAAATGCAATATTCCCTAAACGGAAACGATTTTACGGATTTAACGACTATTACTATGGAAGAGACCAGTGCAAATTGGGAAAAAATGGAAGCTTTTTTACCCGAAGAAGCTGAAGGAGCAAATATGGTATATATTCGTTGGGCGGCAGATGCGACAAGCGATTTGATCGGAACTCCGGGAAGTAGTGATACCGAAGGCTTCTATTTAACAAATATTTTTGTCTATGCCGATAATTCCAGCATCGATGATAAAGAAGCGCCGATACTACTATCGACTTCTCCTGAAAACGATTCTAATACGGCATCTGCAAACGGAAAAATCGTTTTATCTTTTAACGAACAAGTACAAGCCGGTACAGGAGAAATAGAATTTAACGGTTCTGCTATCGAACCGATATTCGGAAGCAGTACAGCATCCTTTGAATACAAAGGTCTCGAGTATAATACATCCTATACTTTTACCGTACCAGCCGGTGCAATTACCGACCGTGCAGGAAATCCATTTGAAGGCGTTACATTGAATTTCACGACAATGAATCGTCCCCAGCCGATTGCACGGGTATTTGATGCCGTAGTCGCAGCAGATAAAACCGGAGATTATGAATCGGTGCAGGCCGCAATAGACGCTGCTCCGGAAAACAGAACTACTCCTTATTTGATATTCATTAAAAACGGATCTTACGAAGAACAAGTCGTTATTCCCTCTGACAAACCGAACATACACCTTATCGGTCAAGATAAAGAAAAAACAAACATACATTTGAAAATCAATGTTCAAAGCGAACCGCAAGAAGGGTCACAATGGTATCAGAACGACACGGCAGCATGGAAATATTCGGTACATAATCCCGAATCTCCGACATACCAAATGGAAGGAACTGTTGTCAGAATAAATAGTAACGACTTCTTTTCCGAAAATATTTCCTTCATTAACGACTGGGGTGTAGAACGCCAAAACGGACCGCAATCATTAGCTATGATGACAAAGGGTGACCGCATAACTTTTCATAATTGCAAATTCCGCTCTTACCAAGATACATGGATGACTCCGGGAAACACCGGATACCGTCATTATGTAAAAGGATGCTATATCGAAGGAGCTGTCGATTATGTCTATGGAGCTGGAGATTGCTTATTCGAAGATTGCACATTATACAATGTCAGAAGCGGATCGGTCATCACTGCTCCAGAGCATGAAAAAGGAACTCAATGGGGATATGTTTTCGATCACTGTACCATCGATGGGAATGAAGCTTCGAACGACGGCAAAAACAAATTAGGACGACCTTGGCATAATAACCCGATTTGCGTATGGTTAAACACGACCATGAAAGTAGGAATTGCTTCGGAGGGCTGGAGTGAAATGGGAGGAATACCCGCCCTATTTGCAGAATATAACAGTATGGATATAGATGGAAATCCCGTAGATCTAAATAACAGAAGAACATTTTATACAGGTACTGACGAAGGTATGGAAGAAGGCGGTGAGTGTAAAGCTGAACTTTCTGCCGATGAAGCAGCCCGCTATACCTATGAAAATATCGTCAGCGGCAATGACAACTGGAATCCTCGCAGTTTAATAGAAACAATAGGCATACCGCAAAATGTAACGATCTCAGAAAATGTGCTTAGTTGGGAAGCCGTACCTTATGCCATCTGTTACGTAATACTTCGCAATAATGAAGTAATCGGATTTACTACCGAAACATCTTATACCGATGCAGCAAGTAAAGACAACGACGAATATTGCATCCAGGCCGTCAACGAAGCCGGAAGTCTCGGAGAAAAATCGGAAAATGTGAATAAAGGAACTTCGGCTGTCGATAAATCTGAAAACAGCTCTTTTAACGTAACAGTATCAAACGGAAAAATACATTTGTCCGGACTTTCCTCAGGAGAAAAGATAACTGTATTCTCATTAAACGGTGCAATCATCTATGATACCGTAACAATTGAAAACTCATGTTTTATAAACTTATCTGTTCGAGGAGTTTATCTGATTAAAGCAGGAAATGAAATAAAGAAAGTTATTCTTTGATAATTGAACGGCAACAAGCTCTTCATTATCAATAAAAATGGGCTGCCCTCAAAAGACAGCCCATTTCTCACTTAATTATTAAAATTTTACCGTATCGATATTTTCAGAGTACAAGGATTCCCGTCAATTACCGCTTTAGCGATATAAATACCTTTATTAAAATCATTCAAAGAATATAAACCGGCTTGAGGTGCATCAATAATTTGCAATAAACTTCCTGAAAGAGAATAAAGTTTTACCTGTACAGGAGTCTTAATTCCTTTTAACAGAATAGAATTACCGGCTTGATGCAAAGATGCTCCACTTACTTGAACAGCCTCTGCCGAATCGGTAATATCATCCAGATTCGGAACTTTATAATTTTGCTCGCCCTTATCTAATTTATAATAAAATGCTACGCTAAAATTATAAAGCGGATAAGGTTGATCGTACATAATTTCTCCCGACTGCGTTTTCGGTTCATAATCAGGTCTCAAAGTCACATAGTTATCATTTTCTTTATCACGAGGATAGAAATAAGAGTTGTCTGGATTTTTCTTATCATGATCGATATATTTGTAATAAGCCTCATAATCATCACTATCACGCAAATTACCATGTCCGCCGTTTGCTCCATCTCCGGCATAATTTACTTCAATTACACCACTCAAATCCTGAGCACAAGTCAAATAAACACAATCTCCTTCTATCCGGATATTCGTTATTGTCTGTTGTGCGTTATCATTATATACTCTAAAGCCATAATCCGTCTTCTTTTGTACTGTCCAATCATCCAATACCAAAGGTAATTTCGGAACAAGGAAGCGAATTTTTATCTCTTTCGCATTATCCGTACGGGAGATCTCTATCGGCTGCAAAGGAACAAAGCGTTGCCCCAATACTTTCGTACGGTAATATGCTTTGCCCAACATCTCGCCATACCAACGGTAACCGTTCGCATCGAGATGACCCCCTCGGTCTGTCATCGGATACACCGGACCGGCACAAATCATATCCTCATTCTCATTAGCAGTTTCCAATTGAGCCATACCTATTTCCAAAGTTTTCCCCCGAGTATATTGCGCGCCGGTCTGGTAAGTGATAAACAAGGGTTTCTCATTTTGAGCATAACTGTTCATGACATCCTGCTGCATGTCATTCTTCAATTTATACAACAACGCTTTATATTCATTCTTATCAGTTGTATTGGGTACACCCGGAGTCAATCCCTTTTCAGAATCCGAAGTATAATTATATTCTCCTTGCATCCAAATAATTGCCGGACAAGAAATCACGCTGTTCAGTTCCCGAGAAATTTTAGCCCCGTAAAACATCGCATATTTAAAATCATTATATAAATATCCGTTGGTACAATGTTTTGAAAGCTGTTCTATCGTCTTGCCTCCCGTACCGGTAGAAGTCGCTACATATTTTACATCAGGGTCATTCAATTTTAAACGAAGATGATTCACCGCTGCAACGATAGGACATTCGGCAATTCCGCCATTTTTAGTCTTAGCCGAATTTTTATCCGAAATAGCCAAAGATGCTTTTAATGGATTAAACTTATCAAAAGTCGTATTCCCGAGATTTATCCAAACCTGATCTCCGATCATATAATTACCCTCTAAAGATTCGGTAGACATAGAAGGATAAGACTGATGCCCGGTAGAAAGACTCTGACCGTATATTATAAAATGCTCATAAACCGACGATTCTCCTTCTCCGCCACCGGGAGTCAGCGGCGTCTCGATCGCTCCTGATGCACAACGTCCGTTGGCAAAGGAACGTATCGCACCCAATTGATCGGTCATAATGCCTAAATCCTGCAAAAATTCAGCATTCCCCTGACGATATGCCGGAGAAGTGGTATAAACCGGGACACTGTTTTGCGTGGCAATATATTTATCCGGATCGATAGCCAATCCCGCAATCGATCCGCCATTATAATTTATATAATTTTCATTTTCGAGAGGAGAAGTATATCCATGATCCGCCAACAAACGTCCCAAAAAAGAATTTTTAAGATTAAAATTCTTCCCGTCTATCAGATAAGAATCATTACCTTGTACAGACATATCCAAGACTTTCGTAGGATCATCTTTCAGATAATTATTTTCAATAATAGAATTATATATATTATAGATTACGGTATTGGCAGCGCCAGCAGTAACACGTATTCCGGCTTGAGGTGTCGCCCCACCGAAAGCACTCGTATTACGGGTAATCGTACAATTTACAAGATTAAGCACGCTTCCGTCTTTACCGTTATTCATCATAATAGTACCTCCGAAAGATGCGGCATGGTTCCCGTAAAAAGTCGTATTGATAAAAGACAAATCACATGTCGATCCGGTTGTTTTATTATCTACATAAACAGCTCCACCATGTTCTGTAACGGAATTATACAAAAATGCACAACCTTCAAAATAAGCTCCGGTCTTTTTAGCCGCATTATCCAAAAATGCAAACACGCCTCCGTCTTTTGCGGTATTATTTTTGAATACAGATTTTTCAACTCTAAGCATAAGATCTCCTTGCACGAAAAATACGCCTCCCAGACCCGTTGTCGTATTATTCTCAAAAAGACATTCTTTGAACAAAATATTTTTACCTGCTAAAATATGAGCTACAGCTCCGTTCCCTTTACCCGTCGTATTATCGGAAAATGAGCAACCGGTAAAAGACACACTAAACCGATCTTGTTCCAACAAAGCATAAACAGCCGCACCACCTCTTCCGTCAGCAGAGTTACCGTCAAAAACACAATCGATAAAAGATGCCGATGCATTCCGAATATACACCGCTCCACCGAAATCATTTCCCATAGGAATACTATTCCCTTCTCTGAAAGAAAGATTAGCAAACTCTATCGATTGATTAAAAGAATCGATACGAATCAAACGTGTCGTTCCATTTCCGACAAATCCGCAAGTTTCAGCACTTTTCCCTATAATTTTCAAAGATTTATCCAAAGGTCTCACACCATTTTTACCCTGAACATTCCAAGTCGCATAGGTTATACCACCAAGTTCGAATGAGGTAGAACCATCTACTTTAATATCATTATTCGAAGTACTACCCTCTTTCTTAGGCTCGGCAGAAATATCAATAAAATCAAGCACATGTATCTCATCACCGTTTTCAGCCAAAGTGAATGCCCGTGACAAAGTTTTTACCGGAGTTTCTGCCGATAAACCGTTATTTGTATCATTTCCGGCAGAAGAAAGATACAAATCGGTAGCCGAAAGATAGTTGCCTGAACTGCAAAACAATGCAGCAACGAGTACATTTTTTAGTAAATTATTTTTCATACTGATATAGAATAAAGATTAATTAATTAATTATTTATTTATCTCCAAGACTTTATCTAATTTGGACTTATCTTTTTCAGGAATATGTATCCGGTATTTTTTTACACCCTTATCTAACTTATAATAAAAAGCCACGCTGAAGTTATATAATGGATACGGATGACCGTATATGATATTGCCGAACTTATCCCTCGGTTCATAATTAGGTCGTAAAGTGACATAATTTCCATTCTTATCTTTATCCCGGGCAAAAACAAAAGTCCCATCGCTATTCTTTTCATCCTGATCGATATATGTATAATATGCTTCATAATCGTCACTATCCCGCAAATTACCATGACCTTTAAATTCATCAGCTCCGGCATAAGTCACCTCTATTGCTCCCGATAAATCCTTTTCACAAGTTATATACACACAATCACCCTTTACCTTTACATCCGTAATCTTTTGCCGGATACCATCATTATAAATAGCGAAACCGTAATCTTTTATCTTTTCCGTAGTATAATCATCAAGTACCAACGGCTTCACAGGAACTCTAAAACAAATTTTAATTCCTTTAGAATCAGAAGTTCTCGATAATTCTTCGGGTTGTAAAGGAATAAAAGGTTTTCCCCCGATTATAGTACGGTAATAAGCCTTAGCCAACATCTCTCCATACCAACGGTAACCGTTCGCATCGAGATGTCCCCCGCGGTCCGTCATCGGATACACCGGACCGGCACAAATAATATCTTCCGTTTCGTTTGCAGCCTCTAATTGGGCCATACCGATATTCAAGGTTCTCCCTCGAGTATATTGCGCACCGACCTGATAGGTTATAAAAAGAGGCTTACTGTGCTGATTATAAATAGAAACGACATCATTTTGCATATCGTTTTTCAACCGTAGCATTAAAGTCTTATATTCATTTTTTCCCACCACATTCGGAATATGGGGTAATAATCCCCTCGTCGTATCTGCCCAATAATTATATTCCCCTTGCATCCAAATCACTAAAGGACACGTCACAGTTGCATTTTCTTTAGCCGCTATCTGCGGTGCGGCAAATGCCGCTTTCAAAAAACCTTCCTGATAAATATTTTTATTCCGGCAATGTTTCGATAATTGGTCGATCGTCTTTCCACCCACACCCGTAGAAGTTGCAATATAATTAACAGACGGATCATTTATCTTTAATCTCAAATGATTGACTGCGGCAACGATCGGACATTCGGCAATACCGCCATTCCGACTCAACGGAGATCTTTTCTCGGTTAAGGCTAAAGAGGATTTTAACGGATTCAAAATCGCAGAATTACGATTACCTTGATTAATCCATATTTGATCTCCGATCATATAATTCCCCGACAAAGGTTCTGTTGTCAAAGCCGGATAAGATTGATGTCCGGTAGAAAGGCTTTGCCCGTAAATGATAAAATGCTGGTAAATTTTCGTATCCGGAGTTTCTGATTTCTTCTCTGCGGCAACTCCATAATTAAATGCCGCACCTAAAGCAACGGTCAGGACGTATGCTTTCAAATTTAGTATATGTGCTTTCACTATGTATAAATTTATTTAGAACAAATGTAAAAGAGTGATATTAATAATACTCATAATTCTGCCTTAATTTGTAAATACAAACGAATAAAATGCATTTAAAAATAAATTTATACTGATTAAGAACCTATATTATAAAAGCACCTAAATTATAATTAAAAAAGTGTTTTCTAATTTAATCTACACCATTTTCATGTACATTTGCAGACAAAAGAATGATCATATCGTTATTCAAAAAACAAAACAACTACACTAAGAAAACATAATATATCAATGAATATAGCCATGTTAGCCTCCGGCGGGGTCGATAGTTCGGTTGCCGTCTATCAATTGAAAGAAGCCGGATATACTCCTACTCTATTTTACATCCGTATCGGTATGGAAGATAAAGATAAAAATCTGGACTGCCACTCGGAGGAAGATATAGAAATAGTCACTTATATAGCTCGTAAATACGGATGTCCGATGGAGATAGTTTCTCTACATAACGAATATTGGGAATATGTCATGGGGTATGCTTTCGAAACGATAAAAAGAGGTCTGACTCCTAATCCTGATGTAATGTGCAATAAATTCATCAAATTCGGATTTTTTGAAAAATATTGGGGAAAAGACTTCGATAAAATAGCTACAGGGCATTATGCTAATACCCGAATCATGGATGATATTACTTATCTCGCCACTGCAAAAGATACGATAAAAGATCAAACCGATTTTTTGGCACAACTTAATCACGTACAAATCTCCAAATTACTATTTCCTATCGGAAATATGATGAAAGACGAAGTCAGAACAATTGCCTTACAACAGAATCTTCCGAGTGCTCGAAGAAAAGACAGTCAGGGAATTTGCTTCTTGGGGAATATTAACTATAACCAATTTATACGTAATTATTTAGGAGAAAAAGAAGGAGATATAATAGACTTAAAAAGTGGGCATATAGTCGGAAGACATAAAGGATACTGGTTTCACACCATCGGACAAAGAAAAGGTCTCGGCCTCAGCGGGGGACCGTGGTTTGTCATAAAAAAAGATCCTGAACAGAATATACTATATGTTTCGAACGGATCTGACCCGGAAACACAATACGGAAACATTCTTGATTTAAGCGGATTCCAGTTCATATCCGGAAATCCTCTCGGAGACCTTTCACATAATACACCGATCACATTTAAAAATCGGCACACTCCGGAATTTACACCGGGAACGATACAACGCATTGACAATAATATTGTCAGAATCACTTCCGAAAAAAAAATACAAGGTATCGCCCCCGGACAATTCGGTGTCATATACAGCCATGATAAAGAACTTTGTCTGGCCAGCGGAATTATACAATAGATTTTTAGGTTCAGAACCTATTTAAATTTTTCAACTCAAAAAAGATCTGTACAAAATTCAAATAGGTTTTTACTGAATCTGTAAACGACCACTCAACAACAACAACGAGACTTCGGTTGATTTTGCCTGAAATTGAGCCGAAATTTTTCGAGTTACAGCATCTAAATAGCTTCGTTGAAATTCTCTGAACTCCAATCCCGAAAGACTCCCGAGCCGATATCTTTCTAATGCGGTTTTAAGGCTGACCAATGCTACTTCTGCACTTTCCGACTCAAAACCGACCATAATCAAGTTATTCTCATAACTGTTATAAAGTTGAGCCAAGTCACTTAACATCTGTAACTCTACTTCCTGATAACTCAGCTTACTATTTTCTATCTCAATCTTCGCATTTCTTACCTTCTTACGGGTTTCTAAACGATTAAACAACGGTACGGAAAGTGTAAACCCCCAAAACGGGCCGGTATTCTGATTAAAAGTCGATATAGATGCCGGTGATTCAGTCCGTGAAAAACTATACCCTGCCGTAAAATCTACCGAAGGGAAATAAGCCGACCGGGCCAATTTAAGATCAAGCTCCGACACTTTCTGTTCCCGACGAGCAATCAATAGTGTCGTATTGTTATTCAACATCAACGTTTGCACTTCATCTTTCGGGTACATCGGATGTAACAGTATCGTATCTTTTACATATCCTCTTTTATGCAGATCGATATTCATCAGCGTATTCAATGTAATATAAGCACTACGCAACTGCTCTTGCTGCTTTACTAATGTCGAACTATCAGAATTCAGATCTATTTTGGTCTGCTTCAGCTCCAAACCTGAAAGACTCCCGATCCGGTTTTTCTGTAAGGCTATTTCATATCGTTGACGGGAAAGATCGAGACTTTGCTTAGCTGCATCCAGCAAGCTCTTCTGTACCAATACATTATAATATTCTGTATTAACTTGTGCTATCAAATTCTCAACAGCCATACGAGTTTTCAGTTCTCCGATAGCAATAAACTCATTGAGTTTTTCATGGGTCGTAAACATCGCCAAACCATCAAAAATAGTCCAGTTCAAATTTATATTAGCGCCATAATTATCGGTAATGCTGCCACTGAATTTTTTCTCTGTTCCGCTATTCGCATCTTTCCTTTTCGAATTTATAATCGATTCTTTCTGTGTGCCTTCTGCCGAAAGTGAAGGCAAAAAAGAAGAATAATTCTGGTTATTACGCTCTATCTGTTCTTCATTCTTTGCAATACGGATACCGTAATTAGATTCCAATGCTTTACTGATGCAATCGGAAAGTGTTAAGGTCTCTTGCGCCGTTACTCCCAACGGACAAATCAATAAAAAAAATATTACAATACTTCTTATCATGATTTCGTATAAGTTTCTTCATTAACCACTTTGATCTTAGAAGCCGACAAATATGTATAAATTGCCGGAATTACATAAAGTGTCAATCCGGTAGCACATACCATTCCGCCGACAACAGCAATACCCATAGCGATACGGCTCTCCGAACCCGAACCTGTAGCCAACGCCATAGGTAGTGTTCCCAACACCGTAGAAAGACTGGTCATCAATATGGGTCGAAAACGTGCCACAGCAGAATCAAGTATAGCCTCATGCATACTTAAACCGTCAGCCTTACGCTGATTAGCAAACTCGACAATTAAAATACCGTTCTTCGAAACCAACCCTATCAGCATAATTATACCGATTTGGCTAAAAATATTCATCGTTTGTCCGAAATACCATAAAGAAAGTAATGCTCCCACCAATGCCAACGGGACTGTAAGCATAATAATCAACGGATCTCGGAAACTTTCAAATTGGGCTGAAAGAACAAGATAAATAAATATCAATGCAAAAACAAATGCAAACAAAAGACTGGAAGAACTTTCTACAAAATCTTTTGAACTTCCGGACAGAGTCGTTTTAAAATCTTCATTCAAGACTTTGTCTGCGATTCTGTCCATCTCATCGATACCCTGTCCTAATGTCTTTCCTTTTGCCGGAGATGCAGAAACTGTCGCCGAGACAAAACGGTCGTATCTAAATAATCGAGGGGGCGTACTACTCTCTTCCATTGTCACCAAATTATCTAAACTAACCAGCTTATTATCTTTTCCCCTCACATAAACCGTTGCCAAATCGGCAGGTTTATTCCGTTGCGATTTATCGAACTCGCTTATGATCTGATATTGTTTTCCATTCAGGATATAATATCCTATCCTCTGATCACTCATGGTTAGCTGCAATGTTCTCGAAATATCTTCTACCGATACCCCTAACAAAGCGGCCTTATCCCGATTAATATTAATCGTCAGTTCCGGTTTAGTAAATTTCAAGTCCAAATCATAAGTAGAAAATTCCGGACTTTGAGAAACCTCATTCATAAATTTAGGCAGAATACCTTTCAAATCATCCAGATTCTTTGCTTGTATGACATACTCTACCGGTAATCCTCCCCGCTGATTGCCGAAAGTCTGACGTTGTGTTACCATAGTACGAGCACCGGTAAGCTGCTTCAATTGAGGAGCTAAATCATCGGCAATTTCCTGCTGAGTACGATCACGATCTTCTGACGGAACTAACATTACATTACAAAATGCAGAATTGGTTTGTCCTCCTCTTCCGGTCAAAGACATAATCAAATCTTCTTCCGGAACTTCTTTTTCTAAATAGGTAGTCAAATCCGTCATATACTGGTCCATATATTCAAAACTCGATCCCTCTGTCGCCGTAGATACGACCCTCAACTGAGCACGATCTTCCATCGGAGACATTTCGGAGGGTAACGTCATCCAAAAATAATAGATGGCTACACCCGACAATAATAAAATAATCGGAGCGATATAACGATGCCGCATAAAAGATTCCAGGCTACTGCGATACGCATTCGTAAACCATACGAAAAAAGGTTCGGTAACTCTGTAAAACCAATTACCGGTCACATTTCGGGTTAACAATTTAGTCGAAAGCATCGGTGTGAACGACAACGCAACAAATGAAGATATCGCTACAGCTCCCGCGATTACGACACTAAACTCACGAAAAAGACGACCGGTCGTTCCTTGTAAAAAGACAATAGGCACAAATACGGCAACTAATGCAACCGTCGTAGCAATTACCGCAAAGAATATTTCCTGAGAACCTTTAAACCCGGCTTCCAAAGGAGACATGCCTTTTTCTACCTTATTATAAATATTCTCCATCACGACAATAGCATCATCGACAACAAGACCTATTGAAAGAACGATTGCCAAAAGTGTAAGGATATTTATCGTGAATCCGGCCAAATACATTATAAAAAATGTACCGACCAAAGATATCGGTATCGTCAACACAGGTATAAGCGTCGTACGCCAGTTACGTAAAAATAAAAATATAATAAGAACAACGAGAACAAAAGCTTCTACAATCGTACTTTTAACTTCATTGATCGAATTGCGGATAAACACTGTATCATCTTGATAAATACCGCATTGCATATCATCCGGCAAATCGGCTTTAATATCTTCCACTACCTTATATGCCCGATCCACAATATCCACATAATTAGCTCCCGGCTGCGGGATAATAACACACCCCACCATAGGGTTGTTATTCATCTTCATTATATAACGATTATTCTCCGAATCGACGGTAGCTTTTCCTACATCTCTGAAACGAACGACTTTATCCCCATCCCGACGCAGCACGAGGTTATTAAAATCCTCTACCGTCAACAACCGTCCCATCGTACGCACCGTCAATTCTGTGTTATCTCCCTCGATACGTCCCGAAGGCAACTCTACATTTCCGGCAGAAACGGCGTTACTCACGTCCATCGGCGTAAGACCGTAGGCAGACAATAACATCGGGTCCATTTTAAGCCGGATCGCCAGCCTTTTCTCTCCCCATATTTCTACGCTACTTACACCGGGAATCGTTTGCAACCGTTCTTTAAGATGCAAATCGGCATACGTACTTACATCGATAATCGAACGGGTATCGCTACTTAAATAAAGGCCAAAAATCGGCTGAGCGTCGGCATCGGCTTTTGAAACTACCGGAGGATCTATATCTTCAGGTAATTTTCTCAACGCTCCCGAAACTTTGTCACGAACATCGTTCGCCGCTGTCTCGAGAGGCACTTCCAACTCAAACTCTATTCTTATATTACTCCGACCATCCCGACTCTGACTTACCAAAGAACGGATTCCGGGAATCCCATTAATAGCAGACTCTAACGGTTCGGTAATTTGCGTTTCCACAACATCGGCATTTGCTCCGGTGAAAGTCGTACTCACCGATATAATAGGAGGATCGACACTGGGATAATCTCGGACACCTAAAAATGTTATACCGATCATACCTATAATGATAAATACCAAATTCATCACCGTAGCAAGGACCGGACGTTTTATACTGACAGAAGATAGACTCATGGCGGACAATACAGTTTAATGTTATTCTACGGTTTCAGGCTTTACGGCAGCCCCTTCTTTTACTTGCATCAATCCGGTTACCAATATGGTATCCCCGACCGACAAACCCGAGATTACCTCGATTTTATTCTCTGTACGTTGTCCTGTCTCTATAACGGTAGAATGAGCTTTCCCATTTCTTAACATCCAAACTTTTTTACCTTCCATTTCAGGGACAACCGACTGTGTAGGAACAAGCAACGAATGATTGGAGACTCTGGTTATAAGATTTAACCGGGCAAACATTCCCGGAGCTAATAATCGACCGGGATTTTCACAACGGGCACGTATCGAAATAGTACGAGTATCCGAATCGACTTTAGAGTCAACAGCATATACCGACGCATTGAATTTCTTGTCGGACGATTCCGTCGTAAACTGTACCATTGCCCCGACCAATGCTTTTCCCGCATATTTTTCCGGAACTGAAAATTCGACTTTCAATAACCCGTCATCAACTAAACGTGTGACGATCGTACTCGGTTGTAAATATGCTCCTAAACTGACATTACGAAACCCGAGAACTCCGGCAAAAGGAGCTCTTAATTCCGTCTTATCTATTTTTACTTTCAAAAGAGAAATATCTGCTTCTATCAAATTATAATCAGTTTGTACCTGATCAAACTCTTCACGGCTAACAGCATCTTTTTCAAATAATATGCGTTGACGTTCCAATTTCTCGGACAACAGTTTCTGCTGAAAAAGTGCACGCTTCAACTGTGCTTGCAAATCAGAATCATCGACTTTAAGCAATAATGCTCCTTTTTCGACATGTTGCCCTTCCTTAAAATAAATTCCGACAATTTTTCCCGTCGTTTCAGCGACCAAATCGACTTCTTCATTCGGCAACAATGTCCCGACAGCCTGAATATCGGAACTCAACCTGAACGGCTTCACAATAAATGCATTGACCGGAATCTGCGTTCCCTTCTTAATATCTTTTTTACTTTCTCCCGCTGGAGAATCCATCAACTTAACTGCAATCAACCCACCAATAAGTAAAACGGGAATACCGATTTTCAATAAATTCTTTACATACCTATTTTTCATGCAATCTCTGAGCTATTTATTTTTTGTAGATGTGCGTATACTTATAAAAATATAGGACTCTGTCATGGGGCAGAATCCTATATATAATAGTTCAAATATTTATACGGTTGATTTCAGCCTCCTTTCTTGTCCAAAAACAGTCCTTAGACAGCGAAATCCTACAAAGGTTTAACGAGCAGGAATATTTTCCACCAAATTTGTCAGAAAATTCCAAAAATGTTCAACCGATGCTATATTTACTCTCTCATCCGGAGAATGAGGAAACTTAATCGTAGGACCGAACGAAATCATATCTAAATTAGGATATGCCGCACCAATAATGCCGCACTCGAGTCCCGCATGCATAATCTTTACTTCAGGATCAAATCCCAATACTTTCTTATGTACATCTTTTGCCACCTTAAGCACCGGTGAATTGAGGTTCGGCTCCCAACCGGGATAATCCCCGCTGGTCTCTACCTTAGCACCGGCTAATAAAAATACACTCTCCAGACTTGAGACCAAAGCTTGCTTCATACTTTCACTCGAGCTTCTTATTAAGATAAGTACCTCTATCGAGCCTTCAGACGAGCGAACAATCGCCAAATTAGAAGATGTCTCCACTACTTCAGGTACTCCCGGAATCATTCGGGCTACCCCATTACGACAACCGACAACGGCATTTATCAAATCGTCCTGTATAGGCTCAGGAATCAAAAAATCCGGTAATCCGGTTTCCTCTGCTGTCAAAGTCAAATCATCTTCAATCAAACCGTATTCGTGGATATAGAGAGCCTCAAAATCGGCTACTTCATCTAAAAAGTCCGATTTATATTCGGCCGGAATAGTAACAACCGCCTCAGCTTCACGAGGAATAGCATTACGCAAATTTCCTCCGCTGACCCATGCCAGCCGAGCATCATACTCTTGTACGGCATGTTTCAAGAAACGAAACAGCAGCTTATTTGCATTTGCACGCCCCAAATGAATATCCACACCAGAATGTCCCCCTTTTAATCCAGACACAATAATCTTTAAAGCTATTTCATTTTCAGGAATATAAGGTTCATCTTTATATCTAAAACTAGCAGTAAGATCAATTCCTCCCGCACAACTCATATATAATTCACCTTCTTGTTCCGAATCGGTATTCAATAATATCTCTGCCTGCAATAAATCAGGTTGCAACCCTAAAGCTCCATACATCCCCGTCTCTTCATCATAAGTAAACAACGCCTCTAACGGCCCGTGCTTCAATGTCTCAGACTCAAGAATCGCCAAAATCGAAGAGATTCCGATTCCATTATCCGCCCCTAAGGTCGTACCATTAGCTGTGACCCATTCCCCATCGATGTAAGAAGTTATCGGATCTGTCTCAAAATTATGAACTTTATCCGCATTTTTCTGAGGCACCATATCCATGTGTCCTTGCAAAACCACAGGTTTTCGATTTTCCATACCGGGAGTTGCTGGTTTACGTATCAAAACATTTCCCGCCTTATCCAAAACCGTTTCTAATCCCAAATTTTTACCAAAATCCAGAATATATTGCGTTATTTTCTCCAAATGTCCGGAAGGACGCGGGATTTTACAAATAGCACTAAAATGACGCCATACGGCTTCGGGCTGTAAAGTTTCGATTTCAGATTTCATAAATTTATCTGTTTTTACAGTTAATAATTATCATTTTCCCGCCTCGATCCGACAAAATCCGCCCATCCGGCACTTCGGTCTTTTTTTTTCTCTAACGAAACAGAAAACAGAGTATAAATTCCTAATAATATGATCAATAACATTTGAGATCCATGTGCAACCAAAGCAAACGCTCCGGCAATATTTTCTCCTATACCATATATAGAAAGTGCCGCAATAATAGCCAAGTGCCATGGGCCGACACCACCTTGTACCGGAATTCCCATACTGAGGCTTCCCATAACAAATAACGTCATAGCTGCCAAAACTCCTAAATGCTGCATCGAACCGAAAGCAAAAAAACATACATAAAGTTCCAAAAAATAACAGAACCATATCGCAACGGTATATAGCAAAAACATCGTTACTTGTTTCATCCGCAATATCGTACGAAAACCATACCATAGATTCTTTACAATGCTTTTTACCTTTGCTACCCATCTATTCTCGGTTTTCTTTGTAAAAAGCCAAATCAAAAATCCGACCATCATAAACATGCAGATATACAGCCAAGGTGTTGTAATCATCCGCCAGAGAGTTTCCTCAATTGTAGGAAATTTTCGTAAAAAATCCCGGAAAACCTTCATCTGCAAGAAAAATGTTATAACAGTAAGAAAAACCAATGTTAACGTATCGCACAAACGCTCGGATATAATAGAACCCAAAACCTGCGTAAAAGACATTTTTTCCCGACGCGCCAAATAAGTACAACGCCACACTTCCCCTACACGGGGAATCAACAGATTCATGGCATACATACCGAAAACAGCGTTTGTCAGGGCTTTTACCGAAGGATCTACTCCTAAGGTCTTTAACTGCAACTTCCAACGCAATGCTCTGAATATATGACTCATCAACCCGATAATCATAGAAAGAGCGATCCAAAAGTAATTAATTTCAGATTGTAAAATGACTCCGATCTGGTGCATATCCAAATGGCTGTACAGATACCAAAAAAGAGCCGCTCCGCATAATAACGGAATAAAAAACTTCAATATACTGCCGAGTAATTTCTTCAACTTATCGGGATAAAAAAATATTATTGTACCTTTGTGTATTGCAAAGATAGATTTTATCCATAAAAGAAACATCTCTTTACCGGATTTAATTAAAATCTCTTTGCAAATTATACATTGATTAACGATCCTGCTACCTGAATTTTTATGACAGACTCGGTAAAACCTAAAAAATTTTTAGGACAACATTTTTTGAAAGACCTCGATATAGCCCGCCGAATAGCAGATACCGTAGGCGATTATAAGGATATTCCTATTCTCGAAATAGGCCCGGGAATGGGAGTATTGACCCAATACCTGATACAAAACAATCATGACCTCATTGTAGTAGAATTGGATTCAGAATCTGTCAGATATTTGAGTGAACATTTTCCTCAATTAGACGGCAGAATATTGGAACAAGACTTTTTAAAATTGAATCTAACAAATCTTTTCACAGGAAAATTTTGTGTTATCGGAAACTATCCTTATAACATATCGAGCCAGATATTTTTCAAGGTTCTCGATTATAAAAACCAAATTCCATGTTGCAGCGGAATGATTCAGAAAGAGGTAGCAGAACGTATAGCTTCTAAGCCCGGATGTAAAGCTTACGGAATATTGAGTGTACTTATGCAGGCATGGTATGATATAGAATATCTGTTTACCGTTCCCGAACACGTCTTCAATCCCCCACCAAAAGTCAAATCTGCCGTAATAAAAATGACCCGAAATAAAACAGAACAACTGGGGTGTAACGAGAAATTATTCAAAACCATAGTGAAAACAGGCTTTAATCAAAGAAGAAAAACGCTTCGGAATTCACTTAGACAACTATTAGGCAAAAAATGCGAATTACTGGAAGATCCCGTTTTCGACAAACGCCCTGAACAGCTTTCGGTAAAACAATTTATCGACCTTACCAACCAAATAGAAAAGTTCATTCCTCAACCTTAAGCTTAATTTATTATGGAACAATTTTCAGAAGAATATATCAAGGAAGTACGAGATATCATTAAAAATAACGATACAGAAAAAGCCAAAGAACTGTTAAAAGGTCTGCATCCCGCCGATATTGCGGAACTTTATCAGGCTTTGGATCTAGATGAAGCAGAATTCATCTATATGCTTCTCGATAGCGAGAAAGCAGCAGATGTATTGATCGAATTAGATGAAGATGATCGTAAAAAATTATTGAAACATCTTCCCAATGAGGTCATAGCTAAACAATTTATAGACCACTTGGATACGGACGATGCTGTCGATCTGATCCGTGAAATGGATGAAGAGGCTCAGGAAGAAATCTTATCCCATATCGATGATGTGGAACAGGCCGGAGATATTGTCGATTTATTGAAATACGACGAAGATACCGCCGGGGGACTTATGGGTACGGAGATGGTTGTCGTAAATGAGAATTGGAGTATGCCCGAATGTCTGAAAGAGATGCGCATCCAAGCAGAAGAGATGGACGAAATATATTATGTATATGTTGTCGATGATGATGAACGGCTAAAAGGTGTTTTTCCTCTAAAAAAGATGATAACCAACCCATCGGTATCGAAGATCAAACACGTCATGAAAAAAGATCCGGTATCGGTAAAAACAGACACTCCTATCGAAGAAGTCGCACAGGTATTCGAGAAATATGACCTTGTCGCCGTTCCCGTAATAGACAGTATCGGGCGGTTAGTAGGACGCATTACGGTCGATGATGTCATGGACGAAGTCCGCGAACAAGCAGAAAGGGAATACCAGTTGGCATCCGGTATCTCCCAAGACGTAGAGACTACCGACACCATTTATACACAAACTTCTGCCCGGCTTCCGTGGCTATTGATAGGTATGTTCGGAGGACTTACCAATTCGATTATTCTCGGAAATTTCGAAACCGGATTTATTACAAACCCTGCAATGGCCCTTTTTATCCCCCTTATCGGAGGGACTGGCGGAAATGTCGGGATACAATCTTCCGCTATCGTAGTACAAGGTCTGGCAAACGGATCATTAGCATTACACAATGCAGGGAAACAGATACTGAAAGAATTAGCCGTCGCTTTAATCAATGCCAGCATGATTTCTCTTCTTGTATTCGGATACAACTGGTTTCGTATGGGTATTGATGCTGTCACCATAGCCGTATCTTTATCTCTTTTTTCCGTAGTCATATTCGCTTCAATTTTCGGAACGATAGTACCTATCACTTTAGAAAAATTCAAAATAGATCCGGCTATTGCAACCGGTCCGTTTATCACCATCACAAACGACATTATAGGAATGCTCATTTATATGAGTATTTGCGCTACCCTTGCTGCCTGAAAATTAAATTCAAATCCCCTTATTTGCCTCTTTCCAATTCAGGCAGATAAGGGGAACACAATACAAACTACGTTACGCATGAATCCAACGTTTCATATCTTCCTCCACCGAAGAAATTGTCGTTATTCCGAATTTTTCAACTAAAACTTTCAGGACATTCGGTGAAAAGAAAGCCGGAAAAGTCGGTCCAAGATGAATATTTTTTATTCCGAGACTCAACAATGCCAACAATACGATAACAGCCTTCTGTTCATACCATGCAATATTATAAACAATTGGTAAATCATTTATATTTTTCAATCCCAAAGCATCACGTAAAGCAAGAGCTATAACCACTAAAGAATAGCTGTCGTTACATTGACCGGCATCCAATACACGAGGTATACCATTTATATCACCCAAAGACAATTTATTATAACGATATTTAGCACACCCGGCAGTAAGTATAACATCGTCTTTAGGCAATGCTTCCGCAAAATTCGTATAATATTCACGTGACTTCATACGTCCGTCACACCCTGCCATTACGACAAATTTTTTAATTGCCCCAGACTTGACTGCATCGACAATCTTATCGGCCAATGCCAATACCTGATGATGGGCAAAACCTCCGATTATCTCACCATATTCTATCTCTACAGGAGGCTGGCACTGTTTTGCATGAGCGATCAGTGCCGAAAAGTCTTTTTTTCCGCCTTTCTGACGATTCGGAATATGTTTTGCACCCGGCAATCCGGCAGAACCGGTAGTATAAATGCGATCGGCATAAGTCGCACTTTTTAATGGAGGTACAATACAGTTGGTCGTAAAAAGAAATACACCGTTAAATGTCTCGAATTCTTCTTTTTGACGCCACCATGAATTTCCGTAATTACCGACAAAATGCTTATATTTCTTAAAAGCCGGATAATAATGTGCAGACAACATTTCACTATGAGTATAAACATCCACACCCTGACCGTCCGTCTGCTCGAGCAACTCTTCAAAATCTTTCAGATCATGTCCGCTTACCAAAATCCCCGGGCGTTTACCTACTCCGATATTAACTTTCGTAATTTCAGGATTTCCATAAGAAGAGGTATTCGCCTTATCAAGAAGAGCCATAGCCTTCACCCCGCACTCTCCGACATTCAACACCAAAGAAACAAGCTCCTCGGCAGAAATATCCAAGCGAGATATTTCTGCAAGGGCATTTTCTATCATCGCATATATGTCATGATCCTCAAATCCGAGATTTAAAGCATGTTCTGTATAAGCTGCCGCACCCTTCACTCCATAAATTACCATTTGTTTCAAAGAGCGCAAATCTTCGTTCGGCTCACTCAATACACCCACTTCAGCAGCTTCAGCAAGATAATTCTCTTCAGAAACAAAATAAGCGACTTCAGGCATATCCGGTAAAGCGATATTCCGCTTTTTGGCTGTTCCAACAAGAATGTTTTTTATTTCAAACGCTTTTTTTATCCGTACTATTATAGCCTCATCATCAAAATTAGCATTGGTTATCGTACAAAACAAAGCATCCAAAACAAAATGGTCTATTTCGTTATCTGCCGTGCCTTTCTCACGTAAAGTCCGGTTCACGATAGCTATTCCCCTGACAGCATACAACAACACATCCATATAAGCTGCTGTTTGAGGGTCTTTACCGCAAACACCCTTTACCGTGCACCCTGTGCCCCGAGCAGTTTCCTGACATTGAAAACAAAACATATTCATAATTTTCTGTATTTAATAGGTTAGCTTAAAACCATTTTTCATATTTCACTTCATCCCGTAAAGAAAGAACAATCAAATTCTAAAGAATGTTTACGGGAACTCTATCTTTTGCTGTTTGTGCAATAGCCAATATAATACTTAGAGATTGTTTAAGAGCCTGGCTAAATTTTCCAATAAAAAAGTAAATTAGAAGGAAATCAACTGAAACAAATACACGAACTCTACAGAATTTGATATTACACATGAATATGTCCGGTATTACTTGCCTTACGCTGTCTTGTACCCTCAGTCAAATAACAGAAACAGGAATAATGCATCCTCAAAATAAACATTTTCAAAAATGATAAGGACAAACTCTTTACTTGTATTCAAAGTATCTGATTTTTTCTAAAAAAACAGAAAATACGCATCAAACTTTCCTTTCAGAATGCAGTACTGAACAAAAATAAGCAAGTTTATAAAAGTCGAATAGAAACATGGATGGATGACGGCTATTCAAATTACGCTCTATAATAGGCTTTAAAGCGCTTCCTAAAACACGAACTACCCCGGTCATTCGTATTTTTTTTAGTTTTTCATAAGTAGCAATAAGTCGTATATTTTGGGCATCTTTTTCCGAAAGAAGATTCATATAAATCAAAAAAAGATTTTTCAGACTATTTTTTGTTTTCTCAAGAAACTCCTTATTCGTATTTAATCCTTGATGCAATAAAGGGTTATCTACATACAAAACTGCAATATTATTTTTCATCAATTCTATTCCGAAAAGAGTATCCTCATGTCCATAATTCCATATTTTTCCATCAAAACGAACTTTTTCGAATATATTTTTCTCAATGAAAAAATTACCTGAAAGAAACGCTCTTTTGTTTCCTTTAATTTTCGACTCTCGTTTCATCCCATATGCCCAATGTAGAAATCTATCCCTTGATAAATCTTCTTTTCGACAATATATATGCCCACCGCACATCACCTGAGCATTCCCAATCTGATCAAGATAATTTTTCAAATAAGAGTCCGATACGACTTGCATATCACAATCCATAAAAACAAGATATGGATAATGAGCTTCATCTGCCAAAAGATTTCGTATAGCTGAACGGCCTATATTCTTTCCCAATTCACGATATACGACATGAGGCAAGTTTTTTACTTCTCTGTTCTCTTCCAAGAAAAGAGATGATCCATCGTCAAATGCTAAAATCTCATATTCAACGTCCAAATTCTCTGCTTGGGCAGACAAAGAATTGATCAACCTGCGACAGTCATAATTATATATCGGAATCAATACAGATAGCATAACAATAAATCTTTTCTTCGGGAAAAGTAGAAAAATAAAATCAAATAAACAATCCTATTTCTTCAATATTTCCTGTACATAACTCCGATAAGCATCCAAGTTACGAGATTTAAGAATACATTTTCTTAATTTTCTGTCCATATCAGGGCATAAATATTCCCACAAAGTTTTCATCTTTGCCAAAACTTGATGATCTCCTCCCTGATAATGAGACGAATAATATTGTAACAAGGCGTTGTGGAAACAATATAAACGTTCTCTAAATTCACTATCCGGCAATTTAGTACCCGATTTATACGTCAAAGCTAATGATGGATCGGTCAATAAACCTCTTCCCAACATGACACCGGCAAGATGAGGATAATCTGCAATAATACACTCTATATCTTCCAAAGTTACCAGATCACCATTATAAATCAACGGAATAGGACAAAGTTCATAAAAACGGGAAAAAGTTTTCAGATCGGTTTTTCCTTTATATTGTTGAATCCCTAAACGGGGATGCAAAACCACTCGTGAAACCGGATATTTTTCCAACAAAGGTAATAAGCGAAAAATTTCATCTGCACTCTCCCATCCTAATCTCGCCTTAATGGAAAAGTCGATAGCAGGAAACTCCAAAAATACTTTAAGAAGGGCTTCTACTTCTTCCGGAAACGGCAATATACCCGAACCTTTATGGCGTTTTACCAAAAGAGGAAACGGACATCCCAAATTAAGATCTGCTCTTGTATAACCTTGTTTTTCGAATAAACATAGTATAGAACGTAATTCTTCCGGAATGGAAGCTATAACCTGAGGAACAAGAATCGGCACAGAATTCCGCAAAGGATCAATATCCGAAATATCTCTATTCCGAAATTTATTTCCATTCTCTAAACGAACAAAGGGAGTATAATAAACATCTACTCCACCGAAATAAGTGTGAAAATAATTTCGATAAGGAGCATCGGTATAACCTTGTAGAGGAGCAAAATAGACGGGACAATCTACCATAAGTATTTTCACAAAAATACGGCATCTACACAAATAATCGCAGATGCCGTATTGCTATTTTCAATTCACATTACCACTATCAATCAAACATGTGTTTCAGCTTGCTGAATATACGATCTTTTACAGACTTGGAAGGAGTAAAGTTGGAAGCACCTTTCATTTTCTCTATTTCCTGTCTTTCCGATGTAGTCAGACTCTCCGGCACATATACCGAAACATTTACCAATAAATCTCCTACACCGTAACGATTAATAGAGGGCAAACCTTTTCCTCTCAGCCTCAATACCTTTCCGGGTTGAGTTCCGGGTTCTATCTTGACTTTCGCCTTGCCATCTATCGTAGGAACTTCAAGAGCCCCTCCTAAAGCCGCTGTCGGGAAATCAAGAAGAGCATTGTATATCAGATCATTTTCATCACGTAACAATTCCGGATGCGGTTCTTCCTCTATCACGATCAGCAAATCACCGTTTACTCCCCCGTGACGGGCAGCATTTCCTTTTCCGCTCATCGAAAGCTGCATTCCTTCAGCTACCCCTGCCGGAATATTCAATGTAATAACCTCATCTTCCTTTAAGATGCCTTCTCCGTTACAAACATTACATTTTTTTGTTATAATGCGACCTTCCCCTCCACACGTGGGACATGTAGTCGTCGATTGCATCGCACCTAAAAATGTTTGTTGTACCTGAGTAACGACACCGCTCCCGTTACAAGTAGAACATGTCGTGTAAGCTGTACCGTTCTCAGCTCCTGTTCCGTGACATGCCTTACATCCGACATATTTTTTTACTTTTATTTTCTTCTCGACTCCGGTAGATATTTCTTTTAATGTAAGTTTTACTTTTACCCGAAGATCCGATCCCCGGTTAACGTGACGCCGTGTTCGGCCACTGCTACCGCCACCGAAACCGCTGAATCCGCCGAATCCGCCACCGAAAATATCTCCGAAATGAGAAAATATATCTTCCATAGACATTCCTCCGGCACTGAATCCGCCACCACCGGCCGCACCGTTCAACCCTTCGTGTCCGAACTGATCATAACGACTTCGCTTATCGGGATTGCTCAATACTTCATAAGCCTCGGCTGCTTCTTTAAACTTCTCTTCAGCTTCCTTATCGCCGGGGTTCTTATCCGGGTGATACTGTATAGCTTTCTTACGATATGCTTTTTTTATCTCCTCGTCTGTTGCATTTTTGGCAACATCCAGCACTTCATAATAATCTCGCTTAGCCATTTCTTACCCTTTCAATTATTCACCGACAACAACCTTGGCAAAGCGAATCACTTTGTCATTCATCGTATATCCTTTTTGTACACAATCGATTACCTTGCCTTTCATCTCAGGACTCGGAGCAGGGAATGTCGTTACAGCCTCATGATATTCTGTATTGAAATCTTCATCTTTGGCCGGAATTTCTTTTATACCATGTTGATCAAGGAAAGTTTTGAACTTATTATATATCAAAGTCATACCTTCTTTAACCGCTTCGACATCCGTGCTTTCGTTAATAGCAAGTAAACCACGTTCGAAATCATCGACTAACGGCAATATCCGTTTCAAACAATCCTCACCACCGCTTTTGATAAGATCAGCTTTTTCACGAAGAGTTCTTTTTCTATAATTCTCAAAATCGGCCATCAACAACAACTTATCCTTATTAAGTTGTTCGATTTGCGCCTTCAGCTCTTCTATTTCTGCTGTCAAACTGGCAGCATCTGATGCTGCATCTTCTGCCTCCGGAAGATTTTCATCTGTCACATTCTCCGGAACTTCAGAAGTTTCAACAGCAGCCTCTTCGGTCGATTGAGTACCTGACTTCTCATCATGTATCTCATTCTTTTTGTTCTTTTTATCACTCATAGCTATCTATATTTTTCTTTTCTTATCAAATTTTACCGAAGCATTCAGAAACATGACTCCACAAATTATCATCATCCGACAAAATACCTCACCTCCTGTTCAACAAAAATGCTGCCAAATAGGAATCGGCAGCATTTTTGTCACCTCTGCGAGGTTGTTTTGTCAGTCTTTATATTTTAATATTTTTTAATAAGTTCTAAATCCATCATATAATATCCGTTTTCGTTCGTCATTCGCTTTAGATAGGCAATAATCTGAGAAATCTCGGCTTCTTCTTTCACTTGATTTAACACAAACCAGTCCAATACAGCCCGCGTAGCTCTATCTTTCTCGTCACAAACAACATCAAGCAAAGTATCGAAAGTATCCGTAATCCGCATTAGATGTACCAAAACCTGTTCAAAAGATTCTACTGGATCACCAAAATCAGAAGGGATATCCACTATATCCTGCAATTCGACCTTTCCACCTTGTTCTATCACATAATCCATAAGTCTCAAAGCATGCCGATGTTCTTCTTGATGCTGATATTTCATTCGTGCGGCAAACCCGGGATAACCGTTCTCTGCAAAATGAAGGGATATGGCTAAAAAGAAATGAGCCGACCATATTTCGGCATTAATTTGAGCATTTAGCGCTTCTTCTACCCGTTTCTTCAACATAATAACATTATATAAGTTCTCCGAAATTCTTCTTTGACCTTATAACAGTTTAGCGGGCAAATCGTTCACATCAATACCGGCACTCTCCTTGCCAGACAAAACTTCCGGGAAAAAGATCGTCCGGCAACTCCGGCAAATTACTGAACAGGCCATAAACCGAAGAACCCGATCCGGACATTGATGCATAAACAGCACCGATATCATATAATCGGGATTTTATCTCCGCAATTTCCGGATAATGAGAAAATACGCTTTTTTCGAAATCATTTGTCATAAGATTTTTCCACTCTTCCACAGGTTTCTTTACAATCTCGGACAACGGCACTTTCGGTTGCTCGGGCTTCACCAAAGAATAAGCTTTTGCCGTAGGAATCATAATATCGGGCTTGACAAGCACCAGATAATAATTTTTTAAAGTAAGAGAAACCGGCGTGAATTCATTTCCTATACCTGTAGCCAATACCGGCCTATTCAAAAGAAAAAAAGGACAGTCTGCCCCTAAACGAGCGGCTAAAGAGAATAGCATCTCTTCCGAAACGGGCAACTTATACTTGTCTTTTAAAAGACGGAGCATAAATGCAGCATCCGATGATCCGCCTCCCAGACCTGCACCGAAAGGAATCACCTTATGCAAATAAATATCTACGGCAGGTAAATCAAAGCTTGCTTTCAATAAATCATAAGCCCGAATTATCAAATTTTTATTCGGTTCTCCGTCTATTTGTAAACCCGAAATATGCAAACAAGCATCCGTTTTTCCGGGTAAATCGACAACTTCCAATGCGTCTTCCAACGAAATAGGGTAAAATATCGTCTCAAGATTATGATAATTATCCGGACGTTTTGCGACAATATTCAGTCCGAGATTTATTTTTGCATTCGGAAATGTAATCATAGCTTAACAAGATTTATTTGCAAAAATACAGATTATTTATCCACATTTCGATAAAGATAGAGAAGAATAATCCGTTAATAAGATTCTATTTCTTAATTTTGTCAGGCTAAAAAGTTTATCTACGTTTGCAATACATCTTCAATATTACTTATGGAACAAAAACGCAATTATCGATCTGCAAAAAATAATTTACCGTCTATCGCCGACTTAGGGAAGCTTCAACCTCAGGCAAAAGAGCTCGAAGAAGCGGTATTGGGTGCTCTTATGCTCGAAAAAGACGCTTATTCTATCGTCAGCGATATTTTAAAACCGGAGTGTTTTTATGAGCATACTCACCAACTTATTTATTCGGCTATCGTAGATCTGGCACTCAGACAGCAACCTATCGATATGCTTACCGTTACCGAACAACTCCGGCGGAGAGGCGAATTGGAAGAAGTCGGTGGAGAATATACGATAACCGTACTTACCGGTAGGGTGGCTTCTGCCGCAAATATAGAATTCCATGCCCGCATTATCGCACAAAAATATCTTGCCCGCGAATTGATCCGCTTTTCCAGTGAAATACAAACGAAAGCTTTCGATGAGACAAATGATGTCGATGACCTGATGCAGGAAGCCGAAGGCAAATTATTTGAAATATCCCAACGAAATGTAAAAAAAGATGTCACTCAAATCAATCCGGTTATTAAAGAAGCGCTCAACATTCTGGAAATCGCATCGAACCGAAAAGACGGACTAAGCGGATTGCAATCGGGATTTCATGATTTGGATAAAATGACATCGGGCTGGCAAAATTCGGATTTGGTTATCATCGCCGCTCGTCCTGCAATGGGAAAGACCGCATTCGTTCTGTCCATGGCAAAGAATATGGCCATCAATTATAATACGCCGGTAGCTATCTTTTCTCTTGAAATGTCTAATGTACAATTAGTTAACCGGTTGATTGTAAATACGTGCGAAATTACCGGAGAGAAAATAAAAAGCGGACAATTAGCACCATACGAATGGGAACAATTAATGGCAAAAATCAAGGACCTCTACGATGCACCTATATATATAGACGATACTCCGAGTTTATCGGTATTCGAACTTCGTACCAAAGCACGAAGACTCGTCAGAGAGCACAATATAAAGATGATCATTATCGACTACTTGCAGCTTATGAATGCCAGTGGCATGAATTTCGGAAGCCGTGAACAAGAAGTAAGTACGATCTCCCGGTCATTAAAAGGATTGGCGAAAGAACTGAATATTCCTATCATCGCTCTTTCCCAGTTGAATCGTGGTGTAGAAACCCGACAAGGCGACGGAAAACGTCCCCAATTGGCCGACCTGCGTGAATCGGGTGCAATCGAACAGGATGCCGATATGGTGTGTTTTATCCACCGTCCGGAATATTATAAAATAACCGAAGACGAAAAAGGAAATTCCCTGATCGGACTTGCAGAAATAATCATAGCCAAGCACCGTAACGGTGCTGTAGGCGATGTGCGATTACGTTTCAAAGGAGAATATGCAAGATTCCAAAATCTTAACGACGATACTGAGATATACGGAACATTCGGATCAGGGATGAACAGCGGAAAAACATTTTCTTCCGCTCCTATTCCTTCTCATACTTCTTCTAATGCTGCAGAAGATTTTTTGCAACAACAAAATAATGATGTTCCGTTCTAAAAATCTATTTCCCGAACAATATTGCAATTCCGAATAAAATTTCAAATAGGTGAAATAAAATAAGAATAGCGAGGGAGGAAAAGATCTTTACCTCCCTCGCTATTCTTATTTTCCGAATTATCTTTTAAAATACACATATTTCGGCTCAGTAGGCACATAATCGTCATTGTCCCATAGCGTACTCGTAATCATTAAATCGGCACTATAACGGTTACAAGCAATAGGTACATTATGAACCCGACACTGACGAAGCAGCATCTGAATGTCCGCTTCATGCGGTTGGGGATTCAAATCATCGATCAGAAAAACAGCCAGATTTATCTGATGCTTTACTACCATCGCCGCAATCTCCGCATCTCCACCGAGAGGTCCGGAATTCATGCAGGTTATATCTGCCTTTATCCCATGTTCATCAAACGCTTTTTTAATCAAACTTCCGGTAGTACCGGTACATACCAGATGATGTTTGGAAAGCAATTCGGCGTTATGCACCGCCCATTCGACCAAATCGGCCTTACGATTATCATGAGCAACCAGTGCAATAGTCAATGTTTTATTCATAATCAACACCTTTTTAGTTAATAACAAAGATAATGAATAATTTGTTATTCTATCATTTCAGTAACACGAATCTGATAGAATAAATAACTCTTTATTACATCTGACCGGCAACCGAAGTATAAAATTTATCTCTGACAAAATATTTGCAAGCAACCTCTTGCAGTTCCTCTGCCGTTATAGACTGAACCGTCATAAATTGTCGGTCATAATATTCAAAATCGAGTTGATTCGCAATCAAAGAAATATAAGCATCACAAACAGAAAACGGACCGTCGAAAATACGAGCCAACTCTCCCGACAGATAACTTTTTACCATTTTCAGTTCTTCTTCAGGCACTTTTTCTTTCCGTAACCTCTCTATTTCATTGAATACCTCTTCTATCAGAGGCCGTACATATTCCGTACCGGTCTGCGTCGACACAGAAAGGTAAGCATCTTCTTTCAGCCCGATTACAGAAGATGATATTCCGTAAGTAAAACCTTTATCTTCGCGAATATTCAACATGAGACGACTTCCGAAATAGCCTCCCAATACAGTATTCAGAATTCTGAGCTTCATATAATCGGGATGAGTACGGCTGATTACCGGCATACCAATTCTCACAGCCGATTGCAAAGCTCCGGGTTTCTCAAAATACCTGAAATGTTCTTTTGAACGGACAATCGGATAATTCTTCTGCTCGGATTTTATCACCGGAGATTCCCCCTTTTGCCCGAAACAATCAGAAACTCTATCGATCATAGACTCCGTAACTTTCCCCGAAATAACGATCTTGCAATGTTCAGGACAATAAAAGTCTCTATGATATATCTTCAAATCTTCTATGGTCAAACGATCATAGTCCTCAACTTCTACCGGACGACCATAAGGATGATCCTTCCCGAATAATTGCCCGAAAAATTCCCGATTTACTAAAGTCTGCACCTTTTCTTGTTCAACCAATAATCTTTGCTTACTCCGTTCTATATATGTCCTAAATTCTTTCTCCGGAAACACCGGTTCATAAATGACAGACTCGAGCATAGACAAAACTTCTGCGAAACTCCGGTTCAGCGAATAGAGTGTCATATATGAATTGTGATAAGATACGGAACTCTGCAACCATGCTCCGTAAAAATCGAGTTTTTCTGCAATATCGACAGATGTCAGTCCCCTGCAACCTTCCCTCAACATGGCATTAGCAGCTTCTGCAGCTAACGGAACATTCTGTTCATATCGTCCGGCATTAAACATTATATCGATACGGTTCACTTCCTGATCTCCCATATCGATCACGTATAACGGCACTCCATTCGGAAGAATACGGCAATCTGCCTTAGGCAACGTTAATAAATCGAAGTCATGTATTTCCGGCTCTGTTTTCCGGTCAAGCATATTTATAATCTCCTATAATAAATCATTTTTATTTTTCAGATAAAATCTCGAAGAAACTCTATAAATATTTCAAAGCTCTTTCGAGATCCTCCGGCGTATCGATCCCTATCGTTTCTTGCGTAGTAATTCCCACCTTGATACGATAACCGTTCTGCAGCCATCTCAATTGTTCCAACGATTCGGCGATCTCCAACGAAGACTGAGGCAACGCAGTTATTTCAGACAATACATCTGCCCGGTAAGCATACATACCTATATGCTTATAGAAAGTATGGTGATCGAGCCATGTGTCATATTTATAATTACGAATATACGGAATAATAGAACGGCTGAAATAAAGAGCTTCATTCCGATTATTCAGTACGACTTTGGGAGAATTGCTATTGAACAAAGCATCAAAACCGTCTTCTTTCGTAAACGGCTTTACCAAAGTTGCGATTTGTGTTCCCTCAGATTCAAAACACTCCATAATCGCCTCTATTTGCCGAGTCTGTATAAATGGTTCGTCGCCTTGTATATTGATAATGACATCTTCTCCTTCTCCTATACGGGAATAGGCCTCGAAACAGCGATCCGTACCGCTTTTATGATTTTCAGAAGTCATCACGACCTTTCCCCCGAAAGAGTGAACCGCATCAAAAATACGCCGGTCATCCGTAGCCACATAAACCCGATCCAGCACAGTCTTTACTTGTTCATATACTCGTTGAATCATATATTTGCCTTTCATATCGGCAAGCGGTTTTCCCGGAAATCGGGTCGAAGCATATCGTGCCGGAATAATTCCTATAAATTTCATAAGTCTTATTTTTATTTTTCTTTACTATCGATAGTTACCACATATAATTGTGCATTCTCCACCTTTACTACCCGTACGGGCGTTCCTCGTTCAATAAATTTATTATATAAAGAAACGGCATCATAATCATCTTCTCCGATGCGAACTTTTCCGGAAGGCCTCAAAATGGTTACTGTCACACCCTCTTGACCTACCATATCCATATACTCCGAAGATACTGCAATAAAACCTTTTTCCACAGATTGGGATGAATCTAATGCAAGATGATGCAAAATCCCCTTACGCCCGATTTTATGAGACAGATAAATCATCAAAATAAAAGCACAGACAAGTCCGGATATTACGGTAAAAATACCACGATTCATTTCTCGAGAAGATACCCCTTCAAAATCAAAATCCACATTATTTACCAACGCAAGAACAAGCCCGGCAAGCATGCAAATAATACCCAATATACCCGCCACTCCAAATCCGGGAATCACAATCAGTTCCAAAATCATCAAAATAATTCCGGCAATGAATATCAAAATCTCCCAACTTGCCGCCAGTCCATCCAGATACAAAGGTGCAAAATAAAGTACGGCAGCAATCAAGGCGGCGGCAGACGGAAAACCGATGCCGGGAGTTTGCAGCTCAAAATAAATTCCTCCGATAATTATCATTACCAAAATCGCCTGCAACGCCGGATTGAGCAAAAAACCGACAAGATCATCATATACAGACGGTTTGAATGTCTGCAACGTATATTCCTGCACACCAAGCCGTTCGGTCACTATTTCATGAACATTATTCACGATTGCTTCATTATATCCCCATTTTAGAGCTTCCTGAGCTGTTAACGTAAGGACTTTGGTAGAATCATCCAATCCGGGGACGACGATTCGAGTATCGACCATCGCCTCCGCAATAAGAGGATCTCTTAACCATTTGATAACCGTATCGCCAGACAAGGTAATGGTCGTGTCTTTTCCGTGAGCCTCGGCAGTAGAACGAATCGTCGCCCGCATATAAGACTGGTACTTATCCGGCATAGCCGCCCCTGTCTCATTCACAACGGTTGCAGCACCGATATTTCCTCCGGGACGCATGTAAATACTGTCACAAGCTATGGCGATCAGCGCACCGGCGGAGGCCGCATTATTATCGATAAAAGCATATACTGGTATCGCACTGTTCAAAATAAGGGTACGTATAGAATCTGCATGAACGACAGTTCCTCCGTATGTATTCATATGCAATATTATTCCTTGCGCATCATGATCTACAGCTTCTTTATAACCGCGTTGCATATACCTCCACGTAGTACTCCCGATCTCTTTTTTAATATCGATCTTATAATACAACGGTTTTTCACCGGAATATCCTACCTGAATGTAAGTAAATAGTGAAATAATAGTTATAATCCAGAACTTTTTCATCACTTATACGTTATATAAAAAGATGTGTCCGATTTCAACAGATGGATACAGACTATTTCTGTTATCCGCTTTTCTTTCGGAACACATTGCCGAAGTTACGATTTTTATTCAGAAAAAAGCGAATAAAAACGACAAACTCGGGTCTTGAAATCAAAATTCGACCATTGAACATAAATTATTTATATTAACCAAAAAACAAAATCTACAACAATGAGAAAAACTACAAGTCAAGCAGATCTCGAAGAAGAGGCATCAAAAAAGCAATCAATGTCAAAATGCCCTCAAAAAAACTCAACACATTTCAAAAAAGCACAACTTTTGTTATTTAACTATACAAAAGGGATTTTTTTAAGAAAATATTTTTTGAACTCTCCCTTTATCTTAATAACTTCGATAAAAGAGCAGTAGCAATATAAGACAATATCAATTAATTAATCTAAATTCTTGAATGTATGAATTCAAATTCGTTTCAACAGAGATTGTTGGGATTACAAGACAATCTGCTAAATTTTGCTTATATGCTGACATCGAACCGGGAAGAAGCAAAAGATCTGCTTCAAGACACAACATTAAAAGCCCTCGATAACGAGGAGAAGTATATCGATAATATAAATTTCAAAGGTTGGGTATTTACGATTATGCGGAACATCTTTATAAACAATTACAGACGCATAGTCCGCAATCAGACCATCGTCGATCAAACCGAAGATTTATATCATCTTAATCTCCCTCAAGAATCAGGATTCAATACTCCCGAAGGCTCTTTTACCGTGAAAGAAATTACCAAAGCAATAAACAGTTTTACGGACGAATACAAAGTTCCGTTCTCTATGCACGTGGCGGGATTCAAATATCATGAAATTGCAGAAAAGATGGAGTTGCCGTTAGGCACAGTCAAAAGCCGCATCTTCTTTGCCCGTCAACGTTTACAAGAGATGTTGAAAGATTATAAGTAACGCTATTTTCAGGGCCTGTTTCATCTTTATCGGAGAAATACAGATTGGCTCTTACACCGAAACAAGCAGGGTGACCGAGGAATAAATTTTCTTCGAGTCACCCTGCTTGTCTTATCAACAGTTAACGATTAAAATCCGTCGGCAACTAAACGAATATCTTGTCGAGAACCTCCGAACTCGAATGTTATCCAATATCTCTTACCGGAAATTTTATTTAAAACGGTCCTCTCGGCAATCAGAGAACGATCCGGTTGTCCGGCTTCACGAATCACCACCAAACCGTCTTCCAATATTTCCCCTTCTTCTACAAAATCACCGGAAACGCTTATCCGAAAAAAAGTCGCATCATCCCCTAACGGAGCATAGTCCCAAACAATCGACCGACTCTTTGCCAGCCCCAATGCATCAAAACCTTTCTCTCTCGAGAAAGAATATCCCTCTTCTTTTTCAGGATATACAATATCATTCTTCCACCCTTCGATACGGACATCCGTATCCTTATAAAAATCCCCGGAGACGGTCACAGGACATGAGACAGTATATTCTCCGGAAGTTACTGTCAAAGTACCCTTACCAGCCTGTATCCCCTTGACTCGAATTACATTCCCCGAGACTCCGGCACTTGCAATATTTTCGGGTGCTATAGAAGCTGTAAAACTCTCTACTCCGGAAACTGTCACCACGACAGCCTCTCCCTCTTCTACAATAATCTCAGAAACATCGAGCTGTATTTTGGGCGTATCATTTTTATTTTCATCCTTGCAAGAAACAAAAAGGACAGAAAACAAAAATAAAGCCACTATTCCCGTATAATTTATATTGTATATTCTCATCATTTCCTGTTTTTATCATTTAACGACAACCTGTACCGACCCGCAACCGGATGAAGACTTCCACCTTAATGTATGTGTACCCTTACCGGCTTTTTCCGGAGTAAAGACATTCGCACTCACCCCATCGCCTTCCCATGTACAACCGGGAAGCGTTTCACTCAATTTCAAGGCGACTTCCGAATCGTTCAAAGAATATTCTTTTTTCAACCCCACAGGAACAATCCGCCTTATCGTTTGAGGTATGGATACTCCCCGTAATTCAACAGCGACCGAAGCGATATTATCTGCAGCCAACATAAGCGTCGCCTTATGCAATCCGGCTGAAGAAGGCATATAAGTAGCGCCGACATCCGTCCCGGCATTCACTTCATCAGCCGAAAGTGACGATACGGCAAAAGAAAACATATTTTTATCTTCACCGTCAAGGATCAACGATACGGTCGATTCAATTTGTATTCCCTCAATTCTGAATGACTTTTCGACAGACTCTCCGATAGTCGAACTCGGAAAGATAAAATAATCTCCGGTCTGCCAGTTTGTAATTCCCGCACCCAAATAAAAAGCCTCGTCCGTCTTTGTTCCCCAGATATATTCGGCAAGATCAGGAAAATCTATAAACGGATTACGGTTATGCTGAAACTTATAAACACCTTCATTCCGATCTATCTCTTTCTGGCTGACAGGATCTTGACGGCTCCACTCCAGCAGCAAGTTCCGAGCATAGTCGGTTAATGTAGGATAATCGTTTCTCTGGAACATTTTTGTTCCGAGACTCACCCATGTATAGTCTTGATAACAGGTTACAAAATAAAAATACATCCGGGCAAAATCCCCCTTATATTCATCTGCCGGTTCAAATATATTCGTAGGCATACCGTTGATATATCCGGTACCGACTTTCGTAACTCCGTTAGTCCAAGATTGAATAGAGACCACCCCCAAAGGATAATTGCTCTTCTCTTCGTTAGCATCGGCATCGGCCGGTGTCAAGTGGTGTAAATCATACGACGCCTCATACTTAAAACGCGTAAACGGAGTCGTACCGTTATAATCTGCCGCATCTCCCCACCAACTCTTCGGTACGGAGTGTTCGATATTCATATTTTTCGTCGCTCCCGTACTCCCCGATGTAAAGTAACGTACCGTATTGGAATACATGTCCCAAACTATCCCTCCCGGTTTGGCATCGCTATACCTGAATACTTTCCACGTCCCCGAAGCACCATATCCGATACGAGTGTGATCTTTGAGCAATAGATGAAGAGCGGTTTTCAGCTCCCGTTCTTTCTTTCCATTTAACGTCATCGGGTAATATTCCTCCGGAATTTCAGCACGGATAAGACTGAAGATCGATAAGAATAAAAGAAATATCCGAAATTTTTTCAACATAGGTTTATGACTCCGAAATTAATTAATAAAGCGAGCAAATATACTGAAATAAAAAGAGCTGACCAAACGGCCAGCTCTTTTGTTATCTTAAAATCTGCGATTTATTTTATATCTGCTTCACTACGTATATTTAACTGAAGTGTATTTTTATAGCAATCGACAATACCCGTAATCGATTTTGTGCCGGTAGGAACCTTCGTAGAACAGAATTTGGCAAATTTCGACACATACGAATTAACCTCGTCATTTCCGTCTTTTATCGTATTGGTAGTAGCTGCATTTGAACTTCCGAACGTTCCGTCACTCAACGCAGGAACATACTCGCCTTGTACCGTAACCAATGTAGATTGCCATACACTGCTATTGTTTTTTACATCAGCAACAGTCGTCACACGAGGAGTTACCGTTCCCGTACCGACTTTCCGAATATTAACCAAAGGTACACCATTCAATTCCAGGAGACCTCCAAAATTTTCTAATGACAAATCTTTTACTCTGACTTCAACTTTATCTCCGATAAGGTATGAGTCATTATTTTCACTGCAATACAAAACAATACCTGCAGAGTTATCTTCGGCAGCAACAACGATTTGTCTCAATGAAGATACATTATTATTCACGACATCCGAAATTACTATACCGATAATTTTCTTATCTTCGGTAATCGTGATCTTCGATCCTTGAAACATTGCTCGAAGATCAGTAATAAGAAGTTCGGGAACATTAAAATCTCCATCCGGATCTATTATAGCACCGAATTCCTCACTGCTCTCTACCAATATCGCATAAGAAGTACTTTTCATCCCGACCACACCAAAATATTTCTCAAGGTTTCCTTGTAAAATTACTTCTTTACCCAAAACTTTAGCCGCATTGCCTTCGGTAATCAGATTCAAACCTGTACGCAAAGCACCGGGATTCAATTGTACGACAAGACAATTGTTCACATTTTTTTCATCTGCGGTCGCTGCGATCAAAATATTCTGACCTTCAGTCAGAGGTTCACCAGATACATTGGTTCCGCTAAACGGAGCCTCGAATTGAGCTTCTTCCAAATCTCCACTGGGTACTTGACCTACAATAAAACCTTTTACAAACTTATAATCGGTATCTTGATTTTCTTTTGCTGCGGCAACATTCCAAGGATCTGCATAAGTACCGCTACCCGAGGGAGTAACAACGCCTCCTTCGTCCGAACCGCCACTGCCTTGTCCGCCATCATCGATCCAGTCATCATCATCGCTGTCACAAGATGTAAATCCCACCATCGAAACAGCAAGAAGCATCCATACTAATTTTCTCATTGCTTTCATAGTTAAACTCAATTTAAATTATAATTATTGGTATATTTTATATTGTCTTATTTTTATTGAGGTCTTTCGCCTTCGGCATATTCACGAGGACCATTATAATATTCAAACCCTTCGAGATCATCCAAAGAACGAAGGGTCAATTGATATTTTCCTCCGTAATTATCATTCTTATCATGAAACCACCCCAAAATAGCCGTTACTGTTCCCACACTTCCTTTTTTCGGAATAAATGTTTCGGCAAAATGAGCATATTCACTCGTCGAAATATATAATGTTCCCGTGCCGTCCGATACCTCTCGAGACATCGGATAACCGATATTGTATTTCTTGCTCATATCATAGGTAGAAGGTGCAAAAACCGGACTCAACTGATGGGCATTTACATTTCCGGTTTTCTCGATAGAACGCCGTAATGAAACAAACCCAGTCTTTAAATCAGCATCTCGATCATTCTTCCATGTAAATTCGACATTCTCAATTTTGATCAATCGTCCGTACCAAGTAGAATCCAACGTTGCAATTTCAGCCATTGTCAATACGGCATCATGAGGGATTGTCACCTTGCTTTTATCCGGTAACCCGATACGTTGAAAATGGTCATATACCATAGCATAAGGAATACGTCCCGGTTCATAACGGGTCTTGTCATCGTTCCGGAAAGAGTAAACTCCCAATTGCGGCATTTCGGCATAACGTCCCATCATCAAACCGTTACATTTCACGGCAACCACTTGCCCCAACGGGAAAACACCGCTCAAACTTCCGGCATCTATCGATACTTTCAACGATTGGCGAGTATTCAAATCTTCCAAAACAAAATATTTGTAAATATTAGAAGCAGTATCCGCAGAAATAATACGCCCCTTTATATAAATATCTTGCGGACCTTCGATCGGATTCAATGTAAAGAGATTCTTATAAGTCTCTCCTTCTTCCCGATAAATGGTAAATTTCTTACCTTTATATTCGATCGGCAATTTAAGACGCCCGTCAACATATTCCGCTCCGATAATCGGATATTCCACATCGCCCTGATTCACTGTATAATAAGCGTTTTTTATACTTCCTGTCGCTTCATCTATCGGAGCATGATAACGTAACGTATCGTCTTTACCGAACACATACAAGCTATCGATTCGGTCATACATTGCCACCAACTCGCCGATAGACATATTTGCCGGCCAAACTCGAGGATCGTTTTCCGGTAAAACCGCCATTTCCTGCGTGATCTCATCATAATCATTCACACACGAAGTAAATGATACTGCCGCCAATAATGCACAAACTATATATTTAATCTTTTTCATAACTATTCTTCGCTAAAATTTAGAACTTGTACCCGAGATTTAAGAAACAGTTGAATCCCCATGCATAATAGTATTTATTCGGATAACGATCTACCAACTGAATATCTTTGGTCTGACTCTTATTATTACGTGCTATACGTCCCTGCTGGTAACCGCCGGTAACCATATCTTTATTATTCAAGATATTACTAAAGCTCAAATTAATATTTAACGACTGCTTGCGATTATTCAGATAAAGAACTTTTCCGACCGAAGCATCTAACATAAATCCGCCTTTCAACTTTTCTTGTGTACCGAACATTTCTACCAAAGCCTTGTCTTGAGCATACTTGCCGCTTTTTCTCTCTTCAGCCGTATATATTCCTTTCTTACGATAACCGCTGTATTGAATATCCTGTCCGGCTTCATCTTGATAAGTACCGCCGTAATAGTTCATTTCGGTAAAATGAGAAGGAGAGAAATCGAGATAATTATTATCGAAATACGAAAGCGTTATATCGGCAAACCACATTTTCGGATGGAAATAATCCAAAGTTATACTGGCTGCTAATTGAGGCCCGTTATTTACCTTCAAATCTTTGATATATACCCGTTCACGAATATCCGACTTTTTAGCGGCTTCAGCATTTACAGGTAATTCTCCGGTCAACAGATTCGCACCGTTCTCCGCACTCATCGTTCCCATTGCGTCATCGGTATAACGATAATCACCGTAAGTTCCCGCCAGTTCGACAGAGAAGCTATTGTTCAGTTTTACGGAGATTCCGGCTTCGACACCCATATAACGTTTATTTACACCCGATAACGTATGGTTAATGTATGTACGGAATTCATCGTTGTAGTATCCTGTACCTTCCACTCCGTCACGGGTAATCGTATGGAATCCGGTAATACGCCCTTTAACAATCGGAGTCGTAAATTGGTAGGTCAGGTCATAAGAATAAATTTTTTCAGAAGGCAAATCTTCCAAACGATACTGTTTCGGATTCTTCGGATTCACCACGACTTTTTGTATCTGCGTGTCCTTAACACGAGGGGCGACATAAGCATACCCGGCATAAGGAGCGCGAGTCTCTACCAAGCCGTTCAAAACCAAACGTTGGCGACCGTTGATCTTATATACCAATCCCGCCTTGAAACTCGGATCATAAAAACTCAAGGATTTTCCTTTCCCGTAAGACTGAACTCCGATAACCGCAGCACGACCGTTCTCCATCTTTCCCTCACGCCAGAAAGTCGTATAAGTAAATCTCGCTGCATAAGAAAGATCGAATTTCGTCCAATTCCACTCATTTTGGGCAAATACCCCGGCTTTTACAATGTGCATATTATAGTCATACCCGAAACGATCGCCTTCTACAATTTTCCGGTTCGGATGACGAAGGTCATTTTGTATAATCGTCATATTCCCGGTAAAGTCTCGTTCGGCAAACTGGTCGATATCGATCCATTGATTACCGCCTAACAGATCGTTCATTGTCTTGTAGTGCATACCCCTCGAATAATTGGCTTCGACTCCTGCCGTAAGTTTAAGACGACGGTTTATCTGATTTGAATAAACAGAGTTTAATGCCGTAGTCATCAAATCGTTATGACGTTCTTCCAACACATACTTGGCACTTCCGTCAGGGTTAGCGACATTATTCAAATAATTGGACTGATATAAAGAGTTCCAATTGATTTGCGTTACATCCGTATTATTGTTTACCCATTGCCCGGTCAGTTCATCCACTAAATCCTGATCTACATTACTCATTATCATATCCATGTGATTCTGTTGGTCTTCAAGTCCATACGATCCGAGAACATCATTGATTTGATAACTCGGCAAATTGCGGTAATAATCGGGACGCGGATCGGCTGCATTATAAAAACCGAGAGCCGTATTGCTGTAATTGCTATAATGGAATCCGAAACCGGTTTTCAAATTTTGCTTATCCGTAATCTTAAAATCCCAATTGGCAACGACAGTAGGATCGAAGCTGTTCACCACACGAGAACTTCTTTTTTCTCCATTCTGGTATCCCCAATACGGATTATAATAAATACCTCTGAAATCATAAACCTCCTGAGTCACTGCAGCCGATTGCGAACGTTTTGTAGGAGCTCCGTAAGTTGCCAATGAAATGCTATGACGATCATTGATCATTTTTTCTGCCGAAAGGAAATAACCCCAAGAATTATAGAATGTTCCTTCTATAATACCCTCTTTTGCCCAACGCCATACTGCAGATCCGGTAAATGCCCAGCCGTTATTCATCAAACCGGTAGAGTGTGTAGCCGTAGCCCGCATATTATACGAGCGATTAGAATAAGCAACGCTTGCTTTTGTTCCGGCGGCAAATGCCGTAGCCCGAGTATTGATATTCGTCGTTCCTCCCAGACTACCGAAAGCAAACGGAGCATTTTCAATACCATTAATTACATCTTTATTTCTGAACGCATCATTCAGTCCGCCAAGGCTCGAATAATTGAAACGTCCCCGTTCCTGATCATTGAAATTGATACCGTTTATATAGGTCGTAGATGCCGACTGATCATAACCTCTTATAGAAAAACGCATCGGACTGTAATTGTAACTGGCAGCATTCAGATAAATATCATCTGAAGCTCCGGACAAATAAGAGGATGATTGAGAAGACGTCTCATTATCATCATCCAAGACCGATTCATCAAAAAGCTGTATATTCTCTTCTTGTTGACTGGCTTTCTCTACTCTAATTAAGGCGATATTGCCAAGATTGATTTTTTCATCCTTGCCAATCAGAATACTCTGCTGGTAAGGCTGGTAGTCTGCCGAAACGACTAAAAGTTCGTCGGCTCCGGAAGATAAATTTTTGAAAATAAATACTCCGTCTTTAGAAGACGTTACCGAAATGTTCTTGTTTTTTAAAGAAACCTTAACACCGGCAATCGGTGCTTTGGTTCCAAAGTCTATAAGTACTCCTCTCAACGACGCCTTTTGAGCAAAAGCGGAAACACTGAAAAAAAGCATTATAAACAGCCATAAATTTCGATTCATAAAATACGTAGGTTTAGTTTATAATTTGTTGTTGTTGTGTCTCTATCATACTTCCCTATATTTTTAGGAGCGAAATAGTTGGGCAAATTAATATATTTTTTTTGATTATTCATATTACATTCGCATTATATTTTCTACACAGATGTGTTAAAAGTAAGTATTTGCTTTTCTTTTCAAAAGATGAGAGCGTTTGCAAATTATCAATCAAAACCCCATATACCACTCACTATAAATACATTACACGATACACGCAGATAAAATCCTTACAATTTTCTGAAATTTCATAGAAACGAGATGTTTATTTCATTTTTTTTTCGAATCTTTGTATTATGATATGCTGTTCTTACGCGGTTTTCAAAATTCGTTTTCCCGTAAAGCATGTTTAATATGCAAATACCAGTTATAAATTGTAAGGAATAATTTTACAGATTAGAAACTAAATATTTTGACTTATGAAAAAATGCAGCTTACTTCTGGCATTAATCTTTTTATGCTTCCTATCATTAAGTGCTCAAAACAATGAACAAAGGAAACAATTTGCCGTATATGCCGTTGCTTTTTATAACCTTGAAAACCTGTTCGACACAATCGACCAGCCGGACGTTTTGGACGAAGAATTCACTCCTCATGGCGGAATGCGTTGGACTTCATTGAAATACAACAACAAATTGAAAAATATGTCCTATGCCATCAGCCAACTGGCTACCGACGGACCGTTTCCTCTGCCAAACGGTCCTGCAATCATCGGTATATCCGAAATTGAAAATCGGGGTGTAGTGGAAGACCTTATCAAAACCGGTAAACTGGCAGAAAGAAATTACGGAATCGTTCATTACGACTCACCCGACAGACGTGGCGTAGATGTAGGTCTTATATACGATAAAGACCAGTTTACTCTCGAAAACAGCGATAGTTTCAGGCTGGTATATCCTGCAGACACCTCGTTGCGTACTCGGGATCAATTATTGGTAAACGGCATACTCGGAGGAGAACGGGTACATATAATCGTAAATCACTGGCCTTCAAGATTAGGAGGAGAGAAACAATCAAGACCTAAAAGAGAAGCTGCCGCTGCATTGACCAAACATATTGCCGACTCGGTACTGACTGCTGATCCGAACTCTAAAGTCATTATTATGGGAGATTTAAACGATGATCCTAACAATACCAGCTGCAAAGTTGTCTTAGGAGCTAAAAAAGACCAGAAAGATGTTAAGCCGGGAGGTTACTATAACACGATGTGGAACTTTTTTGACAAAGGCATCGGATCATTAGCTTATCAGGGATCATGGAATCTTTTCGACCAGATCATTATCTCAGAGAATTTTTTAGGTAAAGACCGCTCTACACTAAAATTTATCAAAGCAGAAATATTCAACCGAGATTTTCTGAAACAAACAGAAGGTAAATATAAAGGATATCCCAAAAGAACACATGCCGGAGGGGTATATCTGAACGGATATAGCGACCATTTCCCGACACTTATTTATCTGGCAAAAGAAGTAAACCGATAGTAAAACAGAACGTATCGATTATTCGATAATCCCAAAATCACACACCCATTTGAAGAGTGTGTGATTTTTTTATCCACTCTATAATATCCTCTAACGAAAAAACACAAGAATCAGACAAATAACAAATAAATTGTTATAATCTGAGTGTATCCCAATAATAAATCGTATTTTTGCACCATCAAAAAATTATAAGATACAATATAAGAGAGAGAAGCATAACGGAATTTTCTGATTGTTTCTCGTTTATTTTATATAATGATTATGTTGCAAAAGCTTAAAACGTATATGCTGCCTATCGCCATGATAGTAGGGGCGATATTTTATAAATATGTCGAATCAGTATCTTTTTTGACTCCTTACCTTATCTTTTCTATGCTGTTGATCACCTACTGCAAATTGTCTTTACGCAACATGAATATATCCCCGCTTCATTTTTGGTTACTATTGATACAAATATTCGGAAGCCTGCTGGTCTATTACTTTTTGTTACCTCTCGACTCGATGATAGCAGAAGGAACATTTATCTGTATATTCGCTCCTACGGCAACAGCAGCAGCCGTTATCACGGGTATGTTAGGAGGCGATATAGCCTGTTTGGCCACATATAGTCTTCTCAGTAATATGACCGTAGCCCTGACATCTCCCATCATCTTCTCTTTCATGGAAGCACACGGAACAATGCCGTTTTGGGAATCATTTCTGGTTATATGCAAACAGATGATCCCTCTCCTCATCTTGCCATTTATTGCAGCAATTTTTCTGAGAAAATTTTTCCCCAAAGCACATAATGCCTTACAAAACCGTCAAAGCATATCATTCTATATGTGGGCTATATCTCTCACTATAGTGATGGGAAAAACAGTTTCTTTCATAATCAATCAGGGATCGGGAAATATCAAGGAAGAAATTTTAATTGCTCTTTTCGCACTAATCGCCTGCATCGCTCAATTCGTTATCGGGAAATGGGTCGGATATAAAAACAATAACTTAATCGCCGGAGGTCAAGGATTGGGTCAGAAAAATACGGTTCTTGCCATTTGGATGGCTCTCATTTATCTGCATCCTTTAGCTTCCATAGGACCTGCATCTTATGTCGTGTGGCAAAACAGTATCAACTCATGGCAACTTTGGAAAAAACAAAAACGACAATAATAAACTGAAATGTATTTATTGCAACTCTTTCAGACTTCTTTCAAAGAAAAAAGAACATACAAACAGCCTCAGACAAAGTTACCAAACAGATTCTAAGAGCCTGTCTAAATTTTTCCGACAAAAAAATATTATCAGGTCATTTTTGTGTTTTCTTCCGGTCTTTTTCCCGTTTTCACTCGTCAGATAGCCTGCTATCATCCTCATAAAAACAGAAAAACATACTCCGAAGAAATTCTCAAATCTGACCCGAGTAAAATTCAGACAGGCTGTAAGGCCCTTAAGGCCTTGCATAATTGATCGGGACAAGAAGTAGAACGTACTCCGCAATGAATCCCTTCTAAACGGGAGATAACATCTTCGACTCTCATTCCTTTCACCAAAGACGATATTCCCTGTAAATTACCATTACAACCTCCTTTGAAAACGACTTTTTCTATTCTCCCATCCTGCACTTCCAACTCAATATCAGTACTACACGTTCCTTTTGGTTTATAGTTTATTTTCATTACATCCAAATATATTTACCGCTACAAAATTATAGATTATAAACGATTAAGACAATACAACTTTTTAATTTATAAAGCATTCTATGTTTTCGTGTAAGTAAAACATAGTTACTGACAGTCCTTTTCGGAGCAATCTTATGAATACGGAATGGTAAGAAAAAATTATCAATAACGTACAACACATCGTTTGGGATATGTTCGTAACCTTGCTTTCGATCATTACATAATTTCGAATTCATCGTGCAATTATCAATAACAGATATGACAAAAAAAGACATTCAAAAACAGCAACGCAGCAATGTAGACACTACGAGATGAACGGTATCTTCAAGTATATAGTGAAACTATAGCAGATGTCTTTATCCAACCTTCACCAACGGAAAAAAGAGAAATTTACCGATATAACAGGGAAAAGCAGCATCAGGCATGAAAAAATATTCCGAGAAATTTGTGTCGCAATAAGATTTATGTAATTTTGTAGTTGTATTTCAAAATTACATAAATGAATATAGAAACAAAATATATCCGCCGGGAATTATCCGCCGTGATAGAAGAGGCATATCGTTACTTCTCAGTCATAACCATTACCGGTCCACGTCAGTCCGGTAAAACTACACTAATCCGGAATTTGTTTCCGCACCTACCGTATTACTCTTTGGAGAACCTCGATGTACGGAGTTTTGCCGAAAATGATCCGATAGCTTTTCTGAACCAACATGTGAAAGGCATGATTCTTGACGAAGTACATAATGCACCAAATCTTTTGTCATATATACAAGGTATGGTGGACGAAGACGCAGATCGGCGATTTATTCTTTCGGGCAGTTCGCAATTTGCCATGCTGAAAAAGGTCTCACAGTCTTTGGCAGGACGTACCGCCGTTTTCGAACTATTGCCCTTATCCTATTCTGAAGTACGGGAAACTGTCACCGATACACCGCTGGACCATCTGCTGTTCAACGGATTCTATCCCGCGATCTATTCGGGGCGTAACGTGCCTAAATTCCTCTATCCGGCATATATGAAAACCTATCTGGATAAGGATGTTCGCGATTTACTGCAAATTAAGGACATGATGCAGTTCCATATGTTTATTCGGCTTTGTGCCGGACGTGTCGGCTCGCTATTCAAAGCCTCCGAACTGGCGAACGAAATCGGTATCAGCTCCCACACAGTTACAGCGTGGTTGTCCGTGCTACAAGCATCCTATATCGTGACTCTGCTGCCCCCATATTTCGAGAATACACGCAAACGGCTGACCAAAACACCCAAGCTCTACTTTATGGATACGGGACTTGCCTGCTATCTGCTCGGTATCGAATCCTCGGAACAACTTTCACGGGACAAAATGCGAGGGGCACTGTTCGAAAATTTCATCGTAACGGAAGCATTGAAACGGCGGTATAACCAAGGCAAGGAGAGCAACCTCTATTTCTACCGGGACTCAAACCAGAACGAGATCGATCTGTTGCTGAAAAAAGGTTCGGGATTGTACGGTATCGAAATCAAGTCAGCTATGACCTACCATGAGGATTTTGAAAAGACATTGAAACAAATGAACAACTGGATCAAAGTTCCCATAGAGGGCAAGGCGGTAGTCTATGCGGGCACACTCGAAAACACCACCGGAAAAATCAGTTTGCTGAATTATGCCCACTTGGATGATGTGCTGGAGTAAACCATCAAAGTTTATTCAACTCACCATCCTACCACTGCATAGAAATTCACAATTCACCGCATAAAACGCAACGGTACATCAAAATAACAGAATAACAAACAACTAAAGACAAATATGAAGCAATCGTTTTAATGGCTATTATTCCAGAAAATATAATTTACAACATGAAAAAAATAGTATTCATTATCTGCATGGTCTTATGCAACACATTACTCGCATTCGCCCAAAACAATCAAGAAATTGTATATCTGAAAAACGGAAACAAAGTAAAGGGAATCATCATCGAAGAAATACCCAATACATCTATAAAAGTAAAAACATCGAATGGTAGCATACTTGTCTATTCTATACATGAAATAGAAAAGATCATATCGCCCGAAGATGAAATCTTTCAAAAAAAATTCCGTTTCAAACAGTACAACAACAATCCGACTTATGATAAAACAGGTTACAAAGGATTCATAGATTTCGGAGGAGTAATAGGGATCGGAAATAGAGGAGACGGGGCAATTGCCGTATCAACAACTCACGGATATCAGTTTAACCCATATTTTTTCTTCGGAGCTGGTATCGGAATAGAATACCACATGAATTGGGAGACTTTTTTTATTCCTGTTTTTGCTGATATTAAAACGTATTTTCTCAACAAGAATATATCTCCGTTTTTAGGTCTGAAAGCCGGATACTCGGTTTATGACGGCAAAGGCTGTTATATAAACCCTCATATCGGAGTCACTCTTTCCAGCTCTCCTCGATTCGGTATGAATTTAACAATAGGATATAATATGCAAAAAGCGAAAATCAACGACAGACCGAAGAACATCAAAAATTATAAAGATAATATGGCAATCAACGGAATATCTATAAAACTCGGTTTTGAATTCTAAGAGCTTCTCCTATAAAGAACACAAAAAGAGGCCTTAAAAGACCTCTTTTTATATCTTAAGCCCCAAAGGGTGTTATTCTTCATCGTCAGCTTCTTTCATATTATGAAAAACATTCTGAACGTCTTCATCATCTTCAAACTTTTCAAGCAGTTTTTCAATTGAAGCACGCTGCTCTTCCGTCACTTCTTTAGTATCATTCGGAATACGTTCAAACTCAGCACTTTCTATCTCGAATCCATTTTCTTCAAGATATTTCTGAATGTTGCTGAACGATTCGAACTCTCCGTATAAAACAATCTCTTCCCCGTCGGCTTCAAGTTCATCTACTCCATAATCAATAAGTTCAAGTTCAAGATCTTCAAGAGAAACCCCTTCCTTAGCCTTAATCTTAAACACGCTCTTATGATCGAAAAGGAAAGATAAACTACCGCTGGTTCCTAACGATCCGCCGAATTTATTGAAATAACTACGCACATTGGCAACGGTACGGGTAGGATTATCTGTCGCAGTTTCTACTACAATAGCGATACCGAAAGGTCCGTATCCTTCATAAACGATTTCTTTATAATCGCCCTCATCTTTTGATGTCGCCTTTTTAATCGCACGCTCCACATTTTCTTTCGGCATATTGGCAGCCTTAGCATTCTGCATAAGAACACGCAAACGCGGATTAGCATCGGGATCAGGACCGCTGGCCTTCACGGCAATCGAAATTTCTTTACCTAATTTTGTAAATGTACGCGCCATGTTTCCCCAGCGCTTTAACTTTCTGGCTTTACGATATTCAAACGCTCTTCCCATTGTATTTTATTCTTATATTTCTTATTTATATAAACAATTATCTGAGTTTCGCATTAAGCTTCTGTTGCAAATTACCAATAATCCGGTTCATTATCGATTCGATTTGCTTATCATTCAATGTCTTGGTTTCATCCTGCAGAATGAAAGAAACAGCATAAGATTTTTTTCCTGATTCCAGATTCTTTCCTTCATAAACATCGAAGAGGTACACGTCTTTCAACAGTTTACGTTCAGTGTCATAAGCAACCTTCTCTATTTCGGCAAACTGTACGGAAGCATCGACCAATAACGCTAAATCCCGTTTCACGGGAGGAAATTTAGAAATTTCACTAAATGTGACTTTATTTTTTACGGCTTCTTTTACAAGGAGAGTCCAATTCATTTCAGCATAAGATACCCCAGTTTCAATATCGAACGATTTCAATATTTTTTTCGAGACTAATCCGAACTTCGCAAGAATTTTTCCACCGTTCCGCATCGTATAAACCAATGCAACATCAAATATATCGTCTGAAATCTGAGAAAATTGTAATTTCTTCATATCCACACCCAAACGAGCAAAGATATTCTCGACATACCCTTTCAGCTCGAATACCGAAGATTTTTCATCCGGATGTGCCCAACTTCCCGATACACGATTACCCGTAATCCATAAGCCGAGATGCTGCGCTTCCGAATAAGATGCCAGTGCATTTTTAGACGTATCGGCATCCGCATCATAATTATAACAATTCCCGAATTCGTAGAATTTCAAATCCGGCCGGCGACGGTTGATATTATAAGCTAAACTCTCCAATCCTCCGAAAAGTAAAGTTTGTCTCATAACATTGAGATCATTACTCAACGGATTAAGAAGCGGAACACAGTTCTTTTCAGGATAAGTCGTCAAAGAGGCATAATAGGCACTTTTTGTCAACGAATTATTCATGATTTCATTGAATCCGCATCCGGTCAACTGTTCTGCAATCAAATTATACAACCGATGATTCTCATCCGTCATCGTTTTGTATGAAAGATTAGAATGTACAGAATCTGTAAATTCGACATTATTATATCCATAAATACGGAGAATGTCCTCTATAACATCGACATCTCTTTGAACATCTACCCGATAAGTAGGAACACTCAATGTCAGAACTCCATCTTTTTCATCTAAGATTTCAATTTCAAGGCTGGAGAGAATACTTTTTACCATATCTTGAGGAATCACCTTACCGACAAGACTGTTCAAACGGTCATAGCTGAGTTCTACCCTGAAATTATCGATTTTGTTCGGATACACATCTACGATTTCTCCCGTTATCTTTCCTCCGGCCAACTCTTTCACCAATAATGCCGCACGTTTAAGTACATAGATCAAATTATTAGGATCAGCACCTCTTTCAAAACGGAATGAAGAGTCGGTATTAAGCCCGTGACGACGTGCCGTCTTACGCACCCACATCGGACTGAAATATGCCGATTCGAGGAATACATCCGTTGTTTGTTCGGTTACACCCGATTTCAGGCCGCCGAACACCCCGGCAATACACATTCCTTCTTTTTCATTACAAATCATCAGATCTCGATCCGACAAAGAACGTTCGACACCATCCAGGGTTACAAACTTAGTCCCCTCCGGAAGTGTTTTTACAATAACCTTTCCTCCCTCGATATGATTCAAATCGAAACAATGCAAAGGTTGCCCGGTTTCATGCAATAGAAAGTTGGTAATATCTACAACATTATTGATAGGCCGCAAACCTATCGCCAATAATCGTTGCTGCAGCCATTCGGGACTCTCTGTCACTTTTACATCCCGTATTGTAATCCCGCAATAACGAGGACAAGCCTCGGTATTTTCGACCGATACCGATATAGCTTTCCCCTCTTTATCATCGACAGCAAATGCCTCTACGGAAGGACGTCTTAAGACGGCATCATACCCGTTTTGTTTTAAATAAGCCGCCAAATCGCGAGCTACACCATAATGTGAAGCGGCATCGACACGATTAGGAGTTATATCGACCTCCAATACATAATCACTTTTTACATTATAATAATCTTTAGCCAATGTACCGGGAGCAACTGTATCGGGCAATACGATAATTCCATCATGACTATCACCGATTCCTATCTCATCTTCGGCACAAATCATCCCGAAAGATTCTTCTCCGCGTATTTTTGATTTTTTAATCGTGAATGTTTCGTCTCCCGAATAAAGTACAGTACCGACAGTTGCGACAACGACATGCTGACCTGCCGCAACATTAGGAGCTCCGCAAACAATCTGCACAGGTTCGCCGTTACCCAAATCGACAGTCGTTATGTGGAGATGATCAGAATTAGGATGATCTATACAAGTCAACACTTTACCGATTACCAGACCTTCCAATCCGCCTTTTATCGTTTGTACCTCTTCTACTCCACCCGTTTCGAGACCTATTGAGGTAAGGGCAGCTGCAACTTCTTCCGGAGTCTGCGAGATATTCAAATAATCTTTCAGCCAATTATACGAAATATTCATTTTGTATATAATTTTAAAGGTTCAGCAGGACAAAGGTTATAAATTTTACTGGTCAGGTAAAGAATATTCACCTTGCTGCTTATATAATTTTATTTTTTCAACATCATAAAATAATAAAAACAAATGACCCAAAACCGCACTTTAATAAAAAAGTATGCAAAGTTAATAAGATTATTTGTGTTATTAAAAAGTAGCGAGCGAAAAGTATTCTCAAAACGAGCCTCTTACCCGCATCTTTTTCATCGGCCTTTTACAATATACCTGAATTTAGCAGGAACAGGTGTTTCAAAAAACATGTCTCTCCTCGTTACGGGATGAACGAACCTCAAACGAGAAGCATGAAGAGCCAAACGTCCTAAAGGGTTGCATGTAGCTCCATATTTTTTATCTCCGATAATACTGTGCCCCAGGTCTTTCATGTGTACCCGAATCTGATTTTTCCGTCCGGTAGCCAATTGCAATTCTACTAAAGAATATTTTCCGTTGCTTTTGAGCACCTCATAGCGAGTAAGCGCATATTGTCCCTCATCCTTATTCTGTGTAGAATAAACCTCATAAGCAGCATTTTCGGCAAGATAAGAAGACACCTCTCCCTTATCTTTATCGAAAGCACCTTCCACAACTGCGACATAACGTCGGTCCAGCACCATATCGTTCCAAGACCGTTGCATAGTTTCCTGAATCTGTTGGCTTTTGGCAAACATCATCAACCCGGAAGTATCCCGATCGAGCCGATGGATAATGAATATTCTGCCGGCAGGATCATCTGCTTTTACGTAATCGCTAAGTATATGATAGGCTGTTTTTTCTTTAATGCGGTCTGTCGACATCGAAAGAAGTCCGTATCCTTTATCAATGACAATCAAAAACTCGTCTTCGTACACAATACGCAGACGACTATGCTTAAACACCCTAAATCCTCTTTCAAAATTTATCGCCAATTCATCACCGGAATGCAAAAGATCATCGAACTGTGTCGTAGGAATATTATTTATTGCAACCTGACGATGGGACAAAAGAGACTTTACCGTTGTCTTACTCTTTTCAGGAAACAACGAGAACAGATAATCCAACAACTTGACAGGACCTTCCTGCACCGAATATGTCTTTATCGAACTTTCCTGACTATGTCTTCTATTGCTTTTTCTATTATTACGAGCCTGTCTCATGTTAAGCGTTCTTTTTATTTCAAGTTACAAAGATAGACATTCAAGAATATTTTACAGAGTATATTTTATAAATTCAGAAAAGATATTCAAAAAGTTCGAATTATATAATTTATCAAAAAATCCGGACTGTCTCTGAAAGCCTGTCTATAAGATTTTAAAAGAGTTCTTTTGCTATTCCATAAAATGTCATTACTTTTGCATGATAAATTTTTACGTTGCGATATTATGAAAATGAAAATACATCAGGAAGGGCAAAACATACTTATTATATTATGTATTATCTTACTGATACTGAATAGTCTCATTCACTATTTTATAAACATACATTATGTTTCTATCCCTTTTCTTGTAATTTCGATCATATTCTTTTTATTGGTTCTCAATTTTTTCAGATCACCCAAAAGACATTATAAAGGAGATATAGAAAACAGCATCGTAGCTCCCGCCGATGGTACGATCGTAGCCGTAGAAGAGGTTATGGAAAATGAATATTTCCATGATAAAAGAATTCAGGTATCTATTTTCATGAGCATATTCAACGTACATGCCAACTGGTTTCCGGTAAACGGAACGGTAACTCATGTAAGCCACCAAAACGGACGCTTTATGGCAGCATATCTTCCCAAATCAAGTACAGAAAACGAACGTTCTACGGTAGTTATCAAAACAGATAAAGGTGAAGAAATTCTTATGCGTCAAATTGCCGGAGCTATGGCACGTCGCATTGTCACCTATGCAGAAGTCGGAGATAAATGTCATATAAACGAACATATGGGGTTCATAAAATTCGGTTCCCGCGTAGATGTATTTCTTCCTTTAGGGACAGAGGTTCTTGTCAAATTAAATGACAAAACGACAGGGAATATAACTCAAATTGCCAGATTATAGAGCTTTGTCGAAAAACAGGAAAAGACAAGGCCTAAATGACATCATTATGAAAAAAATTATAGTCCACATACCCAATGCAATTACATGTCTGAATTTACTATCCGGATGTTTTGCTTGTCTTTTCGCATTTAAAACCGATTTTGAAACGTCTGCTTTGTTTATCTGTCTGGCTGCACTGTTCGATTTTATGGACGGATTTGCCGCCCGATTATTAAATGCCTACTCCCCTATGGGAAAAGAGTTGGATTCTTTAGCAGACCTGATCAGTTTCGGCATGGCTCCAGGTATCTTGATATTCTCTTTTACCGGACAATTAATCACTCCCGAATATCCGATATTCATTCAAGAATACTTTCCTTATTTAGCATTCTTAATACCGGTTTTCTCCGGTTTGAGACTGGCCAAATTCAATATCGATACACGTCAAACTACGTCTTTCATCGGATTACCGGTTCCGGCTGATGCACTTTTCTGGATCGGAGTTTGCTTTTGGGGACTTGAAAACGGATTCAATATTTATGTATTAGGCTGTTTGATCCTAATCTTTTCCTATTTATTGGTATCCGAATTGCCGATGTTTTCTTTAAAATTTAAAGACTTATCATTGCGTAATAATTACATACGGTATATTCTTTTATTAGGAGCAATAGTCTTTATTACATTATTCGGATTCGGCGGATTCGCCGCAGCCATTGTACTTTACATCGTTTTATCAGTTATTAATATAAAACTGTGAAAACAAAAACGGAACGGTTTTTGTTAAAATATAATCGATGCACGCAAAATATTCTCAGTTATGGTTATTATTCTCTATAGTCTCCTATTTATATTCATCTTTATCCTTCTTTTAGGATTAGGTTTTATCGGTACGATAATACGTGTCTTTTTCGGAAATACACGACGTAACCCTGCCGATACGACAAAAAACTCCGGCAATCGTCAGGACGGACGCAGTTCAACAAAATGGTATACTTACCCAAAAAGAAGAGAAAAAATATTCGACAAAACAGATGGTGAATATGTCGAGTTTGAAGAAATAAAAGAAGAAAAGTAAGAGCTCGCCCAAATTTCGTACAGACATTTTCTGAGAATCTTTTGAGAGCGTTTTTCAGTTTCGATAAAAAATATCGAACTACATGATATACAGAAACAGGAAAACAAAACGGAAAGAAACTCCAAAACCTGACCCGAGCAAAATTCAAACAGGCTCTAAGATTATTTATTTCTCCCCTATTTCCATCCAACTGCAACAAAAAATTCTCCGAATTTTAAATATTTTTTCGTCCCGAAAAATAAATACACAAAAACAAAATGACCATAAAATGTGTTTAACCAACAAATCGTCCGGTTTGTTGAAGAGATCTCTAAACGAATAAACACTACAAATATCGGTCATCTTTTTATTTCAAACCGCAAAACTATAGTAATATGAAAACAATACAAGAACCTATCATAGGAGGATTTTTTGCAACCCTTGCCTTATTACTTGTCTCTTTTATCGAAAATATCAGCGGATCATTCAATTATATTTCACCTATATTTTTATCATCAATAGCAGACGATTCTATTTTAGGAGCTTTCTTCTTGCAATTAATTGCAGGCTGGATATTTGCATTCATATACAGTCTTTTCTTTATTAAAATACTGAGTTGGGCAAAAAATGATTGGATAAGAGGCTTGATATATGGGATCGTAATAGCCATATTAATGGAAATAGGTCTATACATAGCAGTGGATAATATCATTCTTCCGAACCTCATATTAGACACAATCGGTATGCTTATCGCTTACGGAATATTCGGTATCGTTCTCGGAGCTTTCATTCCTTTGTCAAAAAGAGAAAAATAAATAACGAATTATCGGTTTCGACATTTTTTCAAGAACATTCAAAAAGAAAAAGCGCCATATTATTTGCAAATAATAATATTTAATGTACATTTGCAACATCAAAATAAAATACTTATGACAAATATTACTTTACATCACGGTCATCATCATTCTTAACTCAAATGAGGTGAGCTGTAATTGTATTGTAAAAAAGAAATATAAATAGAAGGCTTGCCGATCGGGTAAGCCTTTTTTTATGTCCGGAACAAAATTAATTTATAAACTTATAAAAACAATTTATCATGTTACGCATTGCTGTTCAATCAAAAGGTCGTTTATATGAAGATACAATGGGGCTTCTTACGGAAGCCGGAATCAAATTATCCTCAGCCAAACGAACTTTATTGATCCCCGCCCGGAATTTTCCCGTAGAAATTCTTTTTCTAAGAGACGATGATATTCCCGATTCGGTCTCTTCCGGTGTCGCCGACATAGGGATCGTAGGTAAAAACGAATTTATGGAAAAGGAAAAGCAAGCTCGCATCGTTAAAAATCTGGGATTCAGCAAATGCAGGCTTTCTCTCGCAATTCCTAAAGACGAAGAGTATCAAGGTCTGGAATGGTTCTCGGGTCGTAAAATTGCGACATCCTATCCGGTAATCTTAAACAAATTTCTAAAAGACAACCACATAAATGCCGATATACACGTTATTACAGGATCTGTAGAGATTGCTCCGGGAATAGGCCTTGCCGATGCGATTTTCGATATTGTGAGTTCGGGAAGTACCCTTGTCAGTAACCGACTGAAAGAAGTCGAGGTCGTTGTAGAATCGGAGGCTATACTCATTGCCAACAATAATCTGACAGACGAAAAACTCGAAATACTGGAAGAGTTGATATTCCGAATCAATGCCGTTCAAGCCGCCGAAGACAAAAAATATATACTGATGAATGTTCCCAATAACTCTTTAGATAAAATACTTGAAGTCTTACCGGGAATCAAAAGTCCCACCATCATGCCTCTCGCAAAAGAGGGCTGGAGTTCGGTGCATACGGTTCTTGAAGAAAAACGTTTTTGGGAAATCATCAACAAACTAAAAACTGCCGGAGCTGAAGGTATATTGGTACTGAACATCGAAAAAATGGTATTATAATTATGGAAATCATCGAATATCCGTCCCGAGATGACTGGAACAAAATCACTGAACGTCCGCATTTAGATACTTTAGCCTTACACGAAAAGGTTAGAAACATATTAAACGAAATCCGGGAAAACGGAGATTGTGCGATACGTTCATATACAGAACAATTTCAAGGAGTCAGATTGTCAGAACTGGAAGTTCAGGAAAACGAATTCGCCGAAGCCGAAAAGCTGCTTGACAAAGAGTTGAAAGAAGCTATTTTGACGGCAAAAAAAAATATAGCTAAATTCCATGCTTCACAGGCTATAACACCTCAAAAAATAGAGACTACCGAAGGAGTAACATGCTGGCAAAAAGCAGTAGGCATAGAACGAGTCGGGCTTTATATTCCGGGAGGTACAGCACCTTTGTTCTCTACGGTATTAATGCTTGCCGTACCGGCTCGCATCGCCGACTGCCGTGAGATCATCTTGTGCAGCCCGTGTAACGCAAACGGAAACATCCACCCGGCAATTCTTTTTGCAGCTCGTACCGCAGGGGTCGATAGGGTTTTCAAATTAGGAGGTGTTCAAGCAATCGGAGCAATGGCATACGGCACGAAAAGTGTTCCTAAAGTTTATAAAATATTCGGTCCCGGGAACCAATACGTAACTGCAGCAAAACAGATCGTGAGCCTGAAAGATGTAGCAATAGATATGCCTGCCGGACCATCAGAGGTCGAAGTTATTGCAGACAGCTCTTCTTTTCCTGAATTTGTGGCTTCGGACTTTTTATCACAGGCCGAACACGGTGCAGATAGTCAATCGATATTGCTCACTACCGAAAAATCGGTGATCGAAAACGTAAAACAAGAGATCGAGCGTCAACTCGAACAGCTCCCCAGAAAAGATCTGGCAAAAAAATCATTAGAACACAGCCGCCTTGTATTATTAAACGACTGGGATGAAGTGATCGACCTTACCAATGAGTACGCTCCCGAACATCTCATCATTCAAAGCAGTAACTACCAGGAATTGAGTGAAAGAGTCATCAATGCAGGATCTGTCTTTCTCGGACCATATACTCCTGAAAGTGCCGGAGACTATGCTTCGGGAACAAATCATACCTTACCGACAAGCGGATATGCAAAAGCTTACAGCGGAGTAAATCTGGACAGCTTTATACGAAAGATAACATTTCAGGAAATCAGCCGGAAAGGATTGCAGAATCTCGGGAACACTATAGAGACAATGGCCGCCAATGAAATGCTCGACGCCCATAAAAATGCCGTATCGGTAAGACTTGCAAAAATAAACCAATAATAAACACAGCATGAAAAAATTAGAAAAACTGGTTCGACCCAATATATGGAGGCTCAAGCCTTACTCTTCGGCACGAGATGAATTTAAAGGTGAAGCATCTGTTTTTCTCGATGCCAACGAAAATCCGTACAATACTCCGTATAACCGCTATCCTGACCCTCTACAATGGAAAGTTAAAGAAAAAATAGCCGATTTAAAAGGGGTAAACATAGAGTCTATTTTTCTCGGCGTAGGAAGCGACGAACCGATAGATCTCTTATATCGGGCTTTCTGCGAGCCGGGTATAGACAACGTTATAGCCATCGATCCGACCTACGGAATGTACAAAGTATGCGCCGACATCAATAATGTGGAATACCGCCCTGTCCGACTCAACAACGATTTCGATTTCGAACCGGACAAACTTCTGGCAGAAGCCGACTCTAACAGTAAACTGCTATTTCTATGCTCTCCGAACAATCCTTCGGGGAATTCGTTTTCCTTTGAAAAGATACGGTATATATTAGATAATTTTCAAGGCATTGTTATTGTCGATGAAGCCTATATAGATTTCTCTGCTTATCCTTCTCTTTTGGAGAAACTCGACCAATACCCTAACTTGGTGGTATTACAGACTTTTTCCAAAGCATGGGGAAGCGCGGGAATACGTTTAGGAATGGCTTTTGCATCAAAAAATATTATCCAAATATTCAACAAGATAAAATATCCTTATAATATTAACCGGTTGACACAGGAACACGCTTTGGAGCTTCTGAAACGAAACGGAGAAATACAAGCATGGGTAAAAGAGCTTGTCTCAGAAAGAGAAATCCTTCAAAAAGAGTTATCCGCACTTCCGGTCATACTGCACATATACCCAAGCGATGCAAATTTTTTACTGGTAAAAACCCGGGACGCTCAAGCCTTATATGATTATTTGGTCGCAAAAGGAATCATCGTGCGTAACCGCAACAAGATCACCTTATGCGAAAACTGCCTCCGTATTACAGTCGGTACACCCGAAGAAAACAAGGCATTGATCGACGCATTAAAAAAAGTAACGTTATGAACTCTATAAAAAAAGCCCTATTCATAGACCGGGACGGAACTCTCGTAGTAGAACCTCCTGTCGATTATCAACTGGATAGTCTTGAAAAATTAGAATTTATTCCGAAAGTATTCCGCAACCTGCATTTCATTAAAGAAAAACTCGATTTCGAATTGGTCATGGTAAGTAATCAAGACGGTTTAGGGACAGATTCTTTTCCTGAAGAGACTTTTTGGCCTGCACAAAATAAAATCATACGTGCTTTTGAAAATGAAGGGGTGACTTTTGATAATATTTTAATAGACCGTTCTTTCCCTGAAGAAAATCTCCCTACTCGAAAACCCGGAACCGGAATGTTAAAAGAATATCTTGACGGAAGTTATAACATGAAACAATCTTTTGTCATAGGTGATCGCATCACCGATATGCAGCTTGCAAAAAATATGGGTTGTCGGGGAATATTCTTAAAAAATGAAGAACAAGGATTACAAGAAATAACAGATAACGGGCTCGATCAAACCTGCGTATTGGTCACTCCCGACTGGGATAAAATCACAGAATTCCTTTTTGCCGGAGAAAGACGTGCAGAAATAATACGTAAAACTTCTGAAACCGACATACATGTAATGATCAATTTAGACGGTAACGGTAAATGTAATATTTCTACCGGACTCGGATTTTTCGATCATATGCTCGATCAGATCGGAAAACATTCGGGAATAGACCTGACAATTCGGGTGAAAGGAGACCTAAACGTTGATGAACATCATACAATCGAAGACACAGGTATCGCTCTTGGTGAAGCTATCGGCAAAGCTTTAGGAAATAAAAGAGGCATAGAACGGTATGGTTACTATCTGCCAATGGATGACTGCCTCTGTTCTGTCGCATTGGACTTCGGAGGAAGGGCATGGCTGGTATGGAATGCAGAATTTAAAAGAGAGAAAATCGGAGACATGCCTACGGAAATGTTTTTCCATTTCTTTAAGTCGTTCAGCGATGCAGCCCGAATGAATCTCAACATCAAAGCTGAAGGAGACAATGAACACCATAAAATAGAAGGAATATTCAAAGCTTTGGCTCGTGCCCTAAAAATGGCTATACGACGAGATATATTCCACTATGAGTTACCGAGTACCAAAGGAGCGATCTTCTAAGATTGGGTAAACTCCTGTCTGAATTTTTCAATAAAAAGAATCACCGGAATACAACTTATTCTTTCCGGTGATTTTTTTATAAACTATTGCTATTCCGATATATTCCGGCGATAAACCTCATCTTTAATCCGCTCTATATATTGAGGTAAAAAGTCAGAGTTCTCGTTTCCCATAATCCATAACGGACATGCATCTTCTCGCTTATGATAAGAAGGCTGGATATATTCTTTTTCAAGAACCTTATATCCGTTTCTACGATAATATTCCACACGTCGTATAGCAATCTCATCATCAATTGCGGGCTCTACTTCAAGCAATCTCAATCCCGAAAGATTCTTTGCCACATAATCTAAAACCTGCTGTCCGATTTTCTTATTCCTTAAATGAGGATATATAGCGAAATGTTCCAGATAATAGAATGTTTCGAAATCCCAAAACACAAAAAGTCCGCATAATTCTCCATCCAAAACGACAGCATTAAAATGCATCGAATCGGCAGATTTTATCAAACGTTTCAATTGTTCTACCGGGCGTCTTTCTTCCAATGGAAAAGATTCTTCATATAAAGAAATGAGTCTTTTCAAGAAAGCATCATCAGAATCAGTAATTCGAATTAATTGCATCATAGATTATTTATTTAGAACGGTTAAACAAAAATACGGGAATAAACCGTTTTACAAAATCTCTATTTATCCTATTCTCGGATATAATAATAAACACCGCCGATAAAATAACAAAGATACCGACCAACTGTTCCCCATCAAGAGTCTCATTTAAAAAACATACTCCTAAGAACAATGCGGTAAGAGGCTCCATACAGCCCAAGATAGCAGTAATAGTAGACCCGACTTGCTTAATTGCTAAAATCAAAGTAAAATCAGAAATAAGGGTCGGGATCAGTGCAAGTAAAAATAAGTTTATGCCTGCTTTATAAGACGGAATCGCATCTAAACCGTTTCCCTTTATCAAAAGATTTCCTCCAAAAATAAGTGCCGATGACAACAAAACATAAAAAGTCATTTTTAACCCGTCCATTTTTTGAACACAAGACTTATTCACACCGACAATATATATCGCATAAGTGAGCACCGTTACTAAGACCAATGCCAATCCCCTTACATTAATGACTCCCCCATCCTTGCCTCCACTTAAAAAATAGACTCCGACAATCGCCATCACCGCCGCCGTAACAACAGATAAAGAGACCTTACTTTTGAAAAATAATATCATAATAGTCGTCACCAATACCGGATATAAAAAATGCACAGTGGTCGCAACACTGCTGGGAATATACAAATAAGACGCCGTAAGGCATAAAGAAGTAAGGGCATAAAAAACTCCAAGAAAAAATAATGTAACAAGTTCCTTAGCCGTAATACGAAAATCGCTCTTTACAAATAACAAATAAAGCCCTACTATAACTGCTGATACGGCAAAACGGTAAAACAATATAGAATCGATACCTACTCCCTCCTGTATGACCGGTAAAGCAAAAAACGGAATCATCCCGAACGTAGAAGAAGATAATATCGCTAAAAATATGCCTCTGAATTGTTTCATTTATTCTCTATTTTTAAAGTAAAGTATTTTTCGAGGCGCAAAATTGGGAATAATAAAACAATTATCAATTTACATATGTAAAAAAAGAACAGAGACCTATTATTGTATTCCGGCACGTATCCGGCTCAAAGAAACTTGAGAAATACCTAAATAGGAAGCAATGTGTCTGAGTGGCACTTTTTGTAAAATTTCCGGTTCTTGCTCCATCAACAGATGATACCGTTCGGAAGCCGAAATAAAACAACGTTCCATAATCAATTTCTCCAACTCTAAAATTATCTGATCAGACATTCTTCTTCCCCAATTAGCTAATTCGATATTACGGTCGAAAAGCCGGTTAAGAGCATCATTCGATATTTTCAACAAGTCACACTCCTCAAGTAATTCGATATTTTCATATCCTGCAGAACCAAACATATAACCATTCATCGATAATAACGACATACCCGATGAGGCAAACCAAATAGTCACATCCCGATCTTCTTTATAAAAAAATCCCCGTGCATATCCCTTTATAATGAAATAAGAATATTTTTCTTTAACATCGCTTCGTATCAACAAATGACCTTTCGGAAAAGATACTCGTTCTGTCTCTGCAATAAACAGGGACAACGCTTCATCCGAAAGAGGATATACTTTTCTGATTTTTTCTATAAAATCTTTCATTCGATCTGTTTAACAAAAGAATGCCCGAACAAGCCGGGCATAAAAAATATTACATTCTCATTCAATAAACCTTAAAGGCTGCCTAAATTTTCCGATAAAGAGATTCAGCTTCTTATCAGAACTTAAAACCGAGAGTCAATATAAACGAATTATTTTTAGCATGCAAAGTAGCTACCTCCGAAGTCAGGCCCGTACTCGGAATCGGGGAAAACGCTAAAACATCGCTTTTTGCATTTTTATGAATATAAGCCATATCTGCATAAAAAATTCCGAACCGATAACCCAAACCACAAGTATAATATTGCGTACCCCGGTCAAGTGTATAGTGAGGAGCCATACCTGCTATATTCAATTCATCCCCCGTACTCACTTTCATAGGAGATAACTGATTGGCATATCCCAAACGAGCACTTAACTGAGGAGTAATGCGATATTCTCCTCCTACCCGGAATGTATGTCCGGCTTTAAAATAAGAAGAAATATCATCATTGACATCATTCATCTCCAATCCGTCGGTTTCGCTCAAACTCATTTTGTCATACGCCGTATATTCATAATCAAAACTGACAATTCCTTTTTTCCCGATTATAAATGCCGTACTCGCCATAAATTTCCACGGAGTAACCAAACTATAATCATAACGACCTTCGGGACTATCGGTAATATCATTACGCGATTCATTACTATTATTTTTTAAATAAGTATAGCTATTGTCCACACTCGCCATATAATAATCGCTCATCGAATAGTAGGTCGGAGTGTGAAACGCCAAGCCCAATCGCCAATAATCGGTAACACGAGCTATTAATCCGAGTTTGACATTAAAACCCGTACCTTCTGTTTTCAACCGATTCCATAAAGAGAAATTACTGCTCGTTATCGGATAATTATAAACCTGACCATTATCACCATCTTCTTCCTCATATATAGGAACAAATCCTGATGTATTGGATAAATTTTCATCATGAGAAGAAGTCATTTCATAATCCAAGTCCATTATACCGAGCCCTATTCCGAAATAAACCACATTCGACACATTTCCCCCGAAATTGAACGTATATTCGTTTGTCCGACCTCTTTCCCTGACATAAAGCGATCCCGATCCGGTGGCTTTTGCTCCGAAAAGGCCCTCATAACTGTCATCATAATAACCTCCTTCCGGATTTTCCTGAGGAGACATCAGCAACGACTCATATCCTAAAATACTCAACCAAGGAAGGCCGTTTATATCATAAGCATCCCCACTTTGCACATCAGCTCCGGCCAAATCGTTCTCCCAAATCCCGAAAGATTTATCGGCAATATAATTCGTTACAGAGGAACGAAGATTACTATACTGTACCCGATATGTCTGATCATAAGAATTACGACGATTATACGCAAACCCGAAATTATAAGAGACTATTCCCAAATCTTTTCCGGTATTAAAAGTTCCTATTATACCGACATTATCAAAAACAAATTTTGTCAGATTATTATTCACATTGACAGAAGTTTTTGTCTCCGCAGAAATTCCGGCTATACCCAAAGTCGTAACGATTTCATTACTTCTATACACTCCGATACCCGCCGGATTTTGCGACAATGTCGATATATCACCGCCTAAAGCTCCAAAAGCCCCTCCCATTCCCATGTAACGGGCCGTACCTTTTATATCGGTACGAGAATAATTATAGGCATTCATACTGCCTTGCGCGAATAGCGAAGCTACGCAACACATCGTTATCGCCATAATACAAATTGACCGTTTCATTTTCATAAATATTTCTGATATAAAAAACGGAAGCCCACATCACTCCTCGAATTCTCATTCACAATGATTATGGGCTTTCATTACACTATTTCATTATCGAATATTATCTTAAACTTATCTCTTTATCTCGTACGCCCCCGGGAACCTCCGCTACTACGGCCAACACTACCGCTCGATCCGCTACTGCGAGATGTGGACGGGCTATAGCTACTCCTCGATTCCCGCCTCTGACTGCTTGATGGAGTATATGTGCTGCGTCCTCCGCTACTGTTCCGTACTCGCGATGAAGAGCCGGAAGTACGTCCTGAAGAAGATCCCGGAGTATAAGTCGATCGGCGATTGGTTGTTCCTGAAGGACGGTTATACGTAGAATTACCACTTGATGTACCGATACGAGTACGTCCACGATTCGAGTTGGTTTCTCTCATTATAGGTTGCTTGCTTGAAGAAGACCCCGGAGTGTATTTGTTCCCCGTAGAAGACGGACGGGTATTTATAGTGTTTCTTCCTCCACTATAACGATTTGAAGAACCATAATTTCCGTAAGTCGTTCGTCCACCATTCGAATAACGGATATCCCGTCCGTTATTCCATCCGGGACGATGTCCGGGATAATAGCCGGGGTGATGGTGATGACCTCCCCAGCCCCAATGCGGATACCATGGTCCTGCCCAACCCCAATAAGGATTGTAGCCCCATCCCGGATAACCATATCCCCATGAGAATCCCCATGAACCGAACCCGAAATTCCAGCGCCAAGACAAACTCGAATAACTGTAAGGCGCCCACGTATAATTCCAATACCACGGATTGGTCCATGTCGGTGTCACAAATGCATACGAATTATCAATATATACATTCCAATCCGTAGGATCTAAGAAATATATATCCGTATAAGCAGGATCGGAAATATGTATGGTAAATTTCGGATTGTGAAAACGGCGTATCCGTTCGGCATATTCAAGATCACTTTGAGAACCTTCAAAACCATTAAGATAATATCCCGTATTATCATCATCCGCATCCTGCTCATTCTTCTGAGTCATTCGGGTAAACTCATCAAGAGTAATAGATGGAATCGTATCTGTGGCTTCCGAAGAATAACGACGGTTATATGCATCTACTTCCCGATCATAATCAGATTGAGCAGTAGTTGTCGTAACTGTTGTAGTAGTCGTTGTTGTCGTCGCTACCGGCTGTTGATAAGTCGAAGTCGATTTTTCCTGTTTTTTCTTTTCTACAATCGGATTTTTATCTTTCGGCTGATAATATAAATCATCTTCGGGAATATATTTTTGCCCAAAAGCAACAACCGATAATCCTAAAAATATCAGGACAGACGATAATCTTTTTATTTTCATTGCGATGTCCTCCCTATAATAATTTTCTATTTTGACTTGTCCTGCCGGCAAAAGTTTAACTATACTGTCACTCTTTACCATATATTATATTTTATTCAAATGTCTATACATCAACGAATAAATACAAGAACAAGCATTATCTTATTGTAAAGATGCAACAATTCGGATATTTCGCTGCATCCCGAAGCAAAGATAAGATTTATACTGGTCAAAGAATACTTAATAATGAATAATTTACCCTATAAAATACATTAAAAGGCATGCTTTGCTCACGCAAAACATGCCTTATCGATAAAGAAAATAGGAAATATATAAAACACAATTGGCCTGATTACTTAGGCTGTTCTATTGTCTTGTCCGGCTTTACATCATAAGAGAAGATAATCAATGCCACTCCCCAATAAACAAAAACAAATGAACAGAGAAATACGATACTGTAGGCTGCAGTAAAAGGTGTAAAGAAAAACAAGAATGAGATCAAAAGCATGATAATTCCGTTAATCAAATACAGCCACCAATATTTATAAGCCGATGTCATAGAAAATGCAGAAATAATATTGCTAAGTCCCTTAAACAAAAATATAAAAGCGAAAAAATAAGGAAGAGTCAATTCGCTCAATGCCAAATTGCTGATCAACAAAAATCCGATAAATATATCGAATATTCCTCCAGCAAGCCACCAGCCCCATCCTTGTCCTCGTTTTTCTATATCTCCCGAAACAGTTAATTGAACCACTCCGAAAAGTATCAATCCCCATCCTAACAGCATCGAAATGACAGCATATCCCATAACCGGTTGAAACAACAACCATAACCCCGCAGGTATCAACAAAATCCCTACCAGCATTATTCCCCACCAATATTTGGTCTTTCCCCAAAAATTAAAAGTCGTAAGTTCCATAATCTTTACTTTTATTGATTTATCATATTAATTCGAAATGTTTAAAGTCTATCTAAATTCTCTGATAAGAAAATGTTATCCGGTTACTTTTGCATTTTCCTCTGAACAGAAATATGTCCTCAAAAGAAAACTCTCAAATCTGCCCCGACAAAATTCAGATAGGCTCTTAATCTGCATGTATAACAAGAATAATGGCCGTTTAGATTGATTTATACACGTTAAAGATTATCAAAACCCAAACAACCCTCTCTTTACGAAAGCCTTTTTATAGGCCCGACTCCTTTAATTCTGATTTTTTAATTTTATCTTTGCAGCCGTATGAAAAGAATTTCGGTACTCTTTATTATCGGTATCTGCTGTGTTTTCTCGGTATTTGCCAAGAAAAAGCCGGTTATTGCAGAACCGTATGCATGGCGCAATACACAACCGTTGGGCAACAGGTATCGTGTACCGATGGACACACTTCAGCTCAATTTTTACCAAACTGACCAACCCTCTTCATATTCGACGGCTTATGGTTATACGGGTAATTTAGGAGGTCCGGGATTTTCAAAAATATTTTTCGATCGCCCGCAGATGCCCCAGTTCATATTCAAAGCGCCTTTTCATCCTTGGATAACAACTCCCGAGAATTTTGACTTTTACAATACCCGCATTCCCATGACACTTTTATCCTACCTCACAGGTGGTTCTAAAGTGAAAAAACAAGACGACTTGAAAGCCGTCTTTTCAGGAAATGTAAATGCCAGATTGGGATTCGGAGCTAATATTCAATATCTCTATTCTCGAGGAAGTTATGATCATCAGGCAACAAATGAGCTTTCTTGGCAACTCTCATCTAATTATATCGGAGAAAAATATCAATTACAAGTAATGTTCAACACATATAATTTTGTATGTCAAGAAAACGGAGGGCTTGCTGACGACAACTACATCCTTCATCCTACCGAAATGGATGGAGGAACGGGTATCGATTCACAAAGTATTCCAATCAACCTAAGCGATGCATACAACCGTGTGAGAGGACAAAACTATTATGCCACACAACGTTATAATGTAGGTTTTTATAAAACAGAGACAAAAGACACGACAACAATAGAGACATTTGTTCCTGTCACCAGTTTTATTCATACGATAGAATACAACCGAAATTTCCGTCGTTTTGTCAATCTCTCGGCTGACGAAGATCAAAAATTTTTCAAAAATACCTATTTCAACAAAAACGGATCGAATGACACGACCTCTTATTGGTCTCTCAAAAATACACTGGGAATCTCTCTGCTTGAAGGTTTTAACAAATATGCAAAAATGGGATTGGCGGCCTATATGACATACGAAATACGCCAATTCAAACTAATGCCGGATACTGTTCCCTCAGCCTTCGCTTTCGCACCTGAAACACCGGTACTCGGAGAGCCTGTAACATTTATAAGACGATCATCGAGCCGATACTATACTGAGAATTTACTATGGATAGGTGCTGAAGTTTCGAAACGGCAAGGGAAAATACTGACCTATACTGTAAACGGGAAATTGGGATTAACCGGTCCGGAAGTAGGATCGTTCGATGTGAATGGAGAAATACAGACTCGCTTTCCTATTTTTAAAGATACCGTCCAATTACGTGCATATGGCTTCTTTAAAAATCTTGAACCTGCATTTTATTATAAGCATTACGTTTCCAATCATTTTATATGGAACAATAACTTCAATAAAATCAGGAATTTTCGAGTCGGAGGAGAATTTGCAATAGAACGTTGGGGCACTCGATTGAACGTTGGTGTAGAAAATGTCCAAAACTACGTCTATTTTGATGAAAACTGCATGCCTCGTCAAGAAAGTTCGATCATGCAAGTTTTTAGTGCCAAACTAAACCAATCATTCAAAGTCGGGATTCTTAATTTAGATATCGAAGCAGTTTATCAAAAATCGAGCAGACCTTCTATTATTCCCCTTCCCGACCTCAGCGCATACGGAAATCTGTATTTATCTTTTCCGATAGCGAAGGTATTGAATACTCAAATAGGCGTAGATTGCCGGTATCATACCGAATATTATGCAGAAGGATACCAACCGGCAACTTTGTCGTTTTATAACCAAAGGGAATTTAAAATAGGCAATTATCCAATGATGAATGTTTATGCAAACATGAAATTGAAAATGGTGCGTTTTTACGTTTTATACTCGAATTTCAATCAAGGAATGTTCGGTGGAAACAACTATTTTTCTATGTTGCATTACCCAATAAACCCTGCAACCCTGCAATTCGGAGTCTCAGTCGATTTTGCAAATTAAACCTATATAGAGATAAAGAAAGAATATATGAAATACAAAACGCGATTTATTCTCTATATCGTTCTGTTGGTCATGGTACTTTTCATCATGTATATGATACGTACCCAAATACTCGTTCCGTCATATACCCCGAGAGATATTCCGGAAATCAAGCAAGACACACTACGTATTGTAACGGACTATACTCCGATAAATTACTACATATCTGATGATACCATATCGGGATTTGATTATGAATTATCACAACTGATTGCCAAGCGAAGCGGTCTGCATGTAAAAGTATATCCCGAAGTCAGTTTAAGCAAAAGTATAGAAGGACTCGAGAAAAATCGTTACGATATTATCGGGCGTCCTATTCCTGTCACTACGGACAGTAAAGAAAATTTTTTATTTACCGATCCCATCTTACTCAACAAACAAGTATTAGTGCAAAGAAAAGCCGAATATAACAATGGGAAAGACCCTATACGAAATCAACTCGATCTGGCTCAAAAACATTTGAATATTATCAGTGACGCCCCTACCCGTTTACGGATTATGAATTTGGCACATGAAATAGGCGATACGATTTATGTCAATGAAGAAAACACCTACGGTGACGAACAATTAATTATTATGGTAGCCAAAGGTGAAATTGATTTTGCCGTATGCGATGAAACAATTGCCCGAGAAATGAGTAAACATTATCCGGAAATCGATTTCAGCACCGATATAAGTTTTACACAATTCCGATCTTGGGCTCTACGACTTACATCGCCTTTACTTCTCGACAGCCTCAATATCTGGCTAAAAGACATCAAAAAAAGTCCGGAATTTCAAAAACTGAAAACAAAATATTATAAGAAAAAAAGATAACAAAAACGGGAGACAAAAATTTTCTCTCCCGTTTTACAAAAAACTATTTTGATTCACCTTTCGCCTTTTTCCATGCCAAAGCATACTCATCCAATATCAACCGTACCCCTTTCCCGATTTTCTTATAATCATCTTTATCGAGATTAGCCAAAGATGCACGTATCGACCAATCAGGACCATCAAAACCGCTACCGTTAAGCAACACTATACAAGTATCTTTTGCTAAATGAATTACAAAATCAAGAGGATCATAATTAGCTTCAAGATAACAGGCAAATTCATCTCCGTATAATTTCTTTGCCCACACCATAATATCTATTTCTGAATAATATCCGGCACGCAAAGGATCAGGAACAAGCTCGAAACCTGTATTTTCCCACATGGCATCGAGCCGCTCTTTAATCATTTTCTGCATTTTTTTCTTATATCGGTCTTCCTTATCAAAAAGAGCATAAGCCGCAAAAAGAGCCATCTGCATTTGCTGCGGAGTAGAAAGTCCTGCCGTATGATTCAACGCCACCATACGACTATCCGCTACCATACGGTCTATAAATTTAAGCTTCTCCGGATTAAGAGTTATAGACTCATAACGTTTATGCAAATCTTCAATATCCGACTTCGGAAGCGCAGCAATCATCTCATCATAAATATTATTCTCGCTCAATGCTATTACCGCCAAGCGCCACCCGGTAGCTCCGAAATATTTAGAGAAAGAATATACACACAATGTATTCAACGGTAATTCATACATCAAAGATTTGAAATGCGGCACAAATGTCCCATACACATCATCCGTAATAATCATCAGATGCGGATTATCTTTCTTGACAATATCTACGATCTTATCCAAAGACCGTTTGTCTAACGTATAAGAGGGTGGATTACTCGGATTGACGATATAAAGGACCTTTATCGATTTATCTTTCAATTTATCGAGCTCCGAATCGGGATACTGCCAAGTATGAAGTCCTGTTTCAGTCATTTGACTTGCCTGAATTTTAGTCACCTGAAACTGAAAACGATCAAGTTCAGGAATTTCGATATAAGGGGTAAATATGGGTGTCATAAGAGCGACCCGATCTCCCTTGGCCAGCAGACGATTTTCTTGCAAAGAATCGAAAATATAACACATAGCTGCCGTGCCTCCCTCCGTAGCAAACAGATCATACTTGAAATTTACCGGCTGACGATCACACATCTCTTGTAACAGATAATCGTGTACAATCATTTCGGCATATTTCAACATACGATCAGGTACAGGATATTGATCTCCGATAATCGCTTCAGCCCATTCGTGTATCAACGAATCCGGATCGACTTTTTTCTTATCGACAAAATAATGATAAGCCTCTTTCAACAGATCAGCACCCGGTAAGGCCTTGTGCTGCTGAATAAAATCTTCAAAGCGTTTAGCAATGCCTTTCTCTACAGGAATACCTGCAATCCCTTCAGAGAGATCGAATACCTGACGACACTCTTCCAGACCGAATTTTCCCAATAAAAAGAAAGCTTCACGAGGGACTGTCGCGATCCAGTTAGGATTTCCTCGCCCGGCATTTAGAAATAAACAAAAAGCTTTTCGAGTATGTTCTTCGGCAAACTCTATTAACTTATTCTTAATCTCGAACGGGCTCATCGATTCAAGTCCTTTTTCGAACTTCCGGCTATATCCTTTCATTAAAGCCGAAGGTAATTTTTCTTTACAATCCATATTACAAATTTAAATTATCGATATATTCTACATTTATTATTTACGACATCAGCAATACGATAACGACTCCCCAAAGAATCAATAAAGTATTCCCGACGGCATACGTTACCGTATATCCGAGAGCCGGAACTGTACTCTCTATCGACTCCTGTATTGCACCTAATGCCGCTGTCGTAGTACGAGAACCGGCATTACATCCCAAATTAATGGCCGGATGAAACTTAAATATTTTGTCACCGATCCAGATTCCTAATATCAACGGTATAGAAGTGGACAAAATACCCGCAAAGAAAATTATGAATCCCATTTCTTTTATTCCGGATAAAAAAGTAGGTCCGGCAGTAATTCCGATTACTGCAATAAACATATTCAATCCGAGATTATTAAAAATCCATACCGCCGGATCGGGAATACGGCCAAAGGTCGGATGTTTGGTTCTCAGCCATCCGAAAAACAAACCCGATATCAAAGCCCCACCACTGGTACTTAGACTAATAGGAATACCGCCTAAACGTATAGTCAATGCTCCTACAATACCGCCGATCAATATTCCTAAACCGACAAAAATAAGGTCTGTTTTATTAGTCGGACGATCTACATATCCCAATTTAGGAGAAGCTTGCTTTATATCGTTTGCCATACCGACAATTTCAAGCAGATCCCCTGCTTGCAACTTCGTATTTGCCAAAATAGGTAATTCAACTCCTGTTCTTTTTACTTTCTTAATAATAATGCCATGCATGAACGGCTGCCGGCGTAATTCTCTTATTGTTTTCCCCTTTGCCGTCTTCTGAGTAAGCATGACAAAAATATCTTCAACCGGAAATGTCAACAATTCAGGATCATTTACTTCATCCCCGATCCAACTTTCATCTTCTATAACAGTTTCCCGTCTTCCGCTCAAAACAAGTTCATCGTTTTTATGAATGATTTGATCAGGAGTCGCATCCACTACTTTTCCTGCAGAACGAACTCTTTCTACAAATATTCTCCGTCCCAAAGTCTGCATTTGTTTCTCCACATCGGCAACTGTTCTCTGAGTATCGAACCAATCGCTACAAGCACAATAGGCTCGAAAAACAACCGGACGGTTCGCATCGATCAAAGCCGGATCATCTTCGATAGAACTTTTTCTCATTTGAGCTTCAAGTTCCCGGGTTTTCTGTTTTACTTTTTCCAACCCGCCCAGCATTTTAGGTCCTAATGTCCCCAAAATATAAGCAGAACCGATTGTTCCGTAAATATAGGTCACAGCATAACAAACAGGAATAATATTCAACCAAGCTTGTTTTTCTGACTCTGAAACACCCAATGTCCCGATCGTATCAGTTCCGACTCCGATTACGGCAGAGATTGTCTGAGCTCCGGCGAACAGTCCGATGGTTTCTCCGGGATTATAACCCAATATCTTGGCAATAATAACCGTCACGCCTAAACAGAGAATACAAAGTACACAAGCGAATATAACTTGCGGGATGCCATCGCTTTTTAATGACTGAAAAAACTGAGGACCGACACTGTAACCAATAGAGAAAAGAAATAATAAAAAGAAAACCGATTTTACAGGTCCTGGTATAGGAATATCCATTTGTCCTACTACCACACCTACTAAGAGCACAGAAGTTACCGTCCCCAGAGAAAAAGATTTATATTTCAATTGTCCCAACCAGAACCCAATGCCGATTGTAAGAAATATAGCCATCTCCGGATAGGTACGAAAAAAATGTAAGATTGTCTCCATATCACAGATTATTTAATAAATAATTTTCTTTTCACTCTCAGATAACAAGCATAACCGATATTTTGTTGACTACTTCCAAAAGACAGATATCCAATAAATCTCCAAAAAACAACTGTACGACATAAACGAAGTAAATCAGAAAGTTCTATAAATTACTTTAACCGAATCAACATTTTTAAGCTTCGTATTGTATTTATATCAATTAATTTCTAAATAGTAAACAAATATGGAAAAACTGGAACAAAAAGTCTATGCAATAAAAGAACAGGCTAAGGATGCCGCAAATGCGGCCACAGCTAAAACAAAAAAATCTGCCGATAAAATAAAAGAAAAGGCTCAGGAAAAAACTCAAGAATTGAAAGAAAAAGCCCAACATGCAGCAAATATAGTAAAAGAGAAAGCGACACAAGCTGCTGATACCGTCAAACAAGGAATCGACTCTATTCATGAAAAAAGTAAATAAAAACCGGCTCTAAGAGCCTATCTAAATTTTACTATGGTCGATTTTGAAAATTTCTTTTGAGTATGTTTTTTATTTTTAAATGATAGCAAACTATCCGTTGAATAAAAATGAAAAAACAAACCGAAAGAAAACATTAAAATGGTCTGACAGATTTTCTACATTAACCGGTTCTTAAATCTGCCTGAATAAAGGGTATGTCTAAATTGAAATAACACTATTTCTGACATACTCCTTATTTTTTGGAAAAGAAGCTTCTCTGTTTTTCAAATAAAACGTAAGTTTGTAAATTATCGGATATTAATTATGAAACTATACATAGAAACAGAGAGGCTCTTATTACGAGAATGGACTCCAAATGATTTACCGACTTTTATTAAAATGAATCAAGATCCGGAGGTAATGGAGTTTTTTCCTAAAATATTAGACAGTAAAGAATCTATTGATTTTTATCAACGTATCTGCAAAGAGTTTGATAAAGTAAAATACGGATTGTTTGCCGTAGAAAGGAAATCGGATCATAAATTCATCGGATATACAGGATTGCATAAAGCCGATTTCCCTGCAAATTTTACCCCATGTATCGAAATCGGATGGAGACTTATAAAAGATGTATGGAATCAAGGTTATGCAACAGAAGCTGCCAAAGCATGCCTTCAATATGGATTTATTAATTTAAATATTAAAGAGATATACTCTTTCACTGCTGCTATCAATAAACGATCTGAACGTGTCATGCAAAAAATCGGATTACAAAAAATCGGAGAATTCGATCATCCGAATATAATTTCCGAGAATCGTCTATGCAGACACGTTCTGTACAAAAGTTCTTTTTCAGAAAAATAAGTCTCTGCATAATAAAAACAATAATACTCTATATTAAAAACCGCCCCTATTATGAAATATAATTTCGATACAATAATAGACAGAAATAACACTGATGCTATAAAACAAGAAGCATTGCTTACCCGATGGGGAAGAAATGATCTTATTCCGCTTTGGGTAGCCGATATGGACTTAGCGACACCTCCATTTATTATGGAGGTACTACAAAAACGATGTCAACACCCTATTTTAGGCTATACAAGCAAGCCCGATTCTTATTATTCGGCAATTATCAATTGGCTGAAAAAACGGTATAATTGGAGTATAGAACGCAAATCGATTTCTTATACTCCGGGTATCGTACCCGGACTTGCTTTCGCAATAAAATGTTTTACTTCACCGAAAGATAAAATATTGGTGATGCCTCCTGTTTATCACCCGTTCTTTTTAGTTACGGAAAATGAAAACCGTAAGGTCGTATTTTGTCCGTTAATCTTAAAAGACGGACAATACCAAATCGATTTCGAACAATTTGAAAAACAGATAAAAGGCTGTAAAGTTTTTATTCTTTGTAACCCACACAATCCTGGCGGACGAGTGTGGAATATGAAAGAACTGAAACGGATCGCTTCTATTTGTGCCCAAAACAATGTACTGGTCTTTTCGGACGAAATCCATGCAGATCTTACCTTCCCGCCATATCAACATATACCTTTTGCTACAGTATCAAAAGAAGCCGCAGATAATTCGCTGGTTTTCATGTCGCCCAGTAAAGCATTCAATATGGCAGGACTCGCCAGTTCATTTTGCATAATAAAAAACGAGTTCCTTCGAGAAAAGTTCAAAAAATTCACAGAAGGAAGCGATCTTACCGAAGGGCATGTATTTGCATTCAGGAGCGTAGAAGCGGCCTACACCTACGGAGAAGAGTGGTTATCGCAAGTATTGGAATACCTTCAAAAGAATATAATTTATACCGCACATTATTTAAAAGAAAAAATGCCCCGTATAAAGGCTATAATTCCACAAGCCTCTTTTTTAATTTTTTTAGATTGCAGAGAGCTTTGCTTGTCACAAAAAGATCTGGTCGAATTTTTTGTCGATAAAGCTCATCTCGCTCTGAATGACGGAAGCATGTTCGGAAAAGAAGGAGAAGGTTTTATGCGTATGAATATCGCATGTCCACAAGCTACTCTTGACCGTGCTTTAAATCAACTTGAAAAGGCTTATCACGAAAAATTCGAATAGACCAAATGCTCATTATTAAACCTGCATGTCTCAAAAATATTATATACTTGCCGATAACCAGGCTATTACACGAGCCGGATTAAATTTCATAATACGAGAATTACATCTGTCAGAACATATTGTACATATATATTCAAAACAGGAACTGCCCAATTTGCTTAAAAAAAATTCTCAAGCTATAATCATCTTAGATTATACACTTTTCGATTTTTCAAGAATCGAGGAGTTGATAAACTTACACGAACGATTTCCCTCTGTCCGATGGATCTTATTCTCGGAAGAACTTACTACCGAATTTATCCGTAATATTTATTCTGATAAGGCATTCAGCATCTTATTCAAAAATTCTTCATTTCAAGAAATTTCTGATGCTTTAAAATATACGATTTCCGATAAACAATATTTGTGTGCCCAATCAAAAAATCAACTGCAAAATAATACAGAACAAGGAATCACCGAACAATCTTTATTAACTACTACGGAAATAGAAATACTAAAACTGGTAGCACAAGGAAAATCCGTTAAAGAAATCGCGGCAATCCGCATATCAAGCGTACATACCATTATTACTCACAAAAAGAATATATTCCGAAAACTGAACGTTAACAATATACATGAAGCAACCCGGTATGCCTTTCGTGCCGGAATAATCGACATAGCAGAATACTGCATATAAAAAAAATAAGGCTGTCATGAAGACAGCCTTAGAATCATTTTAAGTTTCTCAATAAAAATTCTCAAATCAGACCCGTGCAGGCCTCTGTTATTTACCTTTTAATCCAAAGGATATTCTTCAAAAGCATAAAGGACTGTGGACAAATAACGTTCACCGGTATCAGGAAGTAATGCAACGATAGTTTTTCCGGCATTCTCCGGAAGCTTCGCCAATTCAGATGCAGCATAAACTGCTGCTCCGGAAGATATTCCGACTAAAAGTCCTTCTTTTTTTGCCAATTCTCTACTGGTACGTATAGCATCGTCATTCTGTACAGGAATAATTTGATCAACAACTTCCCCTTTATAAGTTCGGGGAATAAATCCTGCTCCTATACCCTGTATTTTATGAGGTCCGGGTTCTCCTCCAGATAAGACAGGAGAATCCGCAGGCTCTACTGCAACAATTTTTATCGCAGGATTATGCTTCTTCAATGTTTCTCCGACACCGCTTATTGTTCCTCCAGTACCTACTCCAGCCACGAATATATCGATTTTACCATCAGTATCCCTCCAAATTTCTTCTCCAGTAGTTCTTCGATGAACAGCCGGATTAGCAGGATTCTCAAATTGTTGCAGAATAATCGATCCGGGAATTTCATTCTTTAAAGATTCGGCTTTGGTAATAGCCCCCTTCATTCCTTCTGCTCCGGGAGTCAGTACAAGTTGAGCCCCCAATGCCTTGAGCAAATTTCTACGTTCAACACTCATAGTATCGGGCATTGTGAGAATTAGGTTATATCCTTTAGAAGAAGATACAAAAGCCAATCCGACTCCGGTATTTCCACTGGTCGGTTCTATAATCGTAGCACCCGGTTTTAAGACTCCGCGTGTCTCCGCATCTTCAATCATTGCCAAAGCAATACGATCTTTCACACTACCTGCGGGATTAAAATATTCCAGCTTACCTACTACTTTCGCCTGCAAATTCTTGCTTGCATTAAAATTAGAAAACTCCAATAATGGTGTATTCCCGACCAATTCGGTCAAATTTTTAGCTATTCTTGCCATATCATTCTCCATTTAACAATATCGTATCATATTTGACAAAGATAGGCTTTAAGAAAAACTCATCCTATACCACATTCATGGTATTTTATCTTTCTCATTCATAAAACACTGAATAAGAAACGATTTAGTCACAATAAAATCAACGACATGTCTCAGTTCTAAAAAAACAATTTTTCAATAAGATAACCCTCTAAGGTCTTTTTTTACATTTTCACTCATCAGATAATACCCCACTACTCTTCCTCAAAAAATAGAAACATTTCCCAATTAAACGGATTTTCATGAAAAATTGTTTACTTCTTCACATCATCAAGCTCAACCAACTTATTTACTATGGCATAAATCGTCAGTCCTGCAGGAGAATGTATCTGTAATTTACGTACAATATTACGACGATGAGTAATAACGGTATGGATAGACAAACACAATTTCGAAGCAATTTCCTTATTAGTCATTCCTTTAACGACACAAACCACGATCTCTTTTTCCCGATAACTAAGTGATTCAGATTCTTCTTCAACATCCTCATTCCCAAATCTTTTTTGTAACCGAAGTATCTTTCCGGTTATCGTATCCATATCATCAAATATAGAAATAACCTCATCATATTTATTCAAAAGAGTCGTATCCAACAAAGCACCTTGTAACGCAATACATTTGATATGAGATGTACGAGGATTTTCTCTAAATCGGTTCAAATCGAAATACCCGTCAAATACGGGATTGACAATAAGTATATCCGGCGTATGCATCCGTATGAACTCTTGTAAAGCATCTGTACTCAACACCTCCATCGGCTGTATTTTCAAATTCGGAACACGCCTAAGTACCGCAGTCATACCATTCCGGATAATTACAGAATTTTCAGCAATAACAATTCTTATCGCTTCATTACTTTTCATTTTCCTCGAATTTTTTTTCAAGTTGAGCAACAGCCGGAACAAACAACAAATCTTCCAAATTACAATGTGATGCCAAATCTTGTTCACAAGAATAAATATCGAACAAGACGGAGTTCAAACTATTATTACTTTTTTCTGCCGGATAATATTTAATAATTATATTTTTCAATTCGGTAAGTTTCGTCTGTATCTGATTATGCTTTCGGGCAAATACCAATATATTATAATCAGAATTCTTCTTTCCCTCTAATAAAGACAAAACATATCCAAAAACCATATTGTCTTCATATTCCATATGCCGGCGTACTTCGTTAACATATTCATCATAAAATTTCAAAATCAGAATAGCTACACCATCTTGAGAACAATCTATCGCTTCAATCAATTTACGACGAATCGCCGGCAGACAAAAATCAAGGAAATAAGAATGAGAATTTTTCAGATACTCCATTAATGCTTGGATAGAAAAATCTGCCCCTCCGACAACAAATTGTCCGGTATCCATAAAATTGACGACTGCCAAAAACGTTTTATAATCTACATTACAAGCATCGCAAACTTCTTTTACATTTTTATCCCCGAACCCTAACGGCAAACCGAAACGGCTCATCACCATCAATAGAGTATAGTTTTCACAAATAAGATCACTCATCTTATCCGTCGCTTTATATTTGGGTATGTTGTCACTCATATTCTTTCTTTTATATGTTTAAGTACAGGCGCAAAATAACAGATTATTAGCTAAAAATACAATCCCCATTTATAGGTATTTCGACAAAGTTTTTTCAGTATAAATAATGACAGACAAGAATCCCGATTTATAATGAGAATAAACAAAATAATACTTATTTTTAGGTATTGTCAACACTTTACAACACTTATACCTTTGTCTCCTGCATAAACATCAAAAAAAATGAAAAGATTTACTACTTTAACATTCCTTATTCTACTTTTATTTTATGTCAGGGACATACAAGCCCGAAATTTTCAAAACAACGATACTACAAAAGTAAAAAATCATGAAGAATATAAAAAATTCAGAGTCGGTAGTTACGGAGAAATGCTTTTCCAACATATGGATTATGGCCCATATCGTTTCGGGAACGGCGGAGCGGGCTCTCCGAGCGACAAACGATCTTCTATATCGCTTCCCCGTTTTGTGTTAGCTTTCGATTACAAATTTACTCCGTCCATTATTTTATCCGCTGAAATAGAATTCGAATACGGAGGTACGGGTGCAAGTATAGAACATGAATACACTGAAGGAGGTGAATACGAAGCTGAAATAGAAAAAGGTGGAGAAGTTGCATTGGAACAATTCCACATTACTAAAATATTTCATCCGGCATTTGCCGTACGAGCAGGACACATGATCGTACCTATAGGATTGACAAATGCACATCACGAACCGATATTCTTTTTCGGTGCTACACGACCGGAAGGCGAAACACAGATAATCCCGTCTACTTGGCATGAAACCGGGATCGCCATTTTGGGAAAGGCCGGAGATTTCGACTATCAAGCAATGGTCATCAGCGGATTAGATCCCAACGGATTCGATGCTGCTAATTGGATTAAAAACGGAAAACAAAACAAATTTGAAATACCGAATATGACCAATCCGGCATATGCAGCACGGGTAGATTATTCGGGTGTTAAAAATACGAGATTCGGCATATCGGCATATTATACTCCAAGCACAGCTAAAAACTCAACTAAACCGAGCCGAATGGAAGGGATAAAAGGTGCAATCACCATTTTATCTGCTGATGCGCAATATTACAGCCGCGATATTATTGCACGAGCAAACGTTATATACGGAAATCTGACCGAAAGCGACCTTATTTACAAAGAAAATTTAAGAAATCCCACAGCATTGGGATATTCAGAAACCCCTGTTGCAAAAGATGTTTTGACATACGGCGCAGAGGCAGGATACAACATCGGTGCATTTTTTAACCACAAATTCAATTTATTTCCATTTGTACGTTACGAATATTATAATTCGATGCACAAGACAGCAAGCAGCATTTCTGCCGACCCTCGCTACAAAGTGGATCTTATTACTGCAGGCTTAAACTATTATATACTCCCCAATCTCGTTGCCAAAGCAGACTATACACGCAGATGGATCGGAGGAGGACATTTCAATAATGAAAGTACTATATCATTAGGATTAGCTTATATCGGTTGGTTCTTTTCTAAATAACAAAATAAATTAATAAATAATCTACAAAACACGTATGAAAAAGAAAAATTGGTTAGTAATGAGCTTATTCATAAGCTCTATGGCATTTGCCGTATCATCATGTAGCGACGATAATAACAATGATAACACTGTGGATGATTCGGCTATGGATCCGGTAAAAACCGCCCTTATCAATGATTATATCGATCTTACCGTACTGCCTACTTATGATGATATGAAAGCTAAAGTATGGGATCTGATGGACGCTGTAACCGTTATGTTCGAAAGCGAAACAGCAACACAAGATCAGCTCAATGCGGTTTGTGCGGCATGGAGAAATGCCCGTGAACCATGGGAATTGAGCGAGGGATTTCTATATGGTCCGGCAGCTAATTACAGCATAGACCCATCTTTAGACTCATGGCCTCTTGACCAAGTAAATATAGAGGCGTTGTTAAATAGTAGCCAAAACATAGCAGAACAAACTTTCGCACAAGATAATTCAGGGTTTCATACACTTGAATATCTTATTTTCTTAAACGGAAATCCCCGAGATATTTCATCCATTTCTTCCCGCCAAAAAGAGTACATCTATTATGTAACAAAAAAATTATTGGATGATACCGTACGTCTTTGGGCAGAATGGCACGGTGAAAAAGCAATAAGCGATCAACGCGATGCAGAGTTGATTGAAAATGATGAAATCACAATTGCCGGAGGAGAAGATGGGTTTGCCGAATTATTGAGAAATCCGAACATGTATCAAAAATATAAAACTCAAAATCAAGTACTTGAAGAAATAATCGATAACGGATTGTGTAACATAGCGAATGAAGTAGGAACACAAAAAATCGGAAATCCCTATCGCGAACAAGATGTATATGCCGTAGAATCATGGTATAGTTTCAATTCTTTGGACGATTATGAAAATAACATAATCAGTATTGAGAATTCTTATTTGGGAGGACCGGCGGCAACCCGAAAATCAGAAACCAGCATGTCGGCTTATGTAGCGTCAAAAAATAGTGACTTGGATGCGGAAATAACCAAAGCGATTTCTGATGCAAGAAAAGCGATTCGGGACATTCCAGCACCCTTCCGCGATCAAGTTACAAAAGGAAAAGTTGCAACAATAGATACAGCAATGGATAAATTAGCCGAATTGAATAAATCACTTGAAAAAATTAAAAGTGTTCTTTAAAAATATTTTTTGAATTCTTAAAATGACAAAATACAGATTTTTTAAAAATTTGTTCTCGTTTCCCCTGATACTCAGCATTGCCCGGACTATTGTCCCGGCAATGCTTCTCTATAGTTGTAGCGAAGCTCTTGATGACACGGTAATACTGAAGCCGAACGGATCTGTAGCCAGTTATAAAGAACTATCCGCCGGAACTTCTACAATATTCTCATCCTCCAGCCGTGCATACGACACCGAAGCTAACTGGGTAACAGGCGATCTGGAAACAATGTTCACCAATGGAGATATGTTATATGATGACCCCAGGGTTAGCGGGAACGATCCTTCTACAGGAGGATTAGGACCGGTATATGGAGGCTATTCTTGCGGAAGCTGCCATAATAATGCAGGAAGAACCTCATCAACTTTGTTTACTCATGGAGGTTCAGGAAACGGCTTTTCCTCCATATTAATCTACATAACACGTAAAAACGGCGGTTATTTTCGCCAATACGGGCGCGTACTGCATGATCAAAGCATTGTGGGTAGCCAAGCTGAAGGAAAACTTTCTGTAACATATACAACAGAAAAGTTCAAATTTCCGGACGGAGAAGAATATGAACTACAAACACCGCATTATCGAGTTACCGAATGGTATGCCGATAGTATTCGTCCCGAAGACCTATATATAAGTCCTCGTATTCCGTTGCGTCATGTAGGGATGGGACAAATGATGGCACTCAGCCAAACGGAACTCATAAAAATTGCAGCTCAAAGCAATTATCCGGAATACGGAATCAGCGGAAAACTAAATTATGTAACGGAAAAAGGGGTACGGAAAATCGGAGTATCCGGAAATAAAGCCAACCATTTGGACTTGACGGTAGAACTCGGTTTTTCTTCGGATCTAGGTGTCACAAACGACCGTTATCCTGAAGAAGTTTGCGAAGGCCAAAGCCAATCGCCTCACGGATTACAGGGGATACAAATAAGTACGAAAGATATGGAATATGTCGATTTCTATCTGCACGCTTTAGGTGTACCTGCCCGAAGATATGTCAATAACGCCGAAGTAAAAAAAGGTGAAGAAAACTTCTATAAAGCGAAATGCGATTTGTGCCATATGCCCACTTTACACACCCGTGCAGATGCGCCTTTATTACTTAACGGTACTCGACTGCCTTGGCTTTGCAATCAGGTTATACACCCATATTCAGATTATCTTCTACACGATATGGGGCCCGAATTAGACGACCACCTTTCGGCAGGTCTGGCAACCGGAGCTGAATGGCGGACAACGCCATTATGGGGTATAGGCTTGCAAGAGGTGGTTAACGGACATACAGAATTCTTACATGACGGACGTGCACGCAACTTAAAAGAGGCGATCATGTGGCACGGAGGTGAAGGTGCCGTGTCGCGCGAACTGTTCAAAAGGATGAGCAAGGAAGACCGGGACGCACTGATTCTTTTTATCGAAAGTTTATAAAACATTCATTTTATTACGATCTACAAATTATGAAATATATCTATTCAAAACTAAGTATAGCTCTGCTGTTATTTTCTTTCTTAATAATTCCGGTAACAGCTCAAAATAATGATGATAACGACATCGATAACGGGGTAATCTCTTCGGCAGGAAGGCAAGGATTCAGCTTTCAAACAAAAAACAAAAAATTTCTATTTAAACCGTACGCTCTCATACAAATAGCCGGAAAATTTAATTATTATGATGATGAAGGTTTAAATCTTGCAGATCAGGATAAAGTCGCAAATTCGGGGTTTGCCATACCAAATGCGATCATAGGTTTTTCAGGTAGGGCATTTGGCAGACTGACATTCAACTTTGCCCTAAACGCATCCCAAAGCGGAGGAGCATTGTTACAACAAGCTTGGTTCGATGTAAAAATGAAAGAGGCTTTGCAATTACGTGCAGGGAAATTTAAAACGCCTTATAATCAGGCTTACTTAGTTACTTTAGGAGAAACACTTTTCCCGGTATTACCGTCATCGCTAACCACAGGAGTCAATCTCGACAAATCATTAAATGCCGTAAAGCCCAATATTGCAACAGGCTTCGACTTAGGAATAGAATTACACGGACTCATCAAACAAAAATGGGGATATCAGGTCGGCGTATTTAATGGGACAGGAATAGACGTAAACACTGCAACCAAAACGACAAGCGATGATCATAAAGGTATCCCGTCTCTTTTATATGCCGCACGTTTTGCATATATGCCGTTCGGTCCGATGCCGACCTATCAAGGAAATCCGGACGATCTGCACAACAACAAACTTTTATTTGCCATTTCGGGAAATTATAATGTAGAAGCCGAAGACGAAAGTAGCGATGATTTACGTGCCGGATTTGAATTCGCATGGTTAAAAAACCGATTTTATATATCGGGCGAGGCTTATATGTTGCGTATGAATTTCACTAAACGGATGCAATCTGCAGCCGATTTTACGGCTTGGGGAGCTTATATACAAGGGGGATATTTTGTCACGAGCAAACTACAAACAGCTTTACGATACGACTTTTTTGACAGAAACGGAACGGATAAAGACGGAAGCTTGAACATGCCTGCCGTGGGTCTCAACTATTTCTTTTCTCGGTGTAATCTAAAATTGCAAGCAATGTACCAATACATAGGTCGTTGGGGACATGAAACTCAACTCGACAGAGACATGGACGATAACGGAATGGCAATGCACAGCGCCACAGTAATGTTGCAATATACTTTTTAAAAATTCCAAAAATGAAATATTCTTTTATTATAATAGCAGGATTACTTGCATTTTCAGCTTGTGACAGTGGAGACATATATCCCAAGGAAGAAGAGTACAGCGGACGCAATGTAAATGTAACTCTCCATTTCTCCGGTGTTAATGCATGGCCCGAAGAATATGAACTGAAACTCACATCTTTCGGTGATAACGAGGATACTCCGCTAACTACCCTACTGCTGGAAAAAAACGATGAAGGCTCAGGTACTTACCTGATGCACAATGTGCCATTCGAAGCCAAGAATATTGCCGTATCGATCATGAATAACAGAAAATGGGTATGTAATCTCAATGAACAACAATTATCCGGTAGTGAAACAAATATATCCCTATCTGATATGAATGTAAACCTTGTACAATATAACCGCATCCAGGAACAGGTATTTAACCAATGTACTGCCTGTCATGGCGGTGCCGGAGGTTTGTATCTTACGGAAGATAAAAGTTACGATGCCTTGGTAAATAAAGCTTCTTCAACCCATCCGGATAAAATGTTAGTCGAACCGGGACTTCCAAACAGCAGTTTTATCATTACGGTACTGACAGACGCTCAAGCTACCAAAACAAACCATACGACCTTATCTTCTTTAAAAAATGACGATATAACTTTACTGAAAGAATGGATTAAAGCCGGAGCTAAAAAAGAATAATTCGCTCGGAGATGTATCTTAATGGATTATTCAAATATAATTACCCAAAGATACATCTCTATTTTTTTATCTTACGTATATCCGGTAAAAACCAAGCAATCAATCCCAATAAAGGCATATAAGCACACAATTGATATACATACTCTATTCCGAACTTATCTGCCAAACCTCCTAAAACAGCCGAAGCAATTCCAGCAATACCAAAAGCCAAACCAAAAAAAAGCCCCGAAATCAGGCCGAGTTTAGATGGTAATAATTCTTGAGCATAAACCAATATGGCAGAAAAAGCCGAAGAAAGAATCAATCCGATAAGGATACTTAAAATACAAGTCCATAAAAGATTTGCATGAGGCATAATCAAACTGAAAGGTGCTGCTCCTAAAATAGAAGCCCAGATTACATATTTCCGGCCTACTTTATCTCCAACCGGCCCTCCCAACAAAATGCCAAGTGCCGAAGCGAACAGAAAAGCAAACAGAAAGAATTGCGAATCACGAACAGTTACATCGAATTTCTCTATTAGAAAAAATGTATAGTAGCTGGTTATACTTGCTAAATAAACATATTTGGAGAAAATCAAAATCAACAAAACCGACAACGAAAATATCGTCTTTTTACGAGATAACGGTGACATAACCTCAGTTTTCATTCCATCCTTATTTAACCGTAAAGCCTTCAGTTTTCTTTTGTACCACCGGCAAATAGGTATCATTACAATTATGGCACATAAAGCCAATAGGGCAAAAAACACGATATTACGCTGTCCATAAGGCGCTATACACAACGCAGCAAGTAACGGGCCTAATGAACTTCCCATATTCCCACCGACCTGAAAAACCGATTGGGCAAGTCCTCGCTTCCCACCGGAAGCTAAAGAAGTAAGACGAGACGCCTCCGGATGCAGTATAGAAGATCCTATACCCACCAAAAACACAGAGAATAAAACCTGATGCAAAGTTCCCGAAAAAGCTAAAACAACAAGTCCGATGAGAGTAAAACTCATCCCGATCGGCAAAAACCACGGATTAGGCTTTTTATCCAGATAAAACCCGACTAACGGTTGAAATACCGAAGCCGAGATCTGGTAAACCAATGTTATGAATCCGATCTGGACAAAACTCAAAGCCATACTCTCTTTCAACAAAGGATATACAGCTGTAATTACAGACTGTAATGTATCATTTAATAAATGAGAAAGGCCCAATGCCAATAACACTCGAAAAGCTGTACTCTCAGCAGCTTTCGGGAAAGATTGCTCTTGCATAACTTCTAATTTTGGGAGCACAAAATTAGTAAAAAAAGAGGTTCAAAGAACTTTAATACAAAAAGTTCTTGAATCTCACACCTCTTTACTCTATTAAATTATTCCAACAACGACTGCAAATATTATTTTATTCAATTCAAAATCATCCCTGAAGGAGATAAAATAATAAGATTATCTGTATATAAATTTGAATTTTTTATGTACATTTAGATCGAATGTTGAAATCAATATACTATTTCTTGCAATAACGAAACATTGTAAAAGTTAGATTGTAATGGTATTTGCAAATCTCCAATAGCATGATTATGAAAAAGCGAGTTATAAGTATCGTCGGTCTTGTGATAATTGTGATCTTAATATCGTATGGTCTAACGATTTTCGAAATTAAGTCAAAAATTATATGGGGGTTACTATTTGTTGCCTTGACTTATCTTATTTGTGCAATGACCAACAAATTCCTTAAACCGAATACAATTTTATATGCATTATTAACAGGTATCGTTGTTACGCATATCCCATGGTGGATAAGTCTTCATATCAACTATAATATAAACTTCGACTCACTAATTCGAAATTTTTTTGAAGGGACAAAAATGTCCTATTCCATTGCAGGGGCAATATCGGGATACTTGTTGTATAAACTCTCAAAGCTATTTCGACAAAAATAGTATTAGCCCAGACTAATACCATAAAAACTACAATTAAAAAAGGAAGTTAAAAGACGCCCACTTTAGACATTACTCAACGGAATCTCTTTCTCTTTTAAGAAATCGGAATATTCTCGAATATAATCATTTTCATCATACAATTCGGAAGCTAATACCAAAGAAACCGCTCCCGAAGAAAAATTGTTCAACTCACGCCAAATTCCGGGACGTACCAATAATCCGTAATAAGGACGATTCAACGATACAATACGACGTTCTCTCCCATCATCCAAAATGACATCAAAGCTTCCACTGGCAGCAACGATCAACTGGTATAAAACACGATGGGCATGTCCTCCTCGTTCTTCTCCTCCGGGAACATCATATAAATAATAAACACGACGAATATCGAACGGTACGGTTATGCAGTCTTCTACCACTGTTATATTTCCATTGGGGCGAGAATGTTTGTCCAGTTCTATCACCTGACAATCACCGACTCTACTCATTACAAATATATTATCCATGCTCAAGACATTTTAAATATAGATCATAATCCTCAATATAATCTTCGGGATCATACAATGTAGAAGATAATACCAAGGCTAACGAATTGGTGGAAAAATTTTCCAATCTGCGCCAAATCATATTAGGAACATACACCCCATAATAAGAACGGTTCAAAGGATATACCTTTTCTTGCCGTCCATCATTCAGAATTACATCGAAACTACCGGACAAAGCCACAATGAACTCTTGCTGTTCTATAAAAGCATGCCCGTCTCGCTTCTCACCACCGGGAACATCATACACCCAATAAGATCGTTTTATAGGGAAAGGAATATGCCGAAATTCTTCTATGAAAGAAAGATTTCCGCGCGCATCTACAATTTTAGGCAAATCGACTATTTTAACGGCCTCCAACCCCATCGGCTTCATCTTTAATAAGATTAATCATATATTGCCCGTACTGATTCTTCAACATAGGTTTCGCTTGTTGCAACACAGATTCTTTCGAGATCCATCCTTTTCTGTATGCAATCTCCTCCAGACAAGCGACTTTCAGTCCCTGACGATGTTCGATTGTTTCTATAAAAGCCGACGCTTCGAACAGCGAATCATGTGTTCCCGTATCGAGCCAGGCAAACCCTCGTCCCATTAACTGGACTTTCAATTCTCCAGTTTCCAAAAAAGCTTGATTTACCGAAGTTATTTCAAGTTCCCCACGTGCAGAAGGTTTTATCGATTTAGCTATATCTACAACCTTATTCGGGTAAAAATAAAGTCCTACAACTGCATAATTAGATTTCGGTTTTTCGGGTTTCTCTTCAATAGAAGTCACATTTCCTTCTGGATCAAAAGCCGCAACTCCATATCGTTCAGGATCACTGACTCTGTACCCGAATACCGTAGCATATCCGTTCCCGACATTTTCAACAGCAGCACGCAACATCGCAGAAAAACTCTGTCCGTAAAAAATATTATCACCTAACACCAAGCAGACCGAATCATTACCTATAAATTCTTCTCCGATAATAAATGCCTGTGCCAAACCGTCTGGAGTCGGTTGTTCGGCATATTCAAAATGAACGCCAAACTGAGATCCATCCCCTAACAAACGTTCGAATCCGGGTAAATCGAAAGGAGTAGAAATAATCAAAATATCTCGAATACCGGCTAACATCAATACCGAAACAGGATAATATATCATCGGTTTATCATATACCGGCAATAACTGTTTTGAAACACCCTTCGTAATTGGATACAAACGAGTCCCAGAGCCTCCGGCCAAAACAATCCCTTTCATTTTTTTTAATTTTTATGTCCGTACATTTGTTCATAATACTTTTGATAGTCTCCACTGGCTACTTCCTCAACCCAATCCTGATTCTCAAGATACCAACGGATTGTCTTCTCAATCCCCTCTGTAAATGGAGTTTCAGGATACCAACCTAACTCTTTCGCTGTTTTCGAAGGGTCTATCGCATAACGCATATCATGCCCCAAACGGTCTCCCACATAAATAATCAGATCATAATTTATATTCGAAATATCGGTTCTAAGAACTTTTTGATAATGGGGTTCTTCCTTCATTAAACGCACGACAGTATCGATAATCAGCTTTACGATATTGATATTTTGTTCTTCATTAAATCCTCCTATATTATACACCTCTCCTACTCTTCCCGAATTCAATACCATATCAATTGCCTTAGCATGATCTTCGACATATAACCAATCGCGAACATTCTCACCTTTACCATATACCGGCAGCTTTTTACCTTCAAGAATATTTTTAATAATCAAAGGTATCAATTTTTCCGGAAAATGATACGGACCGTAATTGTTCGAACAACGAGTAATATTTACAGGAAATTTATATGTTTCATGATATGCTCTAACAATCAAATCGGCACCTGTCTTTGAAGATGAATATGGAGAACGCGGATCTAAAGGTGTATCTTCCGTAAAAAAATACTTACCGTAAGTATGTATTGCCGAACGTCCTTTCACAACAGACTTTACTGCTTCATCTTTAATAACCAAAGGCTGAGGATCTACAAAATCTTTATTTAATGATCCATATACCTCATCAGTAGATACCTGCAAATACTTTTTACCTTCGCGATAAATCGGATAACCATCTGCATCTTTACCTGTCATCCATGCTTTTTTAGCACATTCCAACAAATTTTGAGTTCCCAAAATATTCGTCTGTAAAAATAACTGAGGGTTTGTAATACTTCTGTCTACATGAGACTCGGCAGCAAAATTGACAACATAATCGATATCATTTTCCGCAAAAATATAAGAAACCAATTCTTCATTGCCGATATCTCCTTTTACAAATTTTACACGAGGATCTTTCAATTCGGTCTTTATCGTCCCTAAATTACCGGCATAAGTCAACTTATCTAAAATAACAATATGAATATCTTCATATTTTTTAAGCATGTACTTTACAAAATTTGCACCAATAAACCCGGCTGCTCCCGTTACCAAGTATGTTTTCATAAATCATTTATTAAAATAAAACGTTGCAAGATACGAATATTTTTTCATGGAATACCGTAAATTTAAACTTAAATCGGATTCTTTTTTTTATAACCTGATAAAAAATTCAGACTGGCTTTTAATATAATATAGATATAAGCTAAAATTATTTTCTCAAATAAAAATCGTCATTTTTTACACATTTATTGTACGAATATAAGATACAAAGAAATAAAAATTTCCTATATTTGCCCCATAATTGCAATGTCGAGATAGCAAAATGGATAATACTATAAAACACGAAGGTATCGTAGAACGAATTGAAAACGGTATTGCTTATGTAAAAATCATACAACATTCCGCATGTTCAGGATGTCATGTCAAAGCAGCTTGTACGATAGCAGATCAACAAGAAAAAATTATTGAAACGGTTTGTTCGGGATGCAATATAAAAATAGGGGAGCGTGTTTTTATAGTCGGAAACGAAACAATGAGCCGAAAGGCTTTAAAACTGGCAATCATATATCCGTTTTTTTGTCTTTTCGGCATACTTTGCATTGCATACGCTTTTTCTGTAAATGAATTGCTATCCGGTATTTTATCCATTATAGCTCTAATACCCTATTACACAGTTCTATATTTTCGTAAAAGCAAACTAAGAAAAGATTTCATATTCACATTGGAGAAAGAATAAACAGAACGACTTAAACTTTAAATAGAACAAACACATGAATTTAGTATTAATTGCGACTTTTTCACTTGGAGCAATCGGGGCAATAAGTGCTGTTATCCTGTATTTTGTCGCACAAAAATTTAAGGTGTACGAAGATCCTCGAAACGGACAAGTAGAAGAGGTGCTTCCGGGAGCTAACTGCGGAGGATGCGGATACCCCGGATGTAAAGGTTTCGCTGATGCTTGCGTCAAAGCTGAGTCATTGGACGAACTTCTATGCCCCGTAGGGGGTACTCCCGTTATGGCCAAAGTTGCTGCAATTTTAGGTAAAGAAGTAATCGAAAGTACTCCCAAAGTCGCTGTAATCCGTTGTAACGGCACTTGTAACAACAGAGTGAAAACGAATATTTATGATGGGGCTAAAAGTTGTGCTATCGAAGCTGCTCTTTATGGAGGCGACACCGGATGTTCTTTCGGATGCTTGGGAAACGGAGATTGTGTAAAAGCCTGCGCTTTTGGGGCTATACATATGAACCCTGAAACCGGGCTACCCGAAATCGATGACGAAAAATGTACAGGATGCGGTGCATGTGTAAAAGCGTGCCCTAAAATGATTATCGAACTGAGGAAAAAAGGGCCTAAATCACGCCGTATATTTGTCAGTTGCATGAACAAAGACAAAGGTGGTATAGCACGAAAAGCCTGTACTGCCGCATGTATAGGCTGCGGGAAATGTGCTAAAGAATGCCCATTCGACGCGATTACTGTAGAAAATAATCTCGCATATATAGATGATAACAAATGCCGTTTATGCCGTAAATGCGAAACCGTATGTCCTACCGGGGCAATTCATACAATAAACTTTCCTCTCCGAAAACCGGCAGAAACTACGGTAACTGCCGAAACATAAACCTGAAAATAACCATTACGAACTATCAAATCAGAATCCAATTATAAACATAATTATATATGTTAAAATCATTTCGGATAGGTGGAATACATCCACCGGAAAATAAATTATCTGCCGGAAAAAACATACAAACGGCAGCTCTTCCCAAACAAGCTGTAATTCTTTTAGGACAACATATAGGAGCTCCGGCTCAAGTTGTCGTAAACAAAGGTGATTCGGTAAAAGTGGGAACGTTATTGGCAAAAGCCGGAGGTTTTGTTTCCGCTAATATTCACTCTTCTGTTTCCGGAACAGTAGCAAAAATAGATCAGATTACCGATACGTCAGGTTACAAACGCCCGGCAATATTTATTGATGTTGAAGGTGATGAATGGGAAGAAAGTATCGACCGTAGCAAAGTTCTGAAAAAAGAGTGTACTCTTAGCGAAAAAGAAATAATACAACGAATCAGTGATTGCGGTATCGTAGGACTTGGAGGAGCAACATTTCCTACTCAAGTAAAACTGTCTCCGCCTCCGGGGATGAAAGCATCGATACTGATTATAAATGCCGTAGAATGTGAACCTTATCTCACTTCAGATCATCAATTGATGATGGAAAAAACCGAAGAGATTCTCGTCGGAATCATGATATTGAAAAAAGCGGTTGGAGTAGAACATGCGGTAATCGGAATAGAAAATAATAAAAAAGACGCTATATCCAAGATGCAAAGTCTGGTGTCTTCATATTCCGGAATTACAATTTGTCCACTAAAAGTAAGATACCCGCAAGGAGGTGAAAAACAACTGATTGATGCTATTATCCGCCGTCAAGTTCCAAGTGGCGGATTGCCTATCTCTACCGGAGCTGTAGTACAAAACGTAGGAACGGCATTTGCAGTATATGAAGCGATACAAAAGAATAAACCGCTATTCGAACGTATAGTAACCGTAACAGGGAAATCGTTAAAATCTCCGTCTAATTTTCTAGTACGAATAGGAACTCCTATCGGACAACTGATCGATGCTGCCGGAGGATTGCCTGACGATACCGAAAAAATCGTATCCGGAGGTCCTATGATGGGGAAAGCGGTAGTATCGACAGATATACCGACAACAAAAGGCTGTTCCGGTATTCTCCTGATTCAAAATCGAGAAGCCGAAAGAAAAGAAATGTATCCATGTATTCGATGCGCAAAATGTGTAGCTGTATGCCCGATGGGACTCGAACCTAATCTTTTAGCGAAATTATCGGACTTTTCCGATTGGGAAAAATCGGAAAAAGAACATGTCATGGATTGCATCGAATGCGGTTCATGTAGCTACACATGTCCGGCACACCGTCCCTTACTCGATTTTATTCGTTTAGGCAAAAGTAAAGTCGGAAATATTATCCGTAACCGGGTTGTCAAAAAATAACAAAAAGAAATTCTTTAATTTATGGATAAAAAATTTATAATATCACCTTCACCGCATATTCATAGCGGAAATTCTGTAGAAGGATGTATGTACGGCGTTCTGATTGCTTTGATCCCGGCATTTCTTGTAGCACTCTATTTTTTCGGGTTAGGAGCATTGATCGTAACTGTTACATCGGTATTGGCATGTGTCTTATTCGAATACCTGATTCAAAAATACATTTTAAAAGGAAAAGTAACTATTTCTAACGGATCAGCAATTCTTACCGGGGTCTTATTAGCATTCAATGTCCCCTCAAACCTTCCGGTATGGATCATTATCATAGGAGCATTAGTCGCTATCGGGATCGGGAAAATGTCGTTCGGAGGATTGGGAAACAATATTTTCAATCCGGCATTAGTAGGGAGGGTATTTCTATTGATTTCTTTTCCCGTACAAATGACAACATGGCCAAAACCGGAAGCATTCAACTCACATTATCTGGATGCGACAACAGGTGCGACACCTCTTAGTATGTTAAAACAAGGTATGCCGATAGAAAACACAACTTTAGATTTATTACTCGGAAACGTCGGAGGTAGTCTCGGTGAAATCGGGGCAATCGCCCTACTTTTAGGTTTTGCCTATATGTTATGGAAAAAAATCATTACATGGCACATTCCGGTGTCGATATTGGCAACCGTCGCAATTTTCTCTCTTTTAATAGGCATAGATCCTCTAACCCAACTTCTTACCGGAGGGCTGTTGTTAGGATCGATATTCATGGCTACCGATTATGTTACATCACCGATGTCTCACAAAGGAATGATTATTTATGGCGTTGCCATCGGTCTCTTGACAATCATTATCCGCCAATGGGCTGCCTATCCTGAAGGAATGTCGTTCGCTATATTGATTATGAACGCTTTCACACCGTTAATTAATATGTATGTCAAACCTAAACGTTTCGGGGAGGTCGTAAAACATGGCTAAAACAGAATCTACATTTTTAAATATGCTTGTCGTCTTGACGGTCACCACTCTAATTGTCGGAGCAGCATTGGGATATGTGTACAACATCACCAAAAAACCTATTGCCGAAGCAGAACAGAAACAGCAAATAGAAGCCATACAAATGGTAGCTCCGGAATTTGACAATTCACCGATCAAGGATAAATATTCACTGAAAATCGGAGCAGACAGTTTGGAAGTTACCATTTTCCCGGCAAAAAAAGGAGGACAAAAAGTCGGTGCGGCAGTAGAAGCAATCACAAAAAAGGGTTTTGGAGGAGAAATAAAAATCATGGTAGGATTTAATGCAGACGGTTCAATACGTAATTATAGAGTTTTGAAACATGCAGAGACTCCGGGATTAGGTTCTAAAATGGATGAGTGGTTTCGAACAGACAAAAACAATCAAAATATTTTAGGTAAGAACCCGGCAACCGACCGTCTGACAGTAAGTAAAGATGGCGGAAGTGTAGATGCCATTACGGCTGCAACCATTAGTTCAAGAGCATTTCTGGATGCCATACAAACAGCTTATAATGCTTATATGAACCGTACCGATGCTCAAAGCGGTGCATCATATAAAGCACATAACAAATAAACAGGAGATGATATTATGAATAAAATGAGCATCATACTAAACGGAATCATTAAAGAGAATCCGACATTTGTTCTATTATTGGGGATGTGTCCTACTTTGGGAACGACCTCATCTGCAGAAAATGGCATGGGGATGGGACTGGCGACAGCATTTGTTCTGATTTGTTCGAACGTAGCTATATCATTAGTAAAAAACTTTATTCCCGATAAAATCCGTATTCCGGCATTTATTGTGATAATCGCAGCTTTCGTTACTATTTTAGAAATGTGCATGAAAGCTTATGTACCGGCACTATACGCAAGTCTAGGATTATTTATTCCTCTAATTGTAGTAAACTGCATCGTATTAGGTCGCGCTGAATCATTTGCGGCAAAACACAACGCATTCGATTCGATGCTCGACGGTGTAGGTATCGGTTTGGGATTTACCGGAGCACTGACTCTTTTAGGTGCTGTACGGGAGTTTTTAGGTACAGGAAAAATATTCAGCGTTACAATCTTCCCCGAACAATACGGAGCTTTAGTCTTCGTTCTTGCTCCGGGAGCTTTCATCGTGCTGGGATATCTCATTCTCATTGTTAACAAACTTAAAACCAAATAAGAGATGATTACCTATATATCTATATTCATTACCGCCATATTCGTCAATAATATCGTATTGGCTCAATTTTTAGGGATCTGCCCTTTTTTGGGGGTTTCTAAAAAGGTCAGTACTGCAATCGGAATGGGGGCTGCCGTAACATTTGTAATGACAATTGCAACAATCGTCACATACTTGTTGCAAAAATATCTGCTGGATGCTGCCGGGCTGCAATTTATGCAAACCATAATTTTTATTTTAGTAATAGCGGCATTGGTACAAATGGTAGAAATCATTCTGAAAAAAGTATCACCTCCACTCTATCAGGCATTAGGAGTCTTTCTTCCTTTGATTACTACCAACTGTGCTATTCTGGGAGTTGCTATTTTGGTAATACAAAAAGATTATAATCTGATGGAATCTGTCGTATTTGCCATTTCGACAGCTATCGGCTTTACATTAGCAATGGTTTTATTCGCCGGCATTCGGGAACAATTGAGTACGACTAAAGTTCCTAAAGCCATGCAAGGAATTCCTATCGCTTTAGTAGTCGCAGGGCTTTTAGCTATGGCTTTCATGGGATTTTCGGGTATAAAAATCGGATAAATACTTGTTATTAGAAAAACGGAATCGCCGAAAACTAAATGGTTTTCGGCGATTCCGTTTTTCTAATACAACAAACTTCTAATAGGTATGTTCTCCACTTTCCATCTCCTGTTCGGTAATAGGCTTTTTGTCCATAGCTCTCCACGCATAGACAATATAAGCTAAAACAAAAGGAACTAAGAAAGAGACGACAGTCATTACTTCTAAGGTAAAGAGACTTGATGAACTGTTATAAATCGTCAGAGAACTTTGCAAATCAACAGCAGAAGGATAATACGGAGTATTATTATAACCTGCCAAGAAGAATAGGCTCAAAACGACTAACACTGTCCCAATACCGCTATACCAAATACCGCAAATCCATGTCTTGGAAAATGCTGCTCGTATAATTGCATACAATACCGACACGACACCAATCAGAAACATAACCGCAACCCAAGGCATCTCTATCAAATTAAAGAAATATTTATATTTTCTCACAAACACTTCTCCATTTACAGGATTCAGTTCATAACCGTCGGCTGTAAGCGTTACACCGACAAATATAAGGAACAACACGACAAAAGGAACTGCATTGATCAATACTTGCCGACGGGCACGATTAAAGATCGTTTCGTCCGCAATATTATTCATAAAATAAAGCGAGGCCTGAACTCTTGCCAAAAAGAAAACAGTCACTCCTAACAAAAGATTACGCCAATCAGCTATCGCTTCTAATCCATGATACGGATTTACCCACGTAGAAATTACAGGCTGATATATATCCATTAGATTTTCTTTATCAACTTTGAAATCAGCTCCGCTGAAAAAAGTACCGACAGCAACTCCTAACAAAATGATTCCGACAACACCGTTAATCAATAAAAATATATCATACACTTTCGTTCCCAAAAGATTCCCTTTACGAGAACGATATTCGTAAGAAACAGCTTGTATGATAAAACTAAAAAGAATAGCCATCCATAACCAATATGCTCCTCCGAAACTCGTAGAATAAAATAATGGGAATGATGCAAAAAAAGCCCCTCCGAACACCACCAAAGTCGTAAACGTAAACTCCCATTTCCTACCTAAAGAATTAACGAGCATAGTTTTCTCTATCGGCTTCTTGGCAATAGTCGTCAGTAAAGTCTGCCCACCCTGCACAAAAAGTAAGAACACCAACAACGCCCCTAACAGCGAAATAATAAACCACCAATAATGCTGGTAAAAAAATTCATTCAGTTCCATAATCTTCTATTTTTGAACAGGTCCTTTTTTTATTTGTTTCAACATAATCCCGATCTCGGCAATAAGCAATACCGTAAAAAGAACGGCAAACATCCAGAATGTTGTCTGTACTGCAGATGTCTGAATTTTCGATACTGCAGCAAACGTCGGCATAATATCCTGTATCACCCAAGGCTGGCGTCCCATCTCCGCAACAATCCATCCCGACTCCAAACAGATATATCCCAAAGGAAGAGATAAGAGAGAGATCCATAATACCCATTTAGCTTTATCTAACTTATCTTTAGAGATATAAGCCAATATCAATAGAAAAAGCGCAATGAAGAAGAATGCTAATGTAATCATAATATGAAACGAATAGAAAACAAAAGGAACATGTGGTATCAATTGTTCCATATCAGTCACATACCCATATCCGAAATCAGAATAATTTTCTTCCAATCGTTTTCCCGCTTCTTCCATGGCTGCTTTATCTCCAGCTTTTTGAGCTACTTTATAATCAGACAATGCCTTAATAGCCAATTTCCCTCTTTCGATACGTTCTTGCGCAGAAGGGGCAATAATCACTTCTCCCTTTGCATTTTTCATCTCATACCCACCATCGATAATATCATTAATTCCCGGTACAAAACCGTCAATATGGCGAGTAGCAAGGAAAGACAAAAGTCCGGGAATTTTCACCTCGAATAAAAACGGATCGATATTGTCCGTATAACTCTTTTTTTCAGGATTAAGAATGCCGAAAGCGACCAATCCCTGTCTATTTTCTCCACGATATACCCCTTCCATAGCTGCAAGTTTCATCGGTTGTTTTTCTGCAACCTGATACGCTGATCCATCTCCGGTATAAGCAACAACAATCATTCCTATAAGCCCGACCCATGAAGCGACTTTCATACTTTTGACAGCCATAAAACGTTCTCTATTCTTTAATAAATACCAAGCACTAATACTGACAACGAATATAGCCCCGAATACCCAACCCGCAGATACGGTATGAAAAAACTTATTGATTGCAACCGGTGATAATACGACATCTGCAAAACTATCCATTTCATTGCGGACGGTATCAGGATTAAATTTCATTCCCGCCGGATACTGCATCCAAGCATTGGCCACCAATATCCACAAAGCCGAAATCGTGGCACCCAAAGTTGTCAACCAAGTAGCAGCCAAATGCATGCCTTTGCTCACCTTATTCCATCCGAAGAACATAATTGCAATAAAAGTCGATTCCATAAAAAAGGCCATAATTCCCTCAATAGCCAACGGAGCTCCGAATATATCACCGACAAACCAACTATAATTAGACCAATTCGTTCCGAACTGAAACTCCAAAATAATACCGGTTGCAACGCCAATGGCAAAATTTATTCCGAATAGAGTCATCCAGAATTTTGTCATTTGTTTCCACCGTTCATCTCCAGAACGATAATAAATCGTCTCCATAATCCCGACAATAACTCCCAGCCCCAACGTCAACGGAACAAAAAGCCAATGATACATGGCCGTCAAAGCAAACTGCGCCCTCGACCAATCCACAACAGAAAATAGATCATTCATAACTCAGACGTTTATAATTTATAGTATTTATCTACTTTCAGGAACAGGAAACGTAAGTTCCATACCTACATGCTCGGCCCGCTCCTCATCAGTATTGAAATTTGCATTTAAAATATTAGGGAAAAAAAATAGTTTCAGTACGAAAAACATAATAAATAATTTAATCAGAATAATCGTCCATAAGGTCTTGCCCAAAGTCATATTTCTGAATCCGTCTACATAAAATCGAAATATACGAACAAATACATTTTTATTATTTATCAAGTTCATTCTCTATTCGGTATTAGAAAGCTTACGAATACAAACTTAAAAACTATTTTTCATATTTATAAAATAAATCAGGATTTTTATCTGCAAACAATATCAAAAAGACTCTGCCCGATCACTCAGACAAAGTCTTTTCTTCATCAAAAACACCCCAACATATTAAGCTTTGCAAACTTCTTGGCGGAAAATACGCATATCTTCCAACCATGACTCAATATCTTCTTCATGCTCCAATTCTTCTGCAAGAATATGAGTAGCGATATTGAAAGTCGTAAAATCTTTTCCATTAGTGAAATTAGCGATATCTTCGTATCTCTGAATAGCACATCTTTCTGATCCGAGATTCTGTTTCAATATAGCCTCAATATTAGGATCTACCGGAGGAAGATATTTACAATGAGCTAATTTAAACCATTCTTCAGGCGACAGAACCGGAGTACCATCCAACTGAATAATTCTGTCAATTAACAGTTTTGCATGATCAAGTTCTTCATCTGCATGTTTCAATAATTCTTTTTCAATGTCATCATGCATCGGACCTTTCATTACACGTGCTCCTACCCAATATTGATAATATGCCAACCATTCTTCTGCCAATGCCTGATTCAGAACATCGATCAAACTCTTTACATCCAATGTAAGAATTTCAACTCCTTTTTTTCCCATAATTCTATTTTTATTATGTAAATAAATGTCGATTTATTACTTAAAACAAACTATGAGATAAAATGTTTAGAATCCGGAATAATTATATGATGTCCGATAAAAAAGAAGTCCGGAATATTCCGGACTTCTATAAATCATTTTTTTATCATCTTTTGTGTTTTACAACCGTTATCTGTCTCTACTTTCACAACATACATTCCCGGTAATAAGCCAGACAAAGATAATTTACAGATTTTCTCATTTATATCCGATTGCCGGTAAACAAGTTTTCCGTAAACATCATATAAAGTGACATTTTTTATAGAACTCCCACTACTAACCGTAGCTTCATCCCTAACAGGATTCGGCTGAATATGAATATCCCTATTCTTATCTTCCTCCTTTACCGTTGTAACAGAAGAAATATCTCCTGAACCCGACACAAATGTCACCACTGAAAGAGGGGGTATCTTAAACACATCGCCTTCTTTAATCTTAGGATAAGCTTTCATATTGTCATCCTCTGAAGTCACATAAGGAGTAAACTCCAAGTCTGTATTACCGGATATATTCTCTACCTTAAACGTGAACGGTCTTTTCACAGTTCTCGAATTTGTCGCAATAATTACGACTTGCTGCGTTGCTTCATTAATGTACGAAGAATACATATCGTTCTTCAACGCATCGACAACACTTAAATTATCTGACCGTTTCGCTTCCACCCGCTTCATTCCAGGACGTACGAATCGGGAATATTGTCCTAATGTGTAAAGAAGTTTTGTTCCGTGAATAAAGCCATCATTAAGACCTTCTACCGTCGGAGCTTCAATTAAAGCAAAGCGGCTTTCTCCGTAATGACTACCCGATTCAAAAGTTGTCCACCAATGCCACCCGGTAGCATTAGCTACCACCAGATCGACATGCAGCATACGGGCCAGGGAGATGGCACATTCTATTTCACTGAATCCCCCTTCTGAACCTGGATGCCCCCAACTGTATCCGCCGTCCAAAAGACTGTACTCCGACTGAAAATATTCGAGTGGAGGATTCACGGCATCCATAGCTTTCCTAAAATTAACGCGGGTATCATACATGCCCTGAGCATCCTGATCTGCCCAATAACTATGTGCAGATACGATATTAGAAACATTCGGCAATCCCGCTACTTTCATCGTCGGCTGTTCATTCCCCCAAAATTTCGGAATCTGAGACTCTGCACTACCAAGAAAACCGGCTTCTGCGAAAGTCAACTGTGTCGTCAACTGTTTTGCCGCAAACGCACTGCTCAGAGCCTTTATCACATCTGCAATCTCCTGATCGGTGGCCGGTGATCCTTCTTGCCCTCCTGCCCAAGCATACTGTGGCTCATTCATCGGGCTGATATAATCGAAATGAATACCCTCCTTGTCAAAATGATCGACAACCTCTGCTGCAAATAACGCATAATCGTCGTATTTATCTTCCGCAAGAATATAGTTTGATCCATTATCTTTATTATAAGCATAACCGTGTTTCGTCATATATATAGGAGGAGAATTCATAAATCCTAAAAGGTCTTCTACGCCATATTCCAATGCCGCCTTTCTAAGAAACCAGAGCTGCCCGGTCTGTCTCTCCCATGTATAAGTTCCATCGGGATTCAAAAAACATTCGGTACGTTTCGAATCGCCCATTCCTGCATCATCGCCTTGCGTTGCCGAACCCGAACCGATATTGAACCGCCAGCAAGAGAGGCCCATCCCTTTCGGATTTCCGTTTTCATCCAGCTCTTTACTGAACAGCAGTTCAGCTAAACGATTCTTCTTCGCTTCAGGCCAAAGCCGCCCCAACCAATCGGCATTCCAGGCATCAGACGATCCGAAATTCCGTATTGTCTGATATTTATTTGAACAGTCGACGGTTACTTCGACCGGAGACATAAGCGTTGATGAATAGTAATAGGCAACATCTTCGACATCCATCGCATAATCATCGACCATCAACTCATCATAAAGCCCTCCGGCACTCTCTGATGCAACAGTACTACCTAAAAACCATTTATCAAGACCTAAATTATAAGGATTTACCGCTACTTTCGCTGCCGTCTGCTTACCGTTCTGATAAACGCGTATAATGATTCTGGGGGTTACCGCATGCACCACACTTATCGCATTCCATTTCCCGGACTCTAAAAGCTCACTGCCCACCGTCTCGGTCTTCTCCCCTTCTACGATGGTCTCCAAAACCACATAGGCTGCATCCCCGTCAACCTTTATCTTAAGGCCATAACCGTTGTTTTCATCCTTAAAAGCCCGATAAATATATTTGCCATGATCTGCATCGTCAATAGATTCTTTCTTATACAGAAAATTCAACGTCGAAGCTTCATCGGGAATGATATTATCGGAAAACTGCAACTGTCCGCCTGCTTCCAACTTTACCACCTGACCCCTCTGTGAATCCTCTTCAAATGAATATCCTGACCCCTCGATAGTGATGCGTCCGCCTTCCTCTTTCAAATCATTATCGAAAAGGAAAGTTATAGGGCCTTCCGGAAGAGGCTCCGTTATGGCTTCGCCCGCATATATTTGAGCTACCTGACTCGCACTCAACGGATAATGATAGATGTTGACATCATCTATCGATCCGGTGCTTGGATGCGGTGAACGATCGGGATTAACACCGAAATAAAGATGTGTCAGATCCAACAAAGATATAGGAGCCAAGATCTTTTTCGAACCAACTTTCTTACCGTCCAGATAATAATTCCAAGAAACTCCGGCAACTACCAACGCAATATGATGCCATGTATTATCCTTTTCTATTCGAGGACCATATAACGGCTCCCAAATACCATTATTGATCTTATTGGCACAGGAAACAATACCACTTGAATTATCATCATACCCGTATATCGGCATCAAATAAATATTGCTGCCATTAGTGGAACTATAAAATTCAAAAATCTGTTTCCATAGCTCATCTCCATCGAAAGAGCTGCGTTTATACCAGAAAGAAAGTGACAACGTATCTCCTATGACAGGTGCAGGCGTTATTACTGCATACTGGGACTTAACCCTGTCGAATGAAAGCACTTTTCCTCGAACAGGATCATCGACTATTTTCGCCCCTTTTAGCTCCATACTCGTATTGGACTGGTTGTCCTCAGCCGTACCTTGTTCAAAATTATAGGATGCATACAATTTATAATCCGCATAATTTTGAGCCAATAGCCAACCCGGCAAAGTCAAAGCAATAAGTATCAACAGTTTCTTTACATCCATATTTTTTATTTTTAATTACTATTTCTATAAAAACTCTCATTTACCAAATAATCGCCATTAGCGGAGACCCAAATACTTAATAATGTAATCAATCGATACAAAGACAATCGATCACCATCTAACCAGGTTAAAAATCAAGACCGATTATACAGAGAAGATACGTTCCACATAACAAACACACATTTTTTTCATGATACAAAAATTATAGTAAAACAACTTAATCGGACAGCAATCACTATAATAGCAGAAAACAATTTTATAGAGAATTACTGCAATCTCTATTAAAAATTTAATTATGACAAATTTATCGATTCAACGACAAAGTAACAAGACAAAAATTAAGCATTGACAGATAGCAATTCATGCATAATGTGTTTTTCTGACTTAAAAAAACGACCAACAGCGAATTCTTTTTTAAAGACAGAATATATCAAATCATTCAAATACAGATAGTAAATCATGCAAAATATTCTTATTTCATCAAAAAATAGAACGGATTAAATGATATATTCGTAAATTAGCATAGACAAAAGGAATTTTATAACGCATAGAACTTTTTCGGTTATTCTGAAAATGATTGCTTTATAACTATTCGAATTTATTTTTAAACTACATAGAAACATCACAAACGGCTTATACAGCCTTAATTACCTATTTCTAACATACATACCAATCATGAAAATTTTATTAATAAGTCTCGGTATTATTATTTCCACTTTCTTATATTCCCAAAACCATTATGTCAAACAATTGGGAATAGAACAAGGTCTATCAAACAACTATGTCGTAAATATTACTCAGGATAAAGACGGATTTTTATGGTTTGCTACCGAAGAAGGTCTAAATAAATTTGACGGCAGTCGTTTTATTAATTATTATAAACATACCAATCATCTCAGTGGGAACGAATTGAACTGTATTTATGCCGACCCCTCAGAGCCTATTATATGGATAGCTACTCAACGAGCGGGAATGAACGCTTATAATTATGAAAAAAACGAATTAACCGTATTCTCACATAACGATTCGATACCCAGCAGCCTCATTACAAACGATGTCACACACATCTCCCCTGCAAAAGACGGGAATCTATGGCTCAGTACTTACTATCGGGGAATAGAGTATTTCAATAAAAATACCGGAGAGTTCGTTCATTTCAATACCAACACATTCCCCGATTTACCCTCCAATAATACTTGGACTGTATTAGAAGATGAAAACGGGAATATATATATCGGGCATGTAAAACACGGAATGAGTATTATTTCTTTGAAATCCAAAAGCATAAAGAATTTCAGACATAATCCCCAAAATAGGAACAGCATACCCGGTAACCGAGTTAATTGCATATACAAAGATAATTCGAATAACATTTGGGTAGGAACTGAAAAAGGTGCAGCCTTATTCGACCCGAAAACAGAGCAATTTTTCCCTATAAATCAATTTACAAATATACCTTCAATATCTGCTGTTTTTGATATTCGTCAAATGGATAATGACAAAATCTGGATAGCTACAGAGCTAAATGGAATTTTTATCATAGATACCAAACACCAATATTATCTATCACAAAACCAGATCAACCCCGAACATATCACAGTAGGAAGCGATAATTACAGTTTATCCAATCCGACAGTAAGATGTTTATTTCAAGACTCTTTTAAAAATGTATGGATCGGGACTTACGGAGGAGGTGTTGATTTTATCGGTCATATTCCTCCATTTTTTAGAACTTATAGTTATTCTCCGATCGAAGAGTATAAAAACAACCTCAACAACAGAATCGTACTGAGCCTATGTATTGATAAAAATAATAAATTATGGATCGGCACTGACGGCGGAGGAATTAATGTTTTTGAAAAAGGCAATCGTACAGCCATTTACACCGAAGAAAACAAAAATTTAAGCCATAATTCTGTTACAAGTGAATATTGCGATTCACAAAATAATATATGGATAGGTACATTCATGGGAGGTGTAGATGTCTATAACAACGAGAAAAATACTTTTTCCCATATCAACTTAAAAGAAGCTACGACTCATGACGCCCGTTGTTTTTATGAAGACCAGGAACACAACATGTGGATAGGGACTAGTTCCGGAATATTCATCGTCAATACTCAAACTCAAGAAAATACACATCATTATACTACAATAAATTCTCCTCTTCCTGAAAATATGATACGTAGTATTGTTCAGGATAATAAAGGTCAAATATGGGTCGGCACTTTCGGACAAGGATTGTCTATTTTCACAAAAAATATGCATCTTATCGGTCACTTCAATGAAAATAACGGATTTTGTTCCAATTGTATAAATCATATTTTCAAAGATTCAAAAAACAGAATTTGGATAGCAACCGGAGACGGATTAGCTTGTTTTGCTGCTAACGAAAACCGAAAATATAAAGTTTATAACCGGCAAGACGGCATTCATAATGCTCACATCCGGGCAATTACCGAAGACAATGAAGGAAATATCTGGTTTAGCACCAATGCCGGCATAAGCTGTTATACGGCAGACACCGAACAATTTATAAATTACAATTATTTCGAAAAAGTCCCGATGGGTAATTTTGCCAGTGCAGCCGTAGCCAAAGACGAAAACGGAATTATTTATTTCGGATCTATAAATGGAGCTCGTTATTTTGATCCGAGCGCAGTTCTAAGCAAACGTAAAGTATCACCTATTATCATTACCGAAATAAAAGTATTTGACGGGCAATCTACATATAAAGATAATAATACTATAAATTTTTATGGACAAGATAATAAAGGTATAAAATTGACTTATAAACAAAATACTTTTAATCTAACATACAGTGTACAAGATCATTCCCAAGCTAATTTAGTTGACTATGCATATCGCTTAAAAGGGTTTGATGACTCATGGTACACTGTTGATGAAAATACAGTATTATTCCGTAATATTCCTCCGGGAGAATATGAATTCCAAATAAAAGCCAGGATTCGTAACCAAGAATGGACTGAGGAAATCAATACTCTCCCGATACATATTACACCACCGATTTGGTTATCTTGGTGGGCAAAAACACTTTATCTTATTTTTGCAGGATGCATCTTTTTCTGTCTTTTCAGACTTTATAAGAAAAAAATGGATATGCAACTTTTGTATGAGTTGGAAAAGAAAAATCACGAACAAGAAGAAGAACTGAATAACGAACGGTTACGTTTCTTTACTAACATCACACACGAATTGCGCACACCGTTAACTTTAATTTTAGGCCCTTTGGAAGATTTGCAAGAAGATAAAGATCTGCTCCCGTATCAACAAAAAAAGATATCAATCATTCATAATAGTGCCATTCGACTTTTAAATTTAATCAACCAAATACTCGAATTTCGCAAAACAGAGACACAAAACAAAAAACTTTGTGTAAGTAAAGATAACCTTGCTGCATTAGTTACAGAAGTCGGTCTCAAATACAAAGAACTGAATCCTAAGAAAAATATTGAATTCAACATTGCGATCGAAAGTGATCCTCTCCCCTTATATTTCGATAAAGAGATCATAACGATAATACTCGACAATTTAATTTCAAATGCCATAAAATATACGGAGAAAGGTTATATCAACATATCTCTTTATACTATCCGAAAAAATAATACAGATTATGCAGAAATCAGAGTTTCCGATACAGGACAAGGCATTCCTTCCGAAGAGTTACCTCATATCTTTGAAAGATATTATCAAGCCAAGAATGACCGTCAAGTATCGGGTACCGGTATAGGGTTGGCTTTAGTAAAAAATCTTGTTAAGTTACATCAAGGAGAAATACATGCAGAAAGTATTCTCGGGAAAGGTAGTAGTTTCAGATTTTCTCTTATCATAAACAATATATATCCGAATGCCCTTCATACAGACTCTGAAGAAAAAGAACAAAACAGTAACCACGATACAGAATCTGCCGAAGATAGTATGCTTAACAATAATATTTCCGGAGAAAAACCCATTTTATTAGTAGTAGAAGACAATCCCGATATATGCGAATATATATCTGAATCATTCTCCGATTCATTCGAAGTCATAACTGCAGAAGAAGGTGAGGCTGGTTATCGTATGGCAATCTCTCAAATTCCCGACATTATAGTAACAGATATTATGATGGCCGGTATGGATGGAATCACTTTTTGTAAAATCATAAAAGGGGATGTACGCACAAGCCATATTCCGGTTATAATGCTCACAGCAAAGGACTCTTTACAGAATAAAGAAGAAGGTTATCTGGCCGGTGCAGACTCGTATTTGACAAAACCTTTCAGTGCGAGTTTATTGAGAAGCCGTATTCATAATTTATTAGAATCCCGTAAAAAACTGGCTAATCAGTTCAGTAACAACCTAAACATCAATTCCGATAAAAGTATAATACTTCACGAATCTCTAAACCAACTTGATAATGAATTTATACAAAAGATCACACAAATCATCGAAGACAATCTTAAATCAGAAAAAATAGATGTTACCTACCTTGCAGATAAACTATGCATGAGCAAATCTACTCTTTACCGGAAAATAAAAGCCTTAACCGGAATCTCGACAAATGAGTATGTACGAAAGATAAAAATGCAAAATGCAGAAAAACTAATGTTGGAAGGCAGATACACGATTTCTGAAATAGCTTTTAGAGTAGGAATGAATAGTCCCGTCTATTTCAGACAATGTTTCAAAGAAGAATTCGGAATATCCCCATCAGAATATTTAAAGCATTTGAAAAGTAAATAAAATACTGAGTTTTTAGCCAGCCTAAATTTTCTTATTGGAAAATTTAGACTGGTTACTAATCGGTTCTAAAAAGAATATGTCGTACCGACCAAGAGATTAGCCGCCGCATCAAACTTTGCAGAACATTTTTTTCCATCGACTTTATCTCCGAAAAACGAACCTCTCGGTTCAACAAATATACTCAATCTACGATTTATATTGAATTTAGCTTGCATACCGACGATCGCCGTATATGTCGTTTTGGCATCTGTAACGTTAGTCGGGAAAGCAGCTCCGACTCCCACAATTCCTATCATATCAAATAATCGATCCGGATCATATCCCGAAAAACAAGAAGTCAGATTTACTAAATAATCACTACGTAAAGATAAAATTGTCACCTTGTCTGCATCATACCATACCGCAGGACGGAAAGTATTTGTTCCGAAAGACAAACGAACTCCGGAAATAGAATTAAACCAATAACCCAACGACACATCTGCATTAAAAGAAAGCTTATCTTTTACTTTTCCTGTACGGGAAACAACGGTATTTCCCCAAACACCTGTACCAACGCCAGCCGAAACGAACGTTGAATTATCAACCTTTTCCGTATTTAAGTATCGCTCCGACCTATTTTTAAACTTGTAGGTCAATCCCAAAAGCAAATCTCCGGCAACCACCTGATTCCTGATTCCATCAAATCGATTGAAATATGCCGAAATTTGAGGCTCTAAAAATATATCTAAAGCTGGAGTTACACGAAATGCACCCTGCAATCCGGCAGAAATTCCCGGAATAAAACGGATCTTTTTATAAGAGGAAGCTACTCCCAATCCTAACTTAGCACCTAAAATACCGCTTAACGAAAACAATCTATCCGGATTATATCCTGCAGCAAGAGTACTCAAATTCAGCATATAATCTGCATCCAAACCTCCATGTACAGTAAACTCTCCGCTTTGATCTTCAACTTGTTCTCCTGATAAAGACAAACGCCATGCCGATAAAGGAGAAAACCAGCGTCCTAAAGAAATCCTGCCGATAGGTCCGACATTCATATTCCGAAACATTTCATTATTAACATAAGTAGATATTCCGCCCGAAACAGAAGCAAAATAAGAAAAGCCTTTTTCACCCTCAAACAGAGAACAACTGGTCTCCCGGTCATATCCACGGAATGTATAACCGACACCGATATTCACAGTTGGAAGGACCATTTTATATGTCGATAATCCCGAAAGAGCATTCCGATCGGCAACCCAAAGAAGATGAGGCTCGAGAAAAAGATTCCAATGAGAAGTAACATTAAATTGCGCCTGCAAACCAGCTTCTAATGCCGGATAGACTTTTTGATTCCGGTAAAAAGCCGATGGACCGGCAACTGCGATCAAATTAAATAATCGATCTTCTTTATATCCGGCAAAAACCGATGTTATATTAAACATATAATCAGCTCCTGCTATAATTGCATTGTAACGGGTAGCCTTTCCTGCAGGAAAAGCCGAACCGATTATCATCCCCGTACCATTAACTCTCAAACCGGAAATAGCAGTAAACCATTTTCCTAAAGATATTGTCGCTCTGGCACTTAAAGCTTGCCGAGCAGAAAGTCCCAACTTGGGTCTGGAGACTATTCTCCCTAAACCTCCGCTAAGAGCAATAAACATATTATCAGAAAACACTCTATCAGCAAATTTATCTTGGTTTTTACGGATTTCCCGTTCAACCGTATTATATATTATACCGACACTCAAAGAACCTAAAGCATCCAATTTCGACACAGTCTTCCCTCCGGCTAAGCGATTCGTATAAAATGACATACGAGGCTCAACGTAAAAGTCTATATCTTTTGTCAGGCGAAGATTTCCTTGTAAACCAATTCCTGCACCCGGAACAATCGCCGCCTTATCCATGCTTTTCTTTGCATAAATCCCTTCTATTCCTGCAACCCCGACAACTTCAAATAAACGATTCCGGTTGTATCCCCCGAAAGCCGTATTGAAATTCAACAAATAATCAGCTCTCAGTCCAACAGTTTTTAATCGATAATGCACTCCGTTCACAGGAGCTTTCCAATCTGAAAAACCTCCATCTGCTGAAAAACGAATTCCGGAAACCGGAGTTATCCATCCTCCTATTGCAACTTGCGCAGATGGGCCAAAAAAGTCGAAAACGCCATTAGAAAACATTTGTCTCGAAATCAATGCACGAGTACCTACCCCTCCGGATATAAACATATTATTTCGGAAAGGACGAAAAAATGCTGTCGTAACACGTTTCTCGACAGGGATCATCTTATATGAAACCCCAAGCATTACAGATCCGAAAAGATCATATTTACGCCATGAAGACCTATCATCAATATTATCTCGATAGATTGACAACTCCGGCTCGATAAACAAATCTACCAAAGGTGATAAATTGAACTTACCTTGAAACCCGCCACTTAGTCCCCACACATGGCGATAACTTGCATGACGAAACGCATTATGGTAACTAATACCCAAAATACCGACCAGTTCAAATAATCGATCCGGATTATATCGATTGGCAAATGCGCTCAAATTCATAAGATAATCCCAATTAACGCCGATAATTCCAGCTTTATTCCCAGTAAATCCATTATTAACAGACATATAACTGGCATCTAATCCTACACGAGAACCTATAACCGGAGTAAACCATTTGCCAACATAAAAAGAAGCCAAAGGACCGACATATATACCGGAAGCTTCACGACTCAGCTTCATATTAGCCCCTAAACCTCCTGATATGAACATATGGTCAGAAAAACGTCCGGACTCGAACTTCTCGGCTTTACGTCGCTTCTGCAAAGTATAATCCAATCCATTAATCTGAGCTTGAGTAAATCCTGATACAAAAAACAGACTCAGAACAAACAACCAGAAATATCTCGATGATGACATAGCAGTATTACTTTCAATCTTTTATTTACGTTCTTTATCACAATAAATCCATCACATCCGCATCCACTTTGGCCACATCTCTTAAGGACGGATCTAATTCAAAAGCCTTTTCTATGTGATTGATCGCATCCATTACTTTATCTAACCGATTGGCCGCTATTGCCTTAACATACTCTGATCGGGCTGTTTCAGGTAAATTCTGAGCCTTTTCCCAAGCCTCGTCATTACGTTTCAATGCTAATAACAACACCACCTCGTTAATGCCACCTTCTTGTCCGAAAGTTGCCAGTGCTTCTTCATAATTGCCGTTTAACGCACGAGTTACAGACTTTAAATATTCCGAAGAAACTCCGTCTGGAATCAAAGAAACGACAGAATCAGCTTTTTCATATTTCCAATTGCTCAACAATGCTACAGCCTGATTGGTTAAGACCTCTTCAGGAGCATCTTTACTAATAAATGATTCTAAAATAGAATCATCGGGTCTACCTTGATTTATATAAAGAGCCGAAAGATTATTCGCCGCTAACATAAATTTAGGATAAACTTCAAGAGCTTGTTTATAAATCGTTTCTTTCTCTTCATCCGACTCAGCGATTTCAAACATCCGCCAAAATTCATGACGTGACAACTGCTTATAATCTTTAAGATAAAGTTCTTTGATCTCTGCATCTGTGAGAAAACGATATATCGAATAATCAAAATTATACTCTACCCGTCTCATTAAAGGCAAATAGTGCGGTACAATTACACTTCTATAATAAGGGAGTCTGATTATTGCCCGCCATTGTTTATCCGGACTATCGGGATATTTATTTACGATATTTTGTAAATCTTGAGCCTGCCCGAAAAGAGAATCTCGTCTCATCATTTCGATTGCAGTCTGCCAAGTTTCAACCTTCGAACCTGTCTGAATTTTCAAAAAATCCAGAGTCTCTTTATTCAAATGCGATAAAATACGATTTACTGCCAAATCCATACGTTTTTTAGCCAAAACAAGGTTTTTATCATGAGGTCCTTCCGGAGAAGAAACACCCAAGATAGAAAAAGTCTGCAATTTTGCATCCGGATTAGTTTCTATAGAAGACAACCGTTCCCTCAATTTTGCCAATTCCGATGCATTTTTCGGATCTCTATCATTGATATCCGCCTTACCGGGTAAAAAGGAAAGTTCTACTTCCCCTCTGTCATTACGCAACTGTAATTCGGGTTTCGGGAAATAGCGTTCATCCGTAATGTTCTTCGCTTTCAATTTATATTCAAAAAAACGTAAAGGATTAACAAGTCCCCGAGCTATCTGAAAACTATCCGTAAATAAAATCCGGTTATAATTTTCAAGAGACAATCGAATATCGGCACGAAAATCTTCTTTAAGATTTTCGATATAGGCAGAATCATGGTATGCAACCAATTCTCCGTTCTTAGTCATTTCACTCTTACGTATATAAGGCTCTAAAGGATCGTTTTTCAGATCAAACTCATACATACGTTCCTGCGTAAGCGTATATTCTCGCCCATCTGTCACCACAGGTTTTAACAAAACACCCTTTTTACGAGTAATATTATATAATGTCGGTTGAACGATAAGTCGGGTATTGCTGGAGAACATCTCCGCAGGTACTTTAAAACGAGTTCTTAAATGAAAATAATTTCCGACAACCTCGATCTCGGAAGGCTCGAAAATAACCTTATTCTTAATTTTTGCAACGACCGAAACTTCTTGTATTTTTACCGCAGTAGAAACCAAAACAACATCAATTATCTGGCGTCCTTTTACCTTTATATCTTGCCCGTCATATCCGAGGCATGTAAAATTCAAAATGCCGTTTACCGGTACAATAACAGAATACTTACCATCTTCATCCGTCAAACCGACCACCTTTTTCGTTTCTTTATTTATAATAGTAACCCCCGCCAAACGCTCTTCATTATTGCCCCTGACAACTCCTGCCACACGTAAATTTTGAGCAATAATATCAACTCCCGAAAGTAGGAAGATCAAAGCAGATAAAAAACATATCTGTATAAAACTTTTCATCGTGTACACTTAATTATATTTTACCACAAATACACTGTATTATCAACACAAAATATATAAAATCAGCGCAGTATATAAACAAAAGAGAGAGCTAACTTCACAGGAACAAGCGCCCATCCCCTATCATTGACAGATAAAGGTCGAGGTTCTGTATTAGGATATTTATATTGACGGTAACGAAGAGCTCCTATCCCTACCGATGCTTCAAAATTCCAATGTTTATTGATCACTACTGCATAACCGTATGTCACACCTGCAGCGACAGCGTCTCCGTAATAGTATTTACGTTTCAGCAATGCATCGTAACTGGTATAAAAAGCTGTAGCTCCTAAATAGTGCCGGGACATAGGTCTACCGAACCAATACCTTAATTCAGGTTGTACTAAAACATGCTTCAAATCTAAAGATGAACCGGGAAACCAAACGTTAAATGAAGCTGAAAGATCTAACGATAAATGATTACTTAATACAAATTCAGCACCTAAATTCGGAGAAACAGTCGCCCATTGTACTAAATTGGTCTTCAACGCCAATTTTTGTGCATATCCATTGATTGAAAACAAACAAAGTAAAATAAAATAAATTTTACGGCAATGTACAATTTTCGCTTTCAAAGAAATAAATTTAAATAAAGAATTTCACACCTAAAACTATACACACGACAATAAATTATCTTTTTATTTTAGTAACTTATTGTCAAAAAATCATGGCAAAAATACATAAATAAAATTGATTAACAATCTAAAAGCGATTTTTAGTACACAAAAATTATATTTAAAATATAATTCTATAATACACAAAAACAGCATTTATTAATAATCGCTTTCACCCGTTTACAGCCTAAGAGCTATTTTTATATTTGATTTAATCCTGTCGCAATTCAGCAAAACCAACTACTTCCCCTATCTACAACCTTTTCAAAAAGAAAAGCACTTTTTCATTTTGAAAAGGTATTTTTATAGAATAAATAACCATATTATACTAAATATCAAATATTTACATAAAACAAATTTATATATGGCATGCCCTTTGCTCAAGTTATAATATGAAACTATATATTATATCAAATAGATTACCGGCCAAAGCCTGTAAAGAGAAAAACGGCACATTCATTTTTTCTCGAAGTGAAGGAGGATTAGCGACAGGGTTAAATTCTCTAAAAACCACCGACGAGAAACATTGGATCGGATGGCCGGGTATTTGTGTAGATAAAAAAGAGGACGAACAGATCATTTCAGAACAATTAGAAAAATTAAATTTCCACCCCGTCTTTTTATCATGCGATCAATATAAAAATTACTATGAAGGATATAGTAATAGTACAATTTGGCCCTTATGCCACTATTTTTTCGCATATACAGAATATAAAAACTGTTTTTGGAAAGCTTATCAAGAAGTAAATGCTCTTTTCTGTGAAAAAATTTGCAGTATCGTATCCGCAGATGATTATGTTTGGATACAAGATTATCAGTTAATGCTGCTACCGGGCATGCTGCGAAAACGCATGCCCCATCTACGTATCGGTTATTTCCACCATATACCTTTTCCCTCATACGAATTATTCAGAATTTTGCCTGAGCGAGGAGAAATTCTACAAGGATTATTGGGTGCTGATTTCATCGCATTCCATACACACGATTATATGCGTCATTTCATCAGTGCAGCAGAACGGGTACTCAACATAGACTTCCAATTAGACGAAATTCAAATAGGAAATCGGGTTATACGTGTCGAAGCATTACCTATGGGTATCAATTATGATCTTTATCATAGTGTATCGGAAAATCCTGAAGTACAAAAGGCCATCAATCGCTTTCAAAATTTGTTCGGCAACCATAAAATGATATTATCCGTCGATCGATTAGATTACAGCAAAGGAATTTTACATCGTTTATGGGGCTTTTCTCTATTCTTAGAACACCATCCCGAATACCTCGGTAAAGTGACATTAGCGATGGTAATCGTACCATCGAGAGATCAAGTAAATCAATATGCAGAATTAAAAACTAAAATAGACGAAGAAATAGGAGCAATCAATGGAAAATATTCAACAATAGACTGGACACCCGTATGCTATTTCTATCATGGATTTTCTTTTGAAGAATTAGCCGCTATGTACTTTGTTGCAGATATAGCATTTTAGTTACTCCACTGCGTGACGGGATGAACTTAGTAGCTAAGGAATATGTCGCAACAAAACAAAACAAAACAATCCCGGAGTACTGATACTAAGTGAAATGGCCGGTTGTGCAGTAGAACTAACAGATGCCATACAAATTAATCCACGAGATATTGAGGAAATAGAACAAGCTATCGTAAAAGCATTAGAAATGCCTGAAAGAGAACAAAAAAACAGAATTAATCACATGCAGGCAATTTTATCTAATCAAACTATTAACAAATGGGCTACAGATTTTATGACCGAATGGAATGATATATGCAGCAAAAATCAACGATTCAGATTAAAGCGCATTGTAGGTCCTGTTATAAGCGACATACGATCGAGATATAAACATGCTCATAAACGCCTTATATTACTTGATTACGACGGAACATTGACCGCTATACGAAATCGTCCGGAAGATGCCAAATCCGATCCTGAACTGATAGAATTGTTGCAACAATTAGCGGAAGATAAAAAAAATCATATCGTAATCAATAGCGGAAGAGACCATCTGACTTTAGAAAAATGGTTGGGACAACTGCCTATATCTTTTGCCGCTGAGCATGGGGCATTTTATAAAGAAAACGGGAAATGGAATAAAAATATACAATCGACCGAATGGAGTCCATCTTTACTCTCTACATTAAAACTCTTTGTATCTAAAACCCCCCGTTCTCACCTCGAAGTAAAAGATACGGCACTGGCATTTCATTACCGACAGACAGACAGTTGGTTAGGAGCACTACGTGCTCAACAATTAACCAATTCTTTAATAAAAATATGCTTACAGCAAAAATTACAAATATTACAAGGAGATAAAGTAGTCGAAATTAAATCTCCATACTGTAACAAAGGCTCTGAAGTAAATCGCTTACTTCAGAAAGACCACTACGATTTTATACTGGCCATAGGGGACGATGTGACTGATGACGACATGTTTCAAGCGCTTCCGTCAACATCTGTTACCGTAAAAATCGGAACTGCATCAAAAAATGCACGATACAATCTGACTGCTCAATCAGAAGTCATACCTTTTCTCCAAGCTCTAATACATCGAGATTTATTTCAACAAAAAAATCTCGATAGAAAGGAGAATATTTTTTCTATTATGAATTTCTTCAAAAAATTACTTCCAAACAACAAATAATAAAAACGAATATGAGTAATCTGAATTATGGTGTTATAGGAAACTGCCGCACGGCAGCCCTCATCTCTGAAACCGGAAATATCGAATGGTTATGTTTCCCCGAATTCGATTCACCCTCTATTTTCGCAGCACTATTAGACCGTAAAAATGGTGGTAATTTCGGATTTCAGGTATCGAATAAATATTCTATTTCACAATCATACGTACCTCACACCAATATCCTATCTACCCGCTTTTCTTCAGAGGAAGGAGAATTCGTTGTTGTCTATTTTATGCCGTGTTATCATTCCCAAAATAAAGATGAGCATTACCGTCCTGCAGAGATTTATCGTTATATCAATCGCATCAAAGGATAAAATCCGATGTTTTAAAATATGGCTGGAAAGAAGAAATACAGAGCTTTTCACAAACTTATGAAAATCTATATTTAGATTCTTCTCTATTATTGATGGAGTCATACGGCTTTCTACAAGCAGACGATATACGCTACCATAAAACCGTAAAAGCCGTAAAAAAGCTTTATTTCATAAAGGTCTGATGTACAGATATAACAATGAGGATGATTTCGGACTACCATCTTCCGCTTTCACAATCTGCACATTCTGGCTTATCCGAGCATTATACGTCATAGGTGAAAAAGAAGAAGCTCGTTGTCTATTTAATGAGGTTCTCTCCTATTCTAATCATTTAGGCCTGTTCAGTGAAGACATCAATTTCGACACAAAAGAGCAACTTGGTAATTTTCCTCAGGCATATTCTCATTTAGCATTAGTAAATACAGCAATTCTTTTTGCAGAAGAAGAAAAAAGGCTTGATTTTATACGACCTTAGAAAATTATATAAATACAAACAAAACATTCGAGATTTTCTCTATAAAAAGCAATAACGCAAAAAAAATACAAACACCTATTAATCAACAAAATATCAAAATTATATTTTTCTATATAGAAAAACATCTTTAAAAATATAGAACATAAAACATTTACACAAATTTTAAAATACCTATTCCGTTAAATATATCGCATACATTTGGCATATAATCTCTCTTTTGCTACTTTTGCAATAGAGAATTAAGGAATATGGTCGCACTTTCAGATATACAACAAGCCAAACAAAGATTCGGTATCATTGGAAATACACCGGGATTATTAAGAGCTGTCAGTCGAGCTCTGCAAATCGCTCCGACCGATCTCTCCGTACTAATAACCGGAGAAAGCGGAACGGGTAAAGAATTTTTTCCGCAGATTATACATACAAACAGTCATCGTAAACATGGACGTTATATTGCGGTAAATTGCGGCGCTATACCTGAAGGCACTATCGACTCGGAGCTTTTCGGGCACGAAAAAGGTTCGTTTACCGGAGCTCTTGCCGATCGTAAAGGATACTTCGAAGAGGCTGATGGAGGAACGATATTCTTAGACGAAGTCGGAGAACTGCCTCTAACAACACAAGCTCGTTTATTGAGAGTTTTGGAAAGCGGAGAGTTCATAAAAGTCGGTTCTTCCAAAGTTCAAAAAACCAATGTCCGTATCGTTGCTGCGACAAATGTCAATATGATTAAAGCGATCTCGGAAGGAAAATTCAGGGAAGACCTATTTTATCGATTAAATACCGTACCTATCGAATTGCCTCCGTTACGAGATAGAATGAATGATATACTCCTTCTGTTTAGAAAATTCTCAAATGATTTTGCTGAAAAATACCGGATGCCGGCGATACAACTGACCGATGATGCAAAAAATTTATTACTGACTTACCGATGGCCGGGAAACATCAGACAACTAAAAAACGTAACAGAACAAATATCTATCTTTGAGACTTCTCGTGAAGTATCAGCCGATATTATAAAGTCATATTTACCGTCATATAATGTAGAACGGTTACCGGTCGTAAGCGGTTCAGAAGGGAAAGACGGCTTTCTATTCGGAAACGAACGAGAAATGTTATATCAGATTATCTTCGAAATGCGTAAAGAGATGAATGAGCTGAAAAGTATCGTGGATAATCTGGCAGCATCTGAAAACGGACATGGGTTGAAAGTTTACACACCGGAACACAATACAGCAATAACCCATCCCACCGTTCCGGTCGTTAAGACATTCCATATCGATAAAGAATCTACAGAAGATGTGCACGATGAAAGTGTGTTCGAAGAAACTTCTCTATCTTTGGAGGACGCAGAAAAAGAGATGATCCGAAAATCCTTGGAAAGAAATAATGGGAAACGAAAAAAAACTGCAGAAGAACTGAAAATATCGGAGCGTACACTTTACCGTAAAATTAAAGAATATAATTTGGAGTAAGCCACACAAATGAAACGATTAACCATACTATTGCTGATCATATTGACCTCTTGTACCATATCTTACAAATTCAACGGAGCAGCAATCGACTATAATACGACAAAAACCATATCCGTAGCCGAGTTTCCGATCAGGGCAGCATTGGTATACCCTCCTCTCGGTCCTGCATTTAATGAAGCCTTGAAAGATATATACACACGACAAACCAGATTAAGCATGGTCAAAACCGGAGGAGATTTGCAAGTTGAAGGAGAAATTACGGGTTATGACCTAAGTCCTCAAGCTGTAACCGAAGATGCTTATGCATCACAAACAAGGCTGACCATCTCGGTAAAAGTAAGATATACCAATACGAAAAATCCTAATCTTAACGTTGATCAGACTTTTAGAGCTTATAGAGATTTTTCCAGTAGCCAGATGTTGACTCAAGTCCAAGATGAGTTAATCTCCCAAATTGTGGATGAATTAGCGGAACTAATATTTAATGCAACCGTAGGAAGTTGGTAATTATGTCGATAAACGGAGAAAAAATACGAAAAGAATTGTCTGAAGGTATTCCGCAAATACCATTAGAAGACTTGCGTACATTACAATCCGATTATCCTTACTTCCAAGCTATCCGTTTTTTATATTTAAAAAGAGTACAAAAAGAAGAGCCGCTTCTTTATCCCGAAGCCCTTGAAAGAAATGCAATTTATTCAGGTGACCGCAAATCTCTATTTTTTTTACTGGAAGGTGCTCGCCAATCCTGGACTTCCCTTTACCGACAAAATATCGAATCAGAAAAGAGTAAGGAATCTTTTTCATTAATAGACTCTTTCTTGTCGGCACAAAATGAAAATTTTTCCGAAAATATCGAACAGCTTATTTTTCAAACAGGAGGAATACCAGCAACAGATTATTTGTCTCTCTCCAAAACTGAAAGTGGAAATGATACTTCAAATTTAAACGAATTGCAAAATATCGACCTGATAAATTCTTTCATTGAAAAATCGGAAAAAGGGAATCCTCTGGTTACCGATATAGATGCCACAACAAAACCGGGAAATACAAAAAATATCCCCGAAACACCTCTAACCGAATCTACAGATGAAGCTTTCCTAACTGAAAGTCTGGCAAAAATATACATTAAGCAAAGAAGATATTCCAAGGCTTTGGAAATAATTAAAAAATTAAGTTTGAAATATCCAGAAAAAAATATTTACTTTGCAGACCAAATAAGATTTTTAGAAAAATTGATTATTAACATAAAAACCGAATAAAATGTATTTGTTCATCACCATCTTAATTCTAATCGCATCAATATTCTTAATATTGATCGTATTGGTACAAAACTCCAAAGGGGGAGGTCTTGCATCAGGCTTCTCTTCAACTAATCAGATTATGGGAGTCAGAAAGACAACCGATTTTGTTGAAAAAGCAACTTGGACACTCGCCGGTACGGTCGTTATCTTAAGCATCGTAGCTTCAGCATTCTTACCTTCTGCCAATACAGGCAGTCACGGATCAGAAATTAAAGATGCCATAAAAAAAGAAATTCCTGCTACTGCACAACCGGGATTTGAAACACAGCAAACTACAGCTCCGATAGCACAACCGGATTCTGCAAAATAAAATAAAACGGGCTGATTCATAAAAATCAGCCCGTTTTGTATAAAATAAATCAACTTAAAGGGGGTAAAGTAATTGTTTCTTCAGTTTCTGTCCAGTCGCTTACTTCAAACCCCGATCCTTCAGTTGTCTCTGAAAATATTATATTCGAAACCATTATTATCGACAACTTTGTTCCCGGAGATAAAATCGAAGAGAGGTGTGTTTCATATTTTTTTGTTTCCCCATTTTTCAAATCAATTTCTACCCTGAAATAAGGAGGTACATCTGAAGGCAATACCATTGCTGTTTTGTTAACAGCCTGCGTTCCAGAAATTGTTAAAGGAATCATTACTGTTTTCGTATAATTCTCATAATTTCCATTATATACATTTACTTTTTCCGCCAAATTTCCGACATACACTCTGACTGAATCAATAGAAGTAGCCAAAGAACTGCCATCCTCATTTTGTAAAGTTACATTAATACCCGCTGTTTTACGCTGTAAAGCAACAGCTATATTCTCACTCCCTAAATCAACGTGTTTTACAGCAAACACATAATCGTATATCGGATAACAAATTGTATCCGAAGGATATTGTCGTAATCCATAATATTGAGAATTCATATCTTCATTCAACGCAAGAGCAGGTTCTGTTGACGCAGGATAGTCATAAGTTCCGTCTGCTCCCGCAGAGGCAACTCCCCAATATAACAAAGTATAAGTGCCTACCGGCAAAAGTAACGGACGAACATAATTTTGTATAGAACCCGAAGCGATTGTATATATAGGATTCAAAGGGCTCAACTGTCCGTTTCTATAATTTCCATAATAAGTAGAAGTTCCAGAGACACAGGGATAAATATCTAATATTCCAGAATAAGGAATATTTGTATTCAACTCAGTTACGAACAATTCAGGACTAACTAAATTTCCAAGCTTAGAATTCGCTTCATTATAACATTCGTCATCATTCGAACATCCTACAAAAACTAACAAGGCCGAGAAAAAATAAAAAAACTTTTTCATATAAAATCAATTTATAAAATTAAATATCACTCAAGTAAACAGATCTGTAACTTATAACAGAATAACACAACAAAAAGTTTAAATAATAACATTAGTGATTTTTCAAATCCTTTTTACTACCCCAAACCAGATTATCAGTACATTTGCAGAATTATACAAATTAATATTTACCGAATGCAGAGATCATCTGATTTACTTTATCACATATATAAAACCAGAAAACCTAATTTCTGGGCTCTTAGTCCTCTTTTTGTTTTTCTGGGAATATATCTCATTACCTCTCTTTTAGTAAACGATTTTTATAAAGTTCCTATCGCTGTGGCATTTCTCATATCTTCGGCTTTTGCCGTTATCATATCACGAGGAGGTAGCATAAATGAGCGCATAGCACATTTTTCATCAGGAGCAGCAAACGGAAATATCATACAAATGATCTGGATATTCATACTTGCCGGAGCATTTGCTCAATCCGCTAAATCGATGGGAGCGATCGATGCGACCGTAAATCTTACGCTTCAAATATTACCAGACAATCTCTTATCAGCAGGCATATTCATAGCTTCCTGTTTCATCTCCCTTTCCATAGGAACATCTGTCGGAACGATCGTTGCCCTTGCCCCAGTTGCCATAGGAATAGCAAATCAAACAAATACGGAATTAGCCTACATGGTTGCGATCGTTGTCGGAGGAGCATTTTTCGGGGATAACCTCTCCTTCATATCAGATACGACAATCGCCGCAACAAAAACACAAGGATGTTTGATGAAAGATAAATTCAAGGTCAACAGTATGATCGTTGTTCCGGCAGCTTTTTGTGTATTGCTTTATTATATATTCGCTGGATTAAATATTCACTCACCGTCGCACCTTACAGAGGTACAATGGATAAAAGTTATTCCCTATCTGATTGTTTTAGGAAGTGCCGTTGCAGGGTTTAATGTCATGTTGGTTTTATTACTCGGAATCATCACATCTGGAGTTATAGGAATCGCAACAAACGGTTTTGATTTTTTCGGTTGGTTCGGTGCTATGGGAACAGGTATAACAGGAATGGGAGAACTGATCATAATCACATTATTAGCTGGAGGTATGCTCGAGATGATACGCTTTAATGGAGGAATCGATTACATTATTGAAAAACTGACTCGAAAGGTCAACTCAAAACGGGGAGCTGAACTTAGTATCGCAGGATTGGTCAGTTTTGCAAATCTTTGTACGGCAAACAACACGATAGCTATTATTACCACCGGAGAAATAGCCCGTGACATAGCAAACCGATTTCATATAGATAAAAGAAAATCTGCCAGTATTTTAGACACTTTTTCCTGTTTAGTGCAAGGATTGATACCTTATGGAGCACAGATGCTGATAGCGGCTTCTCTTGCAAGTATCTCCCCGCTTTCTATTATCCGATATCTCTATTATCCTATGCTCATGGGTATTTTCGCACTGGCAGCTATTTTATTGCGATACCCCCGTCGCTATTCTTAATTTTCACGTATTATTTTTCCGGAATAGGTTTCACGAAAATTTGATACAAAACGTATTTCTTTAGGAATCTGATAAGGAGATAAAATAAATCTTACCTCTTTCATAAAAGAAGCTACCTTCTCTTGCGTCCAGTTTTGATCCTCGATTATAAGAACGGCTTTCTCTCCCAACCGCTTATCCAACACTCCTGTCACATAAAAACGTTTATCAGGTATCAATTCGGATATTTTCTTCTCGATCTCTTCAGGAAAAAGTTTTACACCTCCCGAATTAATCACATTATCAAAGCGCCCCAACCATTCAAAACTCGTTTTTCCCGAAAGCCTGACTATATCGTTTGTTATAAAAAACGTATTACTCAAATGCGGAGCATGAATGCAAAGACACCCCCTATCATCTTGTGAGAATGTAATATTTCCCAAAGCCTTATATCCGGAATAAGCGATATTTAACTCCCGCAAAGCGACATGCGAAACAGTTTCCGTCATACCATAAGTAGAAAAACAACGTATTGGAAATGCTGATAAAGCAGATTCTAAAGTCGAAGACACAGCAGCACCTCCGATAATCAATTGTTTTATATAAGAAATCTTATTCCGGGTTACCGAATCTGAAAGAGATTCTTGAACCTGCATGGGAACCATCGCTGCAAAATCGACACTACGATTTATCTCTTTTAATGGAGAAGAAGAAGGTTTTACGACCAATAAATTCGCACCTGCAAGAAGAGCTCTTACAATCATCATCTTTCCTGCAATATAATTCGGAGACAGACAAAGTAAAAGAACCGAATCGGTATCTATTCCGAAGAACTCGTTTGTCAGGCGAGCCGAAGCCTCCATATCCGATTTCAATAAATGAATTTTCTTAGGCGTTCCGGTCGATCCGGACGTATGTCCGACAACATATTCACGGTCATCGAACCATTCGGTCAAAAATGAAACGACATCGATATTATCCTCTATTACAGAAATCTCATCGACATCCGAATAACATCTATCATTCAGCACTATTCCCATATTAACGGTGATAAATCCCAACTCAACGAAGGGTCATACTGTATTGTAGATCCTTTCTGAACTAAAGGAGAAATAATATTATTCTTATATAATTGCCCGGTACCTAATCCCTGAGGAATAAAGGATTGAAACGTTGCCGTCCATTGAGCAATGGCATTCAGTCCCACATTCGATTCCAGAGCAGAAGTTATCCACCATCCGATATTTCGTTTTTCGGCTTTATCGATCCATTCGGCAGATCCGCTCAAACCACCGGCCAATGCAGGTTTTAAAATTATATACTGAGGATTTATTACATCCAACATCTGTTCTTTTAATTTCGGATCATTAATTCCGATCAATTCCTCATCCAAGGCAATCGGAATCGGTGTATTCCGGCATAAAGCCTCCATCTCCCTCCACTGCCTTTGTCGGATAGGTTGTTCGATAGAATGAATGTCATACCGGGACAGTCGATCCAATTTAAACATCGCTTCCGACGGTAAAAACGCACCATTCGCATCCACCCGCAACTCTATTTCATCCTTTCCGTAACGTGAACGTATAGACTTTAACAACTCTAATTCCGAATTAAAATCTATCGCTCCGATTTTCAATTTGACACAACGAAATCCGGCAGTCAGTTTTTCTTCGATGCGGCTATACATAGCTTCTTTATCACCCATCCAAATCAAACCGTTGATCTCGATCGATTGCTTGCCCTCATAAAAAGCTCCCGGACAGATTTTACGTTTACCACCATTTTTTAAATCGAGAAGAGCCGTTTCAACCCCAAAGCGGATCGAACTCCAATCTCTCAACGAAACTGTATCCAACGTATCGATCTGTCCACAAACTTCTTTTAGTTTCTCTTCATATCCGGGACGATCATCCGCACTCAACCCTCGAAACAAAGCACACTCTCCAATTCCGAATATCCAAGGTGTTTCATCATGCCATATACGGACAAACCATGTTTCTTTCTGAGTTAATATACCTCTTGAAGTACCTCCGGGCACTTTAAAATCAAGAATATACCGAGTATAAGCAGCTTTCATTTATTTCTTCTTATCCGGGGAATTTAGGAAATTTCTGAAAATCGGGATCTCTCTTTTCTAAAAAAGCATTTTTCCCTTCTTGTGCCTCTTCCATCAAATAATACATCAACGTTGCATCTCCGGCAAACTCCATAAGGCCACGCTGTCCGTCAAGTTCGGCATTCAACGCCCGTTTGATCATGCGTATCGCCATCGGGCTACGTTTTAATATAGTTTTGCACCAATCTACCGTCTCATCTTCAAGCCGTTCAAAAGGAACTACTTTATTGACCATACCCATCTCTTCTGCTTCTCTCGCTGTATATTGACGACACAAGAACCAAATTTCCCGAGCTTTCTTCTGTCCGACACAACGCGCCAAATAAGAAGAGCCGAAACCGGCATCGAAACTGCCTACTTTAGGTCCGGTCTGCCCGAAACGTGCGTTTTCCGAAGCAATGGTCAAATCACAAACAACATGCAAAACATGACCGCCTCCGATAGCATAGCCGTTGACCATCGCAATTACAGGCTTAGGAATAGAACGTATCGCCTTGTGCAGATCAAGGACATTCAAACGAGGTACTCCATCTTTATCAATATAGCCGCCGATACCTTTTACTTTTTGGTCTCCTCCCGAACAAAATGCTTTATCTCCGGCCCCGGTAAACACCACAACACCTATATTACCCCGTTCCCGACAAATAGACATGGCATCCAACATTTCAAAATTGGTTTGCGGACGAAATGCATTATACACTTCGGGACGATTGATCGTTATCTTCGCTATTCCTTCGAAGAATTCGAATTTAATATCTTCATACTCTTTTATAGTTTTCCATTCTCTTGTTGCCATAATATTATTTTACATTAATTATTTATCGCTTAAAATATCCCCTTAAAATCCGATCATTAACAGTTCGAGGAGTCTCTACCGACAAAATAGCAGGTTTGTCGGAAATTCTAAAAAAAACAGAGAGGATTTTTCTCAATTCATCTTCAGAATCTGCAACATAGTAATCAAATCCATGTAAACGAGCAAAACCTTCGACATCAACTTCCTGTGCTGTTTCAAAGTATTCTTCCAATTCCGGCAATTCAGATGGGCCTTGTATAAAACGAAATATTCCTCCTCCGCCATTTTTCATCACGATAATTTTAAGTGTAGGCGGAACATATCTGTTCCACAAGGCATTGGAATCATATAAAAATCCCATATCTCCGGTAATAAAGACCGTAAGTTCTCTTCTCACGCAAGCAGCCCCTACAGCAGTAGACGTCGCTCCGTCTATACCGCTTACCCCACGATTACAATCCGAGCGTTCTATCTGGTTATATTCAAATAACTGAGCATAACGTACAGGCGTACTGTTCGACAACTGCAATGCGCTTCCTTGCGGAATAGCAGGAAATATCAGCGAGAATGCCTTTAAATCACTCCATTCGACATTCGCAAGATAATGCTCATGCCGATCTGTCGCTTCTGCTCTGCGATCTATCCATAAATTATGATAATAACTCTCCGAAGGGTGTATGTGATCTATAATTTGAGAGAAAAAGTCAACAGGATTCATCCGTATATGCCGGGTCATACACTGCATCGTATCTGCAACATGAGTATTCTCATCCAGACTCCAATGCTCAGAAGGAGAATATTTTCTTAAAAACTGCTTTATCATGCGTGAAACAAGAGACCCACCAAAAGTAATTAATAAATCGGGGGTAAATTTCGATTTTTCTTCATCGGAAATTACCGATAAAACCCTGTCGATAGTCGAAATAGAATCGTTTACACACAAATTCGAAATCGTCTCGGTAAGGACAATCACTTGAGGTAATGATGACAATCGATTTAACAACGATGATAGCATCGAATCCGGCTTACCGAATGATACCAAAATCATCACCTTTTTGCTTCGGGAAATTAATCCGGACAACTCTTTTACGATTTCTTCATTAAGGCAAGTATTAATGCTCACAGATGTAATTACCTGCTCTGAGCGACTGTCGCGAACTTCTCGCAAACAATAAAGAGGTTCTCTTAAGGGAACATTAATATGCACAGGACCGGGTTTAGACCGAACAGACAAATTAACAGCGTCATTCACCAAACGATTTACCCACCAACGTTCGTCATCACAAGTAATTTCAGGAGGCAAGGAGTAAGATGCCTTAACGAATGGGGCGAACAAATTTTTCTGTCGGAGCGTCTGGCTATCCTCTTGGTCGATCCATTCTTCAGGCCGATCGGCAGAAATGACAATCAAAGGAATATGTTGGTAATATGCTTCAGCAACAGCCGGAGCATAATTTAACAAAGCCGTTCCTGAGGTACAAACCACGGCAACCGGTTCTCCTGATTGCTGGGCTATCCCCATTGCCATAAAAGCTGCACTTCGTTCATCTAAAACGACAAATTTCTCAAACTCCTTACGACGAGCAAAAGAGACGATCAAAGGTGCATTCCGAGACCCGGGAGACAATACAATCCGTTTCACTCCCTTGGCAATCAGCAAATTCGCTAATATTGTACAACATTCTTTATCCGAATCCAACATATTCATCTATTTTGGTATATATTCGCCCTTAAGTTATCTGACAAACCGATTATCTACTTTTATTTAATCATTCTATCAAATTCAACAAAGTACGGGATTTTATTTCTGTCTCGTTCCATTCCGAATCAGCATCGGATAAAGCCGTCAAACCTCCACCGACATGTAGTTCCACCCTATCCCGAAAAAGTTCCATACTCCGCAAATTTACAAATAAATCAAATTGTCCGTTACCATAAACCGGTCCTAAGTATCCGGCATAATACCGACGTTCTCGGTTCTCGGTTTCACAGATTATTTTTAAAGCCTCCCGTAATGGAAATCCTCCCACTGCAGGCGTAGGATGCAAGGCATTTATTAACCGAGATATTTCGCCCGGAGATAGCGATTTATTCAACGTAAACATGGTACATAAATGTGAAACAACCCCAGCTTGCCTCAATTCCGGACCGGATATCAGAGGTTCTGTTCCAACTATATTCCGGAAACAAGATTCTATATATTCCGTTACAATCCGTTGCTCCTCCCGATCTTTTTCTCCCCATTCAGAAAAATCGTCTTTTCTCTTTGTTCCGGCCAACGACATAGTTTGAATACAGGAAGCAGAACAACGTAGAAAAGTTTCCGGGGTAGCCCCCATCCATAGAGTCTCTCCGGGAATCGAAACCAAAAAGACAAAAGCATCGGGATAAGTCTCGCACAATCCGTCAAACCATTCCGGAGCTTTTTTATAGGGATCACAAAAAAACTGTCTTACTCTTGACAATACCGCTTTTCGAATTTTCCCGGATCTCAGTGCAGAAATAACCCTCTCTGCCTGCTTTATATAAATACCTTTTCCTATCTCACCTACCGGAACAGTGTCCGGCACATTTTTCTTCGGCGTAACTTTCAATATATCCAAGTCTCCAGCCTTCGACAAGTCAATATCATTCCGAAGGAAACGTACAGGAGAGTTATTTGCCACATGAAACGGAGAAAACAAAAAACCGGAATCTTCGAGAAAAACAGAGGGACTACAATTTCCTGCAACCTCCCCCGATATTTGTGCTCCAAAGCAGAAATTTCCACTATCAGGTAAACGATATGCAAAAAATGGGATGCCTCTTTCCAAACATATCCGCTGAGCCTCTTTGATTTCTGAAATTGTCACATCTTTACACATGATTATAAAACACAGATATTCTATAAAACCTCTCCGAACAAATCAAATGTTTGGGCATCAGTAATCCGAACGTTATAAAAATCTCCAATAATCAACGGCTTTTCTTTTCCAATCAAAACTTCAGGATCAACTTCCGGCGAATCGAACTCTGTACGTCCTATATAATATTCTTCTTCCTCCCGATCGATAATCACTTTCATTTCCTGTCCTACCTTGGAAACATTTATCTCGGCAGCAATCTCTTCTTGTATAGCCATCAATTCATCCAACCGCCTCTGTTTCACTTCTTCCGGTATATCATCCGAATAATGTTCAGCCGAAAAAGTCCCTTCTTCTTCGGAATAAGCAAATGCTCCCATACGTTCAAACCGGGCTTTCCGGACAAACTCTTTCAGTTCTTCAAAATCAGATTCTCCCTCTCCGGGATGCCCAACCATCAGAGTAGTGCGGATATGTATTCCGGGCACTTCTTTCCGAATACGGGAAAGCAGTTCATAAGTTTCTTCCTTGGTCACATGTCGATGCATCATCCGTAACATATTATCGCTAATATGCTGCAATGCAATATCGAGATATTTGCAAACGTTAGCATGTTTACGCATTACGGGTAACAGATCATACGGGAAACGTGCCGGATAAGCATAATGTAATCGCACCCATTCTACTCCGGGAACAGAAGCAATGCGATCTACCAATTCGGCAATACAAAATTTTTTGTAAATATCCATCCCATAATAGGTAAGGTCTTGAGCTATAATCTGAAATTCTTTTACTCCTTTCCGTACCAACATCTCAATCTCTTCAATGATATCTTCCATAGGACGAGACTGGTAATGTCCCGTTATAATAGGTATAGCACAATAAGAACACATCCGGTTACAACCTTCAGCTATTTTTATATATGCATAATGAGAAGGCGTTGTCAATATACGTTCCAAACGAAGGTCAGGCACATATTCCTTTCCCAAATCATCCAGCAATTTATTCCAATCGAACTTTCCGTAAAACTTATCGACTTCAGGAATCTCTCCTGCAAGCTCGGTCATGAAACGTTCAGACAGGCATCCCATTACATAAAGCTTTTTGATTTTTTTCTTTGCTTTTGCCGCAACAAAATTCAAAATCATATTGATCGATTCTTCTTTGGCATCGCCTATAAACCCACAGGTATTGATCACCACGATCTCTCCCGTTACTTTTTCTGCATCATGCCGGACTTCATATCCGGCCGCTTCGAACTGCCGCATAAGATGTTCCGAATCCACCAAATTTTTAGAACATCCTAATGTTATTATATCTACTCTGTTCTTTACCATTTGTTCTATAATTAAATAGTCTTCCGACCTTTACTGTACAGAAATCGCGCAAAGCGATATAGGTCTTCTCTGCGCGATCTTGTTCATGCGAAATATCGTAAATTACATATCTTATTCGTCTCCGAAAAGAGAATCTACAAATTCTTTTCTGTGGAATACCTGTAAATCTTCCATTCCTTCTCCCAAACCTATATACTTAACCGGTGTTTTAAACTGGTCGGATATTCCGATCACTACCCCGCCCTTTGCAGTACCATCAAGTTTGGTAATTGCCAATGCATTTACTTCTGTCGCAGCGGTAAATTGTTTCGCCTGTTCAAAAGCATTCTGTCCGGTAGAGCCATCCAATACGAGCAACACTTCATGAGGTGCTCCCAGAATAACCTTGTCCATTACTTTCTTAATTTTAGAAAGCTCATTCATCAAACTGATTTTATTATGTAAGCGTCCTGCCGTATCGATAATTACGACATCCGCATCATTAGCTTTAGCCGAACTTAGGGTATCAAAAGCAACAGAAGCTGGATCAGCTCCCATTTTTTGTTTCACAACCGGAACACCTACTCTTTCACCCCATATTACAAGCTGTTCTACCGCAGCTGCTCTAAAGGTATCGGCTGCACCCAAATAGACTTTATTTCCGTTCTTCTTATATTGATAGGCCAGTTTTCCGATTGTTGTTGTTTTCCCTACACCGTTTACACCAACCACCATTATCACATAAGGACGTTTACTCTCCGGAACAGTAAATTCCCCCTCAGTTTCATTATCGTTTTCTGTCAATAAAGCGGCAATCTCTTCACGCAACATTCCCTTCAACTCCCCGGTAGAAATATATTTGTCCCGTTCGACTCGCTTTTCAATCCGTTCGATAATACGCAAAGTCGTCTCCACTCCGACATCCGATGTGATAAGCACCTCTTCCAGATCGTCCAAGATATCGTCATCAACTTTCGATTTTCCCGCTACGACACGGGCAAGTTTCGAAAATACCCCTTCTTTGGTTTTGGAAAGACCTTTATCAAGTGTCTCCTTTTTTTCTTTAGAAAAGAAACCGAATAATCCCATATCTATTTTTTATCATTGATTACAATTGCAATTATATCTTTCAAACTCTCTGCTTTCCCGGCCATCGGTTATCGGATATGAAATGAAGATTTCGAGGTACTTTCCAGCATATCATACAATCTTCAAAGCACAAAATTACAAAATAAAGCGACAAAAAAAAACTTCCTTACAGAATTGTAAGGAAGCTCTTTATATTAAGTATCTGATATTCTCAATTATTTAGCGAGCACTTCATTTACTTTTTCATTAGGAACCATTTCTTCCTGGAAAATATAAGCTCCTGTCTTCGGTGATTTTACCATTTTAATCACCTTTGAATAAGTACGTCCATCACCTTTCTGAAGAGACGCAACGGTTTTCTTTGCCATAGCTCAATATTATTTAATTTCTTTGTGAATAGTTACTTTTTTCAAGATAGGATTGTATTTTTTCAATTCCAATCTCTCTGTGGTATTTTTTCTGTTTTTAGTGGTAATGTATCTCGAAGTACCGGGCATACCACTTGCTTTGTGCTCCGTACATTCAAGAATAACTTGTACTCTATTACCTTTAGCTTTCTTTGCCATCTTCTTAACTTCCTTCTAATTATGCGTTTAAATAACCTTTTTCCGCAGCTTGTTTCAAAGCTGCATCCAATCCCATTTTATTAATGGTACGGAGACCGGCAGCTGATATTTTCAGGCTGATCCAACAATCTTGTTCTACCCAATAGAACTTTTTGGTAAACAAGTTGACATTAAATCTTCTTTTTGTGCGTCTCTTTGAGTGAGATACGTTATTGCCAACCAATGCTTTTTTTCCGGTAATTTGACAAATCTTCGACATCGCTTTATCTATTTTTTTATTGATTTTCTACTGCTTTCACAAACAGAGTGCAAAGTAAACGTTTTTAAGAATACCTTCCAAATTTTTTTCTATTAAATACTCTTTTTTTTAGAACTCTCTATTCCTGATCATTCACTTAAAACAGAGATCATCTGCAACAGTGCCGTATGCGTAAAACGATTTATGTTTATCGCCCGTGAATTTTCAAAACAATATTTACGACTGACTATCCGATCTCCGACAGCTACAGCAATACAAACCGTACCGACAGGCTTACCGGGTACTGCCCCGTCCGGTCCGGCAATACCCGATGTAGCAATAGCACAATCGGTTTTCAATAAACGTCGTACCCCCTTAGCCATCTGTTCCACAACTTCACAACTCACGACTCCGTGTTTTTCTATTGTCGAAGGATCGACATCCAGAACCTGCACCTTCACTTCATTGGCATAAGATACCACACTCCCTTTATAATAGGCCGAACTGCCGGGTATCAATGTAATTTCATGTGCGATATTTCCTCCGGTACAACTTTCTGCCGTAGCAATTGTCAATCCTTTATAGGATAACAGCAACCCTAACGCCTCCGCCATAGTAGCATCTCGATGACAGAATATATGTTTTCCCAACAAATCTTCTAAACGGGAGAAAGAGTCGTCCAACTGCCGAGATAAAATTTCCTCGTTCTCTCCCCGTGCCGTCAGCCTCAACCGGATAACTCCCGGAACGGGCAAATAAGCTAATTTAATTGATGCCGGTAATCCGGCTTCAAAATCCGAGAGAAATTCAGACAAAGCCGATTCTGAGAAATCTTTCACAAGGCAAGTTTTATGCAAAATTGCCGTATGATCAGGGTAACGCTTTCTCAATCTGGGTAGCACCTCCGCTGTCATGGCTCGCTGCATCTCTGCCGGAACTCCGGGCATCGACACTAATACTTTTCCATCCTTTTCAAACCACATAATAGGAGCTGTTCCTACCGGATTCTGTATTACGGTACAACTGTCCGGCACCATCGCCTGTGTACGAGTGGAGTCATTCATTTGCAATCCCCTTCGTTCAAAAAAAAGATCATTATTTTTCTGAACTTCAGCATCAAAGATCAATTTTCCACCAAAATATTCACAAAGCGTCTGTTTAGTAATATCATCTTTCGTAGGCCCGAGTCCACCTGTCATTAATACGACATCCACTCGATCGAACGACTGGCGGATAGCGGATATAATTTCAGCACGACGATCACGCACCGTCGTAATTTCCATTACCTCCCAACCGATTTTATTCAAGTTACGGGCTATCCAAGACGAATTCGTATCGGTTACCTGCCCGATCAGCAATTCATCTCCGATTACTATAATCTCAACATTCATATCATTTATATTTTTGCAAAGCCGCCATGCGTTGCAATAACGTAGGGTGAGAATAATATACTTTTACATATAGAGAATCGGGAGTCAAGTTACTTAACGATTTCACGGAAAGTTTTTTCAGACCACCTATCAAAGCATTCGCTAAGCCAAAAGATGCGGCAAAAGCATCTGCCTGATATTCATTTCGACGAGAAAGAGCATTTATCCCGATCCCTGTCAACAGCTCCAAAGGAGTATATAACAAACCGAATGCGACCAAAGCTAACGGAAAAGAAGGCGTACTTCCCCCCATCGCCTCAGCCAACACCGAACTGTCCAACACCAAAGACAACAAAAAAAACATCAGAACCGTATTCATTACCGATACTCCCATCATTTGCCATGTATGTTTATGTTTATAATGGCCTATCTCATGAGCAAGAACTGCAACAATTTCTTCCGTGCTCAAATCATCTATCAACGTATCATAAAGTACGATCCGTTTTTTAGGTCCTAATCCGCTAAAATAGGCATTTGCTTTTGTAGAACGTTTAGAACCGTCTATCACATAAATATTATTCAGTTTGAAACCGGCACGATTAGCGAACTTCTCTATCGCATTTCTCAATTCGCCCTCTTCTAATGGCGTCTGTTTATTAAATAACGGAACGATCCATTCCGAATAGAACATATTCATCAACATACTGAAAGCCACGACCACAATACAGGCAACCCACCAAAAAGAAGTTCCCAACCACAGATATAACCAAAGAATCGCAGCCAAAAGTAATCCACCTATAACTATACCGAACAGCCAAGATTTCAACTTATCGGCAACGAACGTTTTACGAGTTGTTTTATTAAATCCGAAACGATCCTCTATAACAAATGTATCGTACCAATCAAAAGGTATAGTCAACAGATCATTCACCAAAAAAAGAACGAAAAAAAAGAATAATGTAGCCGGAATCAACTTTTCAAACAATGAAAAAGCCCATGTATCGAGCCATCCGAATCCGCCCAAAAACAGCATCAACAAGACGAGCAAAGTCGTATATGTAGAAGTTATAAGACCGAAACGATTGTTGACTTTGAAATAATTTTGCTGATCGGCATATTTCCGCTCATCGTAAAGTCCCCGCAACATTTCCGGCAAAACCGGAGATGCAGCACGACGGTTTCTCGATGCCAACCATTGGGAAAAAATATATTCTCCCACGACAAAAAACACAATGATATAAAATACCCAATTATACATTTTATAAACAGCTTACAATACTACTCGAGAAAAAGGAGCTTCGTCGATCGAACAAAAATCTTTGTCCAAATATTTGTAATATCCCGTTATCGCCACCATAGCTGCATTATCGGTCGTAAAAGAAAATTTCGGCAAATGAATCTTCCAGCCATACCGACGGGCATGATCTTCAAAAGCGTTTCGCACTCCCGAATTAGCCGACACTCCCCCGGCTACCGCCACTTCGGTAATACCGGTATCCTTTACCGCTTTACGCAATTTATCCATTAATATATCCACAATAGTAAACTGTAAAGAAGCGCACAGATCTTGTTTATTTTTTTCTATAAAATCAGGATCTTCTTTAATGCGGTCACGGAGTAAATAAAGGAAAGAAGTCTTCAATCCGCTAAAACTGTAATTATACCCGGGAATGTGCGGTTTATTCAAGGTAAAGGCCTTCGGATTCCCTTCTTTAGCCAAACGATCCACTACCGGTCCGCCGGGATAGCCCAAATCCATGACTTTAGCGCACTTATCGAAAGCCTCTCCGGCAGCATCATCTATCGTCTGCCCGATCACCTCCATATCCTTATACGAATTTACCCGAATAATCTGGGAATTTCCTCCGGACACCAATAAACAGATAAACGGAAACGACGGTTGATTATGGTCATCTTCGCTCTCCTTGATAAAATGCGCCATGACATGTGCCTGCAAATGATTTACATCGATCAGAGGAATGTCCAAAGCGGTTACAAAACCTTTGGCAAAAGACGTACCGACAAGTAAAGACCCCATCAATCCCGGTCCGCGAGTAAACGCCAATGCACTCAATTCGCTCTTATCGATTCCTGCACGTTTCAATGCTTCGGACACTACCGGTATAATATTCTGCTGATGTGCACGAGATGCCAGTTCGGGAACAACTCCTCCGAAAGCCTCATGCACAGCCTGGCTGGCTATAACGTTAGACAACATAACGCCATCTCGAATTACAGCTGCCGACGTATCGTCGCATGATGACTCTATTCCTAAAATAGTTATATGGTTCATATAATTGATTTTCTCACAATATTTCTGCGGACGAAATTAATCATTAAAAGGGAATTATTAGGAAAAGCATCCGATTTTTGTTTACCCAAAACACAACTTTTTACGCAAAATGTTATATTTTGCATAATTCTTTTAACAATATTATAATCACAAATCAAGAATAAATGTTGCATGATCGAAAAATTCGACAACGTCAAAGATTTATTCTCCGAAAAATGATAAATTTGTACCACATTGTCATGAAACAGATATTCAAGATTTTCAAATACATAACAATCAGCATATTAACGATTTTAATTATCGTATATGCCGGACTTTATTTATTGTTGAGCATACCCGCTGTTCAACAGGAAATCAAGAATATAAGCGAACGTGAACTATCTCAAGTATTAGAAACGAAATTAACTATAAAACAGGTACAGCTTTTCCCGTTCAATAAAGCAGTATTGGAAGGGCTTTGTCTATATGACCAGAAAAACGATACATTGCTTTATGCTCAAAAACTAACTGCCGGATTTTCCCCTTTTGCTTTATTGGAACATCAATTGATATTTACAACGGCCCAACTTTTCGATTTCAAAATCGAAATACAACGGGATTCTTCAAATTCACAAACCAATCTCCAATTTTTAATAGATGCTTTTACTCCTCGAAAAAAGAATCGTTATAAACCGTTCGATATACAGCTTAATACTATCCTGATTCGCCGGGGAAGTATCCGTTATGATATTTTATCCGAACCGTACAAAGATCCGGGAACTTTTGACAAGAACCATATCCTTTTGGACAAAGTAGTATCTACCGTATCACTAAAAGCTTTACGGAAAGACTCTATAAACATCAATGTCAGGCGCATCAGTTTTGAAGAAAAATCGGGCTTTTCATTATCAAAATTGGCATTTAAGTTACAAGGGAACGAAGATAAAGCGACATTGTCTAATTTTCGGCTCAATCTTGCAAATTCACACCTGAGTATCCGAAAAACAGACATCGACTTGTCAAAGACAAATACGCTGAAACAATTCTGTGACAGTACGGATTTGAATTTCAATATTGATGAAGCTCATGTCGTATTAAAAGACATTGCTCCTTTTGCTCCGATCTTACGGAACTTTTCTACCCCGATAGATTTGACATGTAATATCGGCGGAACTATAAACAACCTACGACTCGAACACATGAATTTATCTTATGGAGAGAAAAGTATCCATTTGAAAAGCAAAGGTAGTCTCGATGGCGTTACATCACCACAAAATGCGTTCATATTCGGTGAAATACAAGAATTGAATGCATCTCCCAAAGGAATACAATCTTTAATCAACGATTTATCTTCGGTCCGCAAAGATGTGAACCCGATTCTTGCTCATTTAGGAACAGTTAGTTTTCACGGTGAAATATCGGGATTTATAACTCAATTGATCACCTTCGGAGAATTTGACAGCAATATCGGAAAGTTACGGGCGGACATGATGATCTCCCGGAATGCAAAAGAAAATCTGGCATATAAAGGAACTGTAGAAACTTCAGGGCTTCAAATCAGGGAGCTTCTGCCCCAAGGGAATCCCTTGGGAGAAATCAGTTTTAAATTTGATCTCGATGGACACCACCCGCATAATGAAATGCCCGAAGGTAAAGTCATTGGAGATATAGGCCATATCGACTTTAAAGGATACACATACGAGAACATCAGCCTGAACGGGAACTACAAAGGTTCGAAATATGACGGCACTCTCAATATAGACGATCCGAACGGGAACTTGCAAATGAACGGAACTATCGATCTATTAGATAAGCGTCCGATATTTCAATTAGTAGCACGAGGTGAAAATATACGTTTACAGGAACTACAATTAGCCCCTCAATACTCAAACTCGACTTTAGGATTCATTCTCAGTGCCAATTTCGAAGGAAATAATCTGGATAATGCAGAAGGAGTCTTATCGATAGACACCCTCTCTTTTAACAATAACGGAAAAATATTCTCAACTCGAAATTTTCATATCGAAGCTCACAATGAACAAACTCCTCAGTCAGTAAGCATCGAATCGGACTTAATATCAGGAAGAATATCCGGCCGATATTCTTTTAATACACTAAAGGACTCTTTCACTCGAATGTTAGCATCTGCGCTACCTTCACTCATTCAGCCACCTACCTCTAAACAAGTAGCACAAAACAACTTCACTTTTAACTTCGAGATTCAGAACAGCAATCATTTATCGGATGTTCTCGAACTGCCTTTTATTTTAAAAAATCCGGCAAAAATATCAGGATTTTTCAGTGATGAAAACCGCAATTTCAGGATAGAAGGAAATTTGCCCGAATTTCAAATAAAAAACATGCGCTTTGCTTCGGCGGGAATCTACGCAGAAAAACAAAAAGAAAATATTTCTTTCCAGCTTGGAGCTATGCTACTTAACAAGCAGGACAAACAGATTCATTGGAATGTAGCTGCAAAAGCTCATGACGACTATCTTGACACAAAAATCAACTGGAGCAACTCCGGTACGGCAACGTTTTGTGGAGAATTATCATCCCAAAGTAAATTTATCAAAACCGAAAAATCTGCCGATGCCGACATACATATCAACCCGACCCAACTGATACTGAATGACACAATATGGCAAGTCTCCCCGTCCCAAATCAACATTAACGATGGTAAAATACAAATCAGCCATTTCGAAGTAAGACATGATTCTCAATTTTTACGTCTTGACGGTAACATATCAAAACTTCCTGAAGATGAATTGACTTTGCAACTGAATGACATCAACCTTGATTATATTTTCGGATCACTGAATATCAAACATGTCGTTTTCGGAGGTCAAGCCACGGGTATATTCAGCATCGCCGGATTACTGAATAAAGAAATCCGCCTGAGTACAAAACAGTTTGATGTAATTAATTTTGCATACAATCACTCTTTATTGGGAAATCTTCATCTATTCAGCCAATGGGAGCGAGAAACAAAAGGTATTTTACTACAAGGTAAAATATCTCAACCGAACACAGATGATACCCGGATCGAGGGATATATATTTCCGACCAGAGATTCGCTACATCTGTCATTCGATGCAAATCGGCTGAACCTTGAATTTCTCCGTCCGTTTATGGATAATATTTTAAGCAATGCGACAGGACGGGCCACCGGAAAACTGGATTTTTACGGGAAATTCAAAGCCTTAAACGTAACAGGAGATGCTTTCGTCGATAATTTTACTTTCGACATCGGATATTTGAACACGTCATTTTCCGTTACTGATACCGTACACATGACTCCTACTTCGATATATTTTAATGATGCCTCGTTGCGCGATCGAAATGGGAAACTCGCTAAGGCCAAAGGTATATTGCATCATAAAAATTTCAAGAATCTCAGCTATGATATCGGGATTTCGGGGTTACAGAATTTTCTGGTATATAATATGACAGAAAAACTCAGCCCTATTTATTACGGCACAATATATGGAAGTGGAGCTGCAACTATCAACGGGGATCTTGTAAAAACGGATATAGATGTCAACATGAGTACCGGACCGAACTCTAAATTTACCTATGTTCTTACGGGAAACGAAACGGCAAGCGATTACCCGTTCATTACTTTCATAAATAGACGTGCATTGAATTTTGAAAAGCAGAAATTACAACAGGACAGCATCAATACTCCGATTTCTACTCCGGTTATTGAAAAAAAGAATCATTTATTAAATATAAATCTTCAAATCGATGCTACTCCCGACATAACGATGCAACTGGTCATGGACCCGGCCACAGGAGATATAATCAAGGCAAACGGAACTGGGGCAATGCGTATAGAATATAATACATTATCCGACATGAAAATGTATGGTACATATACCTTGGAAAAAGGGAATTATAACTTTAATTTGCAAGATCTTATCACAAGAGATTTTGCCATACGTTCAGGGAGCAGTATCTCGTTCAGAGGAACACCTCTGAATGCCGAGCTCAACATCGAGGCTTATTACGCACTAACTGCAAATCTACAAGATCTGGATGAAAGTTTTGCTGATGATAAGGAACTGGCAAGAACGAACGTTCCTGTTCAAACGGTTTTACGTCTTACCGGAGATTTACAACGTCCCGACTTTAAATTCGATTTGAATTTTCCGACTTTAAGTCAGGATGTTGACCGACGGATACGCAGCATTGTCAGCACTGACGAGATGATGAACCGGCAAATCATATATTTGCTGGCACTAAACAAATTCTATACTCCGGATTATATGAACGTGGGACAGGCCCGAAATAACGAACTCGTTTCGGTAGCCTCATCGACCTTATCTTCACAATTAAGCAATATGCTCGGGCAAATTAGCGACAAGTGGAATATCGGTACAAATATCCGAAGTGATAAAGGCGATTTCTCTGATGTAGAATTCGAACTTGCTTTATCGAGTCAACTGCTCAACAATCGATTAATATTTAACGGAAATTTCGGATATCGAGATGACGCCGTAAACAGCAATACATTTATCGGTGATTTCGACTTAGAATATTTACTCAGCAAAAGCGGAAATTTACGCTTAAAAGCATATAATCACTACAATGATAAAAACTACTACATAAAATCGGCCCTGACAACTCAAGGCGTAGGAATCATGTATAAACGTGATTTTACAAAATTTCAGGAACTATTCCAGCGCATAGGAGAATCGATACATCGTCTTTTCAAAAAAAAGAGAAACCCGAAAATCAAAGATAACACACAAACTACCACAGAACAAGAAAAATAATTCTTTATATAAAATCGAAAGACTTAAAAAATACTTCCAAAAGTCTATTCAATCTATCTAAAAACTTGTTCTAATTTTCCGATGTAGAAATTCACGAAACCGACTCGAGCAAAATTAAACAGACTTTTACAAATTCTGCCATGTAAAATTTTTACTTTTACTACAAATCCCGATAATCTTATAATATAGATTAATTACAGACTGTAAAAGATCAAAAACTGGAAGTAAAAAGAATAATTTATTGGATGATAATCTTTTTGCAGATTTACGATATATGGTTACTTGCACAATAAACCGTAATAACCAAAACAAAAACGATACAGCCGAAAACAACAGATTATAATAAAGTCCGTAAACAAAAAACAAAACGATCGAAATATAAAATAAATACACGGTCATTCGCTCAAAGCCAAATACAAACTTCGAATCGGTCTTTAAATAGGCAGCAGTAAAATCATACCTTAACTTTAATTCTCTCCAAGCCTTAAAATTATTTTCATAATGAATTACCATTCTACTTTCAGGAGAAAGTTCGATACGGGTATTATCTGCCGTCGCAACCTCATTAATAAATAAATCATCGTCTCCATAATGGAGATTTAAATGTTTGGAAAAACCTTTATTTCTGAAAAACAGATCTTTCCGATAGGCAAGATTATATCCTTCGGCCATATAAGTCTTATGCAATAGAATATAAGAGATATAACGCAAAGTAAACATTAACCGATCATAAGCGACGTATCTTCTTTTCCGTTGCCCCTCCCCGTCTATATATGCGTATCCTGCTACGATATCCACTCCTTCAACAAAATTCCGCATCATATAAGTAAGCCAATCACTTCCTTCAGGTGCACAATTGGCATTTGTCAACATTACAATATCATGCTTTGCCGCCTTAATTCCAACCGTTAAGGCCAATTTTTTCCGGCTAAGGCTTCGGGCTTCATCCGGAATATAAGTTTGATATAAATTGTCATATTCAGATTCTAAACGGGTCACAACATCACGAGTCTCGTCTGTAGAACCGTCATTTACAACAATCACATCAAAATCGGGATAGTTTTGTGACAAAATCGAAGGTAAAAAAACCTCTAAATGCTCAGCGTCATTTTTAGCATACACGATGACAGATACTCCCGGCTGTTTATCGGTATATGGGACATCTCCTTTTTCTTCCGATTCCAGATATTTCAAGGGTTTTCGGTAAAAATATAGATAATAGAATATCTGAATCGAAAAAAGAATAAACATTACAATAAAAAAAATGATCTCTATACTATTAAAATCAAAACTGACCTGCATATTTCGTAATATTTTATGCAAACGTACACAATCTTTTTTTATGAAACAAAACCTATTTTTGAAATAAAAAATACTCTAAAGCAAATGGCAATAAATTATCAGAATAATTTTATATCAAAATAAATATTTGGTAATAAAGCAGATATAAAACACGCTACATTTTACAAAAATTTTTATTCTACAACGACAATAAAAAACAGAAAGAACCGTTACATAATTAAGTGAGCAAATTTTATTGGGAACATACGATAAAAAGGCTATATTTGTCCCATTGAATTATGTTTATCTGCAAAAATTATTTTTAATGAAAACAAATATATTTTACTTATTCCTTATTTCCGTCGCCTTTTTCTCTTGTAAAACACAATCAGATATTGCTTATTTTCAAGACTTAGAAAATAAATACGACCAAGGTATAGCAATCGATACTTTATTAAACTACGAATCTAAAATTATCCCGGACGACATATTATCTATCTATGTATCGGCAGAAGATCCTAATGCGGTAGCAATGTTCAATCTTCCAGCTATCAGCTATTTACAAGCCGGTGACACTGAAATCAGCGGAACGCCGAAACTTCAAACATATCTTGTCGATAAATACGGATATATCAATTATCCGCAACTCGGTAAAATTCAAGTTGCCGGATTGACAACGAGACAACTCGAAACAACAATAAAAAAAGAGATCGAGGCATACGTCAAAAGTCCTTTAGTAACAGTAAACACTCTTAACTCTAAAATCGTCGTCTTAGGAGAGGTAAACAAACCCGGAGTATTAAAAATAGAAAGTGAACGTGTATCCATCCTGGATGCAATCGGTATGGCTGAAGATTTAACCATATACGGAGAAAGAAAAAATGTATTATTAGTCAGAGAAAAAAACGGAAAAAAGGAATTTTGCCGGTTCGACCTGACCGATCCAGCAATTTTTTCATCCCCATATTACTATTTACAAAAAAATGATGTCATATACGTAGAACCTAACAAAGCCAAAAAAGCTACGGCAAAATACGGATCAGACAAACAGTTTAATATAACAATCACATCAACTATCATCAGTGCTGTATCTACAATTGCAGCCTTATTTATTGCAATATTTAAATAAGTTATCAACCTGAAAGGCTTCATTACATATTATGGAAAATATAAATTCTTCAAACAACAATGATCAGATAGATGTTGTTTCTCTTTTTAAGAATTATATAAAACATTGGTACATCTTTGCTATATGTATAATAGCGTGTACCGGTGGAGCGTTTTTATATTACAAGCTCAATAAACCCGTATATCAAATAAATGCAAACTTTTTGGTTAGTCAAGACAACGAAAAAGGATCAAATCCCCAAGCATCTCTTCTAAAAAGTTTTTCTTTCGGAAGTGCTCTCGGAGGGGGAATTGTCGAAGACGAAATATTTATCGTATCTTCTCATTCAATGCTATATGACGCAGTAAAAAAACTCGGATTGAATAAAACTTACACAATTCATAGGGATTTTATAAGATCTGTAAATATATATCAGACCCAACCTGTTGATATTTATATGCCGTCTACATTAGAAGATACACTAAGTAAAAGTTTGACCTTTAAAATAAAAGCCTCTAAAAACGGGATTATAACAGTAGATGCCAAAAGAGGCCGTAAAAAAATAGGATACAAAAAAACAGACAAGTTTCCGGTTTCCTTATCTACAGTATACGGGAATTTTATTTTCAATAAAACTCAATACTTTAAAGAAGGAAAAAGTTTAAATATGGAAATTACTTTAGCCCCATTCGATGAAGCTGCAGAAAATGTAAAACAAAATATAGATATATATTTACCGGATAAAAAAGCGAATGTTATAGGATTAAGTACAAAAGAAACAAATATTCAAAAAGGGAAAGACCTTCTCAATACTATCATAAATTTATATAATAGCAAGGGCCTTATCGAAAAAAAACAGGAAGCCCTTAACACGGCAAATTTTCTTGACGAAAGAATCAATATTCTTACAAAAGAACTATCTAATGCAGAAGAAGAAATAGAAACATATAAAAAAGCCAATAATCTCACGGATATTGGATCGGAAGTGAAAATCATTCTTGAACAATCCGGAGAATTCAGGTCAAAGTTGATTGAGACAGAGACTCAATATCAAATTATAGAATTAATCGAATCTTTTTTGCACAACCCTGACAACAAGTATTCATTAATTCCTTTTAATACGAAACTATCAGAAAATTCTTCACCGATTGAAGATTATAATGAATTGATATTAAAACGAATAAAACTACTTCGTTCGGTAAAAGAAAACAGTCCTGCCTTACAAAGTCTGAATGAAGTTATCGATGCAACAAGAAATAATGTTATAAACTCTATTAAGGAGACTAAATCCAGCATAAATATAACATTGAATGACTTGCAAAAACAAGAAAATGCTTTTGTTTCGAGAATTAAAAATATGCCGACTCAAGAAAGAGAGTTCATATCAATAAAAAGACAACAAGTAATAAAAGAAAATCTTTTCCTCTTCTTATTACAAAAAAAAGAAGAGAATGCATTGACTTTGGCAAGCCAGACTCCTAAAGGACAAATCATCGACCAGGCTTATAATCAAAACAGACCTGTAAGTCTATCCAAATCCATGTTACTTTTGATAGGTCTTGCATTGGGACTAATATTACCTATCATATATCTCTATCTCAAAGATATAACACGAACCAAATTCTCGACAAAAGAAGAACTCCAAAAATTAACCAATTTACCAATACTTGGAGAAATGTGTACCAACACGTCTAAAGATCATATTATAGTCAAAGAAGGTCAATACAGTTCCGGAGCAGAATTATTCAGATTAATACGTACCAATATACAATTTTTACTAACCAACCAAAACGAAAAAGTCATTTTAGTTACATCAAGTGTAAGCGGTGAAGGCAAATCATTTATATGCAGTAACTTTGCAGCATCATTGGCTTTATTGGGGAAAAAAGTAATTTTAATCGGAATGGATATACGAAGCCCCAAATTAAAAGAATATTTAAACATACAACAAACCGACAAAAAGGGCGTAACGAACTTTTTAGCGTCCAATAATCTTCCTTTACAGGAAATTATTATACCAAATGCCATTCAAAAAAATATGGATGTAATTCTTGCTGGCCCGATTCCCCCCAATCCGGCAGAATTATTATTAGGAAACCGGATTGAAGAATTATTCTCCGAGTTAAAAAAAGAATATGACTATATCGTTGTCGATTCAGCTCCGGTAGGAATGGTATCTGACACATTCAGTCTTACCCGGATAGCAGATGCAACAGTTTACATTTGCAGAGCTAATTACACACACAAAGACAATATCAAATATGTAAACAACCTTGTAGCAGAACATAAGTTGAAAAACGTTGCATTAATCATTAATGGAACTCCGGCAAAACAAGGCTATGGCTACGGTTACGGACAAACACAGAAATCACAAAAAATATGATTTCGCTTACAAGGACATATTACGTTTTTTTTCTGTTTACATTACTTTTCGGTTTTTACTTCTACAATACTTTCGGTATAGAAATTGTAGATGAATTACTAATATTTCTATTACTATGCTTTAGCGGAATACATATTCTCACGACTAAAAAAATCTCTAATTATAAGGGGTTGTTTCTTGTCTTGGGAATTCTTTTCGTATACTTGTTTCACAGTTTGTTTAACTTAAAAGTTAATACTCCTAAAGCCGTAGTTACAGACTTTGTCATTCAGTTAAAGCCTCTCATTGCATTTTTTTGTACATATGCAATTGCTCCTAAATTTTCTGTCAAGCAAAAAAAAATACTACGAAATATTTGTCTGTTTTTGAGTTTCGTCATGTTAACCGTTTGTCTTCTCGGACAACTTAAAACCGTATTCTTTCACGTAGCGTACGCCGGTATTAACATGACTATTATTGCTTCCCTCTTTTATCTATGTAGCGAAGACACATCCAGAAACAGGATTTTCACCATACTATTATTATCAATAGGTCTATTCGGCACTCGCTCAAAGTTTTATGGATTCTTTGTTTTAGCAATTTTTGTTTTTTTCTGGTTCAAGCCGGAAATGCTAAAAAAAATTCGTCTAAAATATATCTTGTTATGTATAATTATATTTGCCGTAATCATATTAGTTGCATGGAGAAAAATCAATTATTATTTTATAGGAGCAGATATTGACCAAACAGAAGAATTTACCGAAACCGCAGCAAGAGCAGCTTTATATGCAGTAACACCTTCTATAATATCAGATTATCCTTTTTTAGGGACAGGATTAGCTTCCTATGCAACTCACGCTTCAGGAGAAATCGGATATTCCGATATATACAGCAAATACGGACTCGATAACGTTTACGGGCTTATTGAAGGAGACTGCCGGTTCATATCCGATACATTCTTTCCCGAATTAGTTCAGTTTGGTATTATAGGAATTATTCTATACATCGTTTTATGGAGATTTATCATTAAAAAATTATATCAAGCATACAATGAAAACGGGAAAGTACAATTCCTAAAAATCGGTTTGTTAATGATAGGTTTTATTATGATCGAATCAGTAGCCGGATCTGTATTTTTACAAGGAGGTGGTATATGCGCTATGATAATATTAGCTTTAATAATAAAAAATGCATTTATAGAAGAATCTCCTCAAAACGCATAAATTACATAAAAATCTATCTATAATTAATTATTTCTATCAGACATCTTTTTATTGAAAAGAGCGATAAATTTACCAGCTACGGCTTCTACCGATAATTGTTCTCTATAAATTAAACAATTATCTACATAGTACTTATTATTCCGAATGATCTCCATCATATCATGTTCATTCCAATTATCCTTTGCTATACCTAATTTATTCTGAATCACATCATAGCTGCTATAAGGTACTAAATTGGTAATCACAGGTGTTGCAACAGCAATCGATTCGGACAAGCTTATCATATTCAACTCCATCCTTGAATTTAATAATATTGCTTTCGCATGAGAAAGATACTCATTTAGCTCTACATGCGACAAATGACCTAAAAAAATTACACTATTTTCTAAATTCAACTGTTTTACCAAAACTCGAAGATCCTCATATAATATGCCTGTCCCCGCTATATATAAGCGATAATGCAAAAGATTATATTTTTTTAAAAAGAGGTCAAATTTTCGAATTATGCTCTCAATATTTTTTCTATAAATTAATTGTCCTACTGTTATAAAATAATCAACTTTATCCGTACTATATTTCAAATTATCAAAATTCATACCATGCACAATTATTTCATTTGACGTATTGCGATGATAATTTAAAATAAAAGAACGAGCCGCATAAGAGCGAGGCACGACAAAACATCTGCGCATAAAAAACCGTCCAATAATGTTATACCAAACCTTAGAGGGTATTTTTTTCATTTTTCGATTATGTACTCCAAGTTCTTGCCAAACAAAAACTTTTGAAGGACAAATCATACATGCAAAGAGAGAAGGGAAGGCAAATATTTCACTCGAAATAATAAAATCAAAATTTTTAGCATTATTCTTCAAAAACTTATACAAAGATAGAGAAAAAGGTAATACACTTGGTAAAAATATCTGTTTCAATTCAGATTCAAAAAACAATATATCAAACTCATATTCCTCCAAAACGGATGGTTTGTAATCTGCTGCTGCTGCAAGAGTTACCTCATGACCTAAATTTTTGAATCCGACACACAGATTATAAATCATCGTATCTTTAATGCTCTTGACTTTAGGAATAATATTATTTTCAGCCGTAAACAAAATTGAATTTAATATAAGAACTTTCATGTATAATAAACTGCTTAAAATCGTCCGAACTCACTATAAGTATAAACAAAAATACCTTTTTTATTTAAGATATACAATGTCATCTACAAACTTTTCAATTAATGAGAGTAGAAAAATTTGTAAAGCTTGTCAAGTATCTGTCTAAATTTTCCGATAAGAAAATATTATCAGATCATTTTTGCATTTTCTCTCGATCTGTTTTCCCATTTGCACTCGTCCGATCCCCCTCTATCCCCCTCTATCCTCCTCATAAGAACAAGAAAATATCCACGAAAGAAACTCTCAAATCTAACCTAAGCAAAATTTAGACGACAGATTCTTAACACTTATTATTCTTAAAAACATTTTTAATCAGTATATGGAAAAAGTCTTACCAACATATTACATACATTACAAAAAAATACTATCTTCGTTATTGCTAGAATCAAACCATTTTAATATAGTTTTCTGGTATATGATAAAAAAAGAACGCATACTTTTAGTTAATAAATTCTATTATCCTCGTGGTGGAGATTGTATGGTTACCCTAAACCTTGAAAAATTACTGAAAAGCAAAGGACATGATGTCGCAACATTCAGTATGCAGCATTCACAAAATATAGAGTCTCAATATTCTCCTTATTTTCCTAACGAAATATCCTTTTCAGGCAACATTAAAAATAAAGTAAATGCAGCAAAACGGATATTTGGTATAGATACTATAAAAACAAAATTCAATCAATTATTATTCGATTTTCAGCCGGATATTGTTCACCTACATAATATTCACTCTTACCTGTCTCCCATAGTTGCCAAACAAGCAAAGGCATACGGTTGTAAAGTATTCTGGACTATGCATGATTATAAACTATTATGTCCAGCGTCTGCTTGTTTAAATAAAAATCAAATATGCCAACAATGTTTATCTGACAAAAAACAAGTCGTCATAAACAGATGTCTAAAAAACAGCTTAACAGCGAGTTTACTCGGATATATTGAATCTATATATTGGTCAAAAGAAAAATTAGAACAATGGATAGAAGCATTCATCTGTCCTAGCCAATTTATGGCCGATATGATGATAAAAGGAGGTTATTCTCCTAACAAAATAAAAACACGATGCAACTTTATCGAGAAAGAAAAAATCGATTTCATAAAACAAAATTTCTCCAATGAAAGAAGTAATCACTACTGCTTTATCGGAAGAATTTCACAGGAAAAAGGAATCAAAACTTTACTCGAAATAGCCGATAATCTTCCTTATAAACTCATAATTGCAGGAAACGGCCCATTATTAGAAACACTAAAAAAAGAATATGCTTCAGAAAAAATAACATTTACAGGACACTTATCTACTCAAGAAGTAGCAGATCTATTAGGAAAGGCCAAAGCCTCAATAATTCCGTCCGAATGGTATGAGAATAATCCTCTAAGCATAATAGAATCGCTATGTATGGGAACTCCCGTTATCGGCTCACGAATCGGAGGAATTCCCGAACTTATCACGGAAAATAACGGAATACTATTCGAACCATTTGACAAAGAAGAATTGAGAAAAAGTATTATCGAACTATTCGAGAATAAAAAATTTGATTATGAACAAATATCTCAAACTGCTATAACCCAATTCTCAGAAGAAAATTATTATACTCATCTTTGCAATATATACCGACAGAGCATTTAAAGAACATATCTCTACATAATATCGATATAAAATCATCCTTCTATAAAATAAATTTTTATTCATACCGTTATAGTAGAAATTACATTTTTCAAATTTTTAGATAAATAATTTCTCTTCTAAAAATTCTGAATAGCAATTTTGGAAAAAATAACGAATATCTCCATCTTTGCATTTAGATATATAGGATAAATGAAACACTTTATAGAAAATATAATCCATAAACTCGGGAAAAAAGATTATAAACTTGATAAGAATCTTACCAGCAAAGGTTTAATAATCGAGGTGCTATCTAAAATACCCTGCATTATACGGGGATCGATAAAAAAAATCGGACTAAAAAAATCTTCCGGAATATTATTTGCCGGACGCCATTGTAAACTCCGCCATAAATATCTGATTACTATTGGGAAAACTCTGACTTTAGGCGATAATGTCGAGATTAATGCACTATCAAAAAATGGGGTAAAAATAGGGAATAATGTCACTATTCTAAAAAATTCTATTATCGAATGTACCGGAGTAATCAGAGAATTGGGAGAAGGTATAGAAATAGGTGACAATGTCGGTATTTCTCAATCATGTTTTATTCAAGTACGAGGGAATGTAAGAATAGGCTCTTACGTTATCATGGGTCCCGGAGTATCTATATTTTCAGAAAATCATAATGCAGACAATACTGACGAATATATTATGAACCAAGGTGCGACCCGAAAGGGCATAACTATTGAAGATGGAGTATGGTTAGGAGCTAAATGCACGATTTTAGACGGTGTTACTATCGGCAAGCATGCGATCGTCGCGGCCGGTAGTGTCGTAACAAAAGATGTTCCTGCATATAGCATTGTCGGAGGTGTTCCTGCAAAACTTATCAAAAATCGCAAGGAATAAAATAACATCACAAATCATTCTGTAAAGAACGCTTATTTTATTATTTTTGTGCCTTATTACGATTTACAATCAGACGATATGGCAATTTCATCCCCTACAGATATGTGCATCATCACTACTTACAGGTGTCCGATGCAATGTAAAATGTGCAGTATATGGCAGAATCCAACAGAAAAAAGCAAAGAAATACAAATAAAGGAGCTCGAAAAACTCCCCAAAGTAAAATTTGTGAATCTCACCGGAGGTGAACCATTTGTACGGGAAGATCTTGAAGAAATTGTCGAGGTAATGTTTCGGAAATCTCCACGGGTAGTGATTTCCACATCCGGATGGTTTGAAGATAGAGTCATAAAACTGGCCGAGAAATTCCCGAACATAGGTATCAGAATCAGTATAGAGGGGCTATCATGTAAAAATGACGAATTAAGAGGAAGAGCCGGAGGTTTCGATAAAGGATTACGGACACTCATGCTCCTCAAAGAAATGGGAGTAAAAGATATTGGTTTCGGCATTACTGTTTCCAATAATAATTCCGAAGATATGCTCTCTTTATACCGCCTCTCAAAAAATTTGGGAATGGAGTTCGCCACTGCGGCATTTCATAATTCTTATTATTTCCACAAACACGACAATGTGATAACCAATACAAACGAGGTTATCGACAACTTTACCCGTTTAATTGAAATGCAAATGAAAGAAACCCACCCCAAATCTTGGTTCAGAGCATTCTTCAATATGGGGCTTATCAACTACATTGAAGGAAACCGCCGTATGTTACCTTGTGAAGCCGGATTAGTAAACTTTTTCGTTGATCCCTATGGAGAAGTTTATCCATGTAATGGACTTGAAGAAAAATATTGGCAGGAAAGTATGGGTAACATTCGAAATGTAACCGATTTTAAAGAAATTTGGGAAAGTGAACAGGCTGCACGGGTAAGAGAATTAGTACGCAAATGTCCAAAAAATTGCTGGATGGTGGGAACTGCATCTCCTGTAATGAAAAAATATATTCAACATCCTATACACTGGGTATTAAAAAATAAATGGAGATCTATGACCGGAAAGCCCGTATGTATCGATAAAAAATGGTATGATGTAGGACAAGATCCCGAACAGGGGAATTTAAAGGAGAAAAGCAAATAATCGGTCTTCCTTTAAATTCGACAAATTATATACGAAAATAGATCCTCTCTCCGTTATATATTAGTGTGTCTATCTGCATATTTCCATGAAATCTGAAAGAAAAATAAAAATCATTGTTACCGGGACAAGAGGCATTCCTGATATTTTAGGGGGAGTAGAGACGCATTGTGAAGAATTATATCCTCGTCTTGCTAATAACAAATATACAATCACTATTGTACGACGTAGCTGTTATATTACTGATAATATTCGAATAGATAATTATAAAGGAATCTCTTTAAAAGACATTTACGCTCCCCGTAAAAAAAGTCTGGAAGCCATCGTTCACACCTTTTTGGCTATCCTATATGCAAAAAAATCACATGCCGACATCTTACACATTCATGCGATAGGGCCTTCATTGTTAATACCTTTTGCCCGAATATTAGGTTTAAAAGTAGTCATGACTCACCATGGTCCTGACTATGACCGCCAGAAATGGGGACATCTAGCTAAATGGATGCTTCGCACCGGAGAACGAATGAGTGCAAAATATGCAAATGAAATTATCGTTATTTCCAGTGTAATCGACAATATTCTTCGCGAGAAATATGGTAGAAATGATACTCACTTGATTTTTAACGGTGTAACTCTCCCTAAAAAATCCCAATCAACCTGTTATATCGATCAGTTAGGATTAACTACCCATAAATATATATTAGCAATGGGAAGATTTGTCGAAGAAAAGGGTTTCGATTTACTAATAAGAGCATTCTCTGCATTGAAACAAAATAAATATAAGCTGGTAATCGCCGGAGATGCCGACCATCCTTCGGCATATTCAGAAAATCTGAAACGACAAGCTCTGGAAGAACATGTTATATTAACAGGTTTTATAAAAGGGGAAAAACTGAATGAGATAATGTCTAATGCAGCATTGTTCATACTTCCTTCTTTCCATGAGGGCTTGCCTATATCTCTTCTCGAGGCGATGAGTTATGATTTAGATGTGCTTGTCAGTGATATTCCGGCAAATCGGTTACCGGAACTAACTCTTGATGATTATTTCAAAACCGGCTCGATTCCCGATTTAAAAAATAAGTTACAATATAAAATCGAGAACATACAGCTTGACCGAAAGTACGATTTGTCTTCTTATAACTGGGATAATATCGCCGAACAAGTCGATTCGGTATATCAGCTTATCCTAAACAAAAAATAATTTGAAATATAATGATAAAAAAAATTCTGCTATTATCGACCATTATTCTAACATTACTATTTTCCGGCTGCAATAAGGATAACGAAAATCTTATCAGAGGAAAATGGCAATTAAGACACATCGACATGCCCAACAACAGCCAAATATCGACAGATTCGGTATTTTACAGTTTTCAGTTGAATATATTCGAATTGGCGACATTAGTACAGGGAAATGACTTTAGTGCCGAAAAAACAAACGGTATCTATACCATAAAAACAGACTCTATTTTTATGACAGTAACACCATCTTACATGGGAAATGCACTAAAAAGTCCTTATTATGGATGGCATACCGCTGAAAAAAACTTTGCAATCAAAAAATTAGATCATTCGGCACTAATATTATCCTGTAATGACACCATCTACACATTTCGTAAATTCTGATCTTTATGCTAAAAAAAATAATTATACTATTCCTCCTTGTTTTCTTCGGCTCTATATACAGCATTATTCATGCACAATTCACCCTCCAATACAGTGCAGAGACAAATATAATTACAGGAAATGGAGAATTTACTCCTTTTTATTTAATGAATAATCGCGGAGGTGTAATTTCATTCACCCCGAATAACGGTTATCTAAGAGCAGGTGTGAGCAAAAAAATCGATAATGACAAACGTTTTTCATACGGATTCGGTATCGATCTTATCGGATCATACAATAACGATGCAACAATCTATTTACAACAATTATACGGTGAAATAAAATATCGTTGTCTCGGACTTATGATAGGTAGTAAAGAACAATACTCCCTGATGCGTGACAGAGAACTGAGTAGCGGAAGTATGGTTTGGTCCGGGAACAGCCGTCCGATACCACAAGTATCGGTAGGAATACCTCATTTTGTCAATTTTCCGGGAACAAATGGATGGATGCAAATTAAAGGAGAAATTTCTTACGGTATATTTGTTGATGATGCTTATCAAAAAGAGCATAAAGGAGAAGGGAAACCCTACAGCAAACATGTTTTGTATCACCGTAAATATCTAATATTAAAATTTGAAAAAGAAAAACCTTTTTACGGTTCGATCGGAATAGATATGGCAGCACAATTTGGAGGTACAATATATGATAACCCCAATTTCAAAACTTCCGTAACCAAATTTCCATCAGGAATCAAAAGCTTTTTTAAAGTATTCGTACCATTATCCGGAGGTAATGATTCCCCACTAATAGATCAGGTAAACGTTACAGGCAATCACTTAGGCAGTTATCTCTTAGAAATAGGTTATCGTAAAAAAAACTGGCATGCAAAATTATATCATGAACGTTATTTTGATGATCATTCAGGCATGATCTTTAAAAACAAATGGGACGGATTATGGGGAATAGAATATAGAACTATCAAGAAAAAACCAATAACCGGTGCAGTATTCGAAATAATGAATTCAAAAGATCAAAGCGGTCCGTTCTTATTCGATAAAACAGAAGAATTGCCTCTAAAAACAAGCGGAGCTGATTTTTATTACGGACACATGGCATACAACGGGTGGACACATAGAGGACATACGATGGGAACACCGTTTATCGCTTCGCCCGGTTATAATACCGACGGATTTCTCGGATTTAAAAGTTCCAGAAGTCTTGCTTTTCACGCCGGAATAGACGGATACATATTTTCAGAGCTCTCATACAAAATTTTAGCAGGACATCAACAAGGCTGGGGTACTGGATATTTACCTTTTACCCATATCACACACGAATTTTCAGCTTTAGCAGAAATAAATTACCGACCTGAAAAAATTAAAGGTTGGACATTTCGATTATCGGGAGCATTTGATAAAGGTACTCTGTTCGGAGACAATTGGGGAATACAAATAGGTATACGGAAAGAAGGTCTTTTGTTCAGCACAAAGAAATAAAACCGCAGAAAAATTTATCCATAACAAGTTAAACGATTCTTAAAAACAAGAAATACGAACATAAGTCCGGTCATCAAAAGAACAATTTCCGGGAAGAACGCCTTTCGTACTTTTGTTATTTTTATCACAGCCCATTCCTATACACAAAGGGTCTGTTTCTATTTGATGACAAAGAGCCTGTTCTGTTTCCTGCAATGTCCCATACAGATCAAAATAACCGTCGGTTGCCAAAACAATAGAACGGTCACCAACCGGAATAATCCGGATTAAAGCATAATCGACTGGAAAACCGTCTAATACAATATAACGATACTCAGAATTATCATCTAAATTATTTTGCCACAAATACTGTATCTTCAACATAGGATATATAAACTCCCGGCCTATATCCCGTTTCTGTAACTCCTTTATCGAAGATCCGTCCCGCAAAGCCGAACACAAAACAAAAGATCTTAGCTCAGAAAGTATAGAATCTATCTTTTTATTATTCTTAAAACAGCATTCCCCTATTTTACACTGGCAGTCACCGATAAGCCAAACTTCATTTCGAGAATGACAATAAACAGCAACACTCGCAGTTAATCTTGTTTCAGGGAATTGCTCTACAAGATCTAAAATATGATTTGTTTTATAATACCGAATAATGCGTTCATTTATAATATTCACAAACTCTGATGCCGAAATTCCCGAAGGTAACCTCTGAACCTCATCCGAAATAATTTCCATTGCCTTCCTTCCGGTAGTAACACCATCTATCCTATAATCAGACTTGGAAGTCGCCCCATCAATCACCACAACATAATCTGGTGTTGCAACCCATCCGTCTTCACATAATCCGGTTAAAGACTTACCTTTTACAAAGGATTCTTCTATTACAAAACTCATTTTTAAACCATTTTAATTTTTATTTTCCGATGCAAAAAATCTATCAGATCATCTTTGTGTTTTTCTTAGCCTGTTTTTCCGAAAATATCAACCCAAAAACATCCGCACAAAATTTAACAGGTTCTTACAAAGAAAGACTTTTCATTTGAAAAACCAAAAAGGTGCAGAAAGCAATATTGCTTTTCTACACCTTTTCACCAACACACACATCAAAAAAATCTATTTATTGAGCATTCTGAATCATTTCCGGAGCTGCCGTAATATATATTTCCACTCTCCTATTTTGCGCACGCCCTTCCGGAGTCGCATTCGATGCCACCGGATCATTCCAGCCGAATCCTTTTGCAGAAACACGACTCGAACGGACTCCGTCACTGACCAAGTAATTGACGACCGACTCTGCACGTTGCAGAGACAAACGTTCATTAAGTTGTTGACTTCCAGTATTGTCTGTATAACCGAAAACTTGTACATTCGTCTCAGGGTTCTGTACCAAATTTTGAGCGAGTTTATTTAAATCGGCTTTAGAAGAAGCATTTAACTGAGAAGAATTAATCGCAAATAAAATTCCATTCTCAAAAGTAACCTTTATCGCCTGCAAATTATTACTGTCTTTTACTTTCTCGATCTGTGCATTTTTTAGCTGAGCTTCAAGTTCCTGCTGCTGCTTATCCATTTTCCGACCGATCAAAGCTCCTGTACCAGAGCCTACAGCAGCACCGATCAAAGAACCTATCCATGCACCTTTGCCACCTCCTACCAATGCCCCGATCCCTGCACCTGCTGCAGCACCAGAACCAGCACCGATAGTAGCACCTTGACCGGTTTTAGACATACCTTGCCATGCAGAACATCCCGTTCCTGTCAATAAGCTGATACACAATACTATAATTATTCCATAACGGAACTGTTTACCATATCTATTCATCATTTTCAAACTTTTATTTTCAATAAAACAGTAAAAGGTTATAGAAAGTTCTATCTTAACTATTAAAATATTTGCAATTTTCTCCAATAAAATCTATACGAGTTTGTTTAGACCTTGCTCGAGTCGACTTTAAAAACATTTTTCTTGTCTTCACAAGAATAACAACAGGTTACCTAAAGAATAAAAATGTAAAAAACAGATCGAAAAAAATAAAAACGAACTAACTGATTTTCTGCATCGGAAAATTTAAATTGGTCCTAAAAAAGAACCATTCTCGCTTTCTATGGTTATTATAATAAAATGTTCCTATAAAAATAAATTACCAAATGAAAAGACTAAAGCAGATAACAATAGTACTGGTTTTATCAGGATTTATTTTCACTCAAAATCCATACGCCCAAAATAATATAGTAAAAACAAAATCCGAAAATAGCGAAATTGTTCTTCCTCCTCTTCCTTATGCCGAAAACGAATTAGAACCGTACATCAGTGCACAGACAGTAATGCTTCATTATGGTAAGCACCTAAAAGGCTATATTGATAATGTAAATCGTTTAATAAAAGAAATATCTAATCTGGAAGGAAAAGACTTGGAAACAATTGTCAAACAATCGGAAGGCTCTCTCTATAATAATGCCGCCCAAGCATGGAATCATATTTTTTATTTTGACGCTTTTTCTCCGCATGCACAACATTTACCATCCGGCAACTTAGAAAAACAAATAAATAAACAGTGGGGAAACTTCGAAAATTTTAAAACAGCATTCACCAATACGGCAAATAATTTATTTGGCTCAGGATGGGTATGGTTAATCAAAAATAAAAACGGAACACTGGATATTATTGGAGAAAGTAACGCAGGTAATGTTTTAAAAGGAAATGGAAAACCTCTATTAGGCGTCGATATTTGGGAACATGCTTATTATTTAGATTACCAAAACCGAAGAGCAGAACACATCGACGGACTTTGGAATATCATAGACTGGAGTATTGTAGATAGAAGATATAATGAATAAACGAATATAAACAAAAAGGAGTGATAATATCACTCCTTTTTGTTTGAAATATCTATAATATAAATTATTTCTGCTTATTCTGCATATGTTTAGAATAACGGCTCATAAACTTATCAACACGTCCTGCAGTATCCACCAATTTCTGTTTTCCGGTAAAGAACGGATGTGAAGTATTCGTGATTTCAAGTTTTACCAACGGATATGTTACCCCGTCTATCTCAATAGTTTCTTTAGCAGCTACAGTAGAACGAGTAATAAATATGTCATCATTAGACATATCTTTAAATACTACCGGACGATAATTCTCAGGATGAAGACCTTTTTTCATTATTATATCTTTTTAATTATTTCAAATAATATAAATCCACGTTGGTAAGCGTGACTTTTTTGTAATGGCTCGCAAATGTATAAAGAAATTCTTATACACGAAAATTTTTCCAATTCTTTTTACAAAAACAAGGAATAATAGAAACCCATCTAATTTTTACATAAAACTATTTTTGAGTAAACTTTAAACAGGCTCTTAATATCTCTTATCATGAATAGAGAAATTATAAAATATAAAGGGCTACTGCTTTTTTAAAATTTAATCTTGTATTTTTGTAACTAATTAATTAAGATATATTCATACAAAATGTTCAGTTTTTTCAAGAAAAAAAATAGCCAAACACATAAACTTTGCTACGAAGTAGATCTTCATTCTCACATCCTTCCGGGAATAGATGATGGATCACCGAATACAGAAAAATCGATCGGCTTAATCCGCGAAATGCAAAATTGGGGAATTAGAAAAATTATCGCAACTCCTCATATTGCAGAAGAAACTTTCGAAAATACTCCAGAAACTATAAAAAATGCATGGGATTTATTGAAGGCCACACTCAAGACTGAAGGTATCGAACAAGAAATTTGTTATTCTGCCGAATATCGCATCGATGACGGTTTCATACGAATGTTTGAATCGAATCAGCTAATCCCTCTTCCCGATAACTATCTATTAGTTGAAAATTCTTTTATACAAGCTTTCTGGAATTTAGATGAACTGCTTTTTCAACTGCAATTGAAAGAATTCAAACCCATTCTTGCACATCCCGAAAGATATGCCTACTATCATAATCAAAAAAACATATATACGACAATGCACAACAATGGTTGTGCATTTCAAGTAAACCTTTTATCTTTTTCCGGATATTACGGAAAAAGTGTAAAAGAAGCAGCTTTTTGGCTCGCAGAGCAAGGCTATATCGACTTTTTAGGAACAGATTTACATAATATGAACCATGTCCAGGCAATCAGTAATTTTTTGACGACAAAAGACTATACCAAATTGATAAGTAAAATCAACATCAAAAACGATATGCTTAAATAAAATACTCTTGCATAATGTTCAGCGTAATGGGATTCATGTTAGCCGGTATTTTTATCGGCTATTTTCTAAAACAGCAAAAAAAGCTATTCAAAATTATCGGGAAACTGAATATGTGGATTATCTTCCTTCTTTTATTCAGTATGGGGCTTTCCATAGGCAACAACAAAAGCATCATAGAAAGTCTCGATCATTTTGGCATAACAGCAATAATAATAGGACTTGCAGCCACTGCCGGCAGTGTATTGTTATCTATACCTCTTTATAAATTTCTATTTAAAAGACAATCTGATAAATGAAAAGCAGTTTCATCATTTTATGCTGTTTTATTACCGGCATCTTATTAGCATATTATCGATACGTTCCGGACATATTCCTGACATATGACTACAGCAACTACATATTACCGGTCATGATGTTCTTTGTTGGCATAGGAATAGGCGGCGACATTAAAAGATTATATGTCCCTATCAAGAAATATAAACTAAAAATCATACTAATCCCCTTGGCAACCATTTTCGGTTCAATCATCATTACAGCACTTATCTCTCCGCTATTCGATATTACAACAAAAGAAACAATTGCCATCGGGTCTGGTTTTGGTTATTACAGTTTATCTGCTATATTCTTAAATAAATTAGCCGGATATGAAATAGGAATGATGGCTCTTATCAGTAATATGACCCGTGAGATAACAGCACTCCTTTTTATACCCATTTTAGCTCGTTATTGCGGGAAACTATCTCCTATCTCTGCGGCAGGGGCCACATCTATTGACACGACATTGCCTATTATTGCAAAAAGTTGCGGAGAACAATTTATCGTCATTTCTATATTTCATGGTATCCTTGTCGATATCTCTGTCCCTATTATTATAAGTCTATTATACTATTTTTAAGCAAAATGACCCGCTCTGAATTTTACAGGAATATTTTTTACGATTTAGAGTCCATCTATATTTTTCAATAAAAAATACCATCAAGTCATTTTTGCGTTTTATTCCGGTTTTAGCAAAATCGAGTATAGAGTCTTCAAAAACTTAAATATACCAGCGATTTCATCGCTTAAAATGATTAGAAATACTCTTTTTTACTTTATAATCTTTCCTACCTTCTCCATTTTATCTCCCTAAAAATTAATTCACAAAGATACCATTCTTATTAAAATACAAACATTTTAACACTTTACAAACAATTTATTACTGAAAAATGTTGATGCTTTTTGATTTTATAGTACCTTTGAACAGTATTTAGGTGAAAATTAAGGCTGAATTAAAAAAACAGCTTGTATAACAAATGTAACTTATGAAAAAGATTGTATTTTTCTCTCTTTTAGCATTATTATCATTCGATATTAATGCTCAAAATGCTTCAGAAGATTCAATTACAACCAAAAACAGTTTCGTTGTTACTCGTTTTAAAAGTAATTGGTTTCTTAATTTCGGGGCTAATGCAAATGTTTATTTAGGACAAAATGACAGTAAATTGGATTTTGGGAAACGCATAGCACCCGGATTCACAATTTCTGCAGGAAAGTGGGTAACACCATGGTTAGGTGTACAATTAGGATTAGACGGAATGCAATTAAAAGGTGCAGCTCCTGCTGCGGGAATGGCGTATGTGAAAAATGACGAACTTCTCTCTAACGGCTATTACAAACAAAAATGGTTCTCATTTATGCCTCATGCAGATTTAATGGTAGATATGGCTAATTTATTCGGTAAATACAAAGAAAATCGAGTATATAATCCTATTATTACGGGAGGTGCGGGATTCATAGCAGACTCTAAAGGTGGTAATTACAGCCAAGCCGTACAATTTGCATTTATCAATAAATTCAGAGTAAGTAAAGCTTGGGATATCAACTTGGACATAAAAGGAGCTTGGATCGGAAATGACTTTGATGCAGAAGGTGGATCAAGAGGTGATGGATTATTCTCTGTGGGTTTAAGCGCAACTTACCGGTTTAAGACCCGCAAATTCGTACCTTATCAGCCCAAATATATCAAAGACACTAAAGCTGCCAACGAATGGAAAGCAAAATATGATGCTGCCAATAATAAAGCCGGTCGTTTGCAAGCAGAAAATAATGATTTAAAAGAAGCTTTGAAAAATGCTAAGAATACTAAGACTCCGGTCAAAGAAGTTGTAAAAGAACCTGTAAAACCGCAGCTTATTATTTACTATACAGCAGATTCTTATTCGATCAAAGATAAAGATATGATCTTATTAAAAGCTCTTGCTAAAGAAATGAAGAAAAATCCTGACAGCAAATACGAAATATGCGGATATACAGACAGTAAAACCGGAACTCCTGAATATAATTCTGCATTAAGAGAAAAACGCGCAAATAATGTTATTAATACCTTAATTCGTTTAGGAGTTGATAAAGATCAATTGGTTAAGAAAACAAGTGACCAAACATTAAATCAGTTCGGAGCATATGCACTTGACAGAGCTGTTACTATTACAAAAATCTAAAATTAATAATTTCAATATCAAAAAATTATTAATTACCTGAATTTTTATTTTTCAAAAAGAGCGGTATCGGTTGATATCGCTCTTTTCACTATTCTACACCAACAATTATTTAGCAAATATTCAGTTTTTCTTATGTTAAATATACAACAAGTATACTCAATTATAAAAATTAGCTTTTCCTTTGCATATTAGAATAGTTTATAAGTTTAAAATAATCATGATTATGAAACTCCCAAAACACGCTCTATCCTTACTATTAGCAATTCCTCTTATAATTTCAACAGCCTGTGGAGATGATGATTTTTCTGGCGGAGGTGGTGGTAAAAAGAAAACGGACAGAAATGACCCGACAAAATTCTGGGTAATATTCTCTAAATTCGAACATAAAGACAATGCTATCCAAATGACTGTAAAAGTCAATAATCCTGACAATCTGACAATTCTCAAAGGAGGATATGAATGTAGTTTCGTTCAAGATTTCAGTGATTGGGCACGTTCAGAAAAAGACCTGGATGAAAATAATTGTGCAGATTTTAAATTAACTGTTTCCCACATGAAAAAGCAATACTTCCGGCCTTATGTTACGGGACCGACTATTGGCAGAGTATATGGAAAAGTATGGACTTATGACGGTATGAGTTGGGAAATAACCCCGCCAAGCGATAATGATAGTGGCACAAGCGGAGAAGGAGGCGGTAATACTCCTTCAACTTCAACACCGGATAATGTAAATTATTTCAATGTATCTGTACAACCGATACAACAATTACTCAATTCTACTTATATGGGAAACAATAAATGGAGACTACTTGTACGCACGTTTTCACAAGTAACTTATTCTTGGGCTTGCGATGATCCGGATGCCGCAGGGATTGTAGTCGTGATAAATAATCCGAAAAATCCTATCGATGGAGTAAAATATTCCGGTAGTGACGCATCGTTTTTTAATAGTAACGGAACAAATGTCATAAAACAATGGCCTCGTACCGGAGGATATTATAATTTTTACGTACGAACATATACTTCAAACTACCATTATGCTCCCCAATGGTACACAAAACAAGTTTTTATCGAAGGTAGCAAAGACAGTTATATCACCAGTAATAAACCCGGATTATAAACTTTTATGCTTATCTAGTAAACTGTAAACAATAGATACGGGCAGTTTTTATTTTATAAGTTAAAACTGCCCGTTTTATAATTTTAATTTCACAATATCAATACTACCCAATCACCCCACCTAATAATATATTAACCTCTATTCTTTATAAATAGCCTTCCATATCTGCTGAAAACAAAAAAATAGAAAAGGAATTACCTCCTACCCAAAAGTAGAAAATAGCAACTAAAATTCAGGAATAATTATATAAATAGCTCCAAAAAAACCTTCGTTTGATCGGACAAATATACAATTTATTCACATCAAACAAACTATTATTTAAATATATTATAAAACAATTCTTTATAATATGTGATCTCAACATATTCCATTATGAAAAACTCCTATGGATTTGTCCAATTAAACGAACATTTAATTAGACAAACTTATAATTCATACATTCAAAGCATAGGTGTTGTTATAAAAATTTCATCAAAAAAGATGAGTAGGAGCTTGAATGGGTGTGTATAGGTGTATCAAAATTTGATACACCTATTTCATTTCAATATAGAATCAACTAATCAAAAATACCTTCTATAGCTTCAGCAGGCTCTGATGAAAATTCCTCTTCAGAATATGGTCCGGTCGTACACGGATCTTTATATTGTTCAGGTATTACAAAATCTTCCGTTTCAGAATATCCCAAAGATTTATCGCCATAAACTTTTTTCATAAAGATACCATAGATAGGCAATGCCATCGTTGCTCCCTGACCGTTTGCCATACCATCAAAATGGATAGAACGCTCCTCTCCTCCAACCCATACACCGGCAGCCAAACTCGGTGTAAATCCCATAAACCAACCATCCGAGTTATTATTGGTAGTCCCGGTTTTTCCTCCCATCGGGGCTGTTATTTTATGACGATACCGAATGCGCCCTCCTGTACCATGATCTATAACATCTCTAAGCATCGGAAGTATTTTATAATATGCAGCCTCACTGAATACTTCGGTTACTTTCGGAGTAAACTCGGCAATTACATTTCCAAAATTATCCTCTATTCGGGTAACATATAACGGATCAACTCGAATACCTTTATTCGAAAAGGCTGTATAAGCTGTCACCATCTCTTCAACAGAGACTTCTGCCGGTCCTAAACAAAGAGAAATAACCGGATCGATATAATTGCGAATACCGAACGAATGCATCAAACGCACTAAAGAACTTGGAGATAACCGTTCCATTAAATAAGCTGAAATCCAGTTATTAGAATTAGCCAATCCCCAACGTAAAGTCACATTCTCTCCAATCCGGGCCTTGGAAGAGTTTCTCGGAGACCAAACCTTTCCTGTAGCCGGATCAAGAATATGAGGTTGTACATTCGGAGCTTCGTCACATGGGCTGAAACCTTCTTCCATAGCCAACGTATATAAAAACGGTTTTATGGTAGAACCTACTTGACGCCTACCATCTGAAACCATGTCATACTGGAAATTGCGAAAATCAATTCCTCCGACGTATGCTTTCACATGCCCTGTTTTAGAATCCATTACCATAAAGCCAGTACGGAGAAACGATTTATTATATCGAATAGAATCCATAGGAGTCATAACCGTATCGATCATTCCATGCCAAGAAAAAACTTGCATATCCACAGGTGTATCGAAAGCTTTCCTGATTTCCTTTTCAGATGCACCCGCTTCCGACATATATCTGTACCGATCACTCTGTTTCATCGCCTTATTAAGAATAGTTTCGATATCCGATTTAGATAAATTCCTTGCAAACGGAGCGTAACTGCGCCCCTTCTTCTCATTAAAGAATTTAGGCTGCAGAAAACCTCCGATATGCTCTTCAACAGCCTCTTCTGCATATTTTTGCATCCGAGAATCTAATGACGTATATATTTTCAACCCATCTGTATAGATATTATATTTTGAACCGTCTGCTTTCCGATTTTTTTCACACCATCCGAAAAGAGGATTTGTTTCCCAAGCGATAGAATCATCGACAAATTTTTGTCCCTGCCATCCTCTGTAATCTCTTCGATCCGGTTTTTTGGCAGTCATCATCAAACGCAAATGTTCCCTAAAATAAGGAGCTAACCCTTCTTTATGATCTACACGGTTAAAGTAGAGCTTCAACGGAAGAGCTTGCAATGAATCTCTCTCCTCCCGAGTAATATAATCCGATTTATACATTTGTTCTAAAACCGTATTACGACGACCTCTCGTTCTTTCGGGTTGACGAACAGGATTAAAATACGATGGATTTTTGCACATTCCGATCAATGTAGCCGCTTGTTCTATCGATAGTTTATCGGGAGTCGTATTAAAATAAATTTGTGCTGCCGACTGTATTCCAACGGCATTATAGAGAAAATCAAATTTATTTAAGTACATATTTACAATTTCCTCTTTTGTATAAAAACGTTCTAACTGAACGGCAATTACCCATTCTATCGGCTTTTGAAAAAGCCGTTCCATTACATTTTCGGCACTTGGAGAAAACAACTGCTTGGCTAACTGCTGAGAAATTGTACTCCCCCCCCCTGCACTTTTTTGAAAAAACAAACCTCTTTTTATCACTGCCCTCGCCAAGGCTTTCACATCGATTCCCGAGTGATCTTCAAAACGGGCGTCTTCGGTCGCAATAAGGGCATTAACCAGATAAGGAGAAATTTCATTATATCCCACATACACCCGGTTTCCTTTACTCTGATAATATCGCCCGATCACTTCCATATCAGAAGAATATATCTCGGAGGCGAATTTATCTTTCGGATTTTGCAACTCTTCGATCGGAGGCATATAACCGATAAACCCTTTTGCTATAAAAAAGAATAAGAGGGTTATCGAAACAATTCCTACACAAAAAAATATCCAAAGACATTTAATTATAATTCTGGAAATAGATCCGGATTTTTTCTTAGGCAGTTCTGGCATTTCAAATTTTGTTTTGAAACATATTCGTTTAGCAATATCTCAAATTATATCCGTACGGTTTCCGGATATACAAATTATGAATTCTCATATTTTTCGTCAAAGGTAATATAAATATTTCATTTATAAATTGATTGAAATACAGAACAAGAAAATTTAAGCAGAAAAGCTTTGATATAGACTTTTTTTACTATTTTTGTAGTGTAGATGAAACAAAATACAAAGAAATATAAACATTTCGATTTCATACACTTACAGAAGTGTAGAGAATATAAACACTCGATCAGAAATTGTAAATAGACCGATTTGACTCTTCATGCCAAACCGGTCTATTTGTCATATAAATCTATATTCTTAAAACATACCGCAATATGAGAAAAGAGAGTTTAGTATCTATCACCGACTACTCTAAGGAAGAAATTCTGGATCTGCTGGAGCAAGCAAGAAAATTTGAAGAAAACCCAAACAGAAAAGTATTGGAAGGAAAAGTGATTGCAACCCTATTTTTTGAACCATCTACACGTACCCGACTTAGTTTCGAAACGGCAGTAAACCGATTGGGAGGGAGAATTATCGGTTTTTCCGATGCATCTACTACGAGTTCGACCAAGGGCGAAACCCTTAAAGATACGATAATGATGGTTAGTAATTATGTAGATCTCATCATTATGCGTCATTATTTAGACGGAGCCGCTCGATATGCATCTGAGGTTTCTTCAATTCCTATTATAAATGCTGGAGACGGAGCTAATCAGCATCCGTCGCAAACAATGCTCGATCTTTACTCTATATATAAGACTCAAGGGACATTAGAGAATCTAAACATTACAATGGTGGGAGATCTAAAATACGGAAGAACCGTACACTCTTTACTTATGGCAATGTCACACTTCAAACCTACGTTTCACTTCGTAGCCCCTGAGGAACTGAAAATGCCGGAAGAATATAAAATATATTGCGATAAATTAGGAATACCTTATCAAGAGCACCAAGATTTCACAGAAGAAGTCATCAATCAAGCGGATATATTATATATGACCCGTGTGCAACGAGAACGTTTTACCGATCTCATGGAATATGAAAAAGTAAAAAATGTATATACACTACATAATCAAATGTTGGAAAACAGCAAACCGAACTTACGGATACTGCACCCGCTTCCCCGCGTAAACGAAATCGCATACGACGTAGATGATAATCCGAAAGCCTATTATTTCGAGCAAGCTAAAAACGGATTATATGCCCGTCAAGCTATTATATGCAAAGTATTAGGTATCGAAATTTAACATTTAAGAAAAGAAAATAGAATCATGGCTATACATAAAAAAGAGCTCGAAGTAGCTGCATTGGAAAACGGAACGGTTATCGATCATATTCCTTCAAACCAACTGTTCAAAGTCGTTTCACTCCTCGGATTAGAACATCTAAACAAAAGCATTACTATCGGAAATAATCTGATAAGTAAAAAAATAGGACATAAAGGTATCATCAAAATCGCCGATACATTCTTCAAAGAAGAAGAGATCAATAAAATCGCATTAATAGCTCCGAATGCAAAGATCAATATCATCAGAGACTATCAGGTAACCGAAAAAAGAGTCGTTACCCTACCTGATGAATTAACAGGCATTATCCGTTGCAATAACCCTAAATGCATCACCAACAACGAACCGATGAATACGGTCTTTCGTGTCATTAATAAAGAAACCGTTGAAGTAAAATGCAAATATTGCGAACGGGCTATTTCTCAAAAAGATATAGAAATTCGTTAATGGCAAACAGGAAAAAACAGAATTGGAAACCGGGTACGATGATTTATCCGTTACCTGCGGTATTGGTCAGTTGCGGGAACCGTCCGGAACAGTATAATTTATTTACCGTAAGCTGGGTAGGAACTATCTGCACCAATCCGCCAATGTGTTATATATCCGTACGTCCCGAACGACATTCATACTCTATTTTAAAGGAGAACAAGGAATTTGTCATTAATCTGACAACAGAAAATATGGCAAGAGCAACCGACTGGTGCGGTATTCGATCTGGAAAAGATTATAATAAATTTGCAGAAAGCGAGCTGACTCCCGTTCCTTCAGAAAAAATAGCTGCTCCCTATATTGAAGAATCGCCTTTATGCATAGAATGTAAAGTTAAGGAAATCGTGAACTTAGGTTCTCATGATATGTTTATATCAGAGGTTGTCAACGTTATTGCCGACGAGCAATTCATTAATCCCGAAAACGGAGCTTTCGATCTCGAAAAAGCTCGATTATTGGTTTATTCGCACGGTCATTATTACGGGATCGGCAAAGAAATAGGTAAGTTCGGTTGGTCGGTACAAAAAAAGAAAAAGAAGAAATGAGACTGTACATTCTATTTTTATTCTGTACATATTTATTTTTTACCGGTACGGTATCGGCACAGTCCGGTATGTCCCCAAAAAAATTATTCAATTGGGGAGTCCGTATCGGAGTAAACGCCCCTTTCGTCGATATGCGAAAAAGTCAAATCAACGGTATAAAAATAGAAGAACCGTCAACAAATTCAAAAATGGGGATTCTCATATCCCTGTTTGCCCGAACCAATTTCAATAAACATTATCTTCAACTCGAAGCAGAAACGCATTATATGCGTTATCGGATGAGTCCGAGACCCGAATCGGTCATTACCGACGGATCTATCGGGTACATGGAAGGAATAACGGTCGGTAATAGAATTTATTCTTTAGACATACCTTTATTATACGGATATAACTTCATCAAACAAGGTCCGTACGAGTTGTCTTTTTTTGCTGGTCCAAAACTTAAATATCTATATAAGAAAAAGAGCGAACTCTCCGCACCGGAAACGTATGAATTTGTCATGGATGAACACATCCGTCCGTTAACTGCAAATTTCGTTTTGGGACTTGGAACATCCATCTCTCGCTTTTTTATCGATTTTCGCTATGAATTCGGAATTACAAACCTCACACATCCTACGACATACGTCCTCTATAAAGACGGAATAAATATATCAGAAGGAAGCATTTATTTAAAAAGAGGTATTAATCTTCTCAGTTTTTCGGTCGGTATTATTTTATAAGAACAACGAAAAAGGTATCTTTGCACAACGAAAACATAAACACCATCTTATATAAAGCACAACAATGAAAAGAGACAATGCTATTTTCGACATTATCGAACAAGAACATCAAAGGCAACTGAAGGGAATAGAACTCATCGCTTCAGAGAATTTTGTAAGTGATCAAGTAATGCAAGCTATGGGATCTTGCCTAACCAACAAATATGCAGAAGGATATCCCGGAAAGAGATATTACGGCGGATGTGAGGTAATAGACCAAAGTGAACAAATCGCAATAGACAGAATCAAAGAAATTTTCGGAGCAGAATGGGCTAATGTGCAACCGCATTCCGGAGCACAGGCCAATATGGCTGTTTTCATGGCAGTGTTGAATCCCGGAGATAAGTTCCTCGGGTTAAATTTATCTCACGGAGGGCATTTATCTCATGGTTCACCTGTTAACTTTTCAGGGCTGATGTTCCAGCCACTGGAATACGGTGTAAAAGAAGATACCGGATATGTGGATTACGATATGATGGAAGAAGTCGCCCTTCGTGAACGTCCGAAATTAATCATCGGTGGAGCTTCGGCTTATTCTCGCGAATGGGATTATGCTCGCATGCGCAAAATCGCAGATGAAATAGGAGCTATTTTCATGATAGACATGGCTCATCCTGCAGGACTTATTGCTGCCGGATTATTGGATAATCCGTTAAAATATGCACACATAGTAACCTCTACGACTCATAAAACCTTGCGTGGACCTCGTGGCGGAATCATTTTATTAGGAAAAGATTTTGACAATCCTTGGGGAAAAACAACTCCTAAAGGAGAAATCAAGAAAATGTCAGCGCTTCTTGATTCTGCAGTATTCCCCGGAGTGCAAGGTGGACCGTTGGAACACGTTATTGCAGCTAAAGCCGTTTCATTCGGAGAAGCATTGCAACCAGAATATAAAGCTTATCAGATGCAAGTCAAGAAAAATGCCGCAGTTATGGCTCAAGCGTTTATGGATAAGGGATACAAGATTATTTCAAACGGAACGGATAATCATTGCATGCTGATCGATCTCCGTACAAAATTCCCTGAACTTACCGGTAAAGTTGCCGAGAAAGTTCTGGTCGAAGCAGATATTACCGTAAATAAAAATATGGTTCCTTTCGACAGCCGTTCACCATTCCAGACATCCGGTATTCGTATAGGAACTCCGGCGATTACGACACGAGGAGCAAAAGAAGATCTCATGCTCGAAATCGTTGAAATGATAGATACGGTTTTAGCTCATCCTGAAGATGGAAACATTATTAAAGCCGTTCGTGAAAAAGTGAACCAAACAATGAAATCATATCCCATCTTCGCTTATTAATTCCTTAATTAATAAAAATGCAAAAGGGGCTGTCCAAAAAGTCGGATAGCCCCTTTTGCTATTGTTTATTTCGGTAAAAAGTATTATCTTACCGTTGCAAAAACCAAACATTATAGCAATGGCTAAGATAGTATTTAAAGAGTTAACATCCAACCAAAATGTACTTTTTCCGGTCAGCTTATCGGAAAAGATAGCTCCCAATCATCCTGTTCGTATAGTAAACAGTGTCGTAGACGCCTTGGATATTAGCAGTCTGCTTTCGTCATATAAAGGCGGAGGTAGCAGCAGCTACCATCCCCGTATGATGCTCAAGGTCCTGTTTTATGCCTACCTGAACAATATCTATTCCTGCCGCAAAATAGAAAAGGCCTTGCAGGAGAATATTCACTTCATGTGGTTGTCCGGTAATAGTACTCCCGATTTCCGCACGATCAATGATTTCCGCGGCAAACGTTTAAAAGAACACATAAAATCGTTGTTTTCAGCCATTGTTCTGCTGTTACAGGAATCCGGCTATGTCAGTTTGGATGTACAGTATATCGATGGTACCAAAGTGGAATCAGCCTCCAACCGCTACACTTTTGTCTGGCGTGGCAGCGTGGAAAAGAACAAGGTAAAACTGGAGTCGAAAATACAATCAATCCTTAGTGAGGTCGACAAACATATCGAGCAGGATAAACAGGAAAGGGCACCGGATGCTTTACCGGATATGGATTCCTGTGGTTTGCGTGAAAAAGTGAGCGCTTTAAACAAACGTCTCTCCGGGATGAACAAAGCTGAGAAAAAGCAAGTCAAAAAGCTACAGGAAGAATATCTGCCCCGTCTTGCCAAATACGAATCGCAATTGGAGAAATTGGGGGATCGTAATTCTTTCAGCAAGACAGATGAGGATGCGACCTTCATGCGCATGAAAGAGGATCATATGAAAAACG